>Ga0325400_1000527_pt1 | contig 28591 bp, 24 predicted proteins | sample PopdelMetagenome_2_FD_205662 | JGI IMG/M metagenome (GOLD analysis project Ga0325400, IMG submission 205662) | Populus deltoides microbial communities from Bellville, Georgia, United States - Xylem-PdKOR-R1 | ecosystem: Host-associated > Plants > Phyllosphere > Stem > Wood/Secondary xylem...
ATGCATTCTTCCTTCTTTTTGATTAGTTGTTCAACAAATATGCAAGGCTAAACACTTTTTCTTGGTTGCAAGGACACGGAAACCTTCGGATTTCAAGAACTATGAGATTTATTTTACCTTTTCTTTTTAGTTTATATGATGAATATGTTTGTTCTCTTATGCTTATTTTTCCTATGATTGTTTATTTTAATTGTTAGAGCGGACTCTAAGTTATTATTGTAGACAATCTATTGCTAAGTTTGATATCAAAACCGGAGTTGTGGTATATGAACTTGTGAAGCAACTGAGTTTAATAATTATGGCGGATCTACGTTATTAATCTTAGGGAGAACATTCAATCAAATCAAATATAGACTGCGGACAGTTATGTTTTCTTGATTAATCAACTTATCTAGTTCTTAAGGCTGCCATTAAATTAAATTACTAGTGCGGACACTGTGGTTGTTTAATGGTTAGGGTTAGTTATACGGCGGATACGTTAATTAACCAATGTTAAGAAGAGATAAATATTCAGAATATAAATTGATGTTTCGTTTCCATGATCAGTTCTGATTTCTGTAAGTGGATGTGTGCTTGTGACCAAGGTTTGTTCTCTTGATAATTTTCTGATTTTATTAAATTTTGTTTGATAGTTTTTTGTTTTCTTTTGCTTTAGCCTAGATAACTTCCAAACCCCCCCAAATTGCATATCATCTAGTATAAAAATCTGACTTGAACTTCCTCGTGGGATTGACCCCTTGCTTGCTCTATACTATCTTGTGTGTTGTGTTTGAAGCTAGGGTAATTAATTTGTGCGACCGCGACATCGTAGCAAGGTTGTTGAACCATACCGAGTTGCTCCTTCGATTGACTTAGAAGAAATTTCAAATTTTCGTGTTTTTGACGATAGTCTTATTAATGTTGACGCAGAGGATTGAATGTTGTTTTAAGCTATAGTGGACTAGAGAATGTTGATGAAGAAGATGATAACCATATTGAAGAGTGCGATGAAGCTGATAACAATTCAATTGAGGACGAACACGAAAATTCTGACTAAATATGTTGTAAAGCCTTATTTTTATAATGTAATATTAAGGAAGATATTTTGAAACATGAAATATTTATTTTATAATTGTCAGCTCTTGTTATTGTGTTGTGTGTGCTGTAAATTTACAATTCAAGCTTTTGTGCAGAAGCATAGACACGCAATACAAACAGCACTTGCAAAAAGATTGTTAGTTTTACCAACGGAATTTTACCTGTCAGTATTTCACAGAGAGTTACAAAAAAATTACTGCATTTTGCCACAATTACCGACGGACTGATACCCGTCGGTATTTCACATAGAGTTGCAAAAAAATTACGGTATTTTGCCACAATTACTGACGAGTATACCGACGGCCTGGTACCCGTCGGTATTTCACAGAGAGTTCCAAAAAAATTATGACATTTTGCCACAATTACCGACGTATATACTGACGCGTTCACCAATGGATGGCGCACATTCCAAAGCGCACACCTATCAGAAGTTACCGACGGATTTGCTGACGGACGCAGCAAATCCAATGCGCACATGCTCTGATGCACAATTACTGACGGATTTGCCGACGGATGTCGAAAACTATAGAGGGATTTTCAAAAATTTTGGTGCGGAAATCAATTAAATACCGACAGAAATTACCGACGGAATTTAATGCCACCGCCCAAAAAAATATTATTCTATTTTCCGCCGGTAATTCCGTTGGAAAAATTGTTGTATAGACCCCCCTCTATGATTCATTTTTGCTCCGCTCCTTATTTCATCTTCTCTTCTCCTCTCCGTTTATATTAAGTTTTTGCAAGAGTTTTTATTGTTGTGTTGGTAGTTTTCAACATATTAAAAGGTATGTATTTTTCTTTCTTTATCTTTGTATTTTTTTTTACTTTTTTTTATTTTAATTCTGATTATTTTTGTGGTTTTCTTTGTTTTGTGTATTTTTTGTAGATAAATCTTGAAATCAACATACTATTAAGGTAACATTTTTCATTCTTAAATTTTATTTGAATTTATGTATTGTTCTTTAGTTTTGTGTATTGTTTGTTTTATGTAGTGTTCTTTAGTTTTTTCTTTTAATTTGTTAAATTTATTTTTATTGTTTGTATTTCCATAATATCTTCAAAATTTTGTTAAATTTGAATTGTTATTGTTGAATTTACCTTTAAAATGTTAATTGAAATATAGAATTAAATTTAATTAGTTTATCTTAATTTTATGATATTATTGTTTGTTATGTTTTTTATTATTTTGATTAATTTTAATTGTTATTTATGAATTTTTATTGATGTTAGTTGAAAATATATAGATGTTGAATTTCTATAGATGTTAGGTTGTATAGAGTTGATTTTGTAATATTTGTGTAATTATCAATATTTGTAGGTATGAAAATTGTGGATAGTCTCTAATATAGGGGAGGTGCTAGTAAATTTTTTTAAATAAGGGAATTTAATTATTTCATTATTCGTATAAATTTGTGTTGATGTGTTGAATGAAAATTTAATTATTTTATTGTTGGTATTGTAATAATTATTTGATAATTTAGTCTTTTTAATTGTTATTGTTGAATTTTCCATTGAAATGGTAATTGGAAATGAAGAATTAAATTTCATTGTTTTATCTCAATTTTATTCTATTATTGATTGTTATGTTTTTTATTATTTCCATCAATTTTAATTGTCATTTATGCATTTCTATAGATGTTAGTTGAAAATATATAGATGTTGAATTTCTATAAATGTTAGGTTGTATATAAGATATTCCAATGGAGTCAATTGGTTGTGGTTATTGTAAAGATTTGCAGGTTTGAAAATTGTGGATAGTCTCTGGTATAGGGGAGGTACTGCCAAATTGTTTTAAAATAATCAAATTTAATTATGTAATTATTCGTATAAATTTGTGTAGATGTGTAGAATGAAATCTACAGCACGTCATCAGCAGACGGTTGCAGCTAGTTCTTCTAGCAGCGAGGAGGACGTATCCTTAGGTGCTGATCACAGCAAGGCATCAGCGCCAACTTGTGATGCTGCCTCTACTAGCGCGGTTTCACAGCGCAGAGGTGGTGTGCCTTCACAACGGGGTCAATTCACCTGCAAGTAGTAGGCACAATAAAAGAATGACCTCTCAATGTAAGTTTGTTTAGTTTTTTTTATACTTATAACATAATCTATGAACAACTAATTAATATTTTATTAATTTTATTTAATTTCTGATTCACAAACATTGAGGTTACCTGGACAATAACATCGGCATTTAAATCATCGATGGAGATTCCATGGTTTCAATGAAGTCAGGTTTCCAGACATCCTGAGTGGAGACTTAATATTGATGCATGGTTTCAGCGATTTCAGGTCGGTGTTAACTTTTAATTTCCAGCTTATTTTTAATAAATTATTTTTATAATTTTATATCTTGTACTATTTTTATTTTAAATGAATTATTTATATACACAGCATAAATTTGAGTGGGATAGCACGGACAACAATGTTGTGAGGAGGGTATGGAAGAATCACGCGGCAACTAAGTAACATCGAAAATAATATTTATTTTTGTTTTATAATTTTATGTTCTAAATTTTAATTTGTTACTATGGAAGTACGTTGCGTGAGTTTTGGTATGACACCCAAAAAATATCAAAAAGACATGTGAGAGATAACAGTCTTGAAGGATGGAATGAGGTGGCGGCTTGACGGGAATTCAAACTGTCATTCATCTCGGGAGATATATGGACGGCATATATTGAGCACATGACGTCAGAGCGGTGCTCACGGCGCTCACTGTCCGGCGCCGACAACCGAAATCGGCAAATTTATGGTTCGGTGACCACGCACACCGGCGGCTGTCCCGTTCAGCGCACTTGCAAAACGGATGGTAAGATTAATTTAAATGAAATATATAGTTAATTAATTTGTTGTTGCTTATAAATATATTTAACTTGCAACCTTTTTTTTCCTTACAGGCTGTGTCTCTTGGACATGAGCTGAGTCCAATGGAGTTGTTTGTAGAGACGCATGTGCAGAGTCAAGACCGCCAAAAGGGGGTGCAGCAGTTTGTGGACAACCGTGCTCAGCACTTCATGGTATGTTCGTTCAATCATTTTATTTTGTAAGTTATTATTTTCTTGAATTGAATATTATGATTTTTAAAAAAAAATCAGGAGACCTATAATAGACGGTTGAGAGAGAGATATGGGGACGATCCTTCGACCCATCCGGATTTCAATCCGGATTTGTGGATGGAGGTCGGATCGTCTGATAGACCCGAAAAAAATCAGGTCTACGGGCTCTCCAACACTACAGCCGAAAATTTACAGTCAGCTCGTAGTGTCTCAACCGTTGGGAGCTCTCCATCAGTATCGAGCACCCAGTCTGAGGAGTTCATGGCCTTGAAACAACAATATGAACGACTCTCGATGAATTATGATCAGCTCCGTCAAATGGTCATGGAGATTAGATCAAGGATGGGTGATGTTACATGTGCAGCCCCTTTTTGGTTGTACGGTCCCGAGAACAACCAGCCTCCTCCAGCTCCGCCGCTATTCTAGTTTAATTTTGTTTTTTAAACACATTAAATTTGTAATGACTATTTGGATGAATATTATTTAACATTATTTTTATATTTTTAATGTTTAATACAATTTTATTTGTTTATTAAGCTTTTTTACTATTAATAAATAATTTTTTTTAATATTTTAAATACATACTGGCGGCTTTCCAGACGGAAACCGGCCGTCGGTATTTTACCAAGAGTTGCCAAACAATTATCACCCATGCCACAATTACCGACGGATATATTCCGTCGGTGATTGCCATTACTATTACCGATGGAATATATATGTCGGTATTTGATAGAGTTCTGAAATATTTACCGCCATGCCACAATCACCGACGGATATTCCGTCTGTGATTACCGTTGAAAATACAGACAGAATGATTCTGTCGGTACTATTCTCGCAGGAAGTTTTTTTTTTGCCTTGCTTCGCCATCTGTAAGACCGTCGGTGTTCCGTCGGTGGTTGGTTTTTTTATTTCCAATAGAATCAGCAACGGAATGGGGAATTATCAAAGATCAGTATTCCGACTGACAGATTCTGTCGGTGAGGCCGTCGGGAAAAATGTTAATGATGGATTTTGTGCCTTACACGGACGGAATTAATCCGTCGGTAAAACTGTTTAATGGTGTAGTGTATGATCAAATATGAAAAAGTCATATCCTTTACTTTTTTTAACGTTTTGGCCGGCTACTAATATATATATCTAGACAAATACTACAACAATGGATGAGGGGTCATTGAAAAATTTACAATTTATAAAGGTCTGGAGTTTGAATTATTTTTCTAAAATACTTTAAAAAAAAAACACCATATGTCCTTTTCTCATTGCATATTGTGTTACATAGAATAACTTGTAGAAACCAATCGTTGTGAATGCGTGAGCTTACATATACAGGTGTTGTTGCTAATAGTTGGTATCTCTAATTTCTTGCTTTCTATCTGCTGTAAATGCATTTGCCTTCGTTCGCCCACATACGCACATTCTATAAGAGAAGCGAGGTCTTCGAATTTTGAGAAGGTATGAGATACTGCAACTTGAACTCTTGACATTAACTTGGGCATCTCATCCTTCATATATTTGAATTCCCGTCTTTTTGTTTTTGTCGTTCCATAAATTCTGAAGGGTTCAGCCAATCAAGAAAATGGCGACAGTAGATCAAGAAATGAACATCTCGGTAGAGAGCTCAAGGTTTCATTTTGTTAAACTGTTTCGAGAACATTATCCTTCTGGTTTTCTCAGAAAGGTACATGATGTTCTGAGTTGGTTTTTTTATATTTCACAATCACTTTGTATCTTGTTTCTTTTTCATTTTTTTCTGGGAGAATATATACAGTGCTAGTCCCCCAGGGAACTTAAAAACACATATCCAATATTTTATGTGTTTTACCTTAATCATTCTTCAACTAAATAACCTAACATGAAATCTTGGAAGTTCTGCCTTTCTTTGTATTAGAATGATTGCAAATGTGTGTGTGTGTGTGTGTGTGTACAGGTGGTGGCAGAGGTTATAGCAACCTATCTGTTGGTCTTTGTGACATGTGGTGCTGCTGCTATTAGTGCTAGTGACGAGCACAAAGTCTCAAAACTAGGATCGTCGGTAGCAGGAGGGCTCATAGTGACTGTGATGATCTACGCAGTAGGGCACATCTCTGGTGCACACATGAACCCTGCTGTCACCACAGCTTTTGCAGCAGTCCTAAATTTTCCTTGGAAACAGGTACCGTATTGTAAATTTGTAATGCATCATCAATTCCAATATTTAGAGTCTTTGTTTACTTTAACTTGCTTTACATAATATGTTTCGAGGTACATATTCTATGGTGAGGTCTGTTTTAGGTCTTTTTCGGAGGTTAATATTCTATGGTTAGGTCTTTTTCGGAGGTTAATATTATTCTATGGTGAGGTTGTTGGAGGTAAATATTCTATGGTGAGGTCTGTTTGGGAGGTAAATATTCTATGGTCTGGTCTGTTTCGGAGGTTAGTATTCTATGGTCAGGTCTTATCGACAATGTAAGGATACGCACAGGATCGGTCTGTGATGGACCCATGATGAAGTATGGATTAATTTTATTTTTGAAAAATTATTTATTTTTAGTTATGAATTTAAATTTAAAGAGATTTTTTAATTCATTTATAAATTTCTTTTATCTTTTATGGATGAATTTTATTTTTAAAAATTAAAAAAAAATTATTTTCAGATAATATTTATAATTAATATGTGTAGCCTTGCATGATTTTTTTTCTTCCTTTATTTTATTCGATCAATTTAATTTGTGTTTCTATTTCTATTATCGTTTGCTAAAATAAAAATATATATATATATTAATAAATAAATTTAGCAAACAAAACCGGGTAAATATCTAATCTTTCAAGATTAAATATCTTGATCTATATTTGTCTTTCGATTTTTCAAGTTTTATTTTTAAGTATTGTTAATGACTTTTATTTATTTATTCACACTTGTGGTTCTTGATTTATTTGATTATATGTATCCATAAAAAATTTATTTGAATTTAGATTTTTTAAACCACAAAAAAACATTAAAAAAATATGTATATATAATTTTTTTTATAAAAAGTAAAAATATTTCATCCATGACGAAGGACGGTCATATAACAACTATAATATATGTAATTTTTTTATAAAAAATATTTTATCCATGACGAAGGACGGTGATATAACAATTATAATATATATAATATATACATTAAGGGGGGGCACGGATGTCAATTGAATCTTTCGCATATTTTATTATTATATGGTAGATTATATTAATTAGATATATACAACATGTATTATTATATAAATATATGGAAGATGTTTTCCTGTTATTTAATTATGTCATTTCATTATCGTTTATGGTATCTTTCTCTTCTAACCATGTGATATAATTAATTAAGCCAATAATGTTCTGTTTTTTTCTTAGGGTAATAAAAAAAATCAACAATTAATCAAAGCAGAGAAGTCAATTAGTAATCCACATGCATTTGTATCATATATACATGAATAACCAGCTGTATTTTATTTTTTTGCTTCAAATCCAAAGGCAAAAAGAAAAAGAAAAGGAAAAGGAAAAGGAAAAGGAAAACGATGTGTTGTCCTATTATTCGTTTTTAAGAAAATAAATAAATAAATTTATTTTTGCAGGTCCCATTTTATGCTGCAGCGCAATTAACAGGAGCAATTTCTGCTTCATTTACTCTGAAAGTGCTACTGCATCCCATAAGAAATGTCGGCACAACTTCACCATCTGGAACGGCTGTTCAAGCTCTCATCATGGAAATCGTCGTAACATTTTCCATGATGTTCATCACTTCTGCTGTGGCAACCGATACTAAAGCTGTAAGAATCATCTTCCTAATTAATTAGCGTCCAAGATTTTCAGCTTTGCAAACAAAGCGTGTGTGTGTGTTGTTTTTTATTTTATTTTATTTTATTTTTTTCCAGGTAGGAGAACTGGCAGGTATAGCTGTTGGTTCGGCAGTCTGTATAACATCCATCTTGGCCGGGTAAGCTGGAACCTATATTTATAAAAATCCTCAATCGTGTCCCTCGCCTATTAAGCATTACCAAATTAACCCGTCACTAAAAAGTAAAAACTAGGTAAAAAGCATGTACTTTTTAAGACAATAAGTTTTCGATTTTTTATTTTTTATTTTTTATTATGATATTAAGACAACAAGTCATAACTCAAGTGGCCTAACATCGCGCACCCTTCTACGTATTTTTGCAAATAAAAAGAAATAGTGATCGCTCATTCTGTGGTGCAAAGGAACCTGCCTAAGCCTAGATTAGTAAATCTAAGCGGCCCCAACAAATGGACCTACCTTTTGAAGGTGCGGTAGGCCTTGGAGGGTCCGATATTGAAATCAAAAGAAATTAAACGTGGAAGTTCAAATGTAATATTCGAGTTTAATTAATGTAATTGATATCATAGTCTTAATTAACCTACATTATTCAAGGGAATCGAGGTATCCCTTTACTTTTATTTGGTTCTATAATACCATTATTACCAATAACAGCTATAAGATTATTCATCTTCGCATTACAGATAACGAAATTTTCAATTCTAGAATTAATCATCAAATAAGCCCGAAGTTTTTATTAAACGAAGACACGAACCCAAGAGTGGTAACTAACTAGCTGCCTAGTAATCTTCAGCCCAGTATCAGGTGGATCTATGAACCCAGCAAGGACACTGGGACCAGCACTTGCTAGTCGATACTTTAAAGGCGTATGGGTGTACCTGCTCGGACCAGTGACAGGAACGCTCCTTGGAGCATGGTCCTACAATCTGATTCGCATGACTGACAAACCAGTTCAAGCAATTCCTCGTCGTTTTTCATTCGGATCTCGTAGAACGACGGCCATTGATGAGCAGTCTCCGAGCATGGGCCCTCTCGATGCTTTCTGAAGAGATACGGTCGTCGGGAACAATGGCCGAGCTCACACGTGACAGTCTTCAAAGATTCCACGCCTCACAATGTATTATACCAGGCTTATCTTCTGTGTTGCTTTTCAAGCCTGTTTGTACCATACAAGTTGTTGTCAATGGATTGGAGTTCAGAAATAAAATCAGAATGCAGCAGAGATGATTCTGCAACTGTATCAGTTTCATACGCAGCAAAGCTTGAATGATTTGATATATAAAGGAACTACTGTCAAAGTGAATTAAATTCCAATTTCTAAAGATGGTTAAGCTGTGATGGCCCTCTACCTAAGACTTCAAAGCACTGGCAGTTGAATAGAATTCCAAAAAATATCAACAGATTCCAACCCTTCAACATCGTAGCACTAAACCAAGGCACCAGCCTTAAAAATTCGAAGCAAGGATCACAAGCCCGGCTCGTAATTACGATCTTCATTTTGAGAATAGTCTTTGATTGATATTTCATGTTTACGAACTAGTTGCATCTAGCTGAAGTGCACAGGTATTATTGCGCACCAGGCATTACATATAACAAGAGATGCAATGTGGATACAATACAAATAAAAATGTCCGAAAACAAATATCGAGTTGATATTTTCATGCTCTACATATTGGCTAAGCGTGTGCAAAAGAAAAACATAATTGCATGGAATCACTCTAATTTATATCATGAGAAAATACGGGGGGGGTACATTAAGCAGCATTTTGGCACACAACAAAGCTCCCTGGATTGATGGTAATGCTCTTAGTGCAGTTATCGGTTTTATAAATACCAACAAGTCGATCCGCCAACTCAAACATGTTGTTCCTTAGGCTGCATACAAAACAAACATTAAATAAAAATGGCTCGAAGGATTGAAGGATCGGTGTCTCTAGAAACAATCTGCTGTGAACATCCTACTACCTTATAATGATGAACTGTGCATCCTTTGTTCGGTCCTTCACATAGTGTCCCACAATAGAAACGTTCTTGAAATCTGGCACTCCATGTGAACCATGAAAGTTAATGGAGATAACAGGGAAAAGTAAACTACTAAATGATTCTAAATATATATGAACTAAGGTAGTGAGTTTGAACGAAGATTACCCAGAGCGGCATCAATTTCATCCATTACATACAGTGGAGTAGGCTTGTAATGATGAAGCGCAAAAACAAGAGCTAGTGAGCTCAGAGTCTGAAAATAGTGAAAAGTATCATTGTTACCATAACCAAAAAGTATACAGACACCTCTGAGATCCTGTGGGGTAGTACTTGGAATTCATTACCCGAGAGTATAACACAGATATAGAATAAAGGTTTAGGCATAACCTTTTCACCACCAGATAAGTTTGCAATATTCTTCCAGCTCTTCTTTGGTGGTCTGACACTGAAAACAACACCTTCAGAAAATGGATCCAAAGAATCCACTAGCTCAAGTTCTGCATCACCTCCAAGAGTAATCATCTGTGGCAAGAAATGTCAAATAATCCATGGACAACATTTACTGCCACTGATGAATGATAAGGATGCACTTTTTTTGCATTAAATCACAGTTTTCATTAAGCAAGTTGTGTTCAGATGAATACCTAAAGTGGGGTTTTAAAGCCAGAAAACTACACATGCAAACAAATGTACTGTGTACGTGCTCACACAGGAGAAGGGGGGGAGGGAGAGAGGGAGACAGAACAATCATCACACAAACCTGATACATTTCCTTCAGCTTCAATGATATTGTATTGAACCCTGCCATGAATTCATCCAACCTGAAAAGTTACCAATTCAGTTATGTAAGAATCGCCTATTTGCAAGGGAGGACAAGGGCATGATAGTTACTGGAATCTAACAAGAAGGAAAATACTAGCCTTTTCTTTCTCCATTCATCATACTGCCTTTTTATATCATCACGTTGTTGAGTTACCAAGTTCAGCTCCTCAACCCGCTCATTATATGATGAAACCTTTCTCCGATATCTACATTAATCAGTGCATTCAGCAAATTCATGTTGAAGATTAATAATCAAACTTTTATGAGTTAGAGAAAAACCCATACTCTGAGATTGAATCTAAGTTTGGGTTCATATCTTTCAATTGTGCTTCCAACAACACTACCCTTTCAAGGGCCCTTTTGAGGTCACAAGCCTCAGCAAGAGTCTTATCAGCAAGGGTTGCTTGAAGTTTTTCAGGGTCCTCTAGTTCTTTCTGAGTTCTGCAACCAACAATAACAATGTTAGACATGCTTCAAGAAAATACAGAGCCAATAAAATAAATGGCTTAACCATAAATCAACATACTGCTCCATATGGTGTAGAAGAGCATTTTGCAAGTCATCAAGCTTCTTTTTGTAACCCTTCCCCTTCAATTCCAACTCCTTGTAGCTCTTCTTCATATCTTGTAACCTGTAATCAGCATCGACCTGTGGTATAACAGGATGATAATTACTTAACTAGTGATGATCATTTGACAAAAAGATAAAAGAAAGTGCAAAAAAGTGGCTTTAATTGACAGAGTACCTCTGATGCCCGCAACTCATCCACAATTTTTTTCACTTTTTCGTACTCAGATTTGGCTTTATCTAGCACTTCTTTATGTTGATCAATCAGCTAAAAGAGCAAAAAAAGAAAGGCATATAAGGATAAGGATACTCTTATGAGCGCATCACCATGGCTGAAAGAAAATAAATAAAACAGACCTCCTGTGTCTTTTTGTAATTCTCTTGAACTGCAAATGCCTTTTCTTCAATTTCTTTAAAAATACCTCTCAGTTTTTCCCTCTCCTCTGTAAGCCGCTCCTTTTCCTTCCTTGAATCCTCAATCCCTTTGGTCAACTTCTTTATCATTTTATGACCTGTCTCTATTTGAACCTTGTGACGGTTGATCTCTGTGCTATTTTTATCCATATCCTGATTAGTGGGCAACTTGAATTAATTCAAATGCCACATTACAGCAATTCAAATATTTCGGAGTGATTTTGTGACTTACAGACTGAATCCTGTTGACCTTTGCCTTCTGTGATTTCAACCTTTCACCCCCAGCATTTTCTATTTTACTCTGAAGCTCCAAAGCCTAAAGGTAGAGAGAATCATGGACAATCAATCAAATTGAATACAAAGGGGAAGGCACATGACTCTTTGGATTTAAGTACAGTAAGATATGGCAGATAAGAAAATCCATGAAAGTTCAACTGAAATCAGAAAGTTAACCACAGATCAGGAAGGCAACCAGACAACATTTTGTTGCCTGGGCATCCTGAACGATTGGCTTGGAACTTTAATGGACAAAGAAACATAATATTTTCAAACCTTTTCCTTCAGCTTTTTAGACCCCTGAATAAGTCTGTCAATCTCCTTTTCCTCTGTCACTATTATCCTTTTGAGTTCCTCCAGCCTATCGAGCTCATCTTTCTTTGGCTCTGACGCAGCTTTCAGGGAACCAAGTTGTTTCTCCAGATAACTATGTTCTGTATTCAGACTATCAATCTGTTCGGGAGGAAGGTTTTAGAGCATTTATTTCATCCGGGGAAAAAATAAAAAAACATTGGAAAAGCCATAGCAAACCATTACCTCTTTCTGGCTTTTAGCCAGTTCCATCTCCAGGTGTGCAATTGCTTTTTCCGAGGCTTGGTAGTGTTTCACAGAATCAGCAATTCGTTGGCGTATACCATTTAATCTATCAACCATGGTAGAGAGCTCCTTCTCTGCACTTGTGACCGCTTCTCCAGAAACACTGGTAGCCCGAATCGATGTCCCCATCTTTCCACCACGTGGCTTAGTTCCCCCACCACTCATAGTACCAGATTTTTCAAAAAGTGCACCATCGAGAGTAACCACTCGTCGAAATTCCAAATTTCCACCGTATGCAATTCTTGTTGCCTATAGGTTGAAAAAAATGCAAGTTACTAGATCCTACCTGGATATGCTTCAGCAGTAAATCTGGAAAAAACAAATAATAGATATCCTTGATTCTAGCTATCAAAGGTGTTGTTAAAATGAACCTGAGCACACAAGTCATGGTAAGAGACTCCTGTTTACATATCCCATAATTATGAGGACTAAGACAAAGAAAAACATGGCTAGAAGTTCATGCTATGGAAAGCTATTCCTTATTGATCAAAGCATCTAGCCATCTCCAAAACTGGCATTACTTCACATTATTTTGGGATTGACAAAGCCATAATTCCCATGTGTCCTAGATAATGGACACTAATACCAAAGGGACAGTGATTTTTCAAATTGTAGGAGTAAGGGGACAGGTAGGTTTAAATGATATGGGCTGAAGAAATAAGGGTTTTAATATCCAAAACTGGTTCATACAAGATTTGACCCGAAAGAAAAACAGAAAGGAGAACAAAAATCCATGTGGCTTACTACAATGGATTTGGAACAGAGCCTTGGTTGAATTAAGTAGATGAAGCATATAAAGTCAATAGAGTATTCAGCTGACTGACCAAGTTCTCTAGGTGCATCTACTGGAAGCAACAGAGGAAAATAATTCAGATTAACCAAGAAACAAAGAAAAGCATCAATATGCTTTTAGAAAGAATTGAATTGAGGAACGTATAACATGATCATCTATCTTCCTTAATTCATCCATAATGCAGGTGAAAAAAAAGAGAAGATATACAATGAAACTTGAATTTACCTGATCAAGATCCTTTGCTACAACAGTATTACCCAGAGCAGCATAAAAGGCAAGTTTCATTCTTTCATCTTGAACTCTAACTAGATCAAAAAGACGTGGAACACCCTCTGGAGTGCTCACATTATGCTTCATCTTTGATGAATGGTCAACTTGCTTCTCCTGCATTCAGGAAACGTGAGGAAATTATGTTACTAAAGCAAAGGGAACTTTCCTAAACCAATTAACCAAGTGCTACCATATTGCCAAGAAAGGTTGGCCGCTATAACAAACATTCCATTCAATTCTCCATGCCAAATGAAATTTTAAAAAATTCAAGCTTCAGCAAATTCAAAATTACCTTAAGAAAATAGGAAAGTTTAGCTGCTAACAAGCGAAATGTCAACCAACTCTTTTGTCATAGTTTTAAGATTTTATATTCATGTCCAGGGCATTTAACTGAACCAGCCTACACCTGACTCCCATGCCCACAAGTCCTTTCAGATCTTCCAAAAAATTTTAAAGAAAAGGGAAAAGGTAGTTTCAAGTATTTTTAGTTGATACCAGTATCATGAAAGTGGCAACCCCAAGCTTCTCTCTTCGGAGCAGCTCCACACATGCTTGTGCTGCAGCAGTTGTCTCCACCACAATATAATCAAGTCCAGGACAAGCTGTTGATATGGCAACATCATATTTTGCTGCAATGAAAACATCAATTTAACAGGAAAATGAGGTCCTTGATCTAAAGCTTTCAAGGATAAGAACGCGGCTTCAGATATGAGTAACTTAAGAGGGAAAGGAGGGAAGAAAGAGATTATCATCCATCAGAAAATGAACAATTGTCTTTAAAAACATGCAAGAAGGGTATCACACTCAATATGCAACAATTAAAAACAACAAATATCACATAATTTTCTTTACAAGTAAGACAATGAAAGCAAATCCAGATGCAGCAGCATAAAAGAACCTAATCAGGCTTCCCTTTATTCCAATTGGCACATTAGTTTCAGAAATTCAGGTTATATTGAACAAGATATGTTTATATAATGTAGACACTCACCATCAATGGCACCTAAATCTCCCATTCGCCCATGTATTCCCCTTATTTCATTAGATTCCTTGGCATGCAAAATTGCTTTCAATACTGATCCCTGACTCTTTTCCAAATCAATAATTGACTTAAGTTCAGCAACCTTCTGTCTTGCAGCTTGTTCTAGAGGAATAAGCTCTTCTTGTTCTTTGATGGATTCCTGCAAAATGAAGTATTCTTGCCATATCCCATCAAGACACAGGAATGTCAAAAGGTAGATGAAGTTCAAAGAATTATCTGCAGAGCAAAAACCTGTTCCACTTTACGAGCTTCTGATGCTTCAAGTTTGTGCTTTTCTATATTACTCTGTAATTTTGCAATGGTTGCAGTTTTCATTTCGATGCTTCCAGATATATTATCCATCTGCTTGTGTGCATTTTCAAAAGCTGCACGACCAGCCTCATGCTGAAACAGTCAATGAGCACCTTTAGCCAACTAATGACATCTCTTAGAAAGATATGGACAAGGTATGAGAGTCATCACAAAAAATAATAAATAAAACAGTTGAAAAGGATTTGTTTCTCAAGATATTATGTTATGCATTATTGAACAAGTCATGGTTAAAGGAGATTTATCTACTTTGAAAAATCAAAGCCAAGTTATTTATTTTTCATCAAAAAGAGGTTTAGGTTTAGATAAAAAAAGTGTCCATTATAGGTTTCTAGTCAAAGGTTTAAATTTCAGTTATATGGGTGAATGCTGTAAGCATGGGAAAAATGGTATCCTCTTAGTTACTGCAAGGGATTTTTTTTCCCAAAAATGCACGATGAGTTATTTTCCTTTTTATGAATCATTAGTCTATTTGGTAATCCAAATTTATTTTGAAATCGGTATATGGTCTAGTTAGAAGTTTTCCAGTGCAGAGATCTTTTGATTACTATTAATACCAATAAATTAAGCTTTTGACAAATGTTGAGTTGAATTTTTAAGTTATTCTGAAAGCCTTGTGCCTAGAGTTCCTCTTCCGTCTCTTGTTCTTTTATTTTTCCCTTTCTCTTTCTGGCTTCAGAATGTCTGCTGCTACAGTGCCACCAGTACTGTTAAATTGAACCCTGAATCATTCATAAACAGATCCTTAATCAACTCCCTTATCCAGCATTTCCTAACCATAACTAAACCCTAAGATTTTACATTCTTCAAGCTTGTCCTACATCTTTGATCTTATCTAAGCTTATATGTTGACATAAATTCCAATGCAATAGATTGAGGAGAACACAAATCACAGTAGATATAATTCCAGAGACTGAAAGAAAACACACATTATACACTGTTATTGACTTTGTAATATCAACTGAGGAGACCATGGAAGCCCCAACCTCACCTTCTCATTCAAAAGCTTGCTTTCAGTATATGCAACTTCAAGTTTTCCTTTGTGATCAATTAGTTGCTTTTCCCACGGTTCTAGTTCAGCACGAACCTTCACGAGTTCTGAGCGATACCTCTCTGTTTCAACTGTTCATCAATCAAAACATAAATTAAAAAGATTAGCTAAACAACAACAGGCACACGTTTAAGGATGAGACAAGGTTGATTCTCAGCAACTGCTTATACTCCACTTCTTGCATCCCTACACTTTACATAGAAAATACAGAGAAATATCCATATGACAGTATAAACCACAGGATGCAAACAAACAATGAAAGAGCATCTGCACCAAAATTGCACTAAAAGGGATTCCTTTACCTCTGAGGTTGTATTTCAATCTTTGCACTTGCCCTATCTTTTCATTCAATTACAGAATAATCACCTCAAATATTTTTTAAAATTTGTAGCCAAAACCAACAGCAAATTATATTATAACATAATCCATTCAAATTTCAATCCACCCCTTCAAAATTGTGATTATTTATTAGTCTTCTAGAGAAGAAAATGTCTTTTGTTCTTTCACCTCAAAAGTGAAGCTATTTTGAATATAAGAAATTAGCTGCTTCTATCAATTCCTTGTAATAGAGATTTCAAAGAGTCAATTTTTCAAAATTCTAAGTAGATATTCAAGGACGTTTAAATAATCCATGCATAAAGTTTTGAATTCTCTCAAATTCCACTTTTCTTTATATGCTACCTACTGACAATGAAACTGAATAATATAAATGCCAACCACGAACAAAGATTCACAATCCCACACCCTAGGAGTTTGCACTTTCATTTAACCATCAGTCTATTTCACCTTCACCACCACAATTAAATGTTTATTCAAACAATTAAGCACCAGTTTTGTACTGCTAGGGGTGCACGGTCATCAACAAGCAGCAAAACATGAATCACCTAAAATGATGTCAAACATGTATAATATAAACATATTATATCCTATTTGGACAATAACATGGAATATAAGCTCTGAAAAAACTATATTCAATAAAAAATCATTTTCTTACTTGTATCCAAATCAATCAAAAATGAAATTTTACAACCTTTTGAATTTTCCACAACTTCTTCTAGCATCCTCTCCTCCTCGAGCAAGAGTTTCTGAAGTTTGGGGATGTTATCTTCAAGTTTTGGAATCAAATTTGCTGAGTTCTCACATTCTTTTGTTAAGTCATCAATCTTTGACGAATCCTACAAGGGAAACAAAGTGAGAAAAATGTGTGTTTTCAATTGAAATAGGTCACTTTTTTACCGTACTTTTTCAAGTTTATCTTCAAGTTTCTTCATCTTTTGCTTCATGTGCCTCAGATCCTCCCGGTATTTAACATCCTGCCTTTCAAACTCCTTGAACTCCTCTTTACAGGTTCTGAGATCATTGTCAAGTTCCTGAATCCAAGACAAGGTTGGACAGCACAACAGATACAATCGGTACAAATTTAGGATGGCACTGTTAAATGCAGTCATGATACGTGGCGGCCAAAATCATAGTTATAAGACTCAACCGACCCAAGGCTTAGGTCACAAGTCTGGGGGTTGACACCCAACCTTATACTTTTCTTTTTGGATAAAAAAGCCTAAAACTACTTCATTTTGGTAAAAAACAACAATGACCAGGTTTTTCCTCTAACCCAGCTCAGGCCAAACCCGAGTTGACCCACCACGCCAAGCCAGGTCTTATAACTACAGCTAAAAGAGCTTTATGTTTAATAGACTCACATTTTCTCTACCTGGCTGAAAAACCAAATATCAATTACAAGTGTTGAATGTACAAGCACAATTATAATATATAGAACTCACACAAAACGAACCTCTTGTCTTTTAATATACTTTTTATGCACAATCTCAAGCTCCTTCATTGTTTTGTGACTTTCTTGAATCTTCTCTCTAGGAAAAAAAAAAACCTTCAACACTTGCAAGTTTCTGTCGTAAGGAAATCTAAAGCTAATGCTATAACTTAAGAGGAAAAGAAAAACCTTTCAGCCTTTAAATTTTCTTCCAAACTAGATACACTAGTGTGCAGTTCCATCATTCTTGCACTAGTATCTTCATGAGCCAATTTTGTGGCTTTCTCTTGCCATTTGAGTAATGATAACTCTTGAAGCATGTAGGCCTCTGCTTCATTCTTCACATCCTATTTCATGGAAAGAAAACAACAGGTTGGTTAAACATGTTTGAAAATGATATGATAAAAAGCGATAGAGAAAACCAACCTCCAAGCTGTCTCTTTCCTTCTCGGCCATCTTAACCATCTGTACCACCCCAGATCTTTTCTCGTTAAGGGATTCTAACCTATGGAGTCAGTAGGAATGCTTGTAGAAGTTAGGAAAATTCCTTGTCTACATGTCCATTTTGGCTTCACAGATAATACATGTAAAGTAAAATTTCAAATATGATAATGGATAAAATGCAAAATGAGTACATATGATAAATATAAGAATAAGAAAAGTACTCACTCCTTGGATGATTCATCAATTTTTTCAACATATTTGTTAGTTCCAATTATGTCCTCTAAATATTCAAGAAAACCTTCATCATGGAGTCCTTGAGCTTTTGGCCTCATCAATGAAATCTGTTCAACCTCACCCTGATAAAAACCAGCAAGCAATTTTCAAAACCCATGGAAACATACTCCATGCTCAAATTACAGCCCTGTGGTTAGATAACAAACCTGAAGAATCAGAAAACGATTATTGTCCAGGTCAACTCCTTTTCCTTTCAGTTTCTTGGTAACTTCAGTAAAATTGCTCGAACGATCATTGATGTAGTACTTGGATGAGTTATCCCGGAATGCAACTCTTGTAATTACAAAATCACTTCCTGAAACAGCCTCATAGGTCCCATCATCCTATAATGGTTAAGAACATGGTTTGCAAGTATCATGACATTAGAATCGACCAAGAGATCTTCTGTAATCAATTGATTTCAAAAAACAAATCCTCGTACAATCAACAAAATATATGAGTTTCAAGAAACAAAAACAACATAAAAACTTGAAATCCAGTTTCCTTTTCTCCTACACTATTCATAAACAAGAAGATGGAAGCCATTACTTGCTAAAAATCAAAACCCAAGTTACCAGGTCAATAATCTCCTGAAAATGAACAGAAACACCGGCGCTGTCCAGATTCTGATGATTGGTTGAATTGTGGATAAGCTCTGAAACCTTATTAAGTCTCATCTGCAAATTCAAAACCAACACAAACATCAAATGTTGAAAAACCAAGAACCAAGCAAGTAAATCAACATACACAGGGTCTCCCTTAAAAAAAATTGAAACTACTCAATTAGCTTACAGAAAATTCATTCCTTTTCGTAACTGCTGAACCTAACAATTTGCATAATAGAAACATAGAGAGAGAAAGAGGACCTGTTTCGCTCGCTTTCCGAATACAAATAGCATTGCATCAATCACATTGCTCTTGCCGCTCCCGTTGGGGCCCACCACAGCAGAAAAACTCTAATCCCCCAAAATTCAAAGATAAGCAAACACTAACAAGTTAAAATTAAGCAAAAACAAATTGAGAAATTGGAAGTAAATTAGAAGCAAAACCTAGAAATGGAAATTAAACCAAAAAAAAGAAACAAATTTCACAAAATTGAAACCCTAACCAACCTTGTGGAAAGGACCAACGCGTTGTTCACCAGCGTAAGATTTGAAGTTCCTCATGATCATTTCTTTGATGAACAGCCTCGGGGCTTTCGAAGATCCACCAGCAGAAGTGCGAACTGAGTTGGACTCGCTTGTCATGAATTCATCGTCCCCTGATTCCATCCCCATTTCTTTCGCCGAGTTAACTCGGTTCTCCTTGGGGGTTTTTTTTGCTGTTCTTCTCTGTGATTTATTTGTGACTGTACCGATTCTGTACTGAGAGGTCGCACCAAAAGTATCTTAAGGGGAAAAAAATTAAAAAGAAAAGGAGAAATAAATAATGTTTATTGTTTTGGGGAAAAAGGAAGAGGGATTTGGCGGGAATTTGAAAATGGTGTAAATTTTCCAAATTTGAAATGGGCCGTTGGATGTTGTTGGGCTTCACATTTTAGTGGATAGAGTCCCTTTTGTGTATTTTTGGTTCCTGCAGTTTGGCCCGTTTATTTTGGCAGTTAGAAAGTTAGAAAGCGTTTTTGTAAGAGTTTGAAAAAACTATTTGTATTAAATTAATTTTTTTTATATTTGTTTTAGATATTTTAGATATGTTGATGTTAAAATTTAATTTTAAAAAATAAAAATAAAATAAAAAACATGCAATTCTAAATAAAAAATATTTTAAAAAACAATTATTACTAAAATATCAAACAGGCTTTTTATATGTTCTAATTCTTCTATTTTTAGATTTTTAGCTTATTTTCTAATCTCAGTTTTATTTCTTATGAATTTTCTCCATTATAAATATTTCTATTAATTCCAGTAATCAAAAGTAAACTTAAAAAGAGAGGTAATTTATTTTTATATTTATATTTAATAATTTATTCTATTTATTTTTATTGTAAATCAACTAAATTTTATCGTAGAATAAAAATATCAAAATATTCTTTTCATGATTAAAATATTTTTCCAATTCATTGTAATGCACTTGATTTTAAAAAAAAAGACATTAAATTTTTGTACATAACTTGATGTGAAAAATAGAAAATATCTTAATTATAATATTATGTGCAGCCAGAGTGTGTGTCGTGGTTTTTTTATTTTTTTAGAAAAGGTCACACGACTAGTCAGTAGACCAGTGAGATACTGAAAGCTAATATTATGATTTCTAGAAACAACAATTTAGCAATCAAGACTGATGGATGCAAATAAAAAGAGACGTGGGATAAAAGGCAGACAATGGTAGGAAGGATTTATTTGGAAATATAATAGATGTTGTTGGTTTTAAAAATATTTTTATTTAAAAATATATTAAAATAATATTTTTTTATTTTTAAAATTTTTTATTTTTTACATCAGAGTATCTAGACCATCTAAAATATTTAAAAATATTAATTAAAAATTTTAAATAATGATTAGACCGCAACACAAAACAAGCGTGTTTGGTAATGCGGTTGAAGTTTTTTAGAAATTTGAATTTTTTTTATAATTAATTTTTTGTATTTTTAATTATTCTAATATCTTAATCTTAAAAATATTATTTTTAAAAAATATATTATTTTAATATATTTTTAAATAAAAAATCACTTCAAACTGCTTCCTTGAATTCACACATACCCTCTCATAATAAAAGTTTGAACCACGGGTAGATGAGCGAACAGCGGCCGCCTAGATAGATGGGATTGGTGGTTGCATAAGGGAGAGTAAAAAGTAAATGGATTGCAGGTGATAAAGTACAGAGTCTCTCGGAGGACTCGATCCCGCTTTCTGTTTTTTTTTTTTTTTAATAATTGGAAAATGCGGGTCAGCTTGAATTTAAAAAAAAATTAATTTTTTATTAAAAATTAATTTTTTATATTTTAAATTATTTTAATGTATTAATTTTAAAAATAATTTTAAAAAATATATATTATTTTAATATAAAAATACTTTAAAAAACAACTTTCCCAACCATATTTTTAAACAGAGCTTTTGTCTGCCTTGAGAATTGGGTGTGCAGCTATTTGCTGTCTTCGTCCGCTACAGGGTTTTTACCCATTTATTAAGAAATTTTGGCTTCTTAAAAATTCTGATAATTATAATTATGATAAATTAATTAATATGCCCTTGTATATAATGTCCTCATTAATATCGCTTGGGTTTGAAAATCTAGCAATCGAATCCGTTTATGTTTTCATATGGTATCCGACTACATCATTTACTGTGATGTGATTATGATGGAGAAATATGATGGGAGTCGAGTTCATTTTTAAAAAATATATAAAAAATATAAGTATTATTAATATATTTTTTCAAAAAATTAAACTATATAAAAATTATCACATAAATCAATTCAAAGACAATATAAACAATTAAAAATAATAATTTTACTAAAAACATCATGAATTAAAGCAAAATCACTTTATTATTATGCAAAAAATCTTGAACTAACCTTATTTTGCACCAACATGATTCAGTGATGTATTTAACTAAAAAATATATAATTTTGAAAAAAACTAACAAAAAAAATGATGTTAGCATATTCAATTATGATGGGTAATTTAAAAATAATTAAATGTTAAGTTTAACATTTAGAACAAACTTAATCCATGAGGTTGCTTTTCTATTTATCATCCTAGTGCTAATCTAAAAACGATTGTGAAAAAAATTAATTTTGTAAATGCATCAATCTCAAAACATAATATGGATGATCTAACCTATTGAAAAAGAAATTAATTAACTTGATGTGTTGAAAAAAATATCAAGTAAGCTAATTTAATATAACATTATTAGGTCAATTTTGAGGAATTCTACTTCGATTAAATATATTGATTAGTCAATAATCAATAATATTTATTTTGATTATTTTCTTAAGATGTACTCTCAAACTCGTGATAGTTTTATTTTTTATAAGTTTGACATACATTATTTCTATTGTTATTATTAACTCACATGTTTATATTCAATGAAAAACTGATTTTTGTAAAAATTTAAAGGTATCAAAATTATATAATCTATGTTATTTTTAAAATTTGAATATCAAAGTGTATTTTTAAAAAATCTTTGGCGCGCCATGCATGTTTGATATCTTTTTTATTTTTGTCAATCTTCTTCCAATTCCACCATCACCTAGAAAATCAAAAGCAATTGACCTTAATTCAGGATTAAATCACCTAAAAGATACTTGACTCGCACTTCGTCACAAGTATTCTACATGGATATTTTCAAAAGTTTATTATAAATAGAATAATCATCATTATTTATGTAAAATCTATAAATAATTTAGTGAATCCGTTCATAGAAAAACTATTTAGCGACATAGTAAGGAAAACAATTAGTGGAATGAAGTTGAAGTCAAAGACAAATCTAGGATCCAATTTCAATAGGGACAGAATAATACAAGTATATAACTAAATTAATTAAGATCTAAAAAGTCTAAAAACCATAAGCTTTTAATATAAAGTTAAAAAATTTACATATATTATAAAAATATGCTCCATAAAATTCTATTTTCTTCTTATAATTCACAATTGCTTCCTGTGAGACTTTATATGTTGAAAACATTGTAGGATCTTCTCATTATCAACACTTTCAAATATCTTTTTTTCAATATAAATAACCAAACAATCACTTAACCAATCATCCTCGATTCAATTGTGTAATTGACTTTTAACCAATTTCATCGATGAAAATATTTTCTCTATTATTGCGGTAGCCATTGGTAAAATTAATACTAATTTTACATGTGAAAAAACAAAGGATATATCATAATCTTCTTTGTCTCCACCAATTTTTGAGCAAGATCATTAATTCCTTTAGCTTTGAAAATTCCTCACAAGATCTCATGTCAAGAATGTAAGTTTCAAGTTGATTATCAGGTGCAGCAACCTCAACCATGGAGAAGTCAAATTGATAAAATAATCAACTTTTTATTATTAAAAGCATGAAAAGACTCTCTTGGATTCAAACATCCAATGCAAAGAAGCAACTACATATTTACTTTAGTAAAAAGATTATTACAATTGTAGTGTAGAACAACTCAGTTTGGTAATGATAAAAGTTTCTTAATTGTTGAGTATTATATACTGAAAGACCACGAATGACAAACATATCATCAAATTTTGGAATACCAATGCTATGTCTTTCATGAAAGAATAAATCTCATCAACTAAAGATTCTCATCCTTAATCCCTTATCATTTGTTGTTTCATAACTTTAATCAAAGTTATTACTTTTATAATATGATTGTTGGGATAAAATTGAATAACAATTATTTAATATAATTTAAAATATACATTTCATTAACAATTATAATATTTATTATAATGTTATAAGGCTATATAAACATGTTACTAGATAGAGAAAATAAATATAAAAAAATATTTTTTTATTTGTCTTTTCTTTTTATTATGTTAGAAATTTAAAGGTTTTAGTTGTATTCTAAAAGTATTATCTTCTTGTATAACAAATAAACATCTGAAACCGAGAAATATTTGCAAAATTGGGAAGCATTTGTAGAGGTTTCGAACCTTTGAAGCACCTTGCACTTGTATCATGAACCCCCACGAGTCTTTTCAACCATTTCATTCTTTGCACAAAAAAACGATCCCGCCAAACTGGAAAGCCAGAACACCATAGCAGACGACAAAAGTTCTCTAAGTATTTTGAAGCATATATCTCTGGCTCTGGTTGTGGTTACCACTCGATAAAGAACAAGTGTTTTAAAGGCTACTGGATGTAAAAGAGACCCTGGCATTCTCTTTGAAAAAACACAAAATCAACCAGTAAAAGCATGCCCCAGCAGGCAAAATATCATTATACCGTCCCTCCATGCATGCTTTGTGCTTTGTGCTTCGTGTTCAGGCACTCTTTTTCGCTAAAAAGGCACCATGTAGGATACCACTAGCTGGTCAGTAATCACATGCTTTTCCTGTTCATCTGTTGAAGATTCAAGAACTCAAGTTGACTTTTGCCGCGATAAACAGACCCCACTGCCTCCCTTGACAACGCACTCCCACTTTAGCTAATCTTGCTCAAGTGCTGCCTCTAAAGTTTGCAACCTATCTACATCAGTGCTAAAGCCAACCTAAACGAGACTCCACAAATCATGTATTGATTGCTATTAAATCAACGATGTTGAGATCACAAGCTTGATGAACATTGTATTATTAGTTTTTTTTAGGCCAAGAGTGTTTATAAGTGAAATTAGATCAAAAATAACTTTTTAGAGCTAAAAGAAACCCAGCCTAAATTTTTGACCATCTCTCGACTTGTAAGAAACTGGGTTCGCGGATAACGCATCATCAAATTTTTTTAAAAGAAATAGACGCTCCTTTAACCAAGCAAAAAAGAACAAATAAAAAAAAAAAGAGAAGAAAAGGGTATGCACGTGGGCCAGATCCTGCAAATCCACACACATGAAATTTTTATTTCCTTTATGATTTAAATATAATTTCAATTCAATTATTTCTTTTATTATTATCTTTAGTTTTATTTTAGCACTTTCTTGTAAACGTATGTTTCTAGTGTTGAATCATTAAATGAGTGTTAGGTTCTAAAAAAATTACTAAACGCAATGATATCTACGACCAGGTTTTTTATTAGTTAACCAGGCTAACCCATTTTAATTTAAAACATGGTCATCTCAATATCTTTAAGAAATAAGATCAAATAACATCAACTTGAAATATATCTTTTTTTTTTAATTCAAGCTAGGTCTAAATATCATTTAAATGAATTAATTAAAAATATATTTGATATATTATTTAATAAAGTCTAATTCAATTTTTATTTTTTTAATAGGATTCTATTATTTTTTTAATATTAACAAGGTTGTGATTTTTCACAGCCCTTCTTGATATTTTTTTCCGTAAATTTTTTAAAATTTTTTATTTGTGTTTTTATTTTTGTTATTGTATAATTTGATTAAAAAAACTTGATTAAAAAAAATTATTAAATCCAATTAGGTTCATGATCTATATGAAAGGCTTATTAGATTAACTTAAGTTGATAAAAAAAAATCATTATCTCAAAAGAGTTTTTTTAGAGGGAAAAAAAAAGGACGAGTGCTTGAAATGATTTTTAGCCGGATTGAATTTTAAACGGAACAATCGAGTCATGTTTGGACCAACTAGGTCAAGCAAGTTATATTTAGCCAACTCCAATATAGTTTAATTTGAAATTCAAGCAATCCAAAGAACCATATCATATTAATAAGAATAGAAGGAACTATACCTGCAAATTATTTTGTTTTTATTGAGTTTTATTTTTAATTTTTTTTCTCAACAAATATTGACATGAAATTAAATAAAAGAATATTAAATGGCATTTGTTGACCCTCGATTGATTTTATTAAATACATGTGTAAAGTTTTCAATTTTTGCTATTTTTCTTAGTTTTAAAAAAATTAACAGCTCCCAAATAACATATTTTTTCTCTTACATTGAAAATAACATTTTTTTTCTTACATTGAAATTAATTTTTTTATCCGGTTGGCAACAAAACATGGGCAACAAGACCAGTGCATACTATTTGACCGAGCTTGAGCTTGTACAATTAGAATACTTGTAAAATAAATCAATTTTTTTTGTAGATTTAGAGGACATTCGATGCTTATGTTAGCATTGATGGTGAAGAAGAAGATTTTTGAAAGGCTATGTTGTGTGTGTTTGCATTTTACATGGTAAAGCTTGAAGGGGAAGATCCATTTCTTATGGCCTGGGAGCATATATCCATGTAAATGTAAGGGTACGATGATAAATGTATTTATTATCTATAGTTTTAAAAAGAACAAATGGATTCAGGTTTATCGTCCCCATCGAGGTCTGAACTTTTATGAATTCAAGTCTATATCATTTATATTCGGAGTTCATTCTCCATAGATTCAGGTGCATCGGCTCCGTGCAGAGTTCTCTCCTCATGGAATGTTAGAAAAGTACTGCCTAAATCGGGTGGATTTAGGCAAGAGAAGTCAAGCTTCTTCCCTCATCACCATCAAAGAACAACCCAAAACATTCCAGAAAAGGAAATCTCAGGTCAGATATCAATTTTCATCAACCAACCACCCACAAGACACAGAGGTGAACTCACAAAAAAAAAAAAAAAACACGAATTCTCATTGATAATAAAACGACAGATTAGCCGCTCTCATTTGCGGAGGCCTAAGGACTGATTTCTTGAGCAATAGAACGACCACAATACAAAGTCCATCTTACCCCGCCTGAACCACAGCTTAAGAAACATATAGTATATAGTTAGTGCTATTCCGAGAGCATAACACTTGATACATATAATAGAGTAAAAGGGAAGGGAAATTAATTATTGTTCAAGGGCACTTAGGCCCTCCTTCCTTGGTCTTCCAGTTGTTGTAGCAAGGGCACACAGCTTTATTCCCATAATACCCTGGGGGAACGCAGAGGCACTTCTTGCAGCACTTCTGACAGAAGAACATGCATGGCTTATGGTACTGGGTCTTGCTACACCTCCTCGTGCATTGTGATGGACATTCTGGTCATTACACAAGACAATCAACGTAAGAGATAATAAAAGGCCTCTATCAAGAATTTGACCATGTTCAGACTTTTTGACTTGATTAGATCTTGAAATCCACAACCCACAGATCAATATTTTCAATGGCGTATTATCCCTTTTAAACTCGTTGATTTCTGGGAAAAAAAAGAGCAAGAACAAAATAATCTCACAGATCTTTTCTAAGCTGGGAAATTGCAAGCAATTTTTTTTTAAAAGGCAGGTGTACTTTTTTCTCTATTCAGATTCTGTTGACAAAGATTTTAAAACGCCAAACGAGGGGAAAATGGAAAATAGGCTGGTCGTCGAAGCACTTACGGAAGCTCTTGAGACTCCCAGGTCCATATTTGTTCTGCAATCACAGCACATTTGACGTTACAAACTTAAAACGTGACTAAGATTCATGATCTGAAGATACAACATTGTCAAGGTAAAGAATCCGCATCATAATGCGCATACGCATCAAGGGATTATAAGAGAGAGCTAACCTTGTTGTTATTGTGGTGACCTCCACGCCCATGGGATGCCACAACCTGAAAAAACAGGGCAAAACAAAACAATGTCAAGAAAAACAATTAAAGGAGAAACAAACCCATTTCAGCTTCTGGGTCATAAAGATCGAAGAAAGGAAGGGTCTTACGAACCAAGGTTTGGAGCATGGAAATGGCAATGAGAGCCAAGAGGAAGACAGCAACAAACTTAGCCATGGCCTTAGCTACAAGGCAAAAACCCTTCTTCCTAGGATTGTCTAAACACCAAAAAGAGATGAAAAGAGATGTGAAAGTGAGAGAAGAGGGGATTTGCTTGTTAAGACTTGAGAGAGTACCTTCCTGACTAGGGTATATATAGGGATTTTTAATGGGAAGTGATTGAGCTAAGAGCACATTATCTATCTGTGTACTCACATGGGTAGAATGGGGCCTTCTGGGAATGAAATCACGCCTTTGCATGCCCTTGCCCTCATCCATGTTTTGTTATTGCAGTTCAATTATTTGTTTTTATTCAAGATTTTTTAAATAAATTTAAAAATTAATTTTAAAAAAATTATTTTAATATATATTTTTTAAAATATATATTTTAAAAAATACTACCACCGAAAATTCTAATCAGGCATTCAGGTGAGACAGGAAATTTTGGTATGCCCCTCCATAATTTCAGGGGAAATTGATGCCTGCTCAGTGTTGGTGTTTTTATGCGGAACTGTGTAAAAAGTGTAATGGGGCAAAGATGTTGGAAATTGTCAACTTGAGTAATTAGTATAATTGTAACAAAATAATAATAATTATTATTGTGATTCCAATCTTATAACACACAGATGCACAAAATCCAATGGTAGAGTTGATGGAATTCATATGGTTAAGAAACAAATAATGAATGGTTCGTAATTTATCGCTTAGTCCTCCTCCTAACTAAAATTGATATATTTAGATCATGTAATTTAGCCTTAACACCATTAAATCC
>Ga0325400_1000528_pt1 | contig 28590 bp, 14 predicted proteins | sample PopdelMetagenome_2_FD_205662 | JGI IMG/M metagenome (GOLD analysis project Ga0325400, IMG submission 205662) | Populus deltoides microbial communities from Bellville, Georgia, United States - Xylem-PdKOR-R1 | ecosystem: Host-associated > Plants > Phyllosphere > Stem > Wood/Secondary xylem...
GGCCTAGTCCAATTCATGGCAGCAGTGGGTGAGATGGCACGGGGAGCCAATGCGCCCTCCGTCCCAGCTGTGTGGGAAAGACAAGTTCTCAATGCTAGTGACCCTCCACGAGTTACATGCACACACCGTGAGTACGAGGAGGTAGCTGACACCAAGGGTACCATTATTCCACTTGATGATATGGCTCATCGTTCCTTCTTCTTTGGCCCTTCAGAAATGTCTGCTCTTCGAAAATTTGTCCCGCCTCACCTTAGCCATTGTTCTACTTTCGAAATTCTAACAGCATGTCTTTGGAAATGTCGTACCATTGCCCTCCAACCAGATCCTACCGAGGAGATGCGCATAATTTGCATTGTCAATGCTCGTGAGAAATTTAACCCTCCATTGCCAAGAGGATACTATGGTAATGGCTTTGCTTTTCCGGTAGCAGTGGCAACTGCAGGAGAACTCTCAAGAAATCCATTTGGATACGCCTTGGAATTGGTGAGAAAGGCTAAGGCTGACGTGACTGAGGAATACATGCGATCAGTAGCATCTTTGATGGTGATTAAGGGGAGGCCTCACTTTACAGTGGTAAGGGCATACCTAGTATCGGACCTGAGACGTGCAGGATTCGAAGAGGTAGATTTTGGATGGGGTAATGCTATATATGGTGGCGCTGCCAAAGGTGGGGTTGGCGCCATCCCTGGAGTTGCAAGCTTTTATATCCCATTTACAAACAAGAAAGGAGAAAATGGGGTTGTGGTCCCATTTTGCTTGCCGGCTCCTGCCATGGAAAAATTTGTCAAGGAGCTTGACGGCATGTTGAAGGTCGACCAGCCAGTTAGCGCGCAAACTAAGTCCAAATTTATTGCATCTTCGCTATAAGTTGATTTGCTTACTCTTTCTTTCCAGAAGCCAAAATGTTAGTCTTCGCTACATGTGTTAAGGTTAAAATGGTGGGAGTGAGAGTGCTGATGAAAAGGCCAGAAAAAATTAGGGGAGGGGGAAGAACATATATATTTATGTACGTTTGTTTGAAATTCTCTTCAAAAGATTTCTGTCAATTTAGCGTGTGCTTCGACTATGAATCATTAATTATATTTTTTACTTGTTTATACCATTCTGAGATAATTAACATGCAATTAACAAATAAAATACCAAAAAACTAACATTAAAGAAGAAATAGAGCCCTTCGCTGTAAAAACAGAAACTTAATTGCAAAAGATTCTGATGAGGGAGAAAACTATCAAGTTGTTGTCCAATAATTTTAATTTTGAAGTTTATATATTTGTTTTTTTTATAATAAAGGATCTCAATGGAGGTATATACTCTCACCTTTAATAGCGCCGAAAAAAATAAATTGAGGTCATTAATTTTTTTAATTTCTTTTATTTTTATTTTTATTTTTTTTAGAGATTAGAGGTTGTTTTAGAATTGTAGTAAGTTTTTTAGAGTTTTTAAAATGTTTTTAGATAATAATAAATTAAAAACTTAGTTTTTGGATTCTAAAATCTAAACTAATAATAATAATAATAATAATAATAATAAATAGTCAGGTGCACATGAACTTTTGGATCTTTACCATTCACAGGTCTGGGCTGCCAAGCCTATCAACGCATGGCTTTATTTAAACTGACCAATACCATCTTTCTCATTTTTTTATATTTTTTTTCTTCATACTTTTTATATTTAACTTTTAATTGATACCTTCTCTTCTGTGTTTTTTTTCAATATTTAGTTTACCTTTTTCTAAAATAGTAATTAATCTTTTTTATTGCTTTTGTGAATTTTATAATGCTTCAAAACTATTATTGTAATTTATCTTTAAATTTTTCATGTTATATTTTAAATAAATAAATTATATTTACATGATGTATTTTTGAAAAAAATTATTTATTCTTGATAACCATCTTTAAGATAAAATAAATAAAAAATAAAAATGTCAATTAGAATTAAATATTTGCATGTGGGTTAATTTTTTTACTAGGAAAATTAACTTTTTATTTTTATATTTAATTATAATTATTTTTAAAAAAATTTATCAACTCATATATTTTATTAATTTATTTTATTTGACATTGACAACATCTTTTTATTTCTTGATTAAAAGAAACATTGTAGCATAAACTAAAAAAAATGATCGCTTTTCTGTTCATTATTGATCACCCAAACTCATTGTTACTATATATTTAAACAATGATTTTTTTTTAAAATCAATTTAATCATCAAACTTTTATCTTACACAATTAAGCTTAAATTATCACACAGTTGCATATTTTTTTGGAAGGGAGAGTTAAGTTAAAAAACAAAAGACTAAAGTGAAAAAGCTAGCAAAATAGAAGGCGGCTTTAAATTTTGTTTAAAAAGTTTATTTTAGTCCCCATCTCCTTTAGCTATTAGGTATATTGGTCCCTCTAATATTTTTTAAAAAAACTAGTTTTCAACATAACTACATAACAACTAGTTATGTGACCCGTGTTTTGTCAAGAGTCATATTTTTATCTTCTATTAAAAAAATTATATCTACTGTTTTTTCGATGTATTTCTGTAGCTAAAAATGTTTTTCAAGTACAAATCAAAAAGTTTATGTAATCAAATAAATCGAAAATTCTGGGCTAATAAATTAAAAAAATCACTAATGCTAACTAAAATTAAAGTTGAAAAAATTGATAGACAAATATAGATCAAAATATTTAATCTGATGAGACATTTATCTAGCTGTATTTGCTAAATCTTGTTAATCAAATAAGATTTTTCGATGCATTTCTATAGCTAAAAATGTTTTTCAAGTACAAATCAAAATGTTTATGCGTACATGTAATCAAATAAATCGAGAACTATGTGTGCTAATAAATTAAAAAAATCACCAATGCTAACTAAAATTAAAGCTGAAAAAATCAAGAGACAAATATAAATCAAAATATTTAATCTCGTAAGATGAGACATTTACCCTGTTTTTTTTTCTAAATCTTGTTAATCAAATAAGCACATACATTATATTGTTTGAATAAAATGAAAGGAAAAAAATTATCATGCAAGGCTACACATATTAGAAAAATTATCTAAAAAAATTGTTTTCTTTTTATTTTAAAAAATAAAGTTCATCTATATAAAAAATTAAAAAAAATTATATATAAATAAAAAAAATCAATTCAAAAATTAAACACACAAAATAAGTTTTTTAAAAATCACTATCTAAAAAATATTAAATAAGAAAATTTTAAAACAATCATAGATGGGTGATATTAATTGAAATATAAATTTAAAAATTATTAAAAAAAAAGACATCTAATTAAAAACAAGGTATCAATAAAAAAAAAGAACAATTAAAAAATAATATCCTTAATATTGTGGCTAAATTTGTCAAATCTTTGATCCATGTCATGGACTTAAATGGATTAAATAATTTTTTTTCTCTTAAATTTTTTTCGCCTAATTTTTCCATAATCCAATTACTTTGTTGGCCGAAAAATTGCCAGATGGACGTTCTTTGACTCAGGCTCCGTTTGTTTGCAGGAAAGTTGTTTCTTTTTGGAAAGTGAATTCCGGGGAAAGTGAATTCCTGGAAAATGAATTCCGGGAAAGTATTTTCCGATGTTTGATAGTGTTATGGAAAATGAACTGGAAAACACTTTCCAGTGTTTAGTTATGTTATGGAAAAGAAACTGGAAAATAATTTATTAATGAATTAATTTTTTTTAAGTTTATCTAATATATATAAAATATTTAATATAAATATTTAATCACTTACAATAAAAGAATGAAATCTAAAAAGTATAATGATGAATTTGTTTTTTAATATATATTTATACATAGCATATTTTATAAAATATTACTATATATGTCATATCATATTATATAGAAATAAGCTTGTGAAATATTTTTTAAGTAAAACCTATTACTATATTTTTTTCAATTTTAAAAGCTTAAAATAAGTTTTTTTTTCATATGAAGAAAGCTAAAATAAATTATGCTCAAAGAAGCTGACAATATACAATTCATAAGTTCACAATGATCAATAAGATCAATCATTTTAATTCTTAATAATGTGATTATCGAATAATTAAATAAACATAAGTTTCGAAAATCACCTCGTATGCGGCAACACAACACACGATCAAGTTCTTGGCTAGGTTCAATTCTATTCTATTTTGATTTGTTAGTTATAACCATGGAGATTGTTGAGTTCAAGCAGTAATACGTAGGCAAGGCTGGTCCATAATATTTATGTGATAAAAAAACTAATCAACTCAATCATCAGTTACAAATTAAACACATAATTTAGAGGAACAATGCCTTACTTAGAGTTGTATTTCATTACACTATTAAACACATAATTTATTACTAAAATTACAAATATAATATAATTAGTTCTCATGATCTATGTAGTTCTACTACAACCACATGAACAAACTACAGCAGCCTTTATAACAAAACCCCACCGTTTTCTCTGTTCTCTCTCTCCTATCTCTAACTCTCTCCCATAACTAATTAATTATCTCATTCGGTTTCATTCCCATCATCATTCGGTTTCTCCTCTCATCCGGTTTCATTCCCATCTCACTCCCATCTCATTCAGTTTCTCATCCTTGTCAATCTGTTTCTATCATTCGGTTTCTCATGCCCCTCTCAATCGGTTTCTTCATTCGGTTTCTCAAATTCCCCTCTCATTCCCCTCTGATTCCCCTCATTCAGTTTCTGAAATCCCCCCATTCCCCTCATTCCCCTGGGTTTTCTCGTCTCACTGTTCATTCTCTCTCGCTTATCATTGATCGTTCTCTCTCGGTTGTCTCTCTTCCCCTGCTCGCTCTCGGTTCTCTCTAACCATTCCCCTGTTCTCTGAAGAAGCGGGACACCATCACAGATTCAAGGGGCAGGACACCATCACCATTCCCCTGTTCTCTCTCTCTCGTTTCTCTCTCGTCTATCACTGATTTGCTCCTCATCCCCAGTTCTCAACCCTCTTTCACTCGACAGTTTCCCCTCCTGTTCGCGTCACTCTCTTTGTGCTGGATCCGGTGCGGGGAAACAGGGTAAGGGCTGGTTGGGTCTTGTTTGGGGATTTTTATTTCTCTAAAGCAGCTGCCGAATGTGCAAGAAACAATGGGGTTTTTATGGCTTGATTGTGATGCAATTGGTTGGGTTTTTCTGTGAGCATTTTTTACTTTGACGAGGAGATGAAGAAGAAAACTGGGTATAAGAAAAAAATTGGCAAACAAAGAAAAATACAGGACAGACAAATTAAACAGCAAAAATATATAGTGTTTGAACAGAGATGCAGAGAGGAGTTAGATTGTTTTATCAGTAAAGATAGGAAAGTGTTTTCCTTTAGACAAGGAAAGGAAAACACTTTCCTGCGGGTAAAGTAAGCTGTTTTTGTTGACCGGAATTAATTTTTCTTTGACCAAGTTTCCGGATGATTGTCAAACATTGAAAAATAAGGAAAGTGAATTCCAGGAATTCACTTTCCTTGAAACAAACAAGGCCTCAATCCATTTTTCAAACTCTTCTTTACCCAAAACGTACATAAAATATTCTAGGAGCTGTGATAAACCAATTCATTGTCTCTAAAAACCTAAAATCAATCTAAAATAAAAAAATCAACCCAAAATAAAAAAATTTCTCGAATTCATATTTGTTTTTTAGGCAATTTTTATGCAGCTAATCGATCATCTAGCATGACAAACAGAAGAAAATAACATAGTTATCAATGGAAAGTCTCAACCTTCCACAAAAGAAAGTTCTTATTTCATGTGCTTTCTCAAAGAAGATTATTCCTGTCCTAATGGGTTTATTGAGAACTTCAAGGACTGCCATAACCATAAAGACTAGATCAGAATGTTCCAAGTTTTTGGTAGTTTCAAAGTTAAATAATTATTGATTTTATATCATCTACTTTTAAATATTCAAATTAATATCATTTAGAATTATCAAAAATCAACAGTAGTGTGGAACCAGTTCAACATACATTCACTAGCTAGAATGAAAGACGAATCAAAGCATATGCTGAATTTACCAGAAATTCTCTTTTTCTTCCCATTTCTGATAGTCAGAATGTTACATGCATTGTTCTTGCATACAAAGGCCAAAAAAAATTTAAAAAAAATGGATGAAACTTACAATCTAATCAAAATATTCCTACCACTTTATTGCAGCCCCCCAAGTCTTCTTTCTCGTTCGGTCTTGTAGCATATGAACATCGGGTCATATATATATATACCTTTACTCCTTGCCTACCAAAACGTTTTCTAGCATTTTCATATTTCAGGCCATTTCTCTTTTCTAATTGGTTATCATGGTCCATGCCTTCATTGGATACATGAATGAACGGCCTAATTACGCAATCCAGGAGAAAATGAATTAGAACATCCTTGCACCTTTGCCACTTTCACTTTTTTGGGACAACAAAGAAAGGTAGAGGGATCTCACTTTCCCTGGAATTAACAGAATTCTCCTCTTTATGCTTGATTTCTGAATGCGTAAGTCCACCTTGGTGACCACCGTTGTTATCAACGTCATCGCTCACAACCACCACCCCACCAAAATGCACGTGGCGTATACCATCTGAAGAAGGCCTCTGGGGCTCATCATCAAACGGTGGATTCCTTGGTGACATTGCAGCACCTTCTTTGCTCGAAAATGGGGATCCTGAAGGGGATTTGCATGGTTCAGAAAGTGTATAGTCAACAGGTCTAAGGCATCGGTAAATGTAGGTCAGAAACCAAAATGCCCATGGCGCAGCGACTAGAATCATTCCTGCGATGGCATACCATGATTTTACGTTGCTTATAGGAAGGAACATGTAAAGAGCAAGAAGAGCTCCACCAGAAACAAGACATGCAGAAAATAGAGCTACGGCGACGTAAATTCTCGGATCTCCTTTCCTTTCCTCCATTGAAGACAAAATGGATGACCACCCCTTGTTTTTTCTTTCTTTCTGGTTTAGGGATGCTGTGCGGTGGATTTTGAAGGGATTGTTTTGCACTCCATCAAGGAAGAAAGGTTAAAAGCTGGGATTAACAAAGCATTGATATCAGGAAGAATTGTTCGTCTAAGATAATTTGTTTTTTTTTTTTTTTTGTTAATATAATGATGTTTTTTTCATGACCGTTAACCAGCTATGTCTTATACTCTATAGCAGACACGTCGCTACCCGAAAGGAGGACGAACAGAACAAAAGAAAAGGGATCAGCTTGGCAAAAGAATGGTAATATAATACTGTTTTCAGCTAGAAACTTGAATTTCGTGAATCAGGAAAAGCCAGCTTCCTTCCTTGACAAACTCATAGAAGCCAAGGCAACCAAATAAATTCATATGAACGAACAGAATGTGTTCACAATGTCCTTTAAATCAGGTCTTTTGCTTTCTGTTCAGTATTTTGTTATTACTCTTTTACAACTAGCTATATGATATATTTTGGGATATAGTAATTGAAGAGAACACTGGACTCTGCTATGCTGTACCTCGATCGAATAAAATTTTTTCTCAGATGTAAAAAAAAATTATCGAAGCATCGCTAACATATTTTCTAAAAGAACAAATTTAATTAAGAATTCAAAATGTATTATATATTTTTATTTAAAATTGAAATGATAATATATTGAATTCACCATGATCTTTCTAATTAGTTGGCATTTGAAACACGCGAGAATAATCCAAAAAAAAACAAATTGAAAAGCTCAATTCCTAATTAACTCAATATTAAAGGACAAAATTGATTTAATTGCGGCATCGGAATCAAGGAGTCGTGACCTAGTTGTTTGGTTCAGGGTCATTAGGAGACCGGGTGGATTAGTCTTAAATGAAATTTTAGGATAAAGGACTAGTTGTAGCTAAAATCAATATTAGCACCCTTAACATACTTTACATTAAGGAAGCTGCATTGTGTAATTTAGATGTGGCGTAAAGGTATTGATGGGTTCCTAAACGATGGTTCATCTATGACTTAAAATAAAGATTTATTCTTATGAATCAATCTGGCAGTTTTTAATTCATTATGTACTTGAATACTCAAATAAATTCTAGTGGGAAGAATTCATATAGATGCTTTGACAGGGTTCACATATCATGTAAGGCAAACGAGTTTTCCACAACTTTGTATGTCGTGGTGAAAAATACTTCCAAATAAAATTGGTAACCCAAAATAATTTTGAGAATTTTCAACTCAAATTTTGGTATTTAAATGTCAGCCAACTTATAGGTCTAACATTTATACTAAAATATTAACCATTAATTTTTATAAATTAAAATTTTTAGGACTTATTGAAATATTGGTCAAGTTCTCATGGATTTAATAAATTTATTATTAAATCCAAAAATACATGCAAAGATATTTTTTGAATTTTTGTATATATATAAAAAATGCTAAATCATACAATATATATATATAAGCAAAATATGATTTCTATCTTTTAAGAGACTTAGTTAAATGCACACCAAATAAAATATATTTTTGTTGTTTTGAAATGAAACAATTTTTTCATAAATTTTTGAAATTTTTGAGATTTCAACAAAAAATAAATATTTTAATATTAGGTCAGCATCTTACAATATAAGTATACAGCTCCGATATTAAATAAAATTGTTGGGAAAATGTGAGTAGGACCAATAAATAATTTTAAATTGGTCATTGAATTTTTTTTAGAGTTTTTAGGGATTTATTTAGGGCTTGTCTGGCAAAACAAAATCATTTTTATTCAAAACAAAATTGTCAAAATAGGTTTAAGGGTGCGTTTGCCAAACAACCCCTTATGCCAAACATTCCTCAACAAAAAAAACAACTAACCAAACAAATTCTTAATACCTTACCCAAAACAAAATCAATTAGGTTGACTCGAAAACACTAATTCAACCCAAAAACTATGTTTTGACTTGAAACTAAAATAAAACAAACAATTAAACCAAAAACATATCAAAACTAAAAAAAACCACACAAAAACATAAAGTTTTTTAACAAAAACATATCAAACACCAATAACATGAAGAACAAGATGAATATTCAAATCGAAACCCAATAAACACAAATCACAAACCAGAAAAGTTTTCATGCAATCAAGGGCAAGGTTTTGTTTGTAATCATGCATAGATAAAAAAAAAATCTAGCATTCATTTTCTTGGATTAACACTTAAAAGTCATGATTTGATCAAAATGTGTTTGGACAGGAAAAAAAAAAACCCTAGAATTTAGATGCATGAATACAGCTATTGATGCGTTATAACCCTGGATTATTTGCTAAAGATAACATGCTAACATGTACCTGCCAAGACTTAACCCAAAACAGCTCCAAAACAAATGAATAAGACAAAGTTCATGTAAAGAACATGAACTTAAAATTTGGGAAATTTCTAAAAATTGAAGAATTACTGCCAAAACCCATATTTGGCTTTTTAGGCCTTTAAACACACTGCTTTTAGTCCTCACAAACCACATTACCAATTCCAAGCATAGTTAAATACAAAGAACTAACAAATAACATCAAATCATCAATAACATGCATGAAGTTTCAATTCCTAAAAATGTCAAATCTTATCTAGCCTACATATCTAGGCAATTTGAATTCAAAATCAATTTTCTAAACATATTTTGGTTATGAACAAGCCTTGTAAAGCTAGGATCAATAATATTATTTCATAATGTATTAATGAAACTAAACAAAAAAATACATTGTTTTATCAAAACTAACCTAACCAGAAAGCTTTTATCACATTAAAAACATCAAACACACCCTAAAAAAATATCAAATCAAAGAATCAAAATCACAGCAACACAGAAAAACAAACACAACCCTTACTCTTTAAGCATCACTGTATTTGCAAACATAAATGCAGACCAAATGACAACCAAAATCTCCTCAAACATGCCATATGGACTCCATTTTTAGGTTAAAACCATACCTTTGAAGCCCTAGAACAACTATCGATTTCTTTGCTCTCCTTTGTAAAGTTTTGCTTCCATAAACTTAGTACCATTTCAAAACTGAATAAACCTTTATGCTATGCTCGTAAATCCTCACAAATAGGGTGTTTTCTCAATATTCTCTCCTTTTTTTCTCTTCTTTTTTCCTCTTTCTCAACTCTGATTTTTAGAGGTTATTTTAGGTTTTGCTAGGTTTTTCATTGGATTCAATCAAAGATTGATCATGATTGATCAATCCTAGCCTTCCGATTGGAATGGAAGGGTTTTGAAGAAAACAAAATAGCTGGGAGCTTTGTACTAGGCTAGTTTTGCAGTGATGATTTTGGTTTTGGGGATTTTAGTAGTTTTACCAACCCTTGATAAAAACTTATTGAGAAATGTTTTAGTGTGAACAAACAAAAAAAATCATTGGTTTTTCCAAATGGGTGTCACAATCATAGGTAACTAGGATGATCACTTTCAAGGCCTTGTTAGAGCAACTCTAACTTCAACGTTATATTAGACCATTTTAAGTTGGTAGGGTAGAGGAGGCGCACACTTTTCATTTGGATCCAACCTTGTTCAATTTAGAGGTCTGTAGCTTCACATTCATTCATTCAAAGATATCAACTTGATTAGCCTCGAATTTGAGAATGCAAGGAAAGTTAATCGAAGACAACATGTTGAAAACTTCTATAGAAGAATTAGGGTGTAAACATCCAATTTTATAGGCATGAGGTTTTAGAGAGGGTGTCTCTCAGTTGGATGGTAGTGGTTACAGTCCCCAAGATGGTTGGAAACGCTACATTTATTAACCTGAAGATGCCTACTCAACTAGCCAAAATTGACAAGGAAGGAAATGAACAATGGGTAAACGACACGTTGTCTAGATTAAACCTTAGAAATTAAGGTTTTTTAATTTGGGGTTTGGCTAATTTCAATATGATCCCTGCTCTTTCAATTTATTTTAATTGCACTTGTAATTGTCTTGCAACTTTTAATTGTATGCAATTACACCCTTGTCAAATTCAAATATCAACCCCAAAGTTCAGCGCCTTTCACAAACGAGTCCTTGATTTTCAATTTATTTCAATTTAGCCCCTAATTTCACCAATTTCTACTCTCTCCCCTTTTTTTTCTAACAACTATCTCTCTTCTCTATACATTCAAAGACTGAAATGCAAATAAATAAACTTCCAAACCAAAACTTAAAATTCCCAAAGAAGAGGGATCAAATTTGAAGACAGTGAAACTTGAGGGATTGACTTGGGAAAACATTGTTCATAAACCTATGCCAACACAACTTGTAAGGTTGTAATTGAAAATAAATAAAGTTCAATGATCAAAATGAAAAGAAATCAAAATATCAGGGATCTAGTTAATTTGTTAATGCTAATAATGTTAATGTTTATATTAATTAACAAAATCTCGTAGCTCCTCTGTAAAGGCCTTATTAATCACATACAAATTTTCCGTGTAGGTAAAAAAATTCCCTGAATGTGCTTCAATTGAATTGAGTAGTTCATTTTTCTATTTACACCTACAAGAAAGGGGGAAAAAAAGAAGAAAAAAACAGGAGATAGAAATTCATTACTCCATTGGAAGTACTTCCGAAGTTTTTGGAAGACTTATTATGTCCTGCTAGATGCTTCGCTGCTATGATGTCCCGAGAATTTTGAACTAAATGATGGTCCTGCTGGATGATTCTTGGGAGACGACTATAGAACTTCTCGTGTGCTACGATGTCTCTTGAGAAGTTATATCTCATCTCCCCAGGCAGCAATGGAAGTGATTCAGCAGCAAGGTCCAATTGCAGGATGTGAGGAGCTCTTTCTTTTTGAAATTACAGAAATTGGTCAAACACTTTGCATTGAGGGAATAATTAATAACCAGCACCTTCATACACCGAACTTAGATCTTCAACAGAAATGCAGTGGACATAATCATCCCGGCATCCAACAAAAATCCTGCCACCAATCATCACAGGTGAAGAGAAAATGTCTCCAGGGAGCTCCAACCTTGCAAATTCCTGAACTATATTTAAACCAGGTTGATTTTGCTTTCTGGAATCATCCAAGTTAATCTGAAGAAGATGTATGCGTCCAGAACTGGTACATACACAAACCAACCTGGAAAAGTGTCGCAAACAAATAAACTAATTGAAAATATATATATATATATATATATATATATATGAAATTTCTTACAGATTTGTACAATTTCTTTACCTGTCTGCCAAAAGGCAGGGATCAGATAGCAGCTGCAAGTGCTCGTCGACATATGCAGATGCAGTAATTGGATCTCCAACATTATACTCCCAAAGTAAATCTCCCGTTTCCTGAAAGGAACACAAGAATCAAATAAAGTTTGCGAAGAAAGCAAAGTGCCGTGAATAAAATTATGATACTAAACATTGTTACTGTTTCAGTGCACGTCACTTTTTGCCTAGCTCTCTCCTTTCTCACTCCATGTGCCTAAACTTAGTAACTCTTTCACACTAGTATATCTGAATGTTTATGTTGTACACGGCCATACCATTTCAAACAACCTCTCTTCAACTCACCTCAATGGATTGATGCCTGTCATAACACCTTCTTGCCCAAGAGCTAATTTCTAAATTCCCTTTATATAATTAAGTCAGACTAAAGTCTAGTGAGATCGGTTTAATACTACTAGACCAAGTTTTTTAAAGATCACATGCTTATGTAATGAACTAAATTGACAACAAATTATAGCTTGGCATAAATTTCAGATTGATGCATCACTAAATAATGTACATAACCTAGTAATTACAGTTGCATTTATCAATCACTCTTGAAAATCTTAAACTTCCCAACTCCAAGTTGCTGACATTGAAAGAGAAAATGCACTGCGATGGAAGTAAAATTAAGGCTGGTCGTGCAACAGATAAATGTCATGTTGTCAAGATTTTACTTTAGCCTAAATTTAATATTTTGAGATCAAAATGATAAATTTGTGAAATTATAAAAAAGAAAATTAAGTTCTGTAACAAAATGACATGTTGATAGGTTGTCAATGACAAAGCACATATGAGGTATGCTACAATTTCTTTTATTAGATGAGAAAATTGTATTATTAGCCAAAAGGACTACAAAGGCTTGATGGAGAATAAAGCATCCTGCCAAATAAGAACGTAAATGGAAATCCATAAAAGAGCAACCCACTCCACTGAAAACTATCATATCCTACAACAATCATCTCTAAGTGTACTGGTTTTTAAATTCCAACATTCCTCTCCAAAAGGCACACCATGGATCTGCACATGTGAGGTGTGTTGAAATGAAAATATAAATTTAAGTGCTTGGTAAATGTGCTTGTAATTTTAGCAAAAGGCTAAGGCTTTATAGATTGCAGTCAGATCTCAAAAGATGGAGGTCTTAAAATAGCAACACAAGAGTTGATCCCAGAAGCAATGTTGGAAATAACCAGCAACAAAACCATAAACTTTTCTGCAAATATTCACACTAAATACAATGTTTAATACAGGATCTTACCATTTCAAATGAATAAACACGTCCATTTCTAGAGCATATCAGAACCTGTAGAAGAATGAACTTTGAAATCAGCAACATGTATTTTATAGCCAATGAGTATATGAGAATTCACAAGTCAAGGAAAGTCCTGGATTAATATATGCCATACAGATAATAGCATGAAAAAAATATTGTCATCAAAACTGATATTATTACACAAAGGAGAAGTTTAAGGTCTCTGGAACCATTAACATCAAGCAGTTCTAATTGAATGTTTACCCTGAAATGTGCATGGGCATATGAATAATATGTTAGACAAGCTTAAAAGATCAGAAACGGAAAGATAACTAGAATGCTGTTGGGGTATCCTCCTGTACCATCTAATTGTTTTACAAGTTTTCTAAATATCCACTATGAAAACATTCAAGATCATTGCATCGATTATTGAAAGAAACTTATGCCAAAAAAATCACAAGAAAATAAAACAAGCAGGATCTACATGACAAAACAAAACATCAGCAAACCAGATATTTAACAAAAGAGTGCCATTTTTTCTTTATTTTGTTTATTTAAAGAGTCAAAAAAGAAATAAAAAAAATAGGTGATGGTGCTGCAGGCATCAGGTTAGGTGCTGATCTAGCTATATATCTGGCTATGTTAGCAGGAAGCGAGTTTGTCGTTGTCTTTACTGGCTTCTTTATTTTGGACTTTAGTGAAGTGATGTGATTAAATATTTATGTGAAAGAACGTTATCATTCCTTTGTTGCAAGTCCATACAGAGGTAACAAAAAGAGGCATAAAATGTTTTACTACTGAATGTTTTGTTGATAACTTTATGGCTTACGATTTCTTATTCTTTGCATGATCCTCTTCTAACCTACTCTCCTCCTAGCTCCAAGTTTCAAATAACTAAACTGCAAATTCCAAATTCCTGAACATTTAAATCCTCAAGCCTCTGATTTGTGCATCAGATACACAAGCAGGAAAGCTAATGGTAGAAGTAACTTTGTTTGCTTATTCCTTACATGATAAGATGACAAAACAAATGCAAAGGAGAACAGTTGAACTTGATACAGAAACAGGATTAACTTTTCTGAGTACAGGAATGAAGATCAATATACTGCCTATACCTGAGAAGGAAGCACGCAAGATATACAGGCTCCAGCAAAAACAGGACCACCAGTTCCACACTGAAGCAAAAAATCATTTTCAGAAACATGGATCAGTAGTCGTACCAGAATCACAATCATCACCATTGGAGTTCAGGCAAGACCATGACAGGGAGGAGAAATATCCATGTCACATATTTTAATATACTAAATAACAAAGAAAGAAAGAAAGAAAGCTACAACTTGTTTAGTCAGGGAATATAAAACAAGACTGCAGCACTTATTAGGTTACAAATTTACCTCAATTGCGAAGTAGCTGCCTGAAAATTCAAGATGATATTTTGGCAACTTAAAAAATTTGATGGCACCCAATTTTGTGTTATAATTACAATTGTCTAGTTCTGCTATGTATGATTCCATATTAAACTCTCAAAGTATTCAACTAAACAACATATGAATTACATGTATAATTTGGGTATCTATACTACAGAATTTCCATATATGCAAATAGGAAAATAAAAGGCCTAAAATGAAAACTCTATAATAAAAAAGTATAAAGATATGGAAATCCAAAGAGCTACACTAGTCTCAATGAGTCACTGAATAATTTGGCCAGATCCTTCAATACAACACTTACTGTGCAATTATATATGCTTTTTTGCCATATTTGAGCTGTGGAAAAACAAGCAATGTGGAAACTATCCATCTCCATGGAAAAAAAGAGGACCCCACCATGGCAAAGGAAAATACACACACATTTCTTACTTCGGTTTGAGAAAAGAATATTTGTTAACATATAAATCTATCATGAGTTACATGATGATATAGAGGCTGTTTGGGGTTGCTACTGCAGCTCCCTGGATGCTTCAGGTAAAAGTATGCTGGTCAGAATTTGGGGCAAATCAGGATGTACGAGTGTTGGAAAGAAAATGAATAAATCAGAGCACGCATAGAGTGATGCTGCTGAATCAAACTAATATTATTAAAAAAAAAAAATCGTATACTCCACAATTGAGAAAATGCCTACCCTCCAAATGATGGAGCCACAGAAATCCAATACAACAATGTTCCCGTCCACTAAACAACAAATAACTGCACCCACAGAAAAGGGGAAACAGACCAGAAGGATGATTTATGAAGTGATTAATAATAAAAAAAACAAAAAAACAAAATTACTTTGAAGAGAAATATACAAATGAACCATGCACACACCATTTCCACTTGAAGGACAAAGTGAAAGTGACCCAAAAACTGGGACCTTTAGCTCATGCTCCCATAAAGTATTAAATGGCAAAGCCTACATTTACAAAACAAAGCCAAGTAACCATTAACCTACAGAAAGCAAGCAAATAAAATTTAGTTTATAACCAGAAAAGTGCCTCATGCATGTTAAAGAAATAAAAAGGAAGACCTATGATATGTTGAACATCCACTTATAGACATATCTCTAAGTTCTCTTTTGAAGAAGGTGAAGTTCAGTTAAAACAGATTGGCTTCTCAGGAAGTAAAAACTAATCTAAAAGGAGAGAATTGAATTTGCACACCTTTATTGATATAGCTGTCACATGGCCACTAGTAGATGCCACATAAAGAGTTTTGTGCACCTACATGAAAGCAATTCCACATTAAATCAGGTGATAGAGTAAAATGATTTCAGTAATTTCCAATACAAGTATATCATATTTTGACAGTGGGAAATAAATGATCATCGGAGTGTAACGAGGCATAAGCTCTGCTTGTGATCGGGACAAGTCTTTAGATTCAATACTTACCAGAAAAAAGGAAGGGAACAAGATCCCAACTTTATAGATGGTGTGTAATGAAAAACGTTAGTCCTGTTGTTGCATAAAGTATTTCGAATCAAATTGCTATTTTTATCTTATGTAATCTGGTGCAATAAAAAATGGCTTGTGACACAAGATAGTGATGAATATGATGGCCATCTAGGAGTTCTTCAAGTTCTAGCATATGGAAGAAAACTACTCTTAAAAACTTATAAAGAAAAAAAAACCATAGTCAATACATACAGATTTATTTTGACATGAGATCTAGAGTTCCAAATACCTGTTCAGTAAAAAATGTAACTATAAAGAAACTGGTGAACATAAAAGTTGTAAGAAGAGAACCAAAGATGAAGACAATACCTACCAACAAAAAAGAAAAAAAGAAAAGCGAAACAGAGTAAAATGAATATAAGAATATAGTTAGCATACTCTGCAATAAGAGAACCTGAATAAAGCCAACCATAATCAGAATGAACACAAGTGCATACTATATTATGTTTCACCTCGTCAATAGTGTCTACATGCAGAAACAAATAAGAAACACGTGACAAATAAATTTAATTCTAATAATCACCTCGTCAATTGCAGGAGACCCATATATGCTCCCATCACATGAGAGCTTATAAATACAGCAATGATTTCTGTAGTCAAGAGCATATAAATTATGGTCATGAGAGCCACACCTGCAAATGTTTTGTTACACAGATCAATTCTTTGTTGAAGAATGGTGTCTTTCAAATTACTACCCATCAAATATCGTTTAACAAGAAAAAAAAAATAACTACAAAATCAAATCCAACTTATTTGCAGCATACGAAGCAGTGCCATGCTTTGCATTGATTCTGTTGGCCATATTTCCATGAGTTATATAAGGAGTTCAGGAACTTCAATGAAAGATTTTCAATCATTCAGAACATTTTAATAAGGTTTTCCAATCGAAGACTGGAAATTCAGGATAGGAAACAAAGCATGAAAGCAGATCCTCCAGTCAGTAAACGAGTTTAAGCATTATAATTAGAATGTGAGGTGCCCTAAATTTTTATGAGCTGGTCACATACCAAATTAGTGATGTGAGGAAAACAATTGAATTTCAAGAGAGAGGAGCATTCATTACTCTTTTATAGGAGGGGGATGGGGCGGGGGAATAATGATATCAGCAAACACCAACTTTAGAGAAAAAGATTTTCACAAATGTCATGTTCTTCATACTTCGTTCATGAGGCTCACAACATGAGACAATCTCACCGTCCTAGGATATTCTCTCCTTTCACTTTAATTTGTCCCTACCACTAATCCTCAACTCCAGTGACAGATCTTGTGAAAGCATTCTTACCCTCAATTTATTATGGAAGGAGCATTTCAAAGGCCTCTCCCTGGACCAAACATCATTCTGAAAACAAACCTTAAAGAGAAGAATCCACATTCTTAAAACAGACTCTTGCCAATGCCACAATCTCCACAACCACAAACTCTACCAACCAAATATCAAATTGAATATTACTTCAAATAATGAGACACTCCATTGTATTAGAATTTTTTTTGTTTTTTTAGGTGCAGTTCAGTACAAATAATTGCTCAAGGTAACACAATCGTAGCAAACCAATTTTTAGATGATAAGATTATTCTATCTTCATATTATTCAATCCATTCCCCAAAGTTAAAAGTCATTTATTTCAGAAGGTCCTTCATTCTCCATAGAAAGCAGACTTCCAAATCTGCTGTGATTTAACCAACAGCAATGACAACGGTACATTAATCATAATATCAAAAGTGGTTAATCAGTGCATACAAAAGATGCTTTAACTGCCAAACACCATAATGTGCCTTGACCTAATATTTCTTATGAATTAGTCAGCAATTACCACGCTAAAATCTGATCAGACTTGAGAATATCCATGCCCACCAATCTCACATGCTCAAAAGGCAGGAGGCTACATGGAGATGTTTGATATTCTGGGATGCTCAGTATTTCAAGCCTAACTTGCACTATGAGATAGTGACATGATAGGCAGTGATATGACCTATACGACTAAAATGTATGAGAAGAAATATGGTACTCCTCATGTAGAGCTAGCTGGTTTGTCAAGAATACACAGGAAAAGCACTTTAAATTGTTGATTCATTGCCAGAGATGCAAAACACAATCTCCCAACAATAAAATCAACAAAAAGAATAATGAAATCTGCTGACAGAAAGATGATGAGAACCCAAACCATTTACCAGATTAACCGTCTGTGTATGTCCACAACTGGCTGGCACTTCACCTTCAAATGTTTAAAGAAATTAAAATCAAGAGCAAAACAAAGAAACTTTAAAATGCTATGTGATCAATAATTAAGAAAGACAACAGTAGAAATAATGTTTGAAAATTTATGAATTTCTGTTCTATGATTATTTTAAATTTTTAATATTATTTAGGAATATTAGTATTTATTTTTTAGTAGTTAAAACAACAGCTGTTTATGGAGTATCATTAAGTTGAAGAAGAAACAGCAGAAATAATTTAGAATAGAACTTCCATAGTTTAGATGATGTGTTTAAAAGCAATTGAAAATTGTGAAATTGTAAAACATTCTGCAGTGTGTTGGCCCATTCTAATATTGAAGTTTTTATCTAATGGATACATATAATCAATCATTCAGTACTTTTCAACACGATAATTTTACTAAGAGACTTTTTTCCAAGTCCTAGTAACCATCAATGTTTCTTTTGACATTGCTGGAAGGCCATATTATAACACCATAGTTATAGAGACTCCATGATGAGCATTTTCCAGACCATCAAAAGGTTCACCCATGTGGTATCATCTAAACTTTTAGCATTGTTTAATGCCAACCATCTCAAAAAGCTCTTAAAGTTGAAGAGAGCACAAAAAGGAAATATAACTAGACTACATGAAAAAATAAAATGAACCAAGAATGATGCCCATTAACAAAGTGGAAGGAGGGAGCAAGTAGCATGGTCATTATATCATCATACCTCACCACATGTTTGGAAAGTCCAGCAAATGCTGCCATCAAAAAAATCAAGAAAATATATTTTCCCACTGTAGCAGCCAACCACAACCTGACAAGACATGACAAATTGAAAAGATTACAAGAGCCCATGCAATGGAGAAGATAATGAAACAATATCTTAAATTATACACAGTAAGAACAACCTGAGAAAAGTCGCCTACAATTGCTGCAGAACTTTCAATTCGTCCCTCTAGCTTGACTTCCCACTGGATAGAACCGCTACAGCAAATTATGTTATGGTATAACACTTGAGTCAGAAAAAGGACAGTTCATGTGACCACTAAATTCTTGCATAGTGCATGTAAAAAATGATTTTTTCCAGGATAAGATGAACAAACTCACACACAAAGAAGGGGAGAGAGAGAGAGAGAGAGAGAAGATGTAAAAAATAAGAAAAAGGAAAAGAGGACACCTCACTTGAGTCAGAAAATAAAAACTTCGCACTTGAATCAGAAAAAGGACAGTTCATGCTACCACTAAACTCTTGCATCGTGCATGTAAAAAAGTGATATTTCCAAGATTTCCCTCTCATAACATGAACACACTCATGCACAAAGAAGGAGAGAGAGAAGATGATGATGATATGCAAATCAGAAAGCAGCAACACCAAACATGTTAAGCATTATTGCTAATAGTTAACTTGGGAAAACATTAAAAGATCAGAGAGGTTGCAAAGCAGTGGGTCAGCTTCCATACCAAGAATACTCTAAGTTCATGGCACTCAATTGTTAGTTTCCCCTAATTTCATTGAACTTGGACAGATGGAACCTACCCAATCTGAAAGAAGTACAAGTCTGGCCTTCTTAATATGTAAATATAATTGATCTAATAAAAAGTAATAATGAGACCACTAGCTCGAGCATTTATTTATATGCATGGGTTTTTTTGGACTTCAGAATGCATCTAAAAACCACAAGAGGAAAAACAACCTCTAGATTATTGTAATCAAAAGTAGTCTTTTCTTTTTTCACTTCCATGCCTATTTATAGACTCCATGTAATGATGTAAGACTTATTAGCAGGGAAAAAAAAAATGGTCATCACGTTGTTGTCCCATTGAAGTAGGGTCTCAAGAGAGAATTCAGAGACCATTCATTGTTCTTTTCTTCTTTTTTTTTCAATGAAGTTAATACTCTCCATGCTTAAAATTGTAAGATAGTAGTTAGTAGAAAAAAATTTCCATAGCACTAAGCAATTTCCCTTAAATTAGCAGGAAGGTGGAATGTCTTATTATTCCCAACTTAATAGCACTTCAAAAATTCTAGGTACTTGAAAGAAATTTATTTTGAACATTTGAAACATGTTTAAAAACAAGATCATGAAATTCAAAAATGTAAAAAAAATAAAATAAAATGAGTAAAAAGGACACACCAGAAGCTGTGTGTGGGTCAAGCATCATTTTTAAACCCAAATACTATGTTCAAGATTGCATAACCAATCTTAGAATAAATTTGATCAATCCAAGAGACCTTAAAGATCTCATTTTTGAAATCCTTATTGAAAGAAGACTGGTATCTTGGATTAGTGTTTAAGCATACCAATCTAGACCTGCATCAGGCATCAGCAACAGCCCAAACAGATGTTTTCTTGTGTTAATTCAATCAAACCAATCACATTACCATAACCCTCCACAAAAACTTACCTTTAATAGACTTTGAAGTCACAAAAAAAAACCCAAGGAGTTCTTTTCACTGCTTTTATACAGCCATGATCCATTCAAAATATATCATGATATTCAAAATATGGAAATATAATGGTTTCAGTAATAGTGATGAGAATTATCACTAATACATATGATTATCATATTATTTCAGAGCCAGAAAATGGTCTTTACCTTAGGGCATTAACACAAACAAATTTGTGCGAATGAGATCCAATGAAGAGATAGACATCCGGATTTTTAACCACAACCAGTGGTGATGCATCTACACAAGACTCCATATAAACCTTCCATAATTCATGCATACTAGAACCTTTTCCATTTCGCGGAACTTTTGCTAACCGATTGATTTGATGTGATTTTCGCGACCTGCAATTTTCATCATAGATAACCGTGTTGCACCGGCTGAATGAACATAACATTGATATTGAACTAGACAATGGTTGTCCATCACTAGGCTTAACACATGCAGAAGAAATATTAATATCCAAATCTTCCTTGAAGCGTTTAGATGCAACAGTATGATCATCATTATTTTGATGAGGGTTTTTTGATGGCTGCTTCATTGATTTGAGACCAGGAACAACAGGAGTTGTAGGATTAGGAGAATAAGCCATATCTGAAACCAAGCTATCTTTTTTTGGCTTCAATTGTGAATTAGCATCAACTCTCACTTCCATGCGGTAAGATTCCTTTTTCTCTAGAAGAGCGGCATGAAGCTTAGAAGGAGTAGGGAAGTTATAAAGCAATCTCATATTGATTCCTAGATTATAAGAAACATGTGCTGCAGAAATGGAATTACCACCCATTGCAAAGAAATCATCATCACAAGAAACTTCTTCAACCATCAAACCATCACAAAATGCCTGTAGGAACATATTCATCAAGTTTCATTATAATCATTGGGCATGATTAATAAGGTCTGAAGATAATCGAAAGTAAAAATTAGAGATAATTTGTTTACTAGTCCACTACAATAATTAGCACATCCCAAAACGTTAAAACATTATTGAATATTATTACTATCCAAAATGTTTCAAATGTCAAAGAATATTAAGCTTAATGGCATCTGAATGGTTCAAATGCTGCCAATGCATCCAAAAATCATGATTCTGATTCTATAGTCAGCCTTTACTAGGGTACGGGAGTTCAAGGCTGGGGACTTAGCATCTTATGAAATTCCTAAGCTAGACAATCCCTTATCTTTCTATTATGCAGGCAGTAATGCTTCTGAGGAACAAAAACGAAGAGGTCCATGGGATTAAAATTTATGCATCAACCCAATTTAGGCCTGCCTTATTTTATTGGAGAATTATTAATATTATGTAGATTTAAAGAAAAACTAAACTGAATTAAATTCTGATGGCTCCTAAAATTAAGGATAGGTACCCAAATATTTGGTTAACACGGAAAAGTGGCTCTCATCTGGCATAATATATATACAGATTATGGCTGAAAATTCTATCTAGTCCCAAATAGGTGTGACAGGCATTTTCCCTAAAAACAAAATAGGATGCTGGAGAAATGAGAAACTGAATGAATGGTATGTCACCAATCAACATTAAATAGTAACATATTACAAATTTTTTTAATGCAATGTACAAAGGCAGAGCTTACATATGTTACATGAATTCATTATTAGATGGTCATCTGAAAATGCCTTCAGCCAATTAGCATGAAGTGTTGAAAATAGTGCCTTTTCCTACTAAGATAGTAAATGTTGTGCCAGATCATGTATTTCATCGGAACTTTTCGAAACTACACTGGATAATGAATCTAGTTTCATATAAGCGTCATGCCAGAAAAGTAAAGTTCAATGAACCTTTCAAACTATAGATCTAGTTATCTATAGTGGAACAGATGGAAATGAAAGTAGGACACTCTCTTTGAGATAAAGGGAGTATTGTTTTTGTTAGAGAATAATATAAATCATATCCTAGGACCTCACCTAACAGTTTAAGCTATTGGGTTGAGTTGGTTCTTTGACATAGTATCAGAGCCTTGATGACCAAGTGGTCTCAAGTTCGAATCTCACCATCCTCATTTATTTAATAAAAATTAAGCACAAGGTAATGCGGGTCTGTGCAAGTTTCAAGCCCAAAGAGCTTTCACTTGAGGGGGTGTGTTAGAGAATAATATAAATCATATCCTGGGATCTCACCTAACAGCTTTGGGTAAAGTTTTATACCCTCCGCTTATAAAAACTTTGCATTGCAGTTCATTAAGGATTCTGTAATCCAAAACTACCAGATAAACAGCAGCGTACTAAATTTGGAAAATGCTTAAGCAGCCAAAGTACCATTATCTAGGAAATATTGAGATGTTGAAAGGTTAAAAATCTTAGAGCAGGTTCAGCACAAACCTTTTTGATAATTTGCAGGAGATCACTTGTCGCATTGCCAATCTCATCTTGGACATGCAAGTTGAGAAACATTGAACGTGCCAATAAAGCATAATCAACTTTTCCAGTGGAAGACATGGGCAACGATTCTGTGATTACAAAGCGATTAGGAACCATTGCTAATGGAACTTTGTCGACCATCCACTTTCTTATCGAAGACCTGACAAAAAAATCCTCAGATTTTTCTCTCTCTTTGAACAGCAAAATTGCATCAAGAAACAAAAGCTCCCCTGGACCTTCACGAGAAATTACAGCAGCATCAGCAACATCAGGATGTCCCCTGAGTGTATTTTCAATCTCCTCTAGAACAATGCGTTGACCATTGATTTTTACAGTCCGATCTGTTCTTCCTAAGAATACCAAGTCACCATTTTGAAGCCTTTGTGCAAAATCACCAGTTCTATAATAAGCTTGGCATCCCCAGTTATCTACAGAGCTATTACAGATGTTGTCCATGTGTGGATTTGCAGAGATAAAGGATGTAACAGTGGACTCAGAATAGTAACCATTAGAAACACAGAGACCACCGACATATATCTCTCCCTTATTAGATGTATCGGATTCACAAATTAGTGCCACATCACAGTTAGAAATAGGCAAACCAATTGGAATGCTTGTTAGTGCCTCTTTCTCCAAAATCGCGGGCAACCTCTTGCAATCAAAATATGTACAGTCACCAGATACCTAAATTCCAGAGTTCATTAGCAGTATAAAACAAACTGTAATATTTATTCAGGGTGAGTACAAAACAATACTTGCAAACATACAAAACCATGAGTGATAAACCATTACAAAACCATTAATATAACCAGTGCCAGTATCCTATACAAACACAATGCATCTTATAAGTGAAAATGACCTTCAATTCCATTACTGAATGTATAAAGTATTTACCAAAAGACATGGATAATATATATGAGTGAACTTATTGATCTGGACAACAAAAAAATAAAATGGACTCTAGATTGCTTACCTCGGTAGTCCCATATAAATTCAAAATTGTGGTCCTAGGTAGTAAGGTCGAAAGCGCATCCCACAAGGATAGAGAAAAAACTTCACCACTCAGTACTAGCAATTTCAATGAAGTCTGAATCTGCATGCTATGTTGCCTTTGCAAAACAGGAAGGATTGCTCTCATAAGTGAAGGGACAGCTGTAAGTCTATTTATAGAGTAGGCCTACAGCAATAATTTATATACTTATCACAAATTAAATTGGAATATAAGTAACTGTAAGACTAATAAGTACCAAAAACAAAAGAAAGAAAAAAGAAAAACAAGAAAGAAAGTTGAAGGCACATATGGAATGAACATTCAGAATGTACTACTGTACAAACTTCAAAACAGAAATTTTCATCATATAGTGAATAGTTTTACTCATAATAAACAGTCCTTGTGTTTATTCATATGGACGTAGAAATGTAAGAGTGCATGTGACTTAAATCAACACTTCAGAATCTAGACTTTCCTGATGGACATAAAAAAAATACTAAAGTGCTTGCATTGCATAGATAGCTACAAGCGATGACTGCAGATTCCCTACAAAAGATGGTGCACAGCGCACTCATAAACACAACCTTTATCAGGGTAACTAGATTGCAGCGAATACCTGGTTCAGGTGGCCCAGTACATGCACAAAAATGTGGAGCCTCGTAAGACTAAACTTACTGAAACTAGAGAAAAATAAAATAATAAAAACTTTCATATTTTTTAGAAAAAAAAAGTTTGAGCAGATATATAGATGATAATTGCAGGTATAAAATGACAGCCACTTTCTAGTAGAGAAGAAAGAATGCTCTTTTATATCATAGTCTAGGGATAGCTAAATGCAAGAAGTTGAGCATTTAAATTAAATTTAAATTCTGATTGAATCTTCATTAATTGCAAATTTAATTGTTCCAGTTGAATCCATAGATGAAGAAAACATCCATCACTTTGAGGAAACACTTTGGAAATTACAAGAGTAGTCCAGAAGCAAAAGCAATTCTCAATTTAACAAGTAAAGGAAAACTTCCAGTTATATTTAATGAACTAGCAGAAAGACAAGTGTTAAGAATTTTAAGACAGAAATACTGAATGGGAAAAAAAATATGTGCTTTAAATTTAAAATGAATTTTGACTCTTAAATAAAATAAAGTTTTAATAACATTACCACGCAAAAGCAACCGTAATTTAAACTGGGAAACCTCAAGAAACAAAGAAAAGACTTAAAGAAATGTTTAAAACCTTAAGAAGGTAGTGTACCTGTAGAACATTGACAAGAGAAAATGGATACTCTTTCAGCTCATGGAAAGGAGGTATAACCAGTGTACATGTAGTAAGCATAGCACTGAGAAATTCTTGCAGGTGGTCGATAAAGCTTATCGATGTTTTGAACAATAGAGTTTCCTCTCCATGTAGGGGATACAATTCTTGCATCCACCAAAAGCGGTTTAAGAGGCCTTAAGAGAAATAAAACGAGATCACATCATCAAAACACATATAACTACAAAGAAAACTAGGTTAAGGAAGTGATCAATTCATCAGAAAGAAATCAAATAATCATTAGCATAGCTGGTAAAGTTTACCAAGTGATCTAGGATGGAATTCTTTTCACAATTAGGAGACGTTAAGCGAGAGAGGCTCCCTATTCTGAAGCCCAGAGATGGGATAGCAAAGAACTAGAAAAAGATATGAAGCTGTGGTTTGCTTATTTTTTGAGACAGGGAAGTATAGAATCTCTAATGTTTGCAAAGACAAGAGAAAACAAGCAAAGACGGGAAGGAGCTATTAGAGAGAGATGCAAGTTGTCCAATCATCTTCAAGCAGCAAAAAAGAAAACGTTTATCATAAATCAGCACTTTTCCCTCTTGAAGCTTTCTAAACCAAAAAAGTCCCAACTATAAAATTAAAGAAAATGTTCCCCACAATTATGCAGGTTAATGCCTCCCTAGAAGACAAATATCAAGTCAGGATATAAAGAGTACATTAATGAATGATAGCATCACAAAAATTAAATAAAATCAATCAATCAATCAATAGACTACATAAAAACCAATGAATTGAATAAAATAAAATCAAACTGTAAGCTCAATAGCTTTCAATGTCAAGAACTTTCAAAGTTTTCATCTCATGCTAATGGCTACCAAGCTGCAGGTAGCCAAAGTGGAAAGATCAAGCAGCTATAGGAATAAGCTTGTCTCCTATGATTATGAATAAATGACCTAGAAAGATGATAAAGCATTTGGATCTCTTGAAAGCAATTCTTGGGGAGGAAAAACTTGAATTGCTAACATGGTATGGCATTGCACTTAATTGGACCAAACATGCTACGGTAACATAGATATCTTCAAAATCCAACGGTAGAGTATGAACAATAATATCAAAAGAGGCCCCCCCTTTTGTAGGGTAAAATCTTCCATCTGATCCATATGCGTAGCACAATGCAACCAGTGATGCCAAATGCAGACGATAAACTGCAACTTTTTTATATGGCAAATAACAAACTACACTAACCGCTTACCTTGTTCAGTCCCACACACGCCTTTAGGCTTCCCAGTCGATCCAGAAGTGTACATCAAATAACAGAACAATCTCTCTTTCTCATTTTCACAAGGCCAAGCCAACTCCGACGGACCACCACTACACTCGCTGCCTTCCATCGAAAAACACAAGACGCGACAACCACTACGATCCACAAGCCAATCTGCTTCATTAATATCTTTATTACCACCTTTACCAAACGACGATCGAGAAGTAATAATAAGGGCCGCATTGGCTGAAGCAACAATTGACAATACTCTATCTCTCGGCCACGATGGATCAATAGGCAAGAACGCTTCTCCACACCTCAAAATTGAGAAAACAGAAATTATGTATTCCACTGAAGGTGGCATATATATTCCCACTATTTTTGGGTTATATGCACTCGCGGTCTCAGCTTGATTCTTGCTAGGATTTTTGCTGCCTTTACCTAAAGATATTTTAAAATAAACAAAAATTGTGAATTCTTTTTAAAGTCCATGCTTAGCTATTAAATTCTCTAGTTTCTTTACTGTCAAAAAAAAAAAGAATAAACAAAAATTGTGAATTCTTTTTAAAGTCCATGCTTAGCTATTAAATTCTCTAGTTTCTTTACTGTCAAAAAAAAAAGATAATTACCTGGAGGGGATTGGGGTTTGATAAGGTGAGGATCATCAGCGCCATCAAGAATGGAGCGGAGGCGAGAGGAGAGGGAATCAACGGAGCTGGACACATTAGCGAAAGTGAAACATTGGTCGCCTTCATAAATTGGAGGAGTAGTAGAAGTGATCAATTCTCTAGAGATTTGAGTTTGGGGCCCACTAGAAGCAGCGGCAGGAGAAGAAGAAGAAGAAGAAGAAGAAGAAGATGGTGCAGCATGTATGACAGCGACTTTTGGGGGGTTTTGAGCTGCTGCTTTAAGAAAGAGGTGTGATAAGCAGCAATGCTTATGCTTCTGATGATGCTGCAGCTGCTTCTCTTGGCTTTTAGAGCCTCCACTGCAACGTCTCATTGTTTTCGTTTTAGGTCCTCTAATGGAACTATGGTTTTGAAAGTTATTTATAGCGGAGTGAAGATAGGATCTTCTAACTCGGAGTTTTTTCTCATACTAGCACGGCACGGACTGTCAAATAAAATATTTTTCAAACTATTTATTATAGGAGTTACTAGTATAGTGTTTCACTCTTTTTTCACTAAACAAATATTAAAAAATACAATATTTAAGTAATTAATTCAAGTAATTTAATAATATTATTAGAAAATAAAAATCAATATACTACAAACTTGGATTGAAGGGTATAACTAAAAGTAATGAAACTTTCATAAAAAATTCAATAAAAAAATAAAAAATCATAAAAATAAACATCTAAACATAATAATAAAAAATTGAATATATAGAATTTTTCAACGTGTTTTTTTACACTAAACAAAACTTATAGATGTAAATTGAAAATTTATGCATACATGTAATTAAACAACCGAATAACCATTGTCTAAAGCAATGAAAAAAAATCATCAGCAATAAATAAAAATAAAATTAAGAAAATCAAGCGAAAAATAAAAATTAAGATATTTAATATTGCAATACGAGTAATTTACCTGATTATATTTAATGAATTACTTAAGCGAAAAATAAAGATTAAGATATTTAATATTGCAATACGAGTAATTTACCTGATTATATTTAATGAATTACTTTATTAAAATAAATTTGTAATAGAAAAATACATAAAATTTGTAATAGAAATTG
>Ga0325400_1000530_pt1 | contig 28583 bp, 33 predicted proteins | sample PopdelMetagenome_2_FD_205662 | JGI IMG/M metagenome (GOLD analysis project Ga0325400, IMG submission 205662) | Populus deltoides microbial communities from Bellville, Georgia, United States - Xylem-PdKOR-R1 | ecosystem: Host-associated > Plants > Phyllosphere > Stem > Wood/Secondary xylem...
GCGCCTCGCCGGCCGGCGGGCAGCGCCCGTTCGACGGCGCGGGTTCGAGCGCCGCCCCCGCCTCCACCCCCGTGACGTCGGACCCGTCGGCCGGGGGCACGGCCCCCGCCCGCGGGCCGGCCGCGGGCTGATGCCGGTCCGCGCCCGCGTCATCCCCTGCCTGGACGTGGCCGCCGGCCGCGTGGTGAAGGGCGTGAACTTCGTGGCGCTGCGCGACGCGGGCGATCCCGTGGAACAGGCGCGCGCCTACGACTTGGCCGGCGCGGACGAGCTGTGCTTCCTCGACATCGGCGCCAGTCACGAGGGGCGCGGCACCATCCTGGACGTGGTGGCGCGAACGGCCGCCGTCTGCTTCATGCCGCTGACGGTGGGCGGCGGCGTGCGCACGGCGGACGACGCGCGCGCGCTGTTGCTGGCGGGCGCGGACAAGGTGGCGGTCAATTCCGCCGCCGTGGCGCGGCCGGAGGTGGTGCGCGACATCGCCGAGCGGTTCGGCAGCCAGTGCGCCGTCGCCTCGGTGGACGCGCGCGCGCGCGCCGGCGGCGGGTGGGAGGTCTACACGCACGGCGGCCGCCGCCCGACCGGCATCGACGCGGTGGCCCACGCGGTACGGCTGGCGGAACTGGGCGCGGGCGAGATCCTGCTCACCTCCATGGACCGCGACGGCACGCGCGACGGCTACGACTTGGCGCTGACGCGCGCGGTGGCGGACCGGGTGTCGGTGCCCGTGGTGGCATCGGGCGGGGTCGGCACGCTCGACCACCTGGTCGCGGGCGTCCGCCAGGGCGGCGCCTCCGCCGTGCTGGCGGCCAGCATCTTCCACTGGGGCGAGGCGAGCGTGGCCGACGCCCACCGCGCGCTGGCCGCGGCGGGCGTTCCGGTGCGCGACGCCGCCTGACGCGACGCCCGGCGGGGCAGCCGCCGCGCGTTGCACGGATCGCGACGATCTGTCAGAAACGTGCGACGAAGCGTTATCAAGGACATAAGGGTCTTGGGTCTTGGGTCTTTCCTCCTTTGTCCCCGCGCCCATTCCCCCCGGGGATCATGAGCGCAGCCAGGTCGCCCGGTCTTCGGTGCTGATGACGGCGGCGGCGCGCCCCGAACTGGCGGGAGCGCTGACGGAGGTGGCCCGCGAGGCCCGCGACGCGTTCGACGCGCGCTGGTCGGGGGTGTGCGTCATCGCGGACGACTGGCAGCACGTGGTCGCCTCGTCGGGCGGGATGCTGGGCATCTATCGTCGTTCCACCGCGCTCAGCAGCTACGTGGTCGCCTTTCCCGACGAGCCGTTCTGCGTGCTGGACGCCGCCGCCGACGACCGGTTCACCGGCAATCCCTTCGTCTACGACGGCCAGATCCGCTTCTTCGCGGCCGCCCCCTTGCGCCGCGCGAATCACGTGCTGGGCGCGCTGTGCGTCGTCGACCCCCGCCCGCGCACCGGCGTGACCGACGAGCAGCTCGCCTCGCTCGACCGGCTGGCGAACATGGCCGCCGCCCGCGCCGCCTGATCCCGCCGCCTCAGGCGAAGGCCGGCGCGCGCCGCAGGTGCTGATAGGCGGCGATCACGCGGGTCAGCACCTCCTCATGGGTCCGGTCCCCGCCGTTGCGGTCGGGATGATAGCGGCGCACCAGTTCCGAGTAGCGGCGCCTCAGCGCGGTCCGATCCGCCTCCGGCCCCAGGCCCAGCGCCTTCAGCGACGCACGGTCGCGGTCGCTCAGCGGCTTGCCGTCGCCGCGCTCGGGCGCCGGCGCGCGCTCGCGGCGGAAGCTGGCGGCCACCGCGTCCAGCGGGTCGGCGAAGTCCGCCCAGCGCGGCCCTCGGTCGCCGCCGGCGTGCGCGAAGGCGCGGCTCTCCGCCTCCCAGCCCGCGTACGGGCGCTGGGCGCGGTGAATCTCGTCCGCCGTCATGCCGTCGAAGAAATTATACCCCGCGTTGAACTGGCGCACGTGATCCAGGCAGAACCAGCGGAACGCGGGCGGCCCGTCGCGCCCACCCGGCCCCTCCAGCGGGGGCGCGCGGAACTCGCCCGGCGCGTCGCAGGCCGGATGCTCGCACACCCGCCCCGTCCCCTCGACCCGCCCGTGGAAACGGGGCGACGGCCGCTCCCTGCCTCGATCTTCCGCCAAGCCGTTCCCTCGTGCCCGAAAGGCGGCGTATATAGGGGCGGTGAACGACCCTGCCACCGCCGCCCCGCCCCCTCTCCCGATCGCGGACCGGATCGCCGACGCGCTGCGCCGCGACCTGGCGCCGTCCCGGCTGGAGGTGGTGAACGACAGCGGCCGCCACGCCGGCCACATGGGCGACGACGGCACGGGCGAGACGCACTATTCCGTGGCGGTGGAGAGCGCGGCCTTCGCCGGCCTGTCGCGGGTCCAGCGCCAGCGACTGGTGAACCGCGCGCTGGCCGACCTCCTGGCCGGGCCGATCCACGCGCTCGCCATCCGCGCCACGGCGCCCGGCGAGTGACGGGGAGCAAGTGACGGGGCACCGGCCCGCCAGGACCCCGCGCCCAGCGGCGCGCGTGCTGCTGGTGGACGCCGCCGGCCGCGTGCTGCTGTTCCGCTTCACGGTGGCGGGGCGCGCGCCCTTCTGGGTGACGCCCGGCGGCGCGCTGGAGCCGGGCGAGGCCTATCCCGCCGCCGCGCGCCGCGAACTCGAGGAGGAGACGGGGCTAGACCGCGACTGCGGCCCGGAGGTCGCGCGCCGCGTCGTGGACTTCGTGTCGGTGGAGGGCGTGCCCGTCACCGCGGACGAGCGCTATTTCCGCGTGGACGTGGAGGCGCACGCGGTGGAGGCCGCCGGCCATACCGAGCTGGAACGGCGCGTGATGCTGGACTGGCGCTGGTTCGCGCGCGACGAGCTGGCCGGCTTCGTCGAGGCGGTCTATCCCGTGGACCTTCTCGACATGCTGCGGGAGACGGACGCTTGCCCCCACTGACGCGCGTCGCGCTCTCCACCGGCGTCGAGCTGGACGTGGCGGTCGCCGGCCCGGACGGCGCGCCGCCCGTGATCCTGCTCCACGGCTTTCCCGAGTCGCACCGCACCTGGGCGCGCGTGCTGCCCGACCTCGCGCGCGACCATCGCGTGCTGGCGCCCGACCAGCGCGGCTACGCGCGGTCCTCCAAGCCGCCCCGCGTCGAGGATTATGCGGTGGACCGGATCGTGGACGACGCGGTGGCGCTGGCCGACGCGTTCGGCATCGGGCGCTTCACGCTGGTGGGGCACGACTGGGGCGGGGCGGCGGCCTGGGCGGCGGCGCTCTCGCGGGCGGACCGCGTGGCGCGGCTGGCGATCGTCAACGCGCCGCACCCCCATGTCTTCCAGCGCTCGCTGTTCGACGATCCGGCCCAGCGCGCCGCCAGCCAGTACATCACCCGCTTCCGCGACCCCGGCTTCGAGGCGGGGCTGGCGGGCGGGGAGGCGGCGGGCGGGGGGCTGGAACGCTTCTTCGACACGGCCTTCGGCCGCTACGGCCTGGGCGAGGCGACGCGCGCGGCCTATCTGGACGAGTGGTCGCAGCCCGGCGCGATGACCGCGATGCTCAACTGGTATCGCGCCTCGCCCGTGATCGTGCCCGCGACGGACCCCGCGGCGGACGGGGCGGCCGGGCCCCCCGCCTTTCTCCGCCGCCCCTTCCCGCCCGTGACGCAGCCCACGCTGGTGGTGTGGGGTACGCGCGACACGGCGCTCACCCCCGTGCAGCTCGACGGGCTGGACGCGCACGTCCCCGACCTGACGGTGGAGCGGGTGGACGCCGGCCATTTCGTGCCGTGGGAGGCGCCGGAGCCGCTGCTCGCGGCGTTCCGCCGGTGGGAAGGGGCGCTGGCGGCGCGCTGAGGGCTCGGGGCCGCTTTGTGGCTAACGTGGTTTAAGGAAGCGTCGTTGCCGCTTGCGCGCGCGCCGGCCAGGGAACAGACCGGGGGCATAAGCATGCCGCCAGCCGCGCCCCCCCCCTTCCCCGCCGCGGCGGTCGCCATACCGCTGCGCGACGAGGCGGGGCGGATCGGCGCGTGCGTCGCGGCACTCGACCGGGCGGCGGAACGATGGCCGGGCGCGGTGCACGCGGTGGCCTTCGCCAACAACTGCGCGGACAACAGCGCGGCCGTGCTGGACGGCCTGCGCCCGCGCCACCTGACGCTGCACCGGCTGGCCGCCAGCCTGCCCCCGCCCAACGCGCACGCGGGCGTTGCACGCGCCTGCGCGCTGGACGCGGCGGCGGACCTGCTGGGGCACGCGTCCGACCTGCTGCTCTCCACCGACGCCGACACGCTGGTGGCACCCGACTGGATCGCGGCCAACGCCCGCCGGCTGGCGGCCGGGTGGGACGCGGTGGCGGGCCGGGCGCTGACCACCCGGGCCGAGCGCGCCGACGCCGGCCCGGCCGCCAAGCGCCGGCTGGACGCGATCGGGCGCTACGCGCTGCTGATCGACCGGCTGCGCGCGGCCGCCGACCCCTCCGAGCCCTGGCCGCGCCACTATTACGAGGGGGGCGCGTCCGTCGCGCTGACGCTGGGCTTGTACCGCCGCATCGGCGGCGCGCCCTCGCCCCCGCTGGCTGAGGACCGCGCGCTGTTCGACCGCGTGCGCGCGCACGGCGGGCGCGTGTGCCACCCGGTCGAGGTGCGCACCTTCACCTCCGCGCGCACCGCGGGCCGCGCGCCGGGCGGCATGGCGGACACGGTGGCGGCCTGGATCGCGCAGGGGGAAGACGCGCCGCTGCACGAGACCTACGCGCTGCCCGGCGCGCTCGCCCCGCTCGGCGCCGGGGCGGGCGAGCGGCTCAGCTTCCGCACGCTGCCCGCCGCGCTGGCCGAGGCGAGGGGGGCGGTGCGCCGGCTAGTTCAGCCGCCACAGGTCGAGCCGGTACGTCTCCCGCCGCTCGGCCAGCACGTCCACCGCGCGGGCGCCGAGCCGGGCGCGCAGGAGCCCCACGGCCTCGTCCCCGCTGACGGGATAGTCGGTGTCGCCCGTCCAGTGGACCAAGAGGACGTGGCCGCCTGAGGCCACCGCCCCCCCACCCAGCCAGTCGCCGGCCAGCGCCAGGTCATCGCGGTCCCAGTAATAGGCCACTTCCGACAGCAGCACGAGGTCGAACGGCCCCTCCGGCGCGTCGCCGGGCAGCACGCGCTTCTCGAACGAGACGCCCGCACGGCCATCCAGCCGAGCCGCGGCGCGCGCCAGCGCGGTGTCCGACACGTCCACCGCCAGCAGCCGGTCGCACCGCGCCGCCAGCCGCTCGGTCAGCGTCCCGTTGGCGCACCCGACCTCCAGCGCATGTCCGAAGCGCGCCGCGGGCAGCGCGGCCAGCGTATGGTCGTACTTGGCGCGCTCGTAGGGGCTGGTGTCGAACCCCCAAGGGTCGCCCTGTTCCGCGTAGAGCTGCTCGAACCAGTCGGCGTCCACGGATCGCTCGCGTCGCATCACGCCTCCAAGAGTAACGTCGCGGGCCGGTCCACCAGCCGCCGCATGAACCGCGGAAGGCGGAACGCGCCGGGGCCGAAGGGCACGCGCCCGCCCATCTGGCTGCGATGACACGCCAGCGCGCGCCGCGCCGCCGCCCGCTCGGGCCGCGCGGCGGGCAGCCGCCGCACGCGCTCGCCCGCCATCGCCGCGCGCGCGTCGTCTCTCGTCCAGCCCCACACGACGTAGCGCCACACGCGCACGCCCGGCACGGCGCGCGCCAGCGCGGCGGCGGCCTCGTGGTCGCAGTGCGGGTCCCCCTCCCACGTCACGGCCAGGTTGGCCAGGCGGTGTCGCCGACACCAAACCCCCAGCCGCCGCGCCGCCGCCGCGAAGGCCGGGTCGCCGGCTGCGTGCGGCCGGGCGTCCGTCCAGTCCAGGTGCAGCGGCGCGCCCGCGCCCAGCACGCGCGCCGCCGCCGCCGCCTCGCGCCGCCTGAGACCCGCCAGCCGCTCGCGCGACCAGCCCGGCGCGTCCGGGTGCGACCCCGACCCGTCGGTCAGGAAGGCGAGCCGCACCCGCTCCCCCCGGTCGGCCAGTTGGCGCATCATCGCGCCCGTCCCCAGCGCCTCGTCGTCCGGATGCGGCGCCAGCACCAGCCAGCCGCCGCGCGGGTCCAGCACCCGCGCCCGCCGGTGCGCCGCCGCCCAGGCGCGGTGGCCCGGCGGCGCCGGACGCGCGGCTACCACCACGCGTCCTCCCCCCACCGGTCCGCCTCCAGCCAGGCGGCCGCCGCCCGGTCGCGCGCCTGGTCCGGCACGGGCTGGCGCAGGTACAGCCCCAGGTCGCGCGTGATCCGGTCCAGCGCGTTGCCCCGGAAGAAGGAGGCGGTGCCGACCGAGCGCGCGGCGGCCTCCATCGCGGCCAGCGCCGCCTCCTCCACCGCGCCGCGCGCCATCAGCGTCACCGCCACCGCGTCCGCCTCGCCCGCCTCCGTCGCCTGCGCCGCGCGCGCCACCCAGGCGCCCGCCCCGCGCAAGCCCACCACCAGCGGCGCGAAGCGCGCGCGCTGCACCGGGTCCGCGCCCTTGTTCGTCGCCACCAGGTGATCGCGCAGGTGGCACACCACCGCCTCCGCGCCGCCCAGCTGCACCGCGCAGAACCGCCACGCGCCGGCACTGAACCGCGGCTCGCGCTCATAGTTGTCGGGTCCGCCGATCAGCGCGTCGGCGGCCACGATCATCCCCTCAAAATCGAACAGGCCGCTGCCCGTCCCCTTCATGCCGCGCACCCGCCAGCCCGACAGGTCGGCGCGCGCGTCCTCACCGCCCAGGGGCACCAGCACCAGACGCTTGGCGCCGTCCGGGTCGGCGGCGGTGATCAGCACCCGGTCCAGCCGCCCCGCCCCCGTGGCGAAGCTCTTGGCGCCGCTCAAGCGCCACCGGCCGTCGTCCAGCGGCGTCACCGTCATGCCCGGCGCCGGTCCCGTGGCCCAGACGCCCATCAGCCGCCCCGCCGCCAGCCAGCCGTCCAGCGCCGCGTTCTGCGCGGTCGTGCCATAGGCGGCGACCAGCTGCGCCGCGTTGACGTGCCCTTCGAACAGGCGACCCAGGCTGAGGTCCGCGTGCCCCACCGCCTTCAGCGCGGCGAGCAGCGCGTCCGTCTCCGCGCCGGGCGACACGCGCGCGAAGGCCGCCAGCGCGCCTGCGTCGCGCAGGTCGTCCATCCGCGCGGCCGGATATTCCTCGTCTTCCCAGCCCTGCGCCTCCCAGCGCACGGTCAGCGCCTTCCAGTCGATGTTCCGGTCGATCCCCATGCGCCTCCCGCCTGCCCCCTTCGGAGCGTCGGAGGCACGAACGCCCGGCCGGCACCGGGGGGTGCAGCGGCCGGGCGCTATTTCACCGCCCGTTTCCGGGGGGCGGAGGATCAGGACGCGGGAGCGGGGGCCGGCGGGTTCCGGGGCGGACGCGGCGCGTGGGGCAGGCGCGGGTGCAGCCGCCCGATGGCCGCGAACACCGCGCGCTGCCGGTCGTCCAGCGTGCCGGCGAAGGTCCGCGCCGCGGCCTCGCGCGCGGCCTCGCCGGGCGGGGGCGGCGGGGGGCCGGGGCGGCGCGTGGCGTCCTTGGGGGGCTTGGGCGGCTTGGCCCCGGCGGGCGGGGGCGCGGGCGGGCGCGCGGCCGCCAGATAGGCCGTGGCCGCGGCGCGCTGATCGGGGCGCAGGCCCAGCACCAGCGTCAGGTCGTCGGCCGCCGCGCCCTCGATCATGGCGGGCGGCGGCGGCGCGGGGGGCGGCGCGGGGGACGTCGGGACCTGCTGGGCGGCGGCGGTGCCGGCCACGGCCACCAGGGCGGCGATCTCGAGGTAACGCATGGGTAAGCTCTCCTTCCCCGCCCTTCTGGCCCCGCCGCTTTGCCGGCGTGTGTCAGCCCTGCAGCACGCGTTGCGCGCCCGCCCCGCGCACCGCGTCCAGCGTCGGCCAGCCGTTCACCGCCATCAGCAGGTCCATCTCCGCCAGCACGCAGCGCAGCACGTGGGCGACGCCCGCCGCCCCCTCCAGCGCCAGCCCGTAGAACCAGGGCCGGCCCAGCCCCACCGCGGTCGCCCCCAGCGCCAGCGCCTTCACAGCGTCGGTGCCCGACCGGACGCCACCGTCGAACAGCACGGGCAGACCGCCCGCCCCCTCCACCACGCCCGGCAGCATGTCGACGGCCGCGATGCCCCCGTTCGCCTGACGCCCGCCGTGGTTGGAACAGTAGATCGCGTCCGCGCCGAGGTCCGCGGCGCGGCGCGCGTCGTCGGGGTGGCATATGCCCTTCAGCACCAGCGGCAGCCGGGTGGCCCCCTTCAGCCACGCCACGTCGTCCCAGGTCAGCACCTGGCCGAACACGCCCGCCCACGCCACCACGGCGGCGGCCGGGTCCTCCTCCGGCGGGCGGGGCAGCAGGCCGCGGAAAACGGGATCGGAGAAGTAGTTCGTAAGCACGTGGCCGCGCAGCTGCGGGAAGTTTCCGGTGTTCAGGTCGCGCGGCCGCCACCCCGTGACCCAGGTGTCCAGCGTCACCACCAGCGCGTCGTAGCCCGCCGCCTCGGCGCGCGCGATCAGGCTCTCCGCCAGCGCCCGGTTTCGCGGGGTATAGAGCTGGAACATCGCAGGCCCGCGCCCACACGCCTCGCGCACCGACTCCAGGGGATCGTTGCCCAGCGTGGAGGCGCAGAATGGCACGCCGATCTCGGCCGCCCCGCGCGCGGCGTGCAGGTCGCCGTGCCCGTCGGGCGTCGCCAGCCCCGTGACGCCGATGGGCGCCAGGAACAGCGGCGCGGGCCAGTCGCGCCCGAACAGCCGCAACCCCGTGTCACGACGCGAGCAGTCCACCATCATGCGCGGCACCATGCCCCAGTGCCGAAAGGCCGCCGCGTTCAGGTCCTGCGTCCACTCGTCGCCGCACCCGCCCCGGACATAGGTGAGGAGCTGGGCCGGCATGGCCGCCGCCGCGCGCGCCTCCAGCCCGGCGAAGTCCACCGGCAGCCGCGGCAGCACGCCCCTCAGCCCAGCACCGTAGATCAGGTTCTGATAGTCGCCCCAATGCGCCAAGGCCGCTCTCCTGCGCGGCGCGACCCGTGGACGACCGCGCTCATGAGCGAGGCTAGGGGCCGGCGGCCTTGCGCGCCAGCCTTCAGGCCGGCACCGCTTCCACGGCCTCCGCCACCGGCTCCGTTTCCGCGATCCAGCCGCCGCCAAGCACCCGCTCGCCGCGGTAGAGAACGGCCGCCTGCCCCGGCGACACGCCGTACTCCGGCGCGTCGAACACCAACCGGTCGCCCTCCAGCCGCGCGGGCACGGGCTTGGCCGTCGAGCGGACGCGCGCCGTCAGCGGGCCGCCCTCGTCCGCCCCGATCCGGTTCACCTCGATCAGGCGCGCGGCCCCCACCGCCAGCGCGCGGCGCGGCCCCACCACCACGCGGCGCGCGGCCGCGTCGATGCGGACCACGTAGTGCGGCTCGGCCAGCCCGCCCAGCTCGATGCCCCGGCGCTGGCCGACCGTGAAGTTCACGATGCCCCGGTGCCGGCCCAGCACGCGGCCGCCTAGGTCCACCAGCTCGCCCCCCTCGCCCGCCTCGGGGCGCAGACGGCGGACCAGCCCGGCGTAATCGCCGTCGGGCACGAAGCAGATGTCCTGGCTGTCGGGCTTGGCCGCGACCCCCAGGCCCAGCTCGGCCGCGATCTGGCGCACCCGCGCCTTGGGCAGCCCCCCCAGGGGGAAGCGCAGGTAATCGAGCTGCGCCGCCGTGGTGGCGAACAGGAAATAGCTCTGGTCGCGCGCGGGGTCCGCGCCCCGGTGCAGCTCCGGCCCGGCCGCGCCCTCGACGCGCCGGACGTAATGGCCCGTCGCCAGGCAGTCCGCCCCCAGGTCGCGCGCCACGCCCATGAGGTCGGTGAACTTCACCCCCTGGTTGCACCGCACGCACGGCACGGGCGTGCGCCCGGCCAAGTAGGCGTCGGCGAACGCGTCCACCACGCCGCTCCGGAACCCGCTCTCCCGGTCCAACACATAGTGCGCGATGCCCAGCCGGTCGCAGACCGCGCGCGCGTCGCGGATGTCCGCGCCCGCGCAGCACGCGCCGGGCCGGCGCGTCGCCTCGCCCTGGTCGTAGAGCTGGAGCGTGACGCCCACCACCTCGGCCCCCGTGCGCGTCGCGAGCGCGGCCACCACCGAACTGTCCACGCCGCCCGACATGGCCACCACCACGCGCTTTGACGCGGGCGCGCCCGGCCCCAGCCGGAAATCCGCAAGTTCCTGCTCGGGGCTCTCGTCCATGGGACCGCGAGATAGTCGCGCGCGGGCGGTTGCGAAACCACCGTTGTATTTACTCGCCTTTCACGCCCCGGCCCTATGCGGGGCGCGTGACACGCGAACCGGAGACCAGCGCTTGGACCTGACGCCCGCCCGCTTCGAGCCGGAACACGAGCTGGACGGGCTGCCGCCCGAGCTGGCCGCGCTCATCGCCGGCGTGGGCGCGCGCCAGGCGGCCAGCGCCACCGCGCGCGTCCAGGCCGCGATCCGGGGGTCGGCGGCCGCGCCGCGCGATCCCTTTCCGGCGGCCCACGGCGCCTTCAACGCCGGCGTGGCCGACGTGTTGTCGCGCTGGAAGGGTCGATGAAGACGCCGTTTACCGAGCCGTTTCACGGCACATCAAAGTCGATGCCCCACTATCCGGGACCGACAACAACGGGGGCCGATAGGCCCGAAGAGGTTTCCGAATGATCGAGCAGAAGATTCGCCCCGCCAAGGTGATCGGCCCGCTGGGCGAGGCGCTCACCCTGGACACGCTGCCCCCGCCCGGCACGACCCGCTGGGTGGTGCGCCGCAAGGCGGAGGTGGTGGCGGCCGTGCACGGCGGCCTGCTCTCGGTGGACGAGGTGTGCGAGCGCTACGGCCTGACCGCCGAGGAGTTCGCGGGCTGGACGCGCGCCATCGAGCGGTCGGGCATGCCGGGCCTGCGCGTCACGCGCATCCAGCATTATCGCGACCTGTACGAGCGGCAGCAGCGCTACTGATTGGCCCGTCGCAAAGGGGATGTCCGGGGGCGGAACAATCCAGGTTGCCTGTGCGTCCCACCGCCACGGCCCGCGTATCCGGGCAGCAACGGAGGGACCTGCATCATGAACATCATTCTCTGGCTGATCGTGGGCGGCGTCATCGGCTGGCTGGCCAGCATCATCATGCGCACCGACGCCCAGCAGGGCATCTTCCTGAACATCGTGGTGGGCGTGGTCGGCGCCTTCATCGGCGGCCTCATCATCTCGGGCGGCTCGATCAACAATGCGCCGCTGAACGTCACCTCCTTCCTGGTGTCGCTGCTCGGCGCGGTGATCCTACTCGCCATCGTCAACCTGGTGCGCCGCGGCCGCGTTCGCTGAACCGCCGCACCCGCTAGAAGATGGGGGCCGTCCGGGCGTACCGGGCGGCCCCTTTCTCTTTCACCTCCCCCGATTCACCGCAGATTCACCGCAGCAGGAAGCGGACGTTCAGCGTGGCGGACACCTCCGTCTCGCCCGGCACGATGGCGGTGGGCGCCGACGCCTGCGCCGCCATCACGCGGAACATCGGCCGGGGCTGATCGGGCTGGCCGCCGTCGTTCTGCCCGGCTTCCGCCACCGACACGATCCGCTCCACCCGCAGGCCCGCCGCGCGCGCGTAGAGTTCGGCCCGTGCGCGCGCCTGCCTGACCGCGTCGGCCCGCGCCTCGTCCAGCGCCGCCTCCGGCTTGTCCAGTGACAGGTTCGGCCCGTCGATCTGGTTGGCGCCCGCCGCCACCAGCGCGTCCAGCACCGGCCCCGCCTTGGCCACGTCGCGGAAGCGCACGGACACGCTGTTCACCGCCTGATAGCCCGTGATCGCCGGCGGCTGGTTCTCGGCATAACGGTACTGCGGCTGAAGCTGGACGCTGGCAGTGGACAGGTCGCGGTCGCCCACGCCCGCGCGTCGCAGCGCCGCCAGCACGCGCGCCATGCGCTGCCCGTTCTCCGCCAGCGCGGCCGCCGCCGTCGCCCCTTGGGTCGTCACGCCCGACCGCACGGTGGCGAGGTCGGGCACGCGCGCCACGCGGCCCGTGGCGCTGACGTCCAGCACCGTGCCCGACGCCGGCACCATGGGCTCCACGCCGCGCGGCGGCTCCTGTGCGGCGGCGGCGCCCGCGGCCGCCGTCAGCAGCGCGGCGGCAATCGTCCTGTACATCGTCTTCCTCCTGTTGACGCCGCCGCCCCCTGCCCCCGCGCGTCCCAACGACGGATGAACGGCGCGGGCTTCTCGGGACTTGAGCGGGGTGCTATACGGCATTAACACAGTGCGGCCGGATCGGAACTCCCTCCGCCGCGGCCTTGGCGATCGGTGGAAGCATGAACTACGAGTCGGGATCGATCCGGGACGCGTCGCCCGACTATGCCGCGCAGGGCACCGCCGACCCGAACCGTCGCCGCCGCGCGCTGCTGATCGCGGCGGCCGTGGCGGTGCTGGCGGCGCTCGGCGCCTGGATGCTGATGGGCCGCGGCAAGGCCGCCCCCTCCGGCCCGCGCGCGGAGCAGGTGCCCAACGTCACGGTGATCGAGCCCGGCCGCCGCCCCGTCGAGAAGCTGGTGTCGGCCACCGGCACGCTGGCGGCGCGGCGCGAGATGCCCGTCGGCATCGCGGGCGAAGGCGGCATCGTGACGCGCGTGCTGGTGGAGGCGGGCCAGTGGGTGGAGGCGGGCCAGGTGCTCGCCACCGTGGACCGCTCGGTCCAGGTCCAGACGGCCGCCGGGCTCGCGGCCCAGGTCACGGTGGCGCGCGCCGACGCCGACCTGGCCCAGGCCGAACTCAACCGCGCGGCCCAGCTCGTCGACCGCGGCTTCATCTCGAAGGCCGACCTCCAGCGCCGCACCGCAACGCGCGACGCGGCCTTCGCGCGCGTCAAGGTGGCCCAGGCCACCTACGAGGAGGCGCGCGCGCGCAACGGTCGGCTCGACATCCGCGCGCCCGCCGCCGGCCTGATCCTGGCGCGCGGCGCCGAGCCCGGCCAGATCGTGTCGTCGGGCTCGGGCGTGCTGTTCCGCATGGCCATGGGCGGCCAGATGGAGCTTCGCGCCCAGCTGGCCGAGGCCGACCTGGCGGGGCTCGGCGTCGGCGCGCGCGCCAGCGTGACGCCGGTCGGCACCGACCGCAGCTTCGCGGGCGAGGTGTGGCAGCTCGCCCCCGTGATCGACACCCAGACGCGCCAGGGCGTGGCGCGCGTGGCGCTCGCTTACGACCCCGCGCTCCGCCCCGGCGGCTTCGCGGCCGCGCGCATCGTCGGCAGCACCGCGCTCAGCCCCCAGCTGCCCGACAGCGCGATCCAGAGCGACGACCGCGGCAACTTCGTCTACATCGTCGGCGCGGGCGACAAGGTGGAGCGGCGCGACGTGAAGCTCGGCCAGGTGTCGGACGCGGGCGTCGCCATCGCGTCGGGCCTGAACGGCACCGAGCGCGTGGTGCTGTCCGCCGGCGGCTTCCTGGCGCCCGGCCAGAAGGTGAAGCCCATCCAGCAGCGCGGCGGGGGCCGTCCGGCGTGAGCTTCCGCAACATCTCGGCCTGGTCGATCCGCAACCCGATCCCGCCGCTCGTCCTGTTCCTGGCGCTCAGTTTGGCTGGCATCGTCAGCTTCTGGCGGATGGACGTGAACAACGACCCCGACATCGACTTCCCCGTCGTGATCGTGGTCATCAACCAGCCCGGCGCCGCCCCCGCCGAACTGGAGAACCAGGTGACGCAGCGCGTGGAGGCGTCGGTCCGCAGCCTCCAGGGCGTGGACGAGATCAGCTCGACCGTCACGGAGGGCACGTCCCAGACCGTCATCCAGCTCGACATCGGCACCCCCATCGACCGCGCGGTCAACGACGTGCGCGACGCGGTGAGCCAGATCAGGGGCGACCTGCCCGAGGGCATCCTGGAGCCCAGCGTGTTCCGCGTGAACACGTCGGGCAACGACTTGGCCTCCTATTCCGCGGTCGCCACCGACATGACGGTGGAACAGCTCAGCTGGTACATCGACAACACGGTGGCGAAGGAGTTGCTGTCCGTCCCCGGCCTGGCGCAGGTGGACCGGAACGGCGGCGTGTCGCGCGAGATCCGCGTGATCCTGGACCCGCTGAAGCTCCAGGCCCAGGGCCTGACCGCCTCCCAGGTCAACCAGCAGCTTCGCCAGGTGAACCTGAACGCGGCGGGCGGGCGCGCGCAGATCGCAGGCTCCGAACAGTCGGTGCGCGTGCTGGGCAACGCCGCCAACGCGTACGACCTGGGCCAGACGCAGATCGCGGTGGGCAACGGGCGCACCGTCCGCCTAGCCGACATCGCCCAGGTGCGCGACCTCTATGCCGAGCGCCGTTCGCGCGCGGCGGTGGACGGGCGCCAGGCCATCTCCTTCGACTTCCAGCGCGCCAAGGGCGCCTCCGACGTCACCGTGTTCAACGAGGCGGTGGAGAAGCTGAAAGCGCTGGAGAAGCGCAACCCCAACGTCCGCTTCACGCTGCGCCAGAACAGCGTGAAGTACACGGAGGAGCAGTACGAGACCGCGATCCACGCGCTGATCGAGGGCGCGGTGCTGGCCGTCGTGGTGGTGTTCATCTTCCTGCGCGACTGGCGCGCCACCGCCATCTCCGCGCTCGCCATCCCCCTGTCGTCCGTGCCCGCCTTCTGGTTCATGGACCTGCTGGGCTTCAACCTGAACAGCATGACGCTGCTCGCGCTGTCGCTGGTGGCGGGCGTGCTAGTGGACGACGCCATCGTCGAGGTGGAGAACATCGTCCGCCACATGCGCATGGGCAAATCGGCGTATCAGGCGTCGATCGACGCCGCCGACGAGATCGGGCTGGCGGTGCTGGCCACCACCATGGCCATCGTCGCGGTGTTCCTGCCGGTGGGGCTGATGCCCGGCGTGGCGGGTCAGTTCTTCAAGAACTTCGGCCTGACGGTGGTGGCGTCGGTGCTGATGAGCCTGGCCGTCGCGCGCATGATAACCCCCATGATCGCGGCCTATTTCCTGAAGTCCTTCGGCCACGCCGAACACGGCGGCGGGCGGATGATGGACGGCTATATGCGCGTCCTGCGCTGGACGCTGCGCCACCGCTGGGCGGCCATGCTGGCGGGCGCGGTCAGCCTGGGCGCGACCGTCGGCCTGTTCATGATCCTGCCGTCCCAGTTCCAGCCGCAGAGCGACGAGGACCGTTCCACCGCGTCGATCGAGATGGTGCCCGGCACCACCATCGACCAGACGGACGCGGTGGTGCAGCGCGTTGCCGCCCTGCTCCGCCGCCAGCCCGAGGTGGCGTCCGTCTACACGCGCACGGGCGTCGGCAGCGGCCGCGTCACCGCCACGCTGAAGGACGAGCGCGCCAAGACCTCCACCGAGTTCGAGCGCGCGCTGGCGCCGAGCCTGGCCTCCATCCCCGACGCGCGCGTGACGTTCCAGTCGCAGAACGGCTGGGGCGGCGGCGGCCGCGACCTGGTGATAACGCTGGGCGGCGACGATCCGGTGAAGCTCAACGCCGCCGCCCAACGCTTGGTGACGGAGATGAGCCGGCTGCACACCGTGGTGGCGCCGCGCATCTCGGGCGACCTGAAACGGCCCGAGATCGTGATCCGGCCCAGGCTCGACCTGGCGGCCAACCTGGGCGTGACCACCCAGGCGCTGTCGGGCGCCATCCGCATCGCGACCTTGGGCGACATCGACCAGAACTCGGCCCGCTTCTCGCTGTCGGACCGTCAGATCCCGATCCGCGTGGCGCTGGACCAGAACGCGCGCGCCTCGCTGTCAACCATCCAGAACCTGCCCGTGCCGACGCAGACGGGGGGCTCGGTGCCCTTGAGCCTGGTGGCCGATATCGGGCTGGGCGCGGGCGCCACCAAGATCGACCGCGTGAACCAGCAGCGCCAGCTCTCGGTCGGCGCCGATCTCGCGCCCGGCGTCGTCAACAGCGAGGCGATGAAGCAGGTCCGCGCGCTCCCCGCCATGACGCAGCTCCCCGAAGGCGTGGCCGAGCTGATCCGCGGCCAGAACAAGTTCCAGGCCGAGATGATCAAGAACTTCATCGTGGCCGTGGTGTCGGGCGTGCTCCTGGTATTCGCGGTGCTGGTGCTGCTCTACCGCCGCATCCTGCCGCCCTTCGTCAACATGGGCTCGCTGCTCTTGGCGCCCTTGGGCGGGCTGCTGGCGCTCTGGCTCACGGGCAACCCCGTCTCCATGCCCGTCTATATCGGGCTGCTGATGCTGCTCGGCATCGTCGCCAAGAACTCGATCCTCCTCATCGACTTCGCGCTGGAGGAGCTGGAGCGGGGCGTGCCGCTCTACGACGCCATCGTCGACGCCGGGCACAAGCGCGCCCAGCCCATCGTGATGACCACGGTGGCGATGGTGGCGGGCATGGTGCCGAGCGCGCTCGCACTGTCGGGCGACAGCTCGTTCCGCGCGCCCATGAGCATCACGGTGATCGGCGGGCTGGTGGTGTCCACCGTGCTGACGCTGGTGATCGTGCCCGCCGCGTTCAGCCTGGCGGTCGGCGCCGAGCGCTGGGCCGGCCCCCGCCTGGCGCGCCTGCTCAGCTACCGTCCCGGCGACGAGGGCGGGAGCGGCAGCGGGGGCGACGCGCCGCGCGAGCCGGGCGAGGGACGGGTGCAGCCGGCGGAGTAGCCCCCCGCCCGCCGGCGCCCGCCTGCCCACCCCCCGCCCGTCTGAACATCTGGGCGGCTCGGGGATTGTTTCGCCCATGACCGCCATTTCCGCCGGCCGCGCGCCGGCCCCGTTTCCGCTCAGGGGGCCGCTCCCCGACGCGGCCCCGCCGGGTCTGGTGCGGATGCGCGCGGTGGCGCTGGGGTTGCTGGTCGCCATGGCCGTGCTGTTCCTGGTCAGCCGGCGGCTGGTGCCGCTCGACCCCGGCTGGGGATATGTCCGCGCCTTCGCAGAGGCCGCGATGGTGGGCGGGCTGGCGGACTGGTTCGCCGTGACCGCGCTGTTCCGCCACCCGCTCGGCCTGCCCATCCCGCACACCGCCATCGTGCCGCGCCGCAAGGACGAGATCGGCGAGTCGCTCGCCCGCTTCCTGCGCACCAACTTCCTGATCCCCAAGGTGGTGGCGCGGCGGATGCAGCGGCTGGACGTGGCGGGTGCCGCCGCGCGCTGGCTCACCGACCCGCCCGAGGCGGCGGGCGGCCGTTTCCGCGCCGGCGCGTCGGCGCTGGTGGCGCAGGGGCTGGACGCGCTGGACCCCGCCAGACTCGGCACCATGGTCAAGAGCGCGGTGGCCGCGCGCGTGCGCGAGACGGAGGTGGCGCCGCTCGCGGGCCAGCTGCTGGAAGCCGCGATGGCCGAGCGCCGGCACGAGCCGCTGATCGGCGCCGCCGTCGCCTGGGCGGGGGACGCTCTGGCCGCGAACGAGGCGCTGATCCGCCAGATGGTGCACGAGCGCGCCGGCTCCATCCTGCGCTGGACCGGGCTGGACGAGGCGGTGTCGAACCGCCTGATCTCCGGCCTCCAGAAGCTGCTCGCCGACATGGCCGACGACCCCGCCCACCCCTTGCGCCTGCGCGCGGAGGACGCGCTGGACCGGCTGGCGTGGGACCTGCGCCACGACGCCGACGTGCGCGCCCGCGTGGAGCGCGCCAAGGAGGAGCTGCTGGCCAACCCGGCGGTCGCGCGCTGGCTGGACGGATTGTGGGAACGCGCGCGCCGCGCGCTGCTGGCCGTCGCGCGCGATCCCGAGCGCGCCATGGCCGGTCGGCTGGGCGAGCTGCTGCGCCAGCTGGGCGAGACGCTGCGGTCCGACCGGCGGCTGGCCACCACCATCAACCGCTTCGTCCGCCGCGCCGCCGTGGGCGCCGCGAACGATTACGGCGACGTCATCGTGCGGCTGGTGTCGGAAACGGTGCGCGGCTGGAACGCGGCCACCATCACGCGCCGGCTGGAGAACCAGGTGGGCCGCGACCTCCAGTACATCCGCGTCAACGGCACGCTGGTGGGCGGACTGGTCGGCCTGGCGATCCACGCGCTGGACCGCATGTTATAGCCGTGTCGGCCCCATCCGGCGTTCGCAGGGCGGCTATGCGCGCCAACTTCGCAACCTTTCGTCGGCTGTCGGCAACGTCTTGCCCGCGCGCCCGCTTTCCCGCATGACGATGCCCGGATGAGCGCCGCGGCCGACTTCACCGAGGACCGGGAGGGGGGGACGCTCCGCTTCACGGGCGACCTGTCGCTCGCCCGGATCGGCAACCTGCCCGAACGACTGAACGGCTATGACGGCAGCGTGCGCCGCGTGGACCTGTCGGGCGTGGACCGGCTGGACACGATCGGCGCCTGGCTGGTCCACCGCTTCGCCGCCCGGAACGACGCTGCGGTGGAGGGGCTGACCGACGACCAGCGCCACCTGATGGAACAGGTGGAACGCGCGGACCAGCCGGTTGCGATGCGTCCCGACCGGGTGAACGCCTTTATCCGCGTGCTGGGCGAGATCGGCGACGCCATGGCCGTCACCGGCCGCACGCTGGTGGGCCTGCTGGGCTTCATGGGGGCGACCGCCATCGCGTTCGCCAACGTGATCCGCCACCCGCGCCGCTTCCGCTTCAACTCGGTGGTGCACGAGTTCGAGACGGTGGGCGTGGCCGCACTAGGCATCGTCGGGCTGATGAGCTTCCTGATCGGCATCGTCATCGCCCAGCAGGGCGCGGTGCAGCTTCGCCAGTTCGGTGCGGAGGTGTTCACGATCAACCTGGTCGGCCGCATCACGCTGCGTGAACTGGGCGTGCTGATGACCGCCATCATGGTGGCCGGCCGATCCGGCTCCGCCTTCGCGGCCCAGCTCGGCACCATGAAGCTGACGGAGGAGATCGACGCCATGCGCACCATCGGCGTGTCGCCGATGGAGGCGCTGGTGCTGCCGCGTACCATCGCGGCCGTCGTGCTGATGCCGCTGCTCGGCTTCTACGCCTCGCTGCTCGCCATCATCGGCGGCGGCCTCTTGAGCTGGGCGACGCTAGGCATCCCGCCCGTCACCTTCATTCAGCGCATCCGCGAGGTGGTGCCCATCACCGACCTGTACGTGGGCCTCATCAAGGCGCCCGTGTTCGGCGCGATCATCGCGGTCGCGGGCTGCTTCCAGGGGATGCAGGTGGAGGCGGACGCCGAGCAGGTGGGCATCCGCACCACGTCCGCCGTGGTGCAGGCGATCTTCCTGGTGATCGTGCTGGACGCCTTCTTCGCGGTGTTCTTCACTTGGGTGGGCTGGAACTGATGGCCGACAACCTGATCGAGGTGCGCGGCCTGCGGAACAGCTTCGGCGAGGCGGTGATCCACGACGGGCTCGACCTGGACGTGCGGCGCGGCGAAATCCTGGGCGTGGTCGGCGGCTCGGGCACGGGCAAGTCGGTGCTGATGCGCTCCATCATCGGCCTCCAGACGCCGACTCAGGGCGACATCCGCGTGTTCGGCGAGCCCACCATCGGCCGCGAGGAAACGGACGCGGTCGAGATCCGCAAGCGGTGGGGCGTGCTGTTCCAGGGCGGCGCGCTCTTCTCCACGCTGACCGTCGCCGAGAACGTCGAAGTCCCCTTACGCGAATTCTACCCCCAGCTTGACCAGGCGCTGCTCGACCAGATCGCGTCCTACAAGGTGGTGATGACGGGCCTGCCCGCCGACGCGGGTCCCAAGTACCCGGCCGAGCTGTCGGGCGGCATGAAGAAGCGCGCCGGGCTGGCGCGTGCGCTGGCGCTCGACCCGGAGCTGTTGTTCCTGGACGAGCCCACCGCGGGCCTCGACCCCATCGGCGCCGCCGCCTTCGACGAGCTGACCAAGTCGCTCCAGCGCACGCTGGGGCTGACCGTGTTCCTCATCACCCACGACCTCGACACGCTCTACGCCATCTGCGACCGGGTGGCGGTGCTGGCGGACAAGAAGGTGATCGCGGTGGGCACCATCGACGAGCTGCTGGCGCTCGACCACCCGTGGATCGAGGAATATTTCAAGGGCCCGCGCGGCCGCGCCGCCGTGGCGACGCAGGAAGCCCAATCCGCCGAACACGGGTCCGCCGAGCGCGAAGCCGACCGCTATCCGACCGAGGTGGAGGCCAACGCCACCGGTGACCGCTCGCGCGGCGGCACGGCCGGCAACGCCGCGCGCGGCATCCAGAACGGGGCGCCGGCGACCGGCGGCGCCCGGGGGACGAACTGATGGAAACCCGCTCCAACCACGTGCTCGTGGGCGCCGTGGTGCTGATCCTGCTGGCGGTGCTGGCGATCTTCACCGTGTGGATCAGCCGCGTCGGCGCCGCCGACGAGAAGGAGTACGACATCTTCTTCCGCCAGTCGGTAGACGGGCTGGCAAAGGGCTCGGCCGTCACCTTCTCGGGCGTCCCCTCCGGCCAAGTGACGGCGATCGCGCTGTGGAAGAACAATCCGGAGTTCGTGCGCGTGCGCGTGCGCGTCAACGACGACACGCCGGTGCTCCAGGGCACCACCGCCTTCATCTCGGGCGTGGGCTTCACCGGCGTCAGCCAGGTGTCGCTGGACGGCGCGCGCAAGGGCGCCCCCCCGATCCTCTGCCCGGAAACGAACCCGGAGCGCGACTGCCCCTACGGCGTGCCCGTGATCCCGACGCGCACCGGCGGCTTCGGCGCGATCCTGAACTCCGCGCCCCAGCTGCTCGAGCGGCTGTCCACGCTGACCGAGCGGCTGACCGGGCTGCTCACCGACAAGAACCAGGCGTCGGTGGCGGGCATCCTGGAGAACACCAACCGGCTGACCGACGCCTTCGCCGACCGCGCGCCCGAGATCGCGGCCACGCTGGCCCAGACGCGCATCGCGATCCAGCAGGCCGGCGACGCGGCCGCCAGCGTGGGCGAGCTGTCCAAGACGGCCAACAACGTGCTGGCCAACGACGTGCAGCCCTCGGTCCGGAACCTGAATGCCGCCATCGCGTCGGCCAAGAACAGCGCGGACCAGCTGAACGCCGCCGTCACCGACGCGCGCCCGGGCATCCAGAGCTTCTCCAAGCAGACGCTGCCCGAGGTGGGCCAGCTGGTGCGCGACCTGCGCCGCACGTCGGACGCGCTGGCGTCGGTGGCGGAGAAGGTGGACCAGGGCGGGGCGGGCGCGCTGCTGTCCAGTCCCAAACTGCCGGAATACAAGGGCAAGTGAGGCCAATGAGGATCGCCATGACCCGCCATCTCCCCCTCACCATCGCCGCCGCGGCGACGCTGCTGTCCGGCTGCATCCGCTTCGGCGCCGAGCCGCCCGCCTCGCTGCTCACGCTGGCACCCGCCCAGCCGGTGGCGGTGGGTCAGGCCCAGAACTCGAACACCGCGCGCGCCGTGACGGTGGCCGTGCCCGCCGTGCCCCAGGCGCTCGCCACCCAGCGCGTGCCCGTCCAGTCGGGGCCGACCGACATCGCCTATCTCAAGGAGGCGAGCTGGTCGGAGGCGCCGGCGCGGCTGTTCGCGCGGCTGCTGTCCGATACGCTGACCAGCCGCTCGGGCCGGCTGGTGCTGACGCCGGCCCAGTCGCTAGCCGATCCCGGCGCGCGGCTGGGGGGCGAGCTGCGCAACTTCGGCCTGGACGCGCGCGCGCGCGAGGCGGTGGTGACGTACGACGCCACGCTGATCCGTCAGGGCGCGACCGCCGTGGAGAAGCGCCGCTTCGAAGCGCGCGTGCCCGCCGCCACCATGGATGCCGCCGCCGCCGGCCCGGCGATCAGCGACGCGGCCAACCGCGTCGCGGCCGAAGTGGCGGACTGGGTGGGCCGCTGAGGAGCGATGGCTACCCCGTCCGAGGGGCGCCATCGACTCCGAAGCCCGATGCGACGCCCGTTCGCCGGACGGGAAGCGAGTTCCCCCGACCGGCCGAACGTTCCGGGAGCTGCGCCACCGCCGGCATGGCACGCGCCCGGCCTCGACGGCATCAAGGGGAGCCGCGCGAGGATCAGGGCGCGCGTCGGCAGGTCGTTCCCGATGAGATCGAGCATGATCCCTGCCGGAAATCGGTCGGGATCGTTCGACCCTGAGCCGTCACCGGACCGGTCGGTCGTCCATGCGTCCGTTGACCAGGTGGGCCAGCGTCAGCAGGCCGAGACCGATCACCGTCCACAGGGCCTCGCCGTGCTCGGCCATCCCGTGACCGGCAGAGGCGTGCCCGTCCGCACCGTGCGGCAGCGCCAGCGCACCGGCCATGATCCCCAGGCCCAGCGCCCCCAGGGAGGCGGGCAGCACGGCACCGTGCGTCGCGGCTCCGCGGCCCAGCCCCAGCGCACCCAGCACGATGGCCAGCACCAATCCCGCCTCGTGCACGAGCGGGTGGAACAGCACCCCGCCCGCCGCGGACGCCAGCGCCAGCAGCGCCGTGGTCGTCAGACAATGTACCGCGCAGAGACCGGAGACGCCGATCGCCCAACGGTCCATCCCCGTCACCCGTGCGCCATAGGTCGAAGCCGCTGCCATGGCCCACAACTAGAACGGCACGTGCGAAGTTACAATATATCCTACTCGATTTTTCTGCGGGCGCCGGGTGCCTTCGCTTGGCGCGGTGGCCGCGACGGCCTATCTCCGGACTGATGCTGCAGCCCAGCGCCGCTTTCCTGTCGAAGGCCCGTCCGCGTGCGGTGGCCGCGTGGCTGGTCGCGGTGGGCGTGCTGATCCTGGCCATGGTGGTGGTGGGCGGCATCACCCGGCTAACCGAATCGGGCTTGTCCATCACGCGGTGGAAGCCGATCAGTGGCATCGTGCCCCCCCTGAACGCCGCGCAGTGGCAGGCGGAGTTCGATCACTACAAACAGATCCCGGAGTACCGGCAACTCAACCGCGGCATGACGCTGGCGGGCTTCCAGGCGATCTTCTTCTGGGAATATCTCCACCGGCTGCTCGGTCGCGTGATCGGGCTGGCCTTCGCGATGCCGCTGGCGTGGTTCGCGTGGAAGCGCGCGATCCCGGCCGGCTACGGGCGGCGCCTGGCGGCGATCCTGGCGCTGGGCGGATTGCAGGGTGCCATAGGCTGGTGGATGGTCGCGTCCGGCCTGAGCGAGCGGACGGACGTCAGTCACCTGCGGCTGGCCGTCCACCTGGGCACCGCCCTGTTCATCCTGGGCGGGATCGCCTGGACCGCGCGCGATCTGTTCGCGCTGGCGCGCGATCCCCTGGCCCACCCCGCCCGTCTCACGCTGCCGGCCGTCGCGGCGCTGGGCATATTGGCGGTCCAGATCGTCTGGGGCGCGTTCACGGCGGGGCTGGATGCCGGCTACGCCTTTGCCAGCTGGCCGCTGATGGGCGATGCCTGGTTCCCGGCGGACGTGCCCATGCGGGCACCCGCCTTAGCCAACGCGGTGGATAACCCGGTGGTGGTGCAGTTCATTCACCGCTGGCTGGCCTTCGCCGCCGCGGCCGTGCTGGTGTGGCTGGCCGCGCGCGCCGCCCGCGCGGGCGCGCCCCGCGCGGCCTTCGCCGTGATCGCGCTCACCGGCCTCCAGATAAGCCTGGGGATCGCCACGCTGCTGTCCGGCGTGGAGATCGGCGTCGCGGTGGCGCACCAGGCCAATGCCGCGGCGCTGCTGGTCGCGACCGTGCTGTGCGCCCACGCGCTCGGTCGGCCCGTGCCGCCCGCGCGGGCGTGATCGACGCGCCGGCACCGCCGCCGGTCCAGCACGTCGCAGCCGTGCCTGCCCCCGCCGCGGTTTCCACCGTCGCCTTCGCACCACCCGTCGACCGGCCGCTGCTGTTCCGCGTGGAGGAACGGCGCGACGAGGGGGCGGGCCGGCGACGCTTCCTGGTGGAACGGCGCGTGCGGTTCCGCCGCGACGGACCGGGCTGGCTGGCCGAGGTGACGCTGCTGCGCGCGTGGACCGACCGGGACGACGCGGTGGCCCGCCGCTTCCTGGCGGGGGTCCGGGCGCTGGACGGGCGGGTGCTTCGGTATCGGCTGGTCGGGGACGGCCGGGTCGCGGGCGTCGAGGCGGAGGACGCGGTCTGGGCCGCGATGCTGGGGGGCTTCGCCGCCGCGTCGCGCGGCTCCCCCGTACCGGGTGCCGACCTGTCGCACGCGTCGCCGGCCATGCGCGCCGCCATGCTGGAGTCGCCTGTTCGCAGCGTGCTGGCGCTCGCGCCCCCGCCGCCGGGCGTCAGACGCGTCCGCCTCCCGGGTCTGGGACCGGCGGGCGGCCCCGTCGCGCTGGAAGGAATGGAGCGCACCGCGCGCGAGGCCGACGGCCTTCTCACGACCGTGACCGATGCCACGAGCGACGGCCCGCCCGCCGTCACGCTGCACCGCCGCCGCACGACGGACCCGGCCAGCGGCCTGATGCGCCACCTGATTGAGGACCGTCGCTCCGAGATCGGCGGCCGCGCGATCCACACGGTGGTCGAAAGCAGTCTGGTCGGCTAGGGTATTGGAGTACCCGTCAGGAAACCGGCGGAAAGCTTGACGAAATGCGTGCGATCCAGCATTCGACCACGCGTCGCGCTGGTCCGGAAGGGTCGGCGTCCTTTTCTCATTCGCGAGTTTCCAGGCCCATGAAGGCTCTCCTGAAGACCACAAAGTCGGTCCGCCCGGCCGACGTGGAGAAGAAGTGGCACATCGTCGACGCGGACGGGCTGGTCGTCGGCCGCGCCGCGGTGGTGATCGCCAACGTTCTGCGCGGCAAGCACAAGACCAGCTTCACGCCGCACGTCGACTGCGGCGACAACGTGGTGGTCATCAACGCCGAGAAGATCCGCTTCACGTCCAACAAGGCGCAGAAGAAGGTCTACTACAAGCACACCGGCTATGCCGGCGGCATCAAGGAAGTGCGCGCCGACAAGGTGCTGGAGGGCCGCTTCCCCGAGCGCGTGCTGGAGAAGGCCGTGGAGCGCATGATCCCGCGCGGGCCGCTGGGCCGCCAGCAGATGCGCAACCTGCGCATCTTCGCGGGCTCCGAGCATCCGCACGGCGCGCAAGACCCGCAAGTCCTCGACATCGCCGGCATGAGCCGCAAGAACAAGGTGGGCCAGTAATGTCCGACAACCGCCAGTCGCTCGCCGACCTCGCCAATCTCACGCGCAAGTCGCAGGCCCCCGCGCCGGGCGCGGCGGCGATCGCCACCGACGCCAACGCCGGCGATGCCGCCCCCGTGGCCGCCGACGACGTGCCCGAGGTGCCCGTCCAGCCCACCACGCCGCTGCGCGAGCAGGAGATCGACAAGCAGGGTCGCGCCTATGCCACCGGCCGCCGCAAGGACGCGGTGGCGCGCGTGTGGCTGAAGCCCGGGTCGGGCAAGATCGTCATCAACGGCCGCGACCAGGAAGTGTATTTTGCGCGTCCGTCGCTTCGCCTGGTCATCAACCAGCCGTTCGGCATCGCCGAGCGCGAGGGCCAGTACGACGTGATCTGCACCGTCAAGGGCGGCGGCTTGTCGGGTCAGGCCGGCGCGGTGAAGCACGGCATCAGCCAGGCGATCACCCGCTACGAGCCGGTGCTGCGCGCGCCGATCAAGGCGGCGGGCTTCCTGACCCGCGACAGCCGCACGGTGGAGCGCAAGAAGTACGGCCGGGCCAAGGCGCGCCGCAGCTTCCAGTTCTCCAAGCGCTGACGGCCGGCATCGGCGTCGGCGACGGCCGACACCGGACGACCGACGCGTCGGTTCCAGTCAGGGGGGCGGTCCGGGATGCCGGGCCGCCCCTTTGTCTGTCCGGGTGAAGCAGGGGTTGGCCTATAGTCTGATCCGCTGATGCAGGAGCAGCACCCGCCCACATCCGACCGTCCGGGCAGGTTACGCGGCGGGCGGGCGGGTGGTGGGGACACTCCTTGGGGGGAGAGCGGATCGGTGCCGCGACGATCCGGCCCCGCCGGATCAGGCTCGAGTTTTGTGGCAAGACGGGGGCGGGCGGGCATCGCCTTCACCCCTGAGCGCCCTCGCGAACACCGGCCGGGTTGGGAACCCGCACCCCGGGCTCCCTATCGTTCGCGCAATGCTCCACGCGGAACATCGCGCTCGAATCTTGCGGTCAGCGTCGCCGGGTCCGGCGAACGGTGCGCCCCCGGTTCTCCCCGAACCCTTCGCCCAGCCGTCGCCAGCCCGCCGCGCGCAGCCGACGCGCCTCGGCCGGGTCGGCCGTCACGCGCATGATCCGGCCGTCGGGAGAGGTCCAGGCGCCGCCCCCTACACCCCCGCCCCCTACACCGCTGCCTACATCGTCGTCCCCGCGCAGGCGACCGTCCGCCGCGTCCTCGCGACCGCGGCGATAGCCCTCGTCCAGCCCCGCCTCGTAGCCGCTGACGCCCGCCGCGCCCGCGGCCATGTCGATCAGCGCGCCCTCCGCCGCCGGGGCGAGCGGGACGTCGGCCGGCGCGGCCGGCCGCTCGCGCCGAACCGGCGGCTCCTGCACTGCCGCCGTCAGCACCACCAGCAGCGCGATCACTCGATCCGCCCAGCGACCAGCGCCGCCAAGGCCTCGACGCCGGCCGCGTCCTCGGCATCGAAGCGCGCTGGGAGCGGGCTGTCCAGGTCGATCACGGCCACCACCCGTCCGTCGCGCAGCACGGGCACCACCAGTTCCGACCGGCTGTCCGCGTCGCAGGCGATATGGCCGGGAAAGGCGTGTACGTCGTCTACCCGCTGCGTCTGCCCCGACGCCGCCGCCGTGCCGCACACGCCGCGCCCCCAGGGGATGCGGATGCACGCCGCCTTGCCCTGGAACGGCCCCAGGACGAGTTCGAAGCCGACCGTCCGGTAGAAGCCGGCCCAGTTCAGGTCGGGCAGGTACTGCCACAGCAGCGCGGCCAGGTTGGCCATGTTGGCCACGCCGTCCGTCTCGCCCGCCGTCAGCGCATCGGCGGCGGCCGTCAGGTCGCGGTAGAGTTCGGTCTTGCTGCCACCGCCGACGTCGAACGCGTACATCGCCCCTCCCCTAGTCCGTATCCACGCGGCCGCGACCGGCCTTCACGGCGCCGCGCCCCTTCTTGCCCTCCACGCGACGCTGTTGGGAGGCGCGCGTGGGCCTGGTCGGGCGGCGCTTCTTGGGGACCAGCGTCGCCTCCGCCACCAGCGCCACGAGCCGCGCCAGCGCGTCGCGCCGGTTCGCCTCCTGCGAGCGCGATCCGTCCGCGCGCAGCACCAGCACGCCGGCCGCCGTCATCCGCTGCCCCGCCAGCAGGGCCAGCCGGTGCTTCACCGCCTCCGGCAGCGAGGGCGAGTTCGCGACGTCCAGGCGCAGCAGCACGGCGGTGTCGGTCGTGTTGACGTGCTGGCCGCCCGGCCCCGACGCGCGTGTGAAGCTCCAGCCCAGTTCGTCCGCGTCGAGCGCGATGGCGCGCGTGACGGGGATCAGCGCCACGCCGCCTCCCCCTCCGCACCGACCGCACGGAACCGCTGGGGCCAGGGCGCCTCGGCCTCGACGGCCGGTTTGCTCGCGCGCGGCACCGACAGGCCGGACGCGTGCAGCATCATGCCCAGCCGGTGCGTGCGCCCGTAGACGGGATCGCCCAGCACGGGCGCGCCCAGCCCGGCCGCGGCGTGGACGCGGATCTGGTGCGTGCGCCCCGTCTCGGGCCGGAACTCGACCAGCGACCGCCCGCCCGCCACGCCCAGCAACCGCCAGGCGGTGGCCGCCGCCTTGCTGGACGGATCGGGCACCATGCGCCACCCCGCCTCCCGCGTGGAGCGCTTGGCCAGCGGCATGTCCACCCGGCCCTCCTCGCCGTCCGGCACCCCGTCCAGGACGGCCAGGTAGCGTTTCGCGACCAGCCCCTGCTCGAACGCGCGCTGGAACCTGGCGTGGGCGGTCGGGTTGCGCGACAGGAGCAGGCAGCCGCTGGTGTCCCGGTCAAGCCGGTGCACCGCCTGCGGCAGGCGGCGAAAACCGAAGGACAGGCTATCCAGGTGATTTTCCAGCGACAGCGATCCGTCGCGCGGCCGGTCGACGGGAAGGCCGGCGGGCTTGTCCACGATCAGCGCCTCGCCGTCGAGGAACAGGACGCGGTCGGTCTCCATCGTCCGCGCCTTGCCATCCTGGCGATGCTGGCGCCAGCCCTGGCGCTAGCCGCCGCCCCGGCGGCCGCCCAGCTATGCGACGGCAGCGCCGCGCGGCCGGGCGCGGACGGGCGCGTGCTGGGCCACCTGCCCTACGGCGACGTGCCCGCGGCCGAGCTGGCGGAGACGGCGCCGGGCTTCGCAGTGCGCGGCCCCTGTCGACTGCGGCGCGAGGTGCTGCCCGACCTCGACCGGATGCTGGCCGCCGCGGCCGCCGATCCGGCGACGGGCGGCAGCTTGCGTGGCCTGTCCTGCCACCGCTCGCTGACGCGCCAGCAGGGCGTGTTCTGCCGCGAGGCGCCGGGCGGCGACCCCGCCGACCGGGCAGTGTCCGTGGCACCGCCCGGACATTCGGAGCATACCAGCGGCTACGCGCTCGACTTCGCGGTGCGCCCGGCGGGCGACTGCCGCGACGCGGAGGCGTGCATGGCGGCATCGCGGCCGTACCGTTGGCTGGTCGCCAACGCGCGCCTCTACGGCTTCGAGCAGAGCTTTCCGGCCGGCAACACCCAGGGGGTGAAGTGGGAGCCCTGGCACTGGCGCTGGGTGGGGCCGGACGCGCTGGCACCGGGCGCCGCCAGGGCGCGGACGCTGTTCGCCCGCGCGCGCGCCGAGTTCCCCGCCGATCCGGCGGTGGTCTCGC
>Ga0325400_1000532_pt1 | contig 28567 bp, 12 predicted proteins | sample PopdelMetagenome_2_FD_205662 | JGI IMG/M metagenome (GOLD analysis project Ga0325400, IMG submission 205662) | Populus deltoides microbial communities from Bellville, Georgia, United States - Xylem-PdKOR-R1 | ecosystem: Host-associated > Plants > Phyllosphere > Stem > Wood/Secondary xylem...
GCTCGGCGACCACGTCCGTGCTCCGGCAAGCGGATCGCACCCGGCAGAAAGGGGCGATGAGCCGCAACGGCTTCGTCCTCAACTCGAAAAACGGCGAGCGGGCCGCCCATCATGGCGGTGATTGGGTTACTGGCGAGATGGACGATCCGGCGACCCAGACCCGGTGAGGCACTCACGCACCGCCCACGCCCCACGCCCGCACAAACCTCGCTACCTCGCAGGTGGACCCCCACGAACAGCTTCGCCGGCACAAAAGTGAGCCGTTGCAACCGGCACGCGGCGTTCGTGTAAATTCCTCGATCGGTTTGCAGACCGATGAGCTAGCCCTGCCTTCTGTCGTGTCGAGCGGTTCGCCACAGCCGCTGCTCGCACACGGACGCTGAAGTTGCTGGCCGTGGGCGGCGTCCTTGAGGGCAGAGCCCCAGCTAGCGACACCGGCCTTGGCTAGCGCACCGACCCGACTGGCGGGCACGGAGCGGCGCAATGCGCGTCTGCCGAGGGCGGGCCGGCGGCAAGGCTTCTCGTCGACGCGCGGGTCTTTCACTTGGAACCGGTCCGGCATTGGCTCCGATCGCTGCCGTTATCCCGGCGCCCACCGGCGTGAAGCCCTCACCCGACCGCCTGATCATGCTGGCAACCGGCCACGGCCACGTGCTAGCGTCGGCACGCGCGGCGGGAAGCGAACGGGTGCGCCCGGGCGGTCACGCGGACAGGTTGCGGGCTGTACCGCAACGGCCCGCCGCGGCCCTCTTCCGGAACCAATCGCAATGATGACCGACCCCGCCCTCGATACCAGCCACACCGGGCGCGAGATCCTGGCGCACGACTGGTCCCGGTTCGCCATCGGCGCGCCGAAGGACTGGCCGCGGGAACTGACGGCCATCGTGTCGATGATGCTGGCCTGCCCGACGCCGATGTTCCTGGCCTGGGGACCGGACCTAAACGCCCTGTACAACGACGCCTACCGCCCCATCCTGGGGCGTCGCCTCGATCATGCCTTGGGCATGCCCTTTCGCGAGTTGTGGGGCGACATCTGGGAGGAGATCGGTCCGTTGGTCGACCGGACCCTGGCGGGCGAGAGCGCGACCATGACGGACATGCAGCTCGATCTTCGACGCCAGGGTGTTCCGGAGGAAAGCTGGTGGAGTTTCACCTACTCCCCCGTGTTCGACGCGGACGGGAGGGTGGCGGGTCTGTTCTGCGTGACCGGAGAGACCACCGCGCGTGTCATCGCGGAACGCGAGCGCGGGATCGCCGCCGAGCGGCTGAACCTGGCTTTGTCGGCGGGCAACAGCATCGGCGCGTGGGACTGGGATGTGGTGAACGACCGTGTGGTCGCCGATACCCGCTTCGCCGTCCTGTACGGCGTCGATCCCGACGTCGCGGCGGCAGGGGCACCGATCGGGACGTTCTTTCACGGCATCCATCCCGACGACCTGCCGGATGTCGAGGCTGCGGTTGCACGAACCGTGAGCACCGGCGAACCGTTCCTGTCCGAGTACCGGCTGATCGACGGCGGCCGGGAACGGTGGGTGTCGGCGCAGGGACGATGCATCTTCGACGGCGACGGCCGCTGCATCCGGTTCCCGGGTGTCAGCTTCGACATCACCGAGCGCAAGACGGCCGAGTTGGCGATCGCGGCCGCGCGGGACGAGCGCGATTTCGTCGTGGCGCTGAGCGCCGAGCAGCGCACGCTGGCGTCGCCCGAGGCGATCCTGCGCCGTTCGTTGGAGGCGCTCGGCAAGTGGCTCGGCGTCGATCGGTGCGGCTTCTATCGCCAGCTGCCGACCGGGCGCGTCCGCTATGGCCCGTGCTGGACCAACGCGCTGATGGCGCCGGTCGTCGGCGAAATCGCGGGCGATCGGTTCGGCGTGCGCATGCAACGGTGCCGCGAGCGCGGGATCGTCCTCGCCTACGCGGACGCGCGCTCGGATCCGATCGGCGGGCTGGACGAACTCGCCGGTGACGGGGTGGTCGCGGGCATATGCCAGCCGATCCTGCGTGACGGGCGCTTCGTGGCGGGCTTCTTCCTTCACGTTGCCGAGGTGCGCGCGTGGACCGCGAGCGAGCTGGCGCTGGTCCGCGAGGTCGCCGAATTGACCATGCTGACCGTCGAGCGCGCCGAAGCGCTGATCCGCCTGGAGAACCGGGTCGGTCAGCAGGAGGACGCACTGGTCCAGCAGGCGGGCGAATTGCGGGAGCAGGCGGCCGGTCGCTCCGCCGCCGAGGACCAGGTGCGCCAGCTCCAGAAGATGGAAGCGGTTGGACAGCTGACCGGAGGGATCGCCCACGACTTCAACAACATGCTGGCGGTCATCATCGGCGGGATCAACCTGATGCAGCGCCGGATCGAGCGGGGCGATACCGACGTCGGCAAATATGCCGATGCCGCGATGGAGGGTGCGACCCGCGCAGCCGCGCTCACCCAAAGGCTGCTGGCCTTCTCGCGCCAGTCGCCGCTCGCACCCGAACCGATCGACCTCAACCGGATGACCGGCGGGCTGACCGAGCTGCTCACGCGGACGCTGGGCGAACGCGTGCGGCTGGAAACCGTGCTCGGCGCCGGACTGTGGAAGGCGCATGCCGATCCCAACCAGCTGGAGAATGCCATCATCAACCTGGCGGTCAACGCGCGTGATGCGATGCCCGACGGCGGCCGGCTGACGATCGAGACCGGCAACGCCCACCTGGACGAGGTCTATGCCGCCGACGAGGGGCTCAATCCCGGCCAGTACGTGCTGCTCGGGGTCAGCGACACCGGCACCGGTATGACGACGGAAACCCTGTCGCGCGCATTCGAACCCTTTTTCACCACCAAGGCCGTGGGCAAGGGCACAGGCCTCGGCCTCAGCCAGGTGTTCGGATTCGCCCGCCAGTCGGGCGGCCACGTCAAGATCTATACCGAACTGGGGCACGGCACGACGTTCAAGATATATCTGCCCCGCTTCTTCGGCGAGGCGATGCCGGCGCCGGTCAAGCGGACCGCGGCGGTCGCGCGCGGCGGCTCGCCGGAAGAAGTTATCCTGGTGGTCGAGGACGAGGACCGGCTGCGCAACTTCACCACGGAGGCGCTGCGTGAGCTCGGCTACACGGTGGTGCACGCGGCCAATGGTGCGGAAGCGCTGGCGATGATCCGGGGCGGCCAGGGTGCGGACCTGCTGTTCACCGACATCGTCATGCCCGGCATGACGGGAAGGCAGCTGGCCGAAGAGGCGGCCGGGCTGATCCCAGGGCTCCGGATCGTCTACACGACGGGCTACACGCGCAACGCCGTCGTCCACAACGGTACGCTCGATCCCGGTACCAACTTCCTCGCCAAGCCGTTCGGCTTCGACCAGTTGGCAGCGAAGATCCGGCAGGTGCTGGACGAGGACGCCTGATCGTCGGGCCGGACCGACCCGTCCGCCGGCCCTAGCCGCCCAGCCTGTCTTCCACGGCGTCCAGTGCGTCGCACAGCTTCGCGGCCAGCACCGTCGCGCCTGCGCGGTCGGCGACCCGGATCTGACCGAGCAACTGGTCGCGCAGGGCGACCAGGGCATCGTGGCGGTTCGCGTCGACGGGCTGCGGTGCCGATCCGGTCAGTGCCCTGACGAGGCACCCCGGGTCGACCGGCTTCTGGCAGCGCGTCATGGACGCGTACGGCGCCGGCACGTCGGCGGGATCGCTGCCCGTCGCGAACACGCATCGCGTCCCGCGGGCGAGCAGCGCGTCGACGACCGGGTAGACCTTCTGGTTGCCGAGGTTGATGTCGAGCACCGCCCCGTCCACCTGCGCCTCATGGTCGAGCAGTGTCAGCGCCGCGGCGACATCGGCCACGGGGCCGAGCACGGTTGCACCCGCGCGTCTCAGCCCGCGGCTCATCGCCTGGGCGATGATGGACTCGTCTTCGACGACGAGCACCCGGTGATCTCGTAACAGCGTTCCCGCCATCGCCCTTTCCCCGTCGCCGGTGTCGCATCGATCGATCACACCGTAGCACGCACTGCGACACGATGTCGTCAAGCGTGTCGCGCGTCGCCGCGAGGACGGCAGTCCAATCAGAATGGGTTCACCGCCATGACCGGGCGGATCGCGCCGCTTCGGACGCCACGCGGCAGGTCGGGCAATCCCTTGCCGACCACGTTTCTGAGCGACGGTGGGATCACGCCGGGATCTGGTAGGCAAAGCCGGCGAGGTCACCGGCCATCGGCTGCGTCGATGCTGCGCACCCCTTGATCGCATCGCGCCATGCGATCGAACTGCCTAACGACCTCCATCATCCGAGCCGCACGACCCATTCATCGAATTACATCTGTGCGATGCCTATCGGTGCTGGTCGCGCGGCGGCTTGCCAGCGGGGAAGGGGTGGTTACAGCACCCGACTGCGGCGAGACCACCGCCACATCCGGGCCTACGAAAGCCTGAACGAGAAGTAAGTGGCGGAGACGGAGGGAATCTAACTCTGGCTGTTAGCGAACACCTGCGACTTACTAAGTCACTGGGTTTGTTGCGTTCCGTTCTAGAGCATTGTTCATAAACGACCGCGCGAGTTCGCTAGAAGCCAAGTTGAAAGTGGGCATGGAAGTGGGCATGGTGCACATCCAGGTTGGAGGAATGCATGGCCCGCGCGATCAACATGATGAGCGCCCGAAAGGTGGCGACGCTGAGCGCTTCAGGGCGCCATGCCGACGGCGGCGGCCTCTACCTGCGGATCACCCCAGCCGGTGCCAAGTCCTGGGTGTTCATGACCGCAGCGGGCGGCAAGCGTACTGAAATCGGGCTTGGCGCAGCGTCAGCCGTGGGCCTGGCGGCAGCGCGTCAAGTGGCAGCTGACATGCGCGAAGCCATCGCCCTGGGGCACGATCCGCGGGCGGTGATCGCAAAGGGCAAGATTGTGGAGCCGATGCCGATGCCAACGTTCGGGGCGTTCGCGGAGGAGTACATTGCCAGCGTTGAAGCGGGATGGAAGAACCCGACGCATCGTCAGCAGTGGCGTAGCTCCTTGCGCGATCATGCCGGTCCGCTGAACACGAAGACTCTTTCCGAGATCACCACCGACGACGTGCTGGCCGCGCTACGTCCGATCTGGATGAGCAAGCCCGAGACAGCCAGCCGGGTGCGCGGGCGGATCGAGCGCGTTCTTGATGCCGCCCGCGCACACGGACACCTGCCACGTGACGCACCGAACCCGGCCCGGCTTAAAGGTCACCTCGACTTCCTGCTGCCGAAGCAACCGAGCTTAACGCGCGGGCATCATGCGGCCCTGCCCTATGGCGAGACAGCGGCATTCATGACTCAACTGCGGCAGCGTAGCGCGCTTGCCGCTCGATGCCTTGAGTTCACTATCCTCACCGCGGCCCGTTCCGGCGAGGCACTGGGCGCGACGTGGTCCGAGATCGATCTGGAAGCGAGGCTCTGGACCGTTCCTCGCGAGCGCATGAAGGCCGGTCAGGAGCATACCGTGCCGCTGTCGGCATCGGCGATCGCGCTGCTACAGTCCCTGCAAACAAATGAGTCACAACCCGCCGACCGCGTCTTTACTGTGGGTGGATCACATCGAAGCAACATGGCGATGGCCATGCTGCTCCGTCGAATGGGATTTGGCCATGTCACCACGCATGGCTTTCGATCGACCTTCCGCGATTGGGCAGGCGACTGCACCAGCCATCCGCGCGAGATCATCGAAGGGGCGTTGGCGCACACCATCCAGAACAAGGCTGAGAAGGCTTACCGGCGCGGAACGGCGATCGATCGGCGGCGAGTGCTGATGAACGACTGGAGCGCTTTTCTCGCCGCGTGAGGGCTGCAACCGTCACTCATCAACGACGCTGGTGCTCACGCTTCATCGTTTAACCTCGCAAGGCGACGCGATCGCGATTGCCGTGTCAGCGCTGCGGTCAAGGCGACCTCGCGTCAATGGATAAAGCCGCGGGTCTGCTGGTCGATTGGGGTAGTCACAGTCGCGGCATTTAGGACTGTCACTCTGAGACGTCCTAATACTCTCATCTAGCAACCAAGCCCCTGTATTTATTACTTAATTTGACACGCTAATTATGCTGTGCTAGTTGTGTATTGGGCTGCGTCAGCGCTTAGGCTGGCTCACAATCACCACCATCGAAAGACCCCTATGCAACGGCGACCTGCAAAGGTGCTGGAGCCGGGAGACGTGCGCCTGCTGCTGGCTCACGTCGCGCTCCAGCGTCATCCTGAACGCAATCACGTCATGGTCCTATTAAGCCTGAAGGCAGGCCTACGCGCCTGCGAGATCGCGGGGCTGGAATGGCCAATGGTGTTGGGCACCAACAACGCTGTAAGCCAGCAGCTGACGCTAGCCAGATCGATCGCCAAAATGGGCTCTGGCCGGACGATCCCCCTGCATACGGAGCTGAAGGCGGCGCTGCGCCGGCTACATCGATCGCAGGGCCAACCGGTGACGGGTAACGTCGTGTGCTCCGAACGCGGCGGGCGCATGCTGGCGGGCAGCGTGGTGAACTGGTTCTCCCGGCTCTACGCCGAGCTTGAAATGGTGGGCTGTTCTTCGCACTCCGGCCGAAGAACCTTCATCACGTGCTCGGCGCGCATCCTGGCCCGGACCGGCGGCTCGCTGCGCGATGTCCAGGAACTTGCCGGGCATCGCGCGCTATCGACCACCGAACGCTACATCCAGGGCGACCGTGAGGCCCAACGGCGACTGATCCGTCTGCTGTGAGCTTGGCGCTGCGCTGAGCCTCGCCTTCCCACTTTCTCCACTCCCGTCATCACCATCAACAAAAGGAGCTGCGGCATGTCCAGCAGTGATCAGGAAAGCTTTACCACCAATCAGGCCCATACCGTTGCGCTCGATCCGCGCAAGCAGCGCATTCTAAGCCTCAACGATGCCTTCCGTCGCACCTTCGCCGGCGGCATGCTGACCGTCACGGCCGGCCTCCGCGAGCTTGGCCCCGACACGTTGCATCGCGTGCTGTCCGCTGTTCAGCGCTTCGACGCTTTCACCCCTGACAACGACCCATACAATGAGCACGATTTCGGCAGCCTGACGATCGACGACCAGCTCATCTTCTGGAAGATCGACTGCTACGATCAGCAGCTGGCGTTTGGATCGCCTGATCCCACCGACCCCGACGTCACCAGGCGCGTCATCACCGTCATGCTCGCATCGGAATATTGAGCGTGAGCGCGCGCTTTATGCTGCCGGGAGCGATCGAGCTCACACCGCTGCACCAAGGCTCGTTGTCCGGCTTATGCGGGCTCTACTCCATGCTCAACGGCATCAAGCTTGCCCTCTACCCGCACAATCCCTCGCGGGCTGAGTGGCAAGCCATTTACCTGCACGGCGTCGGGCGACTGGCCCAGCGGCGGCAGCTGAAACGGGTGCTGGGTTTGGGCATGGACATCGACACTTGGTTCGACCTGGGCACGGCTCTACTCAGCTTCATTAACAGTCGATACGGGACGGAGCTTGTGCTCCAGCCGGCGCTGATGGGCACTGCGGCCACGGACCGGCTGCGCGCCATCCAACGCATCAAGGCTCGCGTCGAAAGCAAGGCGCCGGTGCTGACCTGTTTGGGGCGCTACCTCGACCACTTCACGGTCATCTGCGGCTACACGCCAACCCGCCTGATGCTGTTCGACAGCTCGGGGTTTCAGTGGGTCAAGGCGGCCAACGTCGGCATCGGCGAAGGCAGCCGCCGCGCCCACTGGATTGTAGCGGCATCGACCCACGCGCTGGTCGATGATTGGTAAGCCAGCGGCTGACGGATCGGTAATTATAGGCAGCGCTGACCACAAGGCGCCATCTGTCGCACTTATGCAGCGTCAGTCGCGGCTGACGCCATAGCCAGCCACACAGCCCCGACCTCGACCTGCTACTATCGAATAGGAGCGCCATTATGCCTATCGGTGATACCGTCCTTCTCGCTCATCCCGGTACGAAGCTAGCTCGCGAGCTGGAAGCGTTGAACTTGCCCCGTGCCGAAGTAGCTAGGCTCATCTGTTTGTCGCGCCAGACGCTGCACGAGCTGCTGACGGGTAAACAGGCGCTGACGACGCAAGTGGCGCTAAAGCTGGCAAGGCTGACTGCGACCAGGGCGGAGACGTGGTTGGCGCTACAGTATGCCCGCGACTTGGCGTCAGCCAAATCTGAGCTGGGCGACGCCTTGGAACGCATCCCTGTGCTGCAAGCGCGATGGTGAAGCTATCGCTATATCGGCCTACGCCGGCAAATCGCGACTGATGGCTTTTTTACATTTTTGACATGAGTGCAGGCTGCCTCTCGGGTATGGTGTGTTGACCAGCGAAGATTATGGCTCTCAAAAGCTCGTCTTTGACGTCAAGAGCATACTATGAACCCTCGTCTACTGTGAATACCTGGCGCCGGCCACGATCGTCAGGATGCGATATTAAGCCTTCCTTTTGCATACGAGTAATTACCTGGGTAGCTTGATCGTGGTTTAGACCAAGTTGCCGCTGGAGCCATGAGGGGGAAGCGACGCCTAGCTCAAGGATGAGGTCTCGCGCCTTCTGATATTGATTGTTTTCGTCTTCAAACATGGCTTTAGCTTAGATCCTAAGGATGGAAGCCGAGCACGCTCGCCGACCAAGCTTTACAGGATCAGTGTTGACAGTCGAGCACAGTTAATAAGAATCGGGCGGTTCGCCCTCCGGCGGCAGTGAGAACAAGCGGACGATCGTTCATGGCGCTAAGTCGACGAACGAAACGTAGTGCGGTAACGGCGAGCGCCCGCTCTGTCCGGTCTGTGGCGGCTGAATGGTTCAGCGGACTGCCGGGAAGGGAAACAGGCCCAGTAGCCGAAGCGGCTATGTCGGACTGGACGATACGTGGCGGCTCAATCTACCTGGGTTTTCGAGCAAGGCGATGGTTCGACATGGGGGAGCGGTGAGCGGGGAGTTGATCTTCAAGGACCGGGCGGGGGCGTCCTACCAGCCGGTCCGGCAGGGCGACCGCGCTTCTGGCCGCTCCGTGTTCAAGGTCAAACCCGTTGGCGCGTCCAACAGGGCCGATGACGCCGTGGCGCTCGACACGGTCGAGGAGGTCGCGAGGGCGATGCTCGTGGACGGCCTGCCGGCCCGGGTGAAGGCGTTGGACGGGGGTCCGGTCAGCTACCTCCGGTTCGGCGCCGAGAAGCTGGTCAGCTACCGCCTGGACGACGCGATCGCAGCCAGGCTCGGAATACCTCCGCAGGGGGAGGCCGGAGCGGATCGATGGGAGGTGGCCCTTGGGCGCCTGCGCGCCCGTTTCCTGCGCGCCCATCCCGACTTCGAGCGGGCCGCTGGGTTCGAGGCGACGTCCGGCAGCTACTTCGACGCGTTCCGGGCGCGGGTCGACGAGCTGCTGGCCGCCGTTGCCCGGCATCCAGGTGATGCTGGCGCGGTCGTGGAGGATCTGCTCGCCGCTTCGCGTCGACAGTCGAGAGGCGCGAGGCCGCCATTCTTCGATGGCGACGTGGTCTGGCGCGTTCCCCGCGCCCGAGAGGCGGATCCCGCCCGGTTCGACGCGGCCGTTGCGGAGCTTCTTGGGGGCGGCGGCGATCCCCCGGCCGCGATGGAGCGCTTCAATGGCGAGTTCTGGCCGCTGCTCGAGGCGAGCGCGGATGGGAGACCGCGGCGCGACACCCGCGTGGTCCCCTCGACGCTCCTCGCCCTCGTTGCGCCGGATCGCGCGATTAGCGTCAGGTATCAATACTACTCGAATGCCAGCAAGCTGCTGGACGACCGCTTCCTGTTCAAGGACCTGCCAATGTCGGCGGCGGAGTACGCCGACGTGCTGGCCTTGGCGGAGGGGATCCGCGCAGCCATGCTCGGGTGGGGCTGGCGCCCGAGGGATCTCTGGGACGTGCATGGCTTCGTGCTCGCGACCTGCGCCGATCGTGATCTCGACGGCTCGTCCGACGAGGACATCCTCAGGCGCTTCGACGTCGACGAGAGTTTCCGGCGCTCCCGCGAGCGGTGGACGGAGCAGCAGACGGGGTCGTTCGTCTCGTTCGCGCGCGCGGTCCACGACACCGGCCTCGACTGGTACTTCGTGAACATACCCCCGTATCAGCTCCGCTACGGCAACAGGCCGGTCGGCCGGGACGCAAAGGAGGTGGTCGGCGTTGTCGACGGTTCGCCTCCACGCATGTTCCTGCGGCGCATCGCTCCGGCCGCGCTGAAGCCCGACGGGCGCGATCTGCTTCCCGTGGACGAAGCGCTGGAGGCGTGGGCCGCCGAGCACCACGATCTGCTCTCCAGCCGCTCCGACCCCGATCGGGAGGTCGGCCTCTGGCCCAACGACTACGGGGCGGGCAGGCCGGACTCCATTCCCGACGCCGATCCGCAGGACGGAGATCACGTGACCACCAACCTCATCCTCTATGGCCCGCCCGGGACCGGGAAGACCTTCCAGACCGCGCGCGAGGCGGTGCGCCTGTGCGGCGAGGAGCCGCCCACCGACCGTGCCGAGCTGATGGCGCGCTACAGGGAGCTGGCGGACGCTGGCAGGATCGAGTTCGTCACCTTCCACCAGTCGATGGCCTACGAGGAGTTCGTGGAGGGGCTGCGTCCCAGCTCGACCGACGAGGACGGCCAGCCGCTGGCCGGCGGCTTCCGCCTGCTGCCCACGTCGGGTATCTTCCGGCGCATCGCCCGGCGCGCCGAGACGAGCACCGGTCCGGGCGACCGGGCTTTCGCGCTCGGCGATCGCAAGGTGTTCAAGATGTCGCTCGGCGACGCGACGGATCCCGACGACGCCTACCTGTTCGAGGAGGCAGTCGAGGGTGGACACGTCGCGCTCGGCTTTGAGGACATCGACTGGTCGGATCCGAAGTTCGAGAGCCGTGACGAGATCATGGCTGCGTGCCAGGCCGTCGCGCCACCTGGGACCAAGCTGAATGCGCAGAGCGCCGTCGTGCAGATGCCGCACATCTTCCGGAACTGGATGCGCCGCGGCGACCTCGTCATCGTCTCCAAGGGCACGAAGCTGTTCCGGGCCATCGGGGTCATCGAGGGCCACTACCGCTTCGCGCCGCGCGAGGGCGGCGACTACGGCCACCGGCGCGACGTGCGCTGGCTCTGGGTGGACCGCGACGGCGTGCCGGTGGAGGAGATCTACGCCCGCGGCTTCAGCATGCGGACGACCTACGAGATGTTCTCAAATGACCTGAACGTGCCTGCGCTCGAGCGCTACGCGAACAGCCAGCGCGAGGGTCCCGGAGCGCCCGAGGCGTTCGTCCTCGTGATCGACGAGATCAACCGGGCCAACATCTCCAAGGTGTTCGGCGAGCTGATCACGCTGCTCGAACCGGACAAGCGGCTCGGGCGCACGAATGCGCTCAGGGTCCGTCTGCCCTACTCGGGCGACCTGTTCGGCGTCCCCGCTAACCTGCACGTCGTTGGGACGATGAACACCGCGGACCGCTCGATCGCACTCATCGACAAGGCTCTGCGCCGGCGCTTCACGTTCCGCGAGATGATGCCCGACTACGCGGTCGAGGGAATGGATCGCGAGGTCGAGGGCGCAGGCGTAACGCTCGCGGAGGTGCTGAGGACGCTGAACGTCAGGATCGAGTATCTCCTCGATCGCGAGCACCAGATCGGTCATGGCTGGCTTCTCGGGTGCGGGACGAAGGCGAGCCTCGACGAGGCGATGCGGGACAAGATCATCCCGCTGATCGCGGAGTACTTCTTCGAGGACTGGGGCCGGACCGCCGACGTGCTCGGCGGTCGCGTCGACAACCCGTTCCTCAAGCCCACCGCGCTGCCGCCGCCCCCTGGGATCGAGAGCGACGAGCCGCGCCACAGCTGGCTGGTGCGACCGGTGTTTGGAGAGGACGCCTACTTGCGGCTTGTCGGCCGCGCCGCGGCCTGATTGGCGCACCACCGGCTCTTCGAGTGGGAGGCGAGGCGGTTCGACGCCGATGACCCGATACCCGTCCGCGAGGCCGAAGCGCTGGCTAGGGCGGCGCGTGCGCCCGCGGCGCGGCTGAAGGGTAGGCCCGCGGCGTTCGATCATGGACGCGACACGTTCTCGGCGCGCAACCTGGTGGGCATCGTCGCGGCCGCGGGCACGTCGTGCGAGATCCTGCCCAAGGTCGACGGGGAGGCGGAGGGTGATGCTGGACAGCTGCGGCGGCAGCTCGTCCGGATGCTTGGCGTCGCCTACGACCTTCCGGTCGCGGACGACGTCGCCACCGGCGTCGACGTGCAAGACGAGACGCTGCTGGAGATCCTGATCTCTCGCTTTGTCGGGCTCCTGGGGGAAGCGGTCCGGCGGGGCCTGCCCCGGGCGTACCGGGAGCGCGCGGAGGATCTGCCGTCCCTCAAGGGCAGGCTGAATGTCACCCGCCAGTTCACGACGCTCGCCGCGAGTCCGCATCGCCTGGCCTGCCGCTACGACGAGTTCACCGCCGACATCCTCCTGAACCAGATCATCAAGGCGGCCGTCGGGAGGCTGCTCCGCCTCGCCCGAAGCCGAGCCAACCAACGGCTGCTGGCGGAGCTGGCCCTCGTCTACGCCGACGTAAGCGACGTGCCGCCTGTGGCGATCGCTTGGGAAGGCATAGTGGCGGATCGTGGCAACGTTCGCTGGATGGCGCTGGTCCGCCTCGCGCGCCTGATCTTGGGCAATCGCTACCAAAACAGCGCGCATGGCGCTGCTGAAGGATTCGCGCTGCTCTTTGACATGAACGCGCTCTTCGAGAGCTTTGTCGAGAAGCTGCTGAAGCCGCTCGCGTCGGCCGGGGGATGGCGCATGAAGGCGCAGGGGGGCGGCTTGAGCTGCCTGCATCCGGACGACGGCGCTGACCCGCTGTTCGCCACCTATCCTGACATGCAGCTGCTCCGCGATGGCCGAGTTCGAAGGATCGTGGACACGAAATGGAAGCGGCTTGTCGACCGCTCGCGGGATCCGAAGATGGAGGTAAGGCAGTCCGACGTTTACCAGATGATGGCCTACGCTCAGCTATACGAGTGCGAGGACGTCGTCCTCCTCTACCCGCACCATCCGGGCCTCGTCTCACCGACGCCGGTCATGCATCGCCTGGTTTCTGCGCAAGGGCGGGTGCGCCTGACCGTAGCGACCGTGGATCTCACCAGCTTGGCTTCGGCGCGCTCCGGTTTGTTGCCACTTTTGCGGGACTGATCCGCCAGTGGCGCCCGGTAGACGCTGGCCCTCAGCCGTTGCTGATGCGGCCAAACCATACGTCACTGGATGCGCGAGGGTCGACTGGTGGGAAGCGGCCTGTCCGCTTTTGAACTCGGATTCGCGAAAGGCGACTTTCGTCAATATGGCGGGACGTATCGGGATGATGCTTCCGAGCAACGCTCCGGACATTCAGTGATGACGGCCCATTCTTACTGTCCTACCTTATGGAGGACGCGCGTAGGAGAGCGTGCCGCACGTCCATGGCTCAGACTGCAAGCACAATCACTGAGGCCGCATCTGATGACCGACTGGGAAGCCACGATCGACGACGCCTGGGAAAACCTGGCACTCGGAAATGCCGAGGCGGCGTCTGCACTGGTCCGCGAGGTCCTGGCCGAAGAGCCCGACGCCATCGATGCCTATGTCGTGCTCGCGCAAACATGTACGGTGCGCGCTGAGGCCATCGCCCTGCTCGCCGAGGCGGTTCGGATCGGTGATCGGATCGGCAAGACGTGCGAAGACGGAACGATCGATCCTGACGGCATCTACGATCGTCGCGCCCATGTCCGGGCATTGAACAATTTCGCGCGGCTGCTCTGGGCCGATGACCGTCCGCATCGGCGCACGGAAGCGCTAGGCCATGCCCGCCGCACGCTCCGCCTGGATTCCGATGACCGGGCGGGAACGCGGTTGCTGTTGATGGCCTGGGAGGCCGCTTCGGGAAACTGGCCGGCTGCGCGCCGCCTCACTTTGCGAAGCCGCCGTGAGCCCCGTACCGAGGTGCGCTATTGGCTGGCGCTCCACGCATTTCGCGACGATTCGAGCAAAGCCGATGCCCTGCTTGCGCGCGCCATTGCTACCAATCCGCACGTCGTCCCAGCACTCCAGGGGCGGTTGCGGGCGCTTCACCTGCCGGAGCATTCTTATGCGAGCGGATCTCCAGAGGAAGCTACGCTCTATGCGGTCGATGCTTGTGACGGGTGGAAAGCGACACGAGGTGCCATGGCTTGGCTCGCTACGACGAAAGTCTGAGAACCCAGGCATCCGCCGCTAGTCGAGATGCCGCAGGATAACGCTGAACCGCTTGGAGAATTCCAACTTCCTATATAGGCCAAGCTGATCAACCGCCTCGCGAATTGCCTTTGGAATTTGTTTGGCGACCGTGATCCGGCCAGTCTTGTCGATCAGATATCCGAAGGTCCGGTGGACCATCCGGTCATCAGCCTTCTTGCGATCATTGCGTCGGTGCATCCGCGCCTGAATAAAACCCGCCAGAACGAGATCGGTCTTGCTCAGCAAGTCGCTGAGAAAGGCACTGTCCGCGCGCAACCAGTCTCCCCCGCCGCTGCGCTCATCGGACCGATATTCCGGTCCACCCCAGGCCTCTCCGACGAAGGCGACGCGCATCTCGTCGAGCCAGAGCCGGCCCGCATCATCCGCCCGGGTGAGCCCGTGCATGTCGCGCAACCACGCTCCCGGAGAGGGTCGTCCCTGCGCACTCCAGGAGCCAAACGGGTCGTATCGATCAAGGGATCGGTCGGAATGATCCCGGGTGTTGATCCAGCACTGGACCGAAGCGCCGTGGCCGGGAAACTCATGACAGTTATCGCCATAATCCTCCGGGGTCGGGAGGCCGCGATGAAACGGCTCCACGAGCATGGCGGCCAACAGAGCAGCCTTGGCGATCTTCGCCGGTGCGAGCAGGCTGCTCGCGTACAGATACTTATGGTCGGAGCTCTGCCAGTGCCCCGCGACGACAAGGCCGCGCTTCCCGATCTGGCGATCCGAAATCCCCAGCAGAGGACTCAACAAGCGTTCGTCCTCAGAATCATTGATCGCGGCGCGGTCGGTGTCCGGCATGGAAAGCGCGCGGCCGACATCAAGTGGCGTGAGATCAGTCCACTCTGCAAGCCACGCATGATCGCTCCGCGAGGGCCCAATGCTTCTGAGGAAACCTCCCCAATCGTCATCACGATATTCGCTGCGGCTGACGGGCCGCGTTGCCAGCATTTCGCCCGCCGCGATATGGAGCGCGTGCAAGGCAAGGTATCCGCCATAACGGTCCTTCTCGGGCGGATAGCCGCCCGACCAGGAACTCGACCGGTCATTCTCATAATGTGGCCGTGGGCAGAATGACATGCCACGGATCTTGGGATCATATTCGCGCACGATCTCGAGAATGCGTCGGCGGATCTTCCAGGGCTCCACGCGAAACAGCTTGGCGACGGTCGCGACCTGATACTTTTGGAAGTCATAGTCGAAGTGAAAATAGTCGTCAGGGTCGCGCTCTCCCTCGGGCGGGATATCATGCGAGTCGAAGTAGAAGCGCTCCCCCTTGTAGGCCGGGAACGGCGAACGATTGGCCTTGAAGATCGCACGCTCTTCGCTGGCACGTTGTGTCTTCGGGAGCACCGCGAGAGTGTGGCGCAGTGCAATGAGCGCCGCCTCCCGGATCGCGGCATGCGGGAAATCGGAACTGAGCGCCACCGCCTTCAGGAGCGCGCGATGCTTCTCCACCTTGTCGGGGTAATCCCGCGCGATCCGTCCCAGGCCGAGCAACAGCCATTGTTTCGAATTCAGGACAAAGAGTGGAAAACCCGGATCTGAAAAGGCACCGCCATCGCGATCGTAGCGAGCAACGACGGCATCGATCACGTCGAACCGATCGAACCGCGCCAACTCATACAAAGCGTGGGTGGCACGCCAGCGCATTGTCGCATCGGGATGGCCGAGCCGCATCCAAAGCAATCCGGCGACGCTCTCCGCTTCGTCTGAATACCCTGCATAGGCGTCGCGCCAGGGGCCATCCCCGATCTCCTCGGGAATGGTATCGCCGACCCGGTTGAGGACATGCTCGAGTCCCGCCCCGAGCGCCTCTTGGCTGACCGCCGGCGCCACCTCTGCAGAGAGCGAAAGCCAATCCTCGCCCGAGAAACTAACCGCGTCAGGCCCGAGACGTCTCACCACCAGTGCGGCTATTTCACCGCGCTCCAGACCGAACAGGGCCGTGATCCGACGCCATGATCGGATCACTTCCCAGCCCGTGCCGGCAAGCTCTTCGGCGTGGTGCGAGATGAGATCCCGCCCGATCGTCGGCGACAGCTCCGCGATCGCCGGCGATTGCCCCGACCAGTCGGACAGGACAGGCTCGAGCGCCACCAGCTTGTCGGCGAGGTCGGCCCCCTCGACGGATGCAATGACCTTCAACAGGGCCACCCGCTCCCTTGGGCGATCGGCGCGCGATACGAGAGCTTCGAGGACCCGCTTGGGCCATTGATAGCCTTGGCCGTCAGCCGCCAGAATGGTCGCGTTGATCGCATCGAGGTCGTAAAGCGGGATCTCTGGCGGCTCCGGCTCCTCTGCGCGACCGTTACGCACAGGTGGCGCGCCATCCGCCCCAGAGTCCGCTCGCAAGCCCTCGAGACGCTCGCGCATGGGACTAGCGGCCGACAGATGGTGGCGCGCCAGCCGACGGAGACCGGCAACGACGCGTGAGTCCGCCAGGAGGGCGCTCTCGCAGTCGACTTCGCGCAGCAGGATTTCGAAGAGGCGCTCGTGGTGGTGCATTGCGAGACCAGGCAGGATTGCGGCCGCAAGCTCGTCGAGCCGCGCGCCCTTGGTCCGTTTGTTGGGCGCAAGGCAGGCGAGCGCCGCGGCGATGTCCGGCGACAGTTTGCCGGCGCCGGCGAGCGAACGAAGAGTCGGTACGAGAGTGAACGACAAAGCGGCCGTATCACGATCATCGAGTCGGGACACGGTCGGGAGCATGCCAAGACCGAGAACGCCGTGCAGGGCCTCCGACCATTCGAACCAAGGGTAGCGATCCGCATCGGAGAACTGCAATTCGAAGATGCGCGGAAGCGTGTGGGACGCCTTCTGGATGAGCGGCGGACCATGAAAATTCGGCGCGAGCTGAAGCAGCGAGTTCGCGCGCTCGAAATCATCGGCACCCAGAGCTTCGGCTAGATCGAGGCCGCGGCGGAAGTATACCGCGGCATCCTCAGGCGAGGTCCGCCAGACCGCGCGTGCGAGACGCCCATATTCGTTGAGACGCGCCGACGTCTCGGGCAGCTGCACAATGAGGCCGTCGGTCCTGCTGGCAAGCAGCATCACCGCGTTATGGAGATGGGGATTGCGAGACAGGCGCTCGATCGACCAGATTAGCGGGTCGATTGGCATATCCCGCGCCTCGGCGAGTGAGGTAGCGAGCCGGTGGGCAGATTGGGCATCGAATGCCTCTAGAACGGTTCCGGTCAGAAGTAGCGAAAGACCGGCGAGCCGGGCGATGAAGGTAGCCCCGTCGCGGAACGGATATTGGCTGGCGGTAGATACATCCTTCTCGAGCGCGCCAAGCCAATCTTGGATGATGGCACCCCGATCAGCCGGCGCCGCAGCGATCAAGACGCGCGCGCGCTCGGCATAAGCCAAAGCTGGTCTTACTCGGTGCTTCAGCAGGCGCTTTTCGCGCTCGTACCGGTCTCGCTGCTGCGAGCTATAGCTGACGGCCTTTGCCGCCCGCCCCCGTCCGCCCGATGATCGTCGGTCTCGCCCTTCAAGGCGCGCGATAAGTTCGCGCTCGAACATGGCCGGCCCCTTCGTGCGCGAGCTCTTCGGCACCAGCTGGAAGAGCTCGGTGGGTGCGATATCGATCAGGGCGGTCGGTCTTCGTTTGAGCGCCGCCTCCAGCCCGGCCGCCACGACAGCATGGATCGGCGCCATCTCTTTGGCGCGGTATTCGTCGAATGCGAAGACGGTATTCGCCCGCGCATCAAACGATCCGGCGATCGCAATCGCATCGGCGCGACAGCCAAGGTCAACGGCGCGTAGCCCAGCGACGAGCAAGGCTTCTAATGGTAGCGTGTAATTTCCAGTGCTTGGCGTCGACGCTAGGCGGCGGACAAAGGAACGGTCGCGGTTTCGATCGCCGTCGGACTGCATCAGGGCAGCAGCAAAGGCACCCCGGATGGCGACCGGGCACCGCGCCAGTTTACGGCGCGCGAGTGCCATATCAGGCTGATCCCGTCCGCCGGCGGCATGCCGATCGCCAAGCTCCAAAGCCTGCCGGACGATGTCATAGGCGAAAGCATCACCATTGGCCGCGAGCCACGAGAAAATCCGGCGATCGTCGCCGAGCAAGAGTTCGACATAACTGAAGCCGGAGCGCTCCAGGTCCGAACCTCGATCGTCGAAATGCTCCTCGCGGTGTGTCGCCCGGTGGCGATGCCAGTCGATCGCGCGCGTCGCATGACGTTCCGCCTCGTCGATTTCGCCGGAGAAGGCATATGCTACAGCGACAGCTGAATGTCGGCCGCCCGGCCAGCCCGTCCTGGTTGAAAAGAGCCGGCGTTGAGCCTCCTGATCACCCGAAATGGCGACAAGGTCGGGATGCTCGTACAGGAACCGATCGGCGCGTTCGTGACCGGCCGCTAGGAGCGATGCTTCCAGAGAAAGCCTGAAGAGATCGTCGGTTCGGCCGGCCCCTGCCGCTGCCTGTAGCGCGGCAACGATGCGGGCGAGACGGATCTCCTGCTTGCCGATCTCGCTGGATCCCGCCGGGAGCCCGGGATCAAAGGCGAGCGAGACGAGTTCGTCCACCTGCCCTGTCGCGGTCAGCACCTGCGGCAGCGCGCGCGCCGCATAGTCCGAGTAGGTTTGCCGCTCCGACAGGCGCGTGATCACGAGACCACGAGCGACCGGATCCTCGTCGCACATTTTCCGGATCAGCGTCTCTGTCGGCTCGTCACGGAACATCAGGCCGTAGCGCGTTCGCTCCAGCAGCGGCGCCAGATCCGTCGCGAAGCTCTCGATGTCGCCAACGGTCAGGCCTTGCGCCGCTGCCAGTTCGTCCAGAGGGACAGGGGGCGGGAGCATCGCAAGGCCAGCCAGAAGTGCCGCAACCTCGGCCTGAGTCGCCCCGCGCCGGACCGCTTCGCGCCGCGCCGCCGCGATACGCTCGCGCAGGATCGACTCGAGTATATCGCCTGCGTCACAGTCTTGAGGGCCTTGCAGGTCATAGGGTCGTCCGGCTGCCAGAAAGGCCGCAAGGCAGCGAGGGTTCCGGCCTGAGCGGGTGGTCAGCGCAGCGATATCGGCCGAGGTGGCCGATGAATCATGCGCGAGGATCAGCGCTTGCGTTTCCTCCAGCGTGAAGAGCGGAACTGGGAAATCCTCGGTCTCAATTTCCCTCCTCGTCAGCTCAAGGCGGCTGGTCCGACACGACGCGATCGCGCGAACGCCGTCGATCGGGTCGATGCTGAGGCTCTTGAGGAGAAGATAGGCAAACGAGTTTGCGCCGGCGTCACGCGCAGCGATCGCGGCATGGTCGATAGCATCGAGCACGAGTGCCACCCCGGCCTCAGGGTCGGTTTGTCGTACCGCGGTGACCGCATCCTTGAGCCGAATCCGAAACCCGCGAAGCAGCGCCTCCTCTTGGGTCGATGGAAGCAAGAGGTCGCACACTCCGCGAGCAGCGAGCATGTTTGCAAGGTGAATAATAGTACGACTTGCCAGGTGCCGGGGGTATGCTGGCTCCCGCCACCTCCCAGCACCAAACCCGTCGAAGAGCACGACGGCGTGGCTTTGGCTTAGCCGGTCAGCCAGCGCCTGCATCAGCACCGTTTTACCGACACCGCCTTCAGCGTGAAGGATGAGGGGCAAAATCGACGTTTTGACCTTGCCGACGAGCTCGGCCAAAACGGGGCGATCGATGATCGTGCCGGCTTCGGGAAACGCATCGGCAGTTGGATAGAGATCGTCCTCGTGATCGATCTCGAGTTCACCCAAGACGGTGACGCGCTCGATCAGATTGTCGTGTTGGCCGGCGGATCCCGCCTTTTCGCGGACGAGATGTTCGAGACCGCGTAGGCGAATGCGTGTCTGCGGGTCGCCCGGAGCGCTCCAGTTGGCGATCTCCCGGCGTAGTCCCTGACGCGCCTCCTTAAGGCTGCCCAGCCGTCCCATGGCGGCAAAGCGCTGGAAAAACGCGCGGGGATCGACACCCGCTTCCATGAGCGTCTCCCTGAGTTGCTTGGCCTGTGAGCGCGCGTCCCCCGTAATGACCGCGTCGGACGCCAGCGCTGCAAGGGCGAGGGTCAGGTTCTCGTGAATGGGTCGATTGGTTGCGAACTCATAATGCGCGCGTCGAGCTATCTCTTCGCCAAAGGCGTCAATCCGCTCCGCCTCGCCTTTCGCAAATTTTGCCACGGTCGCCCGCAGATCGCTGCCGCGCACTGGCGTGTTGGCGCTGGCGATCGAATATTTGAACTGGACGACTTCGATCCGGTCGGCGTCCACGACCGTACTGCCACCATAATATCGCACCAGATCCGCGACTTCTGTTGCCGTCTGGCTGTGTGCGCCTTCATCTTCCCGGCTGAACCCCTCTATCGCGATAGCGACGAGATTGGTGTCCGGCGGCAAGAGCGCCAGGGCGCTACGGGCAGCCCACGCCTCATGAAATTGATGGCCATCTCGTGACGCCCGAACCGGATCGATCCGAGAAGCGCCGCGCGAGCCGGCGTCCATCCGTTCCGTCCAGTCGCTCAAACCTACCTCACTGCACCGCGATGATACCCGACGTTATCAATCCGAAACTGTCTGTTCAATCTTTGTTCCTTCTCACCATCTGCCTGATCGCTAATGAGTACGATCCTGTTGGTCTTTCGGGAAAGCTCATCTTCGGGAAGGGCGTCTCTCTTGCGTGCTTACGTGTTCCCGCCGCGCCAGTATCGCCGGATTGCTCAACCGTTCAGCGGAATGCGCTTCCCCGTCGCTCAGCGGCCTGCCGACAACGATGAGATGTGGCGGAACGCGAGTGCGGCAACGAAAGGTGTTTCTCTAGAGACTGTTCCACGGCCTGCGGACTCGCAACCTTCCGGTGCAAGGCCAATCCGAGCATGGTGGGAAGTGACTTGAGCATATGCCATCGTAACTCGTAACCCATTTTGGATGAGCGGACCGGCCCGGAGCTCGGCTTACGGTTCTTGGCATCCGGTGTTACGAAGCGGACAGATTCGAGTGGGGACCGAAAGAAAAGGGGTAGATTTTTGACGCGCGCACCAGCGGAGGGCCCGATCGATGTGGCGCGGCTCGTCACACAGGCTGACATCACGACGATTGCCGAGCAAATTGGGCTGCAACTGGATGGGCGTCGCCAGGAGCCTCGTCGGGCCATCTGCCCGTTCCACGACGATAAGGATCCGTCACTCCGCCTCTATCGCGGAGGAAGGGGGCAGTCCGAGCGCGACCACTATCACTGCTTCGTCTGCGGCGCCCACGGCGACGTGGTCTCGCTCATCCAGAACTACGAGAAACTGCCTTTCTGGGAGGCGGTCCGTCGACTGGCCTCCCTCGAAGGGGTCGTGCTCCGGTCGGGGCGTCTGCCGGCGATAGATCGCGTCTCTGGAGCGGTTCTTCTCAAGCAGCAGCTTGACGCGGCGCCGCTCGACGACAAACGATTCGAGAGCTTCGCAGAGGTCCGAGGGTTCGATCAGAACTTCCTTCGGTCACGAGGCATCGCGGTTGCGAACCTCACAGAGCTCATTCGGCGGGCGAGGTCCGATCGGACGGTCGAGGAACAGTTGGTGGAGGCCGGCATCCTCAGGCGCGGCGAGACGGCCGATGAAGCCTCGGACCTCTACGGATCACAGCTTCGGGCCTTCTTTGGCGGGTATCGCGCCGTCTTTCCGATCGATGGACCGGCGGAAGAGATCGTTGGGTTCGCTGCGCGAGCGCTAGGCGAGGAAAAACCGAAGTATCTGTACTCGTTCGACTTCCCGCGTCGGACGACCCTGTATGGAGAGGGCCAACTGCTTCGTACCCTGCGGCAGTATGGCCGTAGCGTCGGGCCATCGACCGTCGATATCTATCTGGTCGAGGGCATCTTCGACGTGCTCCGCTTGGAACAGCTGGGACTTCACGCGCTCGGCGTACTCGGAGCCCAGCTGACGCCCGGCCAGACAGCTCGCATTCGAAGGCTGCAGGACGTCGTCGCGGAGGCTGGGCGCGACTTGAGAATTCACTTATTCCTAGACAGCGATGATGCAGGCCGTCGCGGCACCTATGACGCTTCCCTGCAGTTGCTCCAGCTGCTCACGCAGGGCCCGCCCTTTGATCTTCGGGTGGTTGCACCAGCAGGAGCAGAGGGCCGAAAGACCGACCCGGATTTGCTCCTCAAGGGGCTTTCTGCCGAAGACGCGGCTAACGCCATCTCCTCCGCAAGTGTCGGGCCTCTGGAGTTTCTCGCGGCGTATCGGCTCGGCACCGATCCGAGGAGCGTTGACTGGTTGCAGGTCAATCGTCTGCGCCTAGCCTCGATCGCCCGAAGCGTCGCCTTCTCAATGCGCGACGTCGATTGGGGGCGCGCCCTGTCACTGCTTCCCGTCACTGATGGGGACGCCGGACTGACGCAGTTCGCCGCACTGATAGCGAACTATGCCGGCGGCGGGGCTCGGCCGGAGATGTCTGCCCGAGTGCTCGACCGGTACCGGGACCCTGCGGACGACCGGTCCGACCTTCTCACCGCCCTGAGCCTCGGGAGATCCTCCACCTCACGGCGGGAATATCCTCTCGACGATGATGCTTGGGAGCGCCTCGCGGTTGCGGCCTCGCCGCTCTTCCATCTTCACCACGCACGGTTGGACGTTGCTGACGGTCCTTCGAGTCCGCTCCTCGCTAGGCACCTGCCCAAGGGCAACGGCAAGTACCGGTTGAAGGCGGGTCCCGTCGCCCATGACGCGATTCTACAGCAGTACGCGCTGGTTGAGCTGCTCCGGGACCGCGATGACTGCCCGGCGTTTGCCGACGGCGTTCCGGCTGTCCGCTATGCTCGCGAACGCACGCCGGACGGAGGAATTTATCGCACTGGCGCAGGCGAGAAGCGGCAGGCTTTAAGCTTCGCCTACCAGATCGACATGGCGATCGTGAATGGCCTCATGCCGCCACGCCGCGAAGGAATCTTCCGCCCCTATTTTGAGTGCTGGCGGTCATTCATTGACTTCATCGATGCCCGCATAAAGCAGTTCAGGCACGAGGAACTGCAGATACTTCGGCTTGATATCACTGGCTTCTATGACAACATTCGGTCTGACGCCTTCAGCGACGCCCTGACCCGCCCCCTCGAGAAGGCCCTGCACGGATTGCCGCGGGCGGGTGGGGAGCTGAGCTCCTTCGCCCCCCTCCTGGCACCGCAAGTGAGGGAAGACGCCGCCTTGCGGTCGGAGGCTTTCACCACATTCCTTCTGCGACACAGCTTCGGACTGACTCATTTCGATCCCATTGATGGCCAGGTGAAAGCCGCGGATCCTCAGCGTGGAATTCCCCAGGGTCCCGATCTGTCTGCCTATCTGGCCAACATTTCGCTTTTCGACCTCGATGATGTGATGGAGGCCGAGATCGGGCGGCTCAACCAAGCAATCGCGGAGCGGAGCGGCGACTTAACCGCGGAAGGTTGCTCGGCGGCATATGCTCGATACGTTGACGACGTCGTGATCGTTTGCCGCGACATCGAGACGGCGTCGCAGCTTAGGCGCAAGGTCGAGTCTCTGATCGCGCTCAAGGGCCTGTCGCTGAACCGCAAAAACGTGACCCCTCCACCGATGACCCGATCCGAGGCACGCGCCTGGATCACCGACAATCGCGCGGGCTTCGGATTCTCTGGACCGCTCGCCGATCTGCCCACGACCGAAGCCATGGATCCGCTTGCCGATGCAGGCGAAATCGATCGCAGGACCTCGCTGGGGCTGTTGTTCGATCCCGAACTCGACAATCCGGAAAACGCGGCCGTCAGCGTCGGGAAGATTGGCATCGCGTTGAGCGCTCCCGACATCAGGTTCAATGACCGCGCCAGCGCCTACCGTCGCCTCTGGTGTCTGGCCGCGGACGGGCTCGAAAAGATTTCAGGGTCTGGGCTATCCGAAGCGTTCCTGGAACTGCTCCGACGTGCTGAACCGCAGTTTCTTGAAGCCGCCTCCAATGGCGAACGACTTGATACGTTTCTTGCCGCGATTGAGGGACTGGATCGAGCGCTGCGCTCGGCGGTGCCCGCCGGAGTGTTTTCAGAAGAGATCTGTCTGCGGGTCTCTCGCAATCTCTCTAAGCTCGCCAAGTGCGTTCTTGCGGATCCGTTCGGCACTCTCGAGAGGGCGCTCACGCGAGACGACGGTGCGCCATTGCTCATGCGTTTCGATGTGCGCTGCCAAGTCGGCATAATTGCCTGTCTGGCTGCTGAGAAGGCGACGGACTCCGACAGGCCGCTCGGGTTTTCCGCCCTAGAGAGAATTCTACGGGGCAATAGCGACGAGCCCGCCCTTCCGGAAGGTCTCGTGCTATCGCTGTTGAAGCACGATGGAAATTTCGCAGAGCCTTCCCCAAAGCTGCTCGTTTCTCGCGAGCAGCCGGCGCATGCGGCCTTTTGTCGGCTGAACCGTACCTTAGTTCAGCTCCAGCGCGCCGCAGCGCACGGCATACAGTTCGGACCTGGACTCACGGCGGAGGCGACCGCGAATGAGCCGAACCCTGTCGTGAGGATTGCCAACGCGATCCTCGGAATCTGGTCGCCGAGCAGCGCCGAGGCCGACCGGGCACCGGCTGACGATGTGGAGGTCGATGCCGCAGCCACGTTGGTCAACGTCACCTACAAGATCTTCAGCGAGATAGTCACGCAGCGTCCGAGGCTGATGGGTATGATCGCCCAAGTCTCGGACGCTATGCCACTGCCTTCCCCGCCCGGTCTTGAGGCTTCCGGCATACTGATGTGGTGCCGGGGAAATGGGAAGCTGATCCTGGCTTCGGCTGGCGACGCGCCCTCGTTGCCCATCGGCATCGAATGGACCGAACGAGAGCTGCATGCGCTTCCAGGAGTGAAGCTCCGCGACGCCGCGCTGCCGACGGGTTGCAGGTTGATAGTCGAGGACGAGCGGCAGTGGACCTCCGCTGAAATCGCCATGCTATACCGTGCCGGCTTCCCCATTTTCTTCCAACAGGTCCGATCGAACGATCCTGACATCCCCGTCCCTACAGCCTTCTCATTCTTTGCGGTGGCGAGCGGAACCGGCATCGACTTCTCTACCCTCAAGCTCATCTCCTGGCCCGCGAAGCGGTCCAGCGTGGACGGGCATGCGTTTGTGAGGGTCGGATCTTCATTGGAGGCGCGTAGCGTTCATGCGGACGGTGCTGACGAGTGGCGCTTCGGCTGGGCCGTTCGTGACGTCTGCAACCGCGCGGACGGTGGTTCCGACGACGACGCGGCACTGGACCAGCAGGCGGGCACAAGACTCGACGAGGAGTTCCACCGCCGTGAGGCGATCGTCTCGCGTGTCCTCCCGCGCCTTTCCGGTGCCGACCGTTGGGGTCCTGGCGAGGGGACGGCGGATAACCCGATACCCACGAGGATTAGAAGAGCCCTCAGTTTGCTTGAGCACTTCGACCTCGCCGCCAGCCCCTCCGAGGCCGCGGCCTACCTGGTCGCCGCGGTGGCGGAGGGCATGTTCATGAGCGAGCGTGTGAACGCTCTGAACGACATGACCGCGAGCGGAAATCCTGCAGGACTACTTACACGCGCCTCAAGGCGGGCCAGCCGAGCGCTGCCTGAGGCCGCGAAGCACTGGGACCGGTCCACGGCACCGTCACTGCCCTTCCGTCGCAGTGCCTACGCCTGGCAGACCCTTTCTCACACCATTGGGCAATCGGTGGACATCTTGGCGGACGATGCCAAGCAGCCACTGCGCGCACTCGAAGCAGGCACGGAGGCACTGGCAGTTGTGTGTGACCTTCGCGCTCTCGCCTTCGAGATCGCCGCGACGCTGCCGGAGCAATCGATGGAGCGCCTCATCGGTGCAGACTTCGAATTGGCTTGGGTGTCGGGCGTCGCCGGCCTCGACCTGACCATGGTCGACGACGGACCGGCCGCTGAAGATCCAAGCGTGCAATTTCAGACCGGCAAGGTTGTGCGGGCCTTCTGTCAGGTTGTTCAAGGTCAGCAGAGCGGACTTAACTTCCTGCGCGACAGGATCACCCCGTCCGGCTGGATTGTGCTGGTAGCGATCCTCACACAGATAATTCCCGTCCGTCAGCGTGGCGCCTCGCGTCCGAGCCTGTATCGCGTCGAACCCCACCGGTTGCCTGCGGCAGAAGCTTCGTTGAAGCTCATGCTTGTCTACTTCTCGAGCGCATCCGAAGCCATCGCAAATGCTCCCAACTGGCCTTGGGACGTGTTCGCGCAATTGCTGGAGCAGCGTCCTGCAAACGTTTCGGCGCTCCTACGCCAGCTGACTGAAGCAGTCGGGATCGAAGTGACCGATGAGATCTCTTGGTCAAACCCACGTACCGGTGACAACCAGGCCGACCGCCCCATTCTGCGACTTGCCGACGGCGCCTCGATAAGCCTCGCGGATTGGCAGGTGGATGTGGCCTATGTGACGGGAGAGCGAGGGTCGTCGATGGAGACCTACGCCGAAGGTCGTCGCTTTCGCTTCCCTTACTCGATTTCCCGCCGGGGCGATCAGGTGCTCGGATTGCACCTTGTGTCGCGCAAGTTGGCAACCGCCGCATTCGGCGACACGCTAGGTGCGCCACCAGCTCAAAGGTCGACGGTCACGGCGAGCACCGCTACGCAGGAGCATGGAGACCCACGCGAGCCGGAGCGTCCCGCGCAAGATGATTTAGTAGCGGAAGCTGCGCCTGTGGATGAGACTCCGGACGATCACGCGTCAGAGGATCAGTGGCAGGCTTCGATCGACGAGAAGCGCCAACGGTCGTGGCGGAACCGGTCAGGCGGAAAGCTTCAGGGCACGCATCGCGTGGCGCTCGTTCAGTGGGACGTGACTGACAGCTATTACAGTCCGGGTCAGAAGGGTGGTGAGTATGAGGGACTCGTCACACCCGAGGGCGACAAGCCTGCTGAAGCTAAGTCGGTCGGGCAGGGTGGAGTCTTTCTCTCAAGCTCAGAGCATCGGCGTCGGCTCCTAATCAAAGAAGTTCTGCGCGCGTGCGCCGACTTCCAGGTCGATGGGCTGGTGTTTCCGGAGTACAGCATGCGTCCCGAGACCATCAATTGGCTCTCGCGACAGCTCAGGACCCAAGCGCGCTGGATAACGGTATGGTGCGGCACATTTCGGGTGCCGAGCGAGACTCAGCTAGATTGGAACTATTCGAAATCGGCTACGGTGCCCTATCACGCGTCGGTCATCGCTGGCGCGCAGGCGGGCATTCTGAAATTGGATGCGCACACCGCCGTGCTGACCTGCATCCGGACGGGCAACGAGGACAGGTCGAACGACCGCGTCGAATTCTATGCAAGGCAAAAGCGTTATCCCTCCGCTGCAGCTGGCGAGATGATCCGGCCGCCAGTTGACCAACCTTGGCGACCATTGCTTAGCGCGGAGAAGAACATCTTTTCGCTCGGTGCCTTCACGCTAGAGCTGGTCTGTTCGGAGATGTTCCCGCACGCGAGCAGCGCCAATTTCATCGGCATCATCGAGGAAAACAAGGAGCTCGCGGCGAGGTACGGCCTGGGCAGGAGCACCGAGACAACGTTCGATCATCTCACGAAGGATGTCTACGAGTTCGCCAAATGGACGGCTTTCCGAAACGCCGACAAGGTGGCTGGCGACACGCATGGGGCTCTCCGGCGCGGTGAGGCACCGCAGCGCACGCTGATCATCCTTCCGGCGATGACCACGCGCTCGGCTGACTACCACATATTCGGCCAGAACCAGTATCTCGCGGCGGGCCTCGTTACCGCCTTCTGCAACGCGGTCGCGCCTCGAGCGAGCTGCGGGCAAAGCGGCTTCATTGGGCTGGATGGCTGGAAGTCGACGGACCCGATAAGCACACCCTATGGCTCGAAGGCGCCGGGCATATTTCAGCTCGGAGGCGTACACACGGGCCCACTCGGGGAAAGGGAGTCGGCGATGGTGATCGCCGACCTCGACCTCCTGAGGACCACCGACCAGCGACCGAGACCCCATTACCAGCATCGCTCGTTGCGGCTCGTCGCTCACCTTCCGATCATATTCGCGACTGAGAGGGGCGGTACGCCCGGGATCGGTTCCCATCCGAATAATCGCCGGCACTTGCGGATTCGGACGATCAACGGGAAGGCGCAAACTTTCGAGAAGGCCAGAGCGTTGATCGCTCAAGCGCTCGATCTCGAGACGACATGGCGGTCGCAGTCGAACGTCGGCAGCGCGGCGCCAGGGGCAAACCCTGCGTACGACGGGGCGATCACCGCGACGATGGACGCCCTGCGCGTCCTGGAGGATTTCGCCGACGATCCGCTATGGCTGCGGAAGCGTACCAACTCATTCTCGGAGGAACGTGGTGACATTCCACCAATGAGCCCGTTACCTGCGCTGATTGACTGGCTCTACGTCGACGACCGATGGTTGCCCGGATCGAAGGGCGCCGAGCCACCGGAAGAAGGGGAGGATCCTCTGCATAGCGACAAGC
>Ga0325400_1000533_pt1 | contig 28540 bp, 24 predicted proteins | sample PopdelMetagenome_2_FD_205662 | JGI IMG/M metagenome (GOLD analysis project Ga0325400, IMG submission 205662) | Populus deltoides microbial communities from Bellville, Georgia, United States - Xylem-PdKOR-R1 | ecosystem: Host-associated > Plants > Phyllosphere > Stem > Wood/Secondary xylem...
CATGGACCAGGATCATATTATATAATTATCATAAGAAAAGTTAAAACGTGTATTGTTTTTACTGTTTTAATTTTATTTTTTATTTTTTATATTTTATTGTAGATTGTCACTTTTATTCTCTAATCAAATTTTTTTTTATTTATCCTTTTTTAAATAGTGATTAATTTTATATTATATTATATATGTTTAATTTTGGAAGAGATTAGTATGATTCATTTGTAATTTTTATATATTAAATTTATTTTTATAAATAAAAAATATTTATTTCTTATAATATTTTTAATATATATATATATATATATAGAGATTAGTATGATTTTATTTCTTAAATTTAATTATAATTCCACTAAAATTTATAATCTAATTCATAGGTTTGACGTGCTAGTCCAAGTTATTTTTTTTTTATAGATTTGATCAGTTCATCAACTAGCAGAGAATACCTTTTTTTTTTTGGATTGAAGCTCTTGATCCCAATTCAAAAGGATAATTTAGAGCTCCTCCTCTATTAAGTAGTGATAAAATCTACTATAAATGAAGGCCAACTTTCAAACCTATTTACTAATTCGATCTGCAAACCATGCATGTCCAGTTTGCTTTTGTTTCAAAATTATAGTTTTCTGATTTTTTTTCTTTTTTAAAAATCTTTTATACTGAGCCCTTGATTATCTGGAGTAGACTATTTAAACTACTTTGTAGGTTTGTGGCAGTCGATTATCTTTGAATAAAAATTATGGACTTGGAATTTCTTGATTACAACTTTTGTTGTTTTGAAGGTTTCTAAGAATTAATAAACCATTATAGTTGCCACTAGTTAGTGCTTTGTTTTTTAGTGAAAAAATTAAATATATGGGTTTTTCTAACACTTTATTTTTTTCGACAAATAAAAAATCATAATTATAAATAAAAAAATCCACCCATGAGATCCGCTAAAGAATAATACACATGTCTTCATAATCATAATTATAATACACATTTGTTTTATTAATAATGCTATTGCAATTGACATAGAAGAGAGTTCATCATGCTTCTGCAAGTCCAAGCTCACAATGATGGCGGTTTGCACCACCATCATGATCTTTGTGTGTAAGTTAAAAGGCAGGTTTTGCCTCATTGCAGGCTTTGAGGCAGTGTTTAACTCTTGAAAAAGGCATCATCTCTTTGCAAATAGTACCGCTTGGGAGGGTAAGGAAAGGCGGGCGCTAGGAAGCTAGAAACCAAGCAAGGGAAAAAGACTTGCAAACAACCACACGAATGTGCGATGATAGGGACATGGAGAATACGAAAGATTGTGGGAATGGAGGCATGCTATGTATGTAAATATTACATGTGATTGTGAAGTAGCTTGTAGCCTCGATCAATTCCAGGAGTGGTCCTGTTTTGGTAGCATGGAGCACTGTTCAAATTGTTGTCATAATTATTAAAATAAGGTCTTCATTGTTTTTGCGGTTGATAAACGTTTGTCATTATTTTAATATATTTTTAAATAAAAAATATTTTTATAATAATTGTTATCACAATAACAAACAAGATTAATAACTAAAGCAGCAACAACGATGAATTAGCTCTGTCCAAATATCAGATGTTACGAGGGGAAAACATTGAATATGACAATCAATGGGATCATGTGATGGAGATGATATTAGGCTGCCGGATCATAGGAGCACTGACTTCTTTTTTTTTGGATTAATATGGGTATCCAGGTTAGCTTGCGCGTAGCTCGACTAATCCCACGAGTATTGAAATTAACGACCATGTAAGCCTCCAGTGATCATCATATAAGCAACCACGGGACTCGAACCTGAGACCACAGAGAAAACAAACCTTTTAATCTTAAATTTTTATCACTGAACCACTGACTTTTTTACTCCGCTGGGTTATAGGTATTTTTGGGCAGTATCGAGCAAATTCTAGACATCACGATAAAAGCGATAATGTTGCAAGGAATCCACAGATTTGCTCATATGCATGTGTGTTTGTGTATACAGTTACTACTATGTTGTCGGAACGAAATAGAAGAAAAATTCAGAAGTGATTATGTAGGAAGAGAGAAATCAGAAGTGTTTTGAGTGGAGAAAGTAGAAGAGGTGACTAAATAACCATGTGGAAGTGGAATTTTTGAGAGATTGGTTAATTATCAGGAATTGCAATTACTTTGCCTCTATTTTTTTATTTTAAAAATGTTTTTAAAAAATTTTTTAATTGAATTATTTTAGTGTTTTGAGATATTTTGATGTTAAAAATAATTTTTTTAAAATAAAAATTAATTTAAAAATATTTTAATAAATAAATTTTTAGGTTTAAACATATCGATGCTAATGTGACGTAGGATATATATGATTTTACTAGGAGATTGCTTTTTCAAGGCTCAAAAGGGTTCAAGGAAAAGGAATTAAAACGATTTCATCAATTTGAGTTCTTTTCAAGGCCATAGCTACACTTCATTAATGTTTCCTAAAATGAATCTAACCTCAAGCTTCAACTCACAACCTAAAATTGGTCGAATAACAAAGAATAATATTGTTTCTTACATCATAATTATTATAAAATATCTGAAATATTTAATTTTTATTAATCAAGTGTACTTGTTAAAAGACTACCCCAACCATTTATATAGAAAAAATTAAAAACCTTAATAATACTAAATAGAAAAAATAAAATAAAAAAAATTATTTTCTTTAAATAGAAAAATCAGAAAAACCTAATAATTCTGAGTAAAAAATAAAAAATATTCCATTTAAATAAGAAAACTAGAAAAGCCTAATAATATTAAGTTAAAAAATAAAATTCCTAAACTAAACTAAATAAAATAAAAATAAAAATAAAAATAACTAAAAAAATATTTATTTTTTTCAAAAAACGCTTGCATCAACCTTGTTGGATTATAAAGATTTCATCCTCAAGTTTAAACCTCAATAAAAAATCATCCTCTTCCACCCCAAATACATCTAACATAATGTGTTTTTAGGTTAAAGTCCATCAATTTTTTTGGGTCATAAAAAACTCGTTTTCAAGTCCAAACCTTAATAAAAAATGATCCTCCTCCACCCCCAAACACATCCAATGTAATGTTCTATGGGCAAAGCCTCCTGGTTGAAAACAGTGATCTACCATGAGCACGCTCAACATAACGTTCTTGGGGTAGAACCCCTTTAGTCAAAAAAATGTTCCCCTCCACCATGACCATGTCCTATTTAGCTGGTTATTCAACAACATAACAACATATATATATATGAAAAGTTGGACTATGATATGAATTAATATAGCCAGAAACAAAGGATAATCGAGTTTATGAACATATAACTACAGGGAGACACCTTAAATATTTATTTTTTATTAATCAAAGTCTATCACAATTAATTATTGATATATAAAAAAAGTAGAAAGAAATTATAATAATACATGATAGAAAAAATTAAAAATAAGAAAACAATTTCCTTTAAATTAATAAGAAAACTAGCTAGAAAAGTCTAATATTAACAATATTTAATAAAAGAAGGAAATAAAAATAACTAAGGAAACAAATAAAAAGCTCATGCATGACAACCTTGATTTTATTCAAAACAACAAAAACTTCCAATATACTTCTACACAAGATAATCATAATTCAGAATGTTTCAGCTGATTCTGCGAATATTATAAAGAAAATGATAAATTCTCATGAGTATTTTCTGTTAGGCTTAACAGTAAAATAATGGCTTTAAACACGAAACCTTGGCTGAAAACCTTAAATTTCAATAAAGAACATCAAGTGATTTCTTAAGTTCAAAGCTTCTTTTGTAACTTGTCATCAAAGGTAACCTAACCTGATGACAAAGTCTAATAGAAAAAGAAAAAAGTCTTTTCACGTCCCTATTGATTGCCTATTTCTTAATATATTAATGAAGGAACTTCTGATAACATGATTCATGATTGTTTCTCCCACAATTTTTAGTTCAATATTTTGATGTTAGGTGAGAGCAAGCATTTCCTGTCATATTTTGAATAATGGTGCTTTGAGTTGAACTTTGCTTGCAATAGACACGCATAAAGCAATAAAAGAAAGCTTACCAAAAGGACAACCAGTAAGCTCTTAGTCTTACTCTTGACTAATATGCTAATATGAAAATATACTGCTTAAATTTGACAGGTGCTCCTGGCAAGCAATGCAAGCAAACTCTCCACATTGGCTGCCGGAGATGTAAACTCGGAGCAAAAGAGTTTGATGGCTAACTGGGGCATGGGAAATTCATGGTGGCATGGAAAAAAGTTAGTGCAAGAAAGATACCCTGACGAGGGGAGACTGAGGTGGATGCATGGATGGCTATAGCAAGGCTCAATAGCAAATTGCTGAAAAGCATGATACTAGATTATCAGATAATTTACAAGGAGTCCTTTTCTAACTTTCCTTGCCCCAATCCCCTTTCGGCCTTTTTTGGGAAGCAGTTATTTGATTTAATCAACAGAGAAGTTGATCGCAGAGCATCACAGTGACGAAGGATTCATGTTGCAGTAAACTCAATTACGAAGGTCAAGGATATTGCCACCTACCATTATCTTTCACACATAGAATTTAGATTTTTCATGCTTTTATTTTTTATATAAATAAACACCTAAGTTTATCTTATTGAGTGTGAGAAATACCGGAGAGAAAGAGAGGATGAGAGTTTGAGAGTTTGCAATTTTATGTAAACTTATTGTTTATGAAATAAAACAAATTGTTTTATCTCCCCTAAGTGTTTCAAAATCACCATTATAGGTCTCAACCACCAATAATTGGTATCAAAGCCTCATTCATTAAAAATAAAGAAGTTTTTAAAATATATCTAAATTTTCAAAGCTGTCAAAAACACATTTCTATCATTCTATAGTGTAATACAAGCTTTAGTGCAAAAATCAGCCTCATCAAAGTAAGGGGTGCACTACATAAGCCGCTAGAAGCCATTGCCTTTGTCAACCATGGGTATCCCATGTGCCCAGAGGAAGAAGACAACTGACATGCACACGTGCCATATTTGAGTAGAGTCGAGCCACCTAAGCCGAGCCACCTAAGCCGAGCCACCAAGTTGTTTAGTCGAGTTGTGATTCGCGTCGAGTCGAGTCATTAAGTCGTCGATTGAATAATATTCCCGGTTTAACCCCAGCGAATTGATTACCGACATTCAAAATCAATTTTTTGACGGGTTTAACCTATTTTTTACTCATTTTCAACCAAGTCAGACAGATTCCTTATTATTTTGATCGTTCTGGATTCATCTGTAGTGTTCGTTTTGTCAAATTTAACTCCCAAAATGTGATATAGTCATTCGAAGAATAAAATGACTACAGAAAATACACAAACACTTATCCTGAAGCTGACTAAAAACAATTATGATAATTAGTGTATTAGGCAAAGGCATTTCTTAGCCCACAGAAGTATATAAAGATTGTGGAATATGGTTATGATGAACCAAATTCCAAAAAAGTTGAAGATTCTCTACAAGAGGCACATAAGCAAGTCCTCAAAGCCAACAGAAAGAAAGACAACAAACCCAAAACCATTATTTATCAAGGTTTCGATGAAGCCACATTTGAGATCATTGCTTTCACTGAAACCTCAAAGGAAATATAGGGGGCTCTCCAAAAAAAATACAAAGGTGCTGACAGAATCAAGAAAATTCCTCTCTAATCTTTGCAAGGTGAATTTGAATCATTGTAAATGAAGTCCTCGGAATCTATTTCTGATTATCACACAAGAATTATGGTGATAGTCAATCATATGAGAAGAAATGGAGAAGCCCTCATGGATGCTCGGATTACTAAGAAAATTTTGAGATCCCTAGATTCAAGATTTAATTATGTTATTGATGCTATTGAAGAGTATAAAGAAGTGGACAAGTTAACAATGAATGAGTTTATGGGTTCTTTACAAGCTTATGAACAAAAGATTTTAAAAAGAAATGGAGATAAGAAAATAAGCATTCCTTACAATCAAAATTATCCCTCAAATAAGACAGATACAAACAAAAAGGGACTTCAATAAGTGGATATACCACACGAGAAAGAGGTCCACAATAACAAGGATTTCAATTATTTCAAGGAAGAGGGTTCTGAAATATAAGGTTTAGAGGCAGAGGTATTAGAAACAACACTAAAGGAAGACGGGGACAACAAGCATATATTTACTATTAGAGGAAGAAGAGGGGGTTACAATAACCATGAAAAGAGGAATATCTAGTGTTATAGTTGCAACCAGTTTAGTCACTAGAACAATGAACGTCGAAAGAAAGATCCATCAAAGGTACATGAACAAGCCAACTATATAGAGGAAGATACCATCATAAGAGGATTAGTTGTATTATTTGTCCAACAAGGACTAGGTGAGAATCAAGAGAAAGTTTGGTATTTAGATTTTAGAGCCAACAATCAAATATATAGAGAGCGAGATTTGTTTGGTGATTTAGATGAGACTGTATAAGGACAAGTTATTTTTTAGAGATACCTCAAAAGTTTCAGTAGAAAGTAAAGGCAACATCCCAATCAGGTTGAAGAATGAAGATCATAGCTATATCATATATGTTTACTATATTCCAGCCATTAAGCATAACATGCTGAGTGTAGGCCAACTTCTGGAGAAAGGTTATACTCTCTTTATGAAGGATTGTCATTTTACAAGGACTACAATGAGAGGTTAATTGTCTTTGTGAAGATGTTCAAAAATAGAATGTTTCCTCTATATATCCAATATGATGCAACAAAATGTTTGAGTGTCATTACCGACAATGAAGAGTGGCTCTGGCACCTATGGCTTGGACATCTGAATTTTACAAGTCTGAAAATGCTAGCAAGTAAAAAAAATGGTCAAAGGTATGCCTCCATATTAATCATTTTAGTGAAATCTGTGAGAGTTGTGTCCTTAGCAAGCACCACAGAGCTAATTTTGCCAAACGATCAAGTGAAAAGCACATAAGCCATTGGATTTAGTGCACACCGACAAGTGTGGTCCCATAAAACCAATGTCAACTGGACATAATAGGTACTTCCTTACTTTCATTGATGATTATAGCATAAAAACATGGGTATATTTTATGAAGAGGAAGTCAGAAGTATTTAATTGCTTTAAAGAGTTTAAAGTAACTATTAAAAAGCAAAGTGACTATAACATTATAACTTTAAGATCTGATCAAGGTGAAGAATATACATCAAATGACTTTGAAGCTTTTTATACACAACAAAGCATCAGGCATCAGACAACAACATCCTATACACCACAACTGAATGGTGTAACTAAGAGAAAGAATCAAACTATTTTTTTATATGGGAAAAAGTCTATTAAAGCAAAAAAGCTGCCCAAACAATACTAGGCCAAAGCTATGTTATATGCAGTGTATATACTGAATTGGTACTCAACCAGAAGTCTGCAAGCTGTCACTCTTAAAGAAGCATGGAGTGGTCACAAATCAAGTGTTGTTTATCTTCAAGTCTTTAATTGTGTGGCTTATGTAAAGATCTCATATGCAAGAATGACCAAACTCGATGATAAAAGCGAGAAATGCATCTATGTCAGATATAATGATAAAAGAATGGGATACAAGCTGTATAATTCCATTACAAAGAAGGTGATTTTAAGTAGAGATGTTATATTTAAAGAAGATAAAACTTGGCAACGGAATAAGGATCAAGAAGAAGTCAAATGGATCGGTATTGATCTGATCCTTCAAGATGAAGTGGAAGTACCAATAATATTTACAGAAGGTTTAATAGTACAAACAAATGAGCCAAAAACTCTAGTACTTAGATTCTTTGTATTTAATAGGAGAAACACACCAACATTAAGATCATCATCAGAAGAACCAAGAAGGATGAGAAATCTAGAAGATTGTATGATGTCACTTAAGTTATGAAAGATGCAACCCTATTTTGTTTCTTCACGGATAGTGACCCATTTAGCTTCAATAAAGCTGTCATAGAAGAGAAATGGATAGAAGCACTTGATGAAAAAATATATGCCATTGAAAAGAATGATACCTAAAAGTTGACTAATCTACTAGAAATCAATTGGTATCAAATGGGTCTATAAGACAAAGAATAATGCAAAAGGTGAAGTACAAATATACAAAGCAAAATTAGTGGCAAAAGGCTACAAGTAGAGAAAAGGCATTGACTATGGAGAAGTATTTGCTCTTATAACCTTACTAGAGACAATCAAATTGATGATCTCCCTAACTGCACAACATAGATGGAAGATCTATTAATTTGATGTGAAGTCAGCATTTCTAAATGGCTTCCTAAAAAAAGAGATCTATGTTGAATAACCACTTGGATATGTTAAAACCGATAATGAAAGAAAAGTATACAAGTTGAAGAAATTCCTCTATGGTTTGAAGCAAGCTATGCATAGTTGGAATACCAGAATTAACAAGTATTTTCAAGAAAATGGATTTAAAAAATATCCATATGAACATGCAATGTATGTAAATAAAGAAGATGATGGAAGCACACTATTTACGTGCTTATATGTTGATGATCTAATTTTCACTAGCAACAATTCTACCATGTTTTAGGATTTCAAGAAAAGCATGGTGCAAGAGTTTGAGATGATAGACATTAGTCTAATGACACACTTTCTTGGCCTAGAAGTGATATAGAAAGAATAATGGATTCTTGTATCCCAAAGCAGTTATGCCAAAGATATTCTTGAAAATTTTAAGATGGAAAACTACAATTTGATATCAACTCTAGTTGAAAATGGATTAGAATTAAGGAAGAGTAAAGTAGGAAATATTGATCCAACCTACTTTAAAAGTTTAGTGGGAAGCTTGTGCTACTTGACATGTACTAAATTGGATATAGTCTATGGAGGAGGACTTATCAACAAATATATGGAGGCACTAGATCAGTCACACTTGAATGCAACCTAGAGAATTCTTCACTACATCAAAAGAATAATAAATGAAGGTATGTTCTATACTTCAAGTAAAATTTTCATTATTGTTGGATACTCAGATACTGATTGGGGAAGAGACCTAGGTAAAAGGAAAAGCATAACAAGATTTATCATTTTTATGGGAGATACATCTTTATATGGTCATCCAAGAAACAATCAATAGTAACGTTATCAAGTTGTGAAGCCGGATATGTTACTGCCAACTTAGTTGCAGGCCATTGAATATGGTTAAAGAATATGATGAAGCATTTGAGATTTCCTTAAGAAAATCCTACATAGATTTATATGATAATCGATCGGCGATTGCATTAACAAAAAAACCTAATGTATCATGAAAGAAGTAAATACATCATTGCATGTCATCACTTTATCCGAGAGCATGTGAAGAACAAAGAAGTTGAACTAATAACTTACAAAACAAATGATCAAGTTACAAATATCTTTACGAAGCCATTAAACGGAGAGGCATTTATCTTATAAAAGTTCATGCTTGGAATGATATCCCTCGATTGAGTTTAAAGAGGAAATTTGTTGTAGTAAACTCAATCTAGAAGGTTAAAGATGACAGACACTTACCATTGACCGACAGCCATCGATTGCTTTCACATTGTCATCTATCATTATCTTTCACACATGAAACTGTGATTTTTCATGCTTTTATTCTGTGTATAAATAAATAGTTAAGTTTATGTTATTGAGTGTGAGAAATACAAGAAAGAAACACTAGAGAGAAAGAGAGGGTAAGAGTCTATAATTTTATATAAGCTTGTTGTTTATAAAATAAAACATATTATTTTATATCCTTTTAGTGTTTCAAAACCACCACCAATGGTCCCTCCCACCAACAATTCAAGCATGCATGTTAGAGGATCTGACACTAAAATCTGGTCTGGAACCTTACAAGAAAAGGAATAAAAATGTTGTTGCAGAATTAAATATATACTTTTACCTCTTCATAATTGAATTTAACCAGCTTCCTGTTGTAAGACAACTAGATGCTTAAAGATATCTTCTACTGTACATAAAGGGTTTCATTGATTCGAAGAGAGGTAGGATGATGCTTGATATACATCAATTAGCATGGTGCTGAATTCCCAAGGAAAAGAGTTAAGTAAGCCTTCTCATAACAAAAATTACCAAAAAAATGATCTAAGCCCACAAAGTTGATTGCGCCTTTGAGTTGAGCCTACCTTTCTTTCTTTCATTTTTTTTCGAGTGAACAATGAAATAACCCGTGCTAGATTCAAGTGAACAATGAAATAACCCGTGCTAGATTTTCCATCATGGTTCAGTTAAGTTTTTGTAGGTTTTTGGCTAGATCCATCAGCACCTTCGATGATTACAAATCGTGCTCTCTCTATTTGCTACAATCATGGAGCAAAATGCAAGGATAACCACCTGAATTTTAGCTAAAATTGACACTTTTTGATCTTCCTTGCAAAGACTTGTTTGAACCCATAAAAGTACAAGAAAGAATCTCTTCCTCTATAGTTACCAGGACACAAATTAACAGGTTATATTTCTATAACTGGTTGGAAAGGAAAGCTACATGTATCTTAACAAGAATGAAAACCATATAGTCATTTACCAACATAATCAGCTATTAGAATATGTGTTATTGCTAATACTATTGCAACCGCAGAATATTCAAGATATGATGATTTTCTGGGTAAAAAATAATCATATAGATCAAGTTGTGGTAAACTACAACTCCGAGCAAAATCTATAGCTAAAGATTGCAGGATATAAACCAAAAGCAATCCTACAGAAGGAGCATCTTCATAGATGCAAGATAAAGTGGTTTGCTGTGAGGAAAGGACAATACAAGCACAAAGCAGAGAAGAAACAGATACATAGTGGTTCTTCAACATTACAAGTTAAATTATGAGCAACTTGTTTATGTTACAATCAACCTTGTTGAACAACTATCTCCTAACCAACAAAGTCATCTTTTGTTTACAATTATGAATTTCATTTAACATACATCACATTAACACTTGTAATGATGAATTTTTTTTGCTGTAAAATCAATGCACTCATTTTGTTGCAAACGGTTGTCTATGGGATGAGCTTCAACAAAACAAGGAGAAAGGTGATCGTGTTTGTTCAACTACAAAAGATGCTGCCCCCTCAAGAAGATTCAAAGTCCATTCATTTGAATCTGATCACCAATCAATAATCAAATAGGCTAAAACTTTAAAAAAAACATGGTAAACCACTACTTCGAACTGAATTTATTCAAATGGCAAAGTAAAGGATCAGAGACCATACCTGTTACCATATATAATCTTAGGAATTTATAATGCTGATTTAGAGGAATCATTTAAACTTCTTGTATAGCAAAACCTTCTATATAAAGGGCAACAAAAAGGGAATAAAAAGACAACAAAAGAGAAACGGTTGGAAGGTTTTTCAAAAACTCTCTTGGTATTCTCGGTTTCTAAATATATTGTCATGGTATTAGAGCTAATTCTGAATCCTTGTTTGCCTCTGTCCTGACTTCCCTCTGATTCTTGCTGCTGCATCTCTGTCTTACTTATCTTCGATTACTGTTGGTGGAGATTGTGCAGGTAAGAGTGAAGGAGCGGCTTTTGCATCCTGACTTCCCTGATTTTGTGTTATTCCTGGTTTGATTTTCATCCTTAACAACTCCTATTTTGTTCTTGGCATGGATTTAATTCTCGATAGATTCATATCTGATTTTTGGTTTGGGTTTGCTTCTTGGCAATCTGTTTTGAGTTTTTAGTGTGCAATCTTCTACTGGATTTTTTCTCTTTTACAACTTTATCATGTCTTTCGATTAGCTAGACTCCTTCCATGTCCATCTTAATGAGAAAAATTATTCTGCTTAGGAGTTTCAATTTCAATTGTTCATCAAAGAAAAAGAATTGTAGGGCTCATATTAATAGGAGTAATCCTGCACCTACAAATGTTGATGCTTTGTCTAGATGGGAAATCATGGATGCTCGGGTTATGACCTAGATCCTTAGCTCAGTAAAACCTCACCTTGTTCCCAATCTAAGGCCTTATAAAATTATTACTACTATGTGGAATTATCTAAATAAGGTTTACAATCAAGACAACACAACTCGATGTTTTTAATTGGAGTATGAGATAACTAACTTCACGCAAGGAAGTCTCTTTATTGAGGAATACTTTTCTAGTTTACAAAATCTTTGGGCTAATTATTCAGATATTGTTTATGCTAATGTTCCAGCTACAGCTCTCTCTGTTGTTCAAGCAAGAGAGATCAATTCTTGATAAAGCTCTGTTCTGATTTTGAAATTGTACATTCTAATATGATGAATTGTCATCCTGTACCATCTCTGGATGCCTGTTTGAGTGAACTTTTTTATGAGGAACAACGTATTGTAACTTAGGTTGTTATGGAATATAGGGAAAATGTTAGTGCACCTATTTTTGTGGCTTATGCAGCATAGAAGAGAAATAAGGGTAGAGATATGCATATTGTCTAATGCTTTAGTTGTAAATCTTTTGGTCATATTGCTCGGGATTGCCCTAAGAAGTTCTGCAACTATTACAAAAAACATGGTCATATCATCTCTGTTTGTCCCATTCGACCTGAAAGGAAGCAGGGAACTACTTATCATGCCTTCATTGGTGCCTCTAGTTATGCTGCATTGCATGCTGCCTCGCCTGTTGTTCCTATAACAAAACGGAATACATTTACTCCTGAAATGGTACAACAGATGATCATTTATGCTCTTTCTACTTTTGGGTTCTCAAGTAATCATAAATTTCCTTCTAAGCCATGGTATTTGGACTTTAGTGCCTCTAACCATATGACCAATACTATTGTTCCTCTTTCCAATGTTAGAAATTATGATGTAAATCTAAAAATTAATATCGCTGATGGCAGTTCTTTGTTTATCAGTGTTGTTGGTGATGGGCTTGGTTTGAGAGTTTCGCAATACACTTCTTTCTTTTAGTTTTACACAAAGTCAGTATAATCCTTCTCTCTTCTTCCACACATTTGCGTCGGACATAGTTCTTCTCTTGGTTTATGTGGATGATATTATCATTACTGGCATTGACTGTGGTTTGATTACTGAGCTTCAACAGCAATTACATAGAACTTTACATATGAAAGATCTTGGCCAGCTCACATACTTCTTAGCATTAGAAGTTCATCATCGACCGCATGGTATTTTCATGAACCAGCATAAATATATTCAATATCTTATCACTGTGGCTGGTATAGAGGACACTTCTTTTGTTGATACTCCTATGGAAGTAAATGTCAAATACAGAAAAGGGGGCCTGCTAGAAGATCCTACTATCTATAGGAGCCTGATTGGAAGTCTTATCTACTCCACCACTACTCGACCTGATATATCCTATGTTGTTCATCAAGTTAGTCAGTTTATATCTTATTCTTGACATCTCTATCTTGCTGCAGTTTGACGCATCATCCAATATCTTCGAGGTTCACCTACTCATGGGTTGTTCTTTTCTACCAACTCCTCTCTTCAACTTGTTACCTATAATGATGCTAATTGAGTTGGGTGTCTAGATGCACGTCGATCTACTACGGGTTGGTGACCTTAATTTCTTGGAAATGTAAGAAACAAGATCATGTTTCTAAATCCTCTACCGAAACCGAGTATCGTGCTATGTCTACTGCTTGTTCTGAAATTGTATGGCTGCGCAGTCTTCTTAAAGAGCTTGGGTTTCCTTAAACCACTTCTACCCCACTTCATGCTGATTGCACAAGTGGTATTTAGATTGCCACCAATCCCGTTTTCCATGAACGCACCAAACATATTGAAGTTGATTGTCATTCTGTTGGCAACACCTTGGAAAATCGGATGATATCTCTTCCACACATCTTCTGATTTCCAAGTAGCTGATGTCTTCACCAAAGCTATGCCTTGACAGCAGCATCAATTTCTTATTGGCAAATTGCTACTGATTGACTAATTAATTTGAAAGGTGATGTTACCATAATTGGGAATTTATACAATTTAGAACTCTTTAATATTAGCTATAAAGATTATCTTACCAATTTTAAGGAATCAGTTAGACTCCTTATATAGCAAAACATTATATTCTATGTATAGGGCAATAGAGGGGGAATAAAAGGACAGCAAAAGAGAAACGGCTGGAAGGTTTTTCAAAAACTCTCTTGATTCTCGGTTTTTGAGTATATTGACATATACATCCTCGTGAAGTGTTTGGATTGCTGCAAGTGGTTACAATGGTGGAACAATAATCCAACAGCAATCTCAAACAGAGGCGGAAACTACAGAAGTAAAACTCACAAAGTTCATGCTGTGATCATGTCTTGAAGAAAGAAATAAACATCAAGGTAGAAATTTTTAAGAACATGGAAACCACAATTCTGGAGAAATTCAGTCGAAGGTTGCTTACAACAAGCTTATTAAATTGCAAGCTGTAAACCAAACCAACCCTGATGCAGGGGTATCTTCAGAGCTGTAAAGCAAGGTTGAATATAAATGTATAAACTGCAGAACAAACAAAAAACTTGACAATAATTAACAGTAAAGCTAGAAAACCTAGTTCAATTAGGTGGAACTGAAATCTGATACATTTCTCAAGCATGCACTGAATCTAGCTCAACAATCATGTCCTAATCAACTAAGTTTTCATCAAATGACTATAAGAATCTAGTCTAATGTATATTACAACACTCACAAGGATGAGTTGTTTTGGCAACGGTGGTAATCATGATGCCAGAGACTGTCTATTGAGAGTAGCTCCAGCATGATAAAGAATGAGGAGGTGTATGGCCTTGGCAATCAAATCCTTCAAATCAGGATGTTGAGCTAAAACAGATCGAGCAGTCCCCTCAAGAGCATTCAAAGCGCGTGCTTGCTCAAGAGCCTTACTGTTCCCAGCATTCAATGCAAGGTAGCATAATAATACAAGTCCCTGTAGTTGAGCTGATCTCCAGACCGTAGTAATTTCATTGAAGGGGGAACCCATCCAATTCTATAATTGCTTTTGAATGCTCTGAACAATTGAAATTTTCTGGACATGCGAACTTCTCCAAGGCCATTGCAGCTTCTGTAGCGATATCCGCATTCCTATTACCAAGATGAGAAACCAAAGGCCTCATTATTCGAGTCTCCCTTGTAGGAAATGTTCGAGCCAAGCAACTAATAGACCTAATAGCAGGAATCTGCAACTTTGGATCACTTTCGTCTTGAATCACTCTTAAAAGCTGATCCAAAACCACCTTTGCACCAGGCAAATTAGGCTTAAAAGCTGCATGTCTAAGATCAGCATTGGACTCTGCCACCACCGTGATCTCTGTAATGGTCATCTCTGTAATGGTCATCGGACAATTAAACTGCATCCCCCTTTTCCCCCTCAACAATCTTTGCCAAACAAAGCAAGCCTTTCATCTCCGTAATCTTTCTACTATTAGACAAACTCCCTTTTGACAGTTTCCATAATGCCTCAGCACAACTAACCTTAACCTTAACCTTAACCTTAAGCTGTACCTCTGGTGTCCATTTCCCTCTCCTTATTACTGTCCGAATTATAATTAGCCTTAATACTCTTATAAGCTAATTGTTTGTTCATTTCGACAAGTGAGGGAATACTAGTTTTAACAGGATTATCATTCACCACTTCCAAATCCAAATGATTAGACAACAAAGACATCAATGGTCTTGTCACATTAAATCTCATAAACTCCTCCTGTGCATTATCGTCCAAATCTGCCATTCTCGCCACAAAATTGGCCACCGAAATCTGAACCTTCATTGGTGAATCCTCTAAAACCCCAACAATCATCGAAGTCCCAAGCGCGTCAATAATCAACCTGACTCTATGTTTATCATTAGCAATATTAAAAAGTGCAGTGGCAGCAGCAATTCGTGCCTCTGCAGAAGCACCTTCCTTAAGCAACTTCAACAAAGGAAAAATCTCACCTTCTTCAACAATCATCTTCTTATTCCTATCATTATCACGCGCTAACGAAGCCAGTTGATTGGCGGTATCAACACGATCCTTAACTTGACCCATTTGAACAGAAGAAATAGAATACCAGACCCAAGCAAGAATAGGATCATTACTGGCAATAGGAAACAAAGACAAATGAGCACCACATCAGACTCAAAAATCGAAAGCAACCATTTCATATCACCAATAGAAGACTCTAAAAGATTCGAAAACTTTCGAAAATCAGCAGTTGTAGTGATAGAAAACACTTGATGAAGTACCTCACTATGTTTCTTGCATTTGCGGACAAGAGTTAGTGCACGGTCAAGGTTTTGGTGATGTCGGAAGCGATACGGCGGAGAGGACGATCATAGAGGGAAGGAGTGGAGATGGCAAGGCGGACGGCAGAGCGGAGCATTTGGGAAAGGTGGTCAACTTGTTTTGCTAAGTCAGAACAGTCTTGCTTTGAAGATTCAGCTTCTTGGGTTGATTTTATGACACGATCTGCCAGTACAATCGGAAGAGAGAGTTCTTCTAGCACCGTTTTTTCCTCTACTCCATGAGGAGGAACAGTAGTAGAAGTAGCTGCAGCAGCAGCAGCACTGGACATTTTTTTTAACTGAATTGGACAGCCCAAGTCTTCTAACCTCGTACTGTACGGACACGAGTTTGGACAATCTAGGAGTTAAGGATTGATTTGAGAAAAGGAAGGAAGTTGAGGAGGCGGCGGCGGCCTTATAGGTGTGAGTGTGTGACTGACTGACTAGTGACTCTGCGCTAAAGGAGAATTTTCAAAAGGGCAGAAAATATAGGATAGGATGTTTTTACTTGGCCTTAGTTGAATCATCATTTCGATCTTTTAACAAGCCAATTAGATATGCACAGTTGGCAGAATCATGTTAGTACGAGAATTTACCCGAATTTGGGCATTGGAATCGGATTGTTTTTGTATTTAAAAATTAATTTTAAAATAATTTAATTTTTATTTTATTTTTTATTTTAAATTATTATTTTTTTGATTTTTTTATTAATTTGATATGCTGATATTAAAAATAATTTTTTTAAAAAAATTATTTTAATGTATTTTTATCAAAAATCAAACATTTAAATATAATTTTAAAGTTTAAAATATTGGTAAGAAGTCAAAAGTGAAGAATATAAAGAATTTTAATTTAAATTAATTAAACATAAATAAAATATTAAAATATTAAAAAATTAAAAGGTTTTAATATAAAAAAAACAAAAAAGAAGAATTTAACTTTTTTTTTAATGAATGGCAACAGACTTGCCAAAATCATAAATTACTTTCTTATATTTCTCAAATTGACCACTAATTACACCTTGAATGTCACAGTAAACGACCAATCTAGTAATTATTCTAAGCAAACCTCAAGTAACCTCTTAATAAATTCCAAGATTAAAAAAATAGTGTGCATGTAATGGACTATGAATTGCCTACCCCATCTAACATCAATTACCCTAAATTTATATTTTCCTTTGTTTTTTTTTTCTTTTAGAAAAGACAGTTGGTAAAAGGAATTGTAAGATTAGAAAATTGATACATGGCATTTACATTTTACGAAACATTTAGTGTGTTTGGTGTGATAGCTTTTGCGGTTATGGTTTGAAAAAAATATGTTTTATAAAATCACTTTTACTTTTGACTTATTGGATTAAAATATATGTTTGGTTGAAAATATAGTTAAAATTATTGTTGAGTAAAAAACAATTCTTTTGAAAGTGTTGTTTGTAATAAAATGACTAAAAAACATATAGTAATTTTGTAGTTGTGAATTATATTATTGTGCATTGATTTTTTAATATAAAAAAAATTGTGACATTAATGTCCTACTTTTATTGCCACATTAAACTACTTGTAATCTCATCACGAACATAATCAATTTGAGAAGGCCTCTTGTTTTCAAGGTTTTATGAATGTGGAATGACATCAGTTAAAAAATCATCGGAAATAAAATTGGGACTATGATCATATTCTTTAAATGTCACATCTTCCTACGACTTCCTTCTAATATAGTTGTGTAATGCCATTAATACCATTACAATTTGAACTTGTGATTTATACGGATACACGGGTATATTTTGTAAAATTCTTTGTTTCTCTTTCCACACTCCAAAAACGCGATCAATCACATTGCATAATAATTAGTTTGCACAATTGAATTTTTCTTCTTGAATTCTTAGTTGTCCTTGACGCTGAAAATCTTACAAGTGATATTTCTCACTTTTATATAGACCTAAATATCTATACTTATTTGGGTATCAAACATCAACTAAATAATATTTCCCTGCAAAAACAAGTAAGAATTTGTTAGTAATTTCACAAATATAGATTAACCATAATTATAGTTAAAATAACATTTAATTTTTCTCATGTTTTTGAAAATTTTACATTGGGATTGTTAATAGCATTCAGAAAAAATATGAGTGTCATGTGTATTACCTTCTCATTTTTCCCAAACAAACATGAATTGCATATCAAAGCCACATGCAACCACTATGTTGTGCGGCAATACATCTTTTCTACCGATAAATAGTATTTAATTTTTTTGAGATATATAAGCATGCACATGTGTAACATCAATCACACCAATGCAATTCTATATGAAAATAATAATATTATTAGATTGTAAATAATTAACAACAATTTCAAAATAATTTTTATTTTCCATTAATGATTAAGAACTACATTTGTGTTACCTTAAATTGAGATATATACCTTAGATTCATTGCAATTTCTCATGAAATGTTTCAAAATTTAAGATCTTTTGGTTTTATAACATCTACTTTGAGCAAACAGACCATTTTTAACTCTTCATTAAAAATTCAACTAATAGTTTCAATAACACCTGAATATTAAATTTTTTTTTCTTGAACTTGCTATTTCATAGAGAAATATGGCCACCTTTCCAAGAACACCCATCCTTCTTCAATGTTTTAACTAATCCTGTGTTTCTAAATCATAGTACAAGCTTTGCAATATCGATCCTTCCATCCCAAACATGATAAGACATTGTTTCCAATGTTTTTTTAAAATTTCAGTCAATCATCTCATATTTGTGTTGTATTAAACTATATAAGATTTTTTAGGCATATAATTAACATAATACATGTTTAAAGCTCTAGCTGTGCATTCAAGTATTTTTTTTTTTTCCGATTAAACCCCCGTTCCAAAATGTTTTAGCATCCTCATCACTTCCATTATAGTCTGGAGTATAAATGTTTCAAATACTGGTAGTAGATTATCAAGACATCAATCAAGGTGTGTGCCATATTGAAGTTATGCATGCCTTCTATAGAAATGAGTAAATAATAATGCTGAGAATGAAACAAGAAAGTGGTAGGTGCAAAGCTCAATAAATAATTATGTACAAACAAATGAAATATGAAATGCAATAATTCACTCTGATCTTCTTTCACATTTCACCTGCATTGGTATGTAATACAAATCATTGTTCTTTGCAGTAGTCACCACTATAGAGGCTGATTACCTAAATGAATTTTATATTAATAACACCAGTCAAACTTCCTTAATCGTTAAATCTGAACCTTTCATTCGAGTCAAACTTCCTTAATCCTGGAGTCAAATCTAGATCTTTCATGCCACTCATTCCACATTCTACTTCCTTTTCTTTTTCTATCTTAATTCTGTTTTCTAGTTCTTTCTTTACGTGTTTCATTATTTCTTCATGTAGGCAGAGTCCACTGTTACAGACATTTATAAAAGATTGACGGCTGACACCATTTGGTTGGAAATTTTGAATGCAAAGACTAATTCTAAGTTTCTTCTGGGCCATGCAAGATTTCCGACGAGCCTTAACTTTAGTTTGCAAACGAGGTGAGTTCTCACTATCTTTCGATCCCTATTTTCCCTCTTCCATTTATTAGGACACCTCAAGGTTTTAACTCTAGAGAAAGAGGCAGCCTCTGAGGAGAAAACCTATGATAAGATAGAGGGGAGATATACTCTTCAGGGGTTATCGTCGTTTGGTTGGATTATCAAAAATATGGTGATGCATACAGTATTTTAGAGGAAACGTTTTTGCAGAGGATGTAAAGGGAGTTGAGCTGCATGCTTTTGTCCGGAGACCACCTTTGAACCAGCATCTAAGAAGTAGCAAGGTCTACTTTATACCTCAACATGAGAAATCCAGTGGCAAAGTTGACAGCATACATCCACACGTTCCTTGATTTTCAACACAACTTACCGTAGTATCAACACTAGTAATGGTTACAGAGAAACAACTGCTACTAGCGAAAACAAAAAACAAGGTTTTTTTATACATCGATAGACTAATCAAGCATTCAAATCCACAACACATCAACGATCAACAAAATGTCAAATCAAAGCACAAGAGCCCAATCCAGATGTTTATGATGTACAAGAAACAATAACTTTGATCTAGCATGTTGGTTAGCACTTGCTGCATGCAGTTCCTTCCCCGAAACACATCAAATTCAGAGGTTCTGTGCTTTTGATGATTGGTGGAGACTACAGTAGTTTGTAACTGGCTTAGAGCTTGGCTAGCACCCCATTTTGAAGTGGCTTCGTTACGCTGTTGTCTTTAACATCATTGTCTTTGGCATCCAATTCGCATGTGCTGGGAGGAACATCCACAGCAGGAGAGCAGTTGAAAAACCCATGAGGCTGCATTCCACAAACACCAGCAGAATCAGAGAAATATAGAACATGCACAACGAAGATCATAATGTAATCCAACATGTTCAGTATAGGACCAAGATTTTCACCACTAAAGTGATTGGATATCTAATCTAATGCTAGTCATTACTTGTTCGAATAGCCATCAAATATCTTAAATGATGCTCGTGATCAATCAAGAAAATCCATGAGAATGATCTGATTAGAGTGAACTGAATTCTTAGAAGGGCTGACCAATATTTTGAGCACTTGCACCGCCATTTGCAATAATTCTATACAAATTTAGCAACATTCTGCTTCATTGTGCAGGACAATATTCATGAGCACCAACAGAGAAGTTTCAAAGACATTGAGGAAAGAAATGAGATTGTATGTGCAAAGTAATTACCATAAGCATAAAGCCTAAGCGCTCCACTGGCATGACCGGCCAATCTTCCAACCGAGGAACATGTGTGATCCCAAACACATACCTGTAATAAACTGAATCAGATATGACACATGGAAGAGTTTCTGTGACACTTAGCTTGTAAATGTTGCATTAAAAATCTACAAACAATATGAGGTATGACAAATTATGAAGCTGTTGATGTTTTCATGGTTATTATGGAACGAATACTCTATATGTCAAGTTACGACAACCATTTTAGCGGGTTAGTCCAGCACATTCATCACAAACGAGTGTCTGCCACCTTGGTCTTTCAAAAATAGCATGAAGTCAAAGAGTACGTCATCTGACTAATATAAAATGATGAATCCAAAAGAAGATGAACGAAGGAGTGATTCAGAGACAAACTGAGAGAAGATATTTTCAACTAACCAAAGAACTATATCAGTTTCTTCTAAAGGTCGATTCTGCTTAACCCATGTAGCCAGTCCTTCATCAACACGTGGATTTTGATTAGGGAACTCTCCTCCAGGAAACATCTCACCATGTGTATAAGGTGTAACCCAAAGATTGTGATTTAAAAATGCAGCTCGCCTCAAAAACTTAGCCTCTGAACCAGCCAATGGCAAACAATTGGAACCAGGTACTAGCTTGTAGCCTGTTAATTGTCCAGTTCTGTTTACTGTTCTAGTGTTTCTAACCTGAAGAATAAATAGCATGAAATGGTTAACTATGAGATTTTTCTAAAGGCAAGTACGTATCAGCATAATTTATAAAATTTCTACTCTGGGTGACAGACTCAGTGTCACGTGAACAAAAGCTTTTCTTTTTTCAGTACTAGCACTTAGGCCCCATTAGCCATTTCATATAATTAAAACCAGGAGTCTTGGCTCCCAGTAATATCCCATAGATACAGTAATGCAGTGAAGCAAACAATATGCCAGAATAAATGCATCCAACATGAAGCATTTCAAGGGAAGAAGCAATTGTATCAGTCCTTAACAATGACTCATGAAGAGCATCTACAACAGGGGAAAGAATGACTTACTATCCAATGGCGAGCTGTTTGTGGATTGCAAGCACGCATTGCTTCCAATTCTGATCGGAGCAGCGTCTCTTTGGCATAAAATGCATTATTGTGGACATTTTTCTCCCCAGGTTTCTCAACTTCAACATTTACCTCCACAACCTGCACAAATGAAAAAATAAATAAATAGAGCCATCTGTTATATACATAAAAAAACAGGGGTATATTGTAATTTTTAAAAAGCAAACCTTTCCAGAAACATACATCGAACTTTTATTAACAATTCAGAACTGAGGAATTATGAAACAAAGACTACGGATGCAGCTTGCAATGAGGTTCATCATCTCATGGTGGCTGAGAAATCTTGATGATTGACTACAGAAGTGTTGGTATTAATGAGGCATTGTATTCATTTGTAGAAATGTCATGCCTTTTTGAATCTTCTAACTACTTTAAAAAATTCAGAAACTCTCCTAAAGTAACTCCCAATTTTGTTCTCTAATAGAACCCTCCCTATTTTAACACAAACACACACTTGCACTTGACTAGCAGGCATTGCACGACCTGAGCACTTTAAAACTTGAAATAGGAGCTCATAAATTCAATTCAGAGTACCTGATTGAAAGCTTCACCAGGTCTGCAATCAACAGCCATGTCCATACGAGCAACAAAAAAGTGCTGATGAACTGGTGCATAAAGACCTGGGGCAATGGTAGTACCATATTTTCGAGTCTCCCCAGGTTGTAATGATCCTAAGCTAAGGATTCCCGTAAGCTTAACTTCAGCTTCGATTTTTCCATCCTGTAACAACAAACTTACATGTCATTTTCATTCTCAAGAGTGAACAGTACAACCAACGACTACACAAAACACAATCTATCACTTCGCTTAAATCAACATTGGAGAATAGGTGCAGCTAGGTAATAGAAAAGAAGACATAGTATTCCAGAAAGTTCATACATTATACTGTCATTAGTCCATAAAGTAGTGTAGATACTGTAAAATTATGCGTATTGCTACTGGCACCTTCTCATAGTTCACAAGGGCAACATCTAAATTAGCATAGATGTGTATGGATGGAACACAAATAGTATAGGATATAACTTTCCTGATAGAAGTGCCAGAAAAATCCATATTCATAATTAGCAACAGTGCAAATAAAGGACACCGTCAGCCGCCTAGACCTTCGCACTTCTGCTAAACCTGTCCTCCAATCCTGATGCTTCCATAGAATTCCATGATCCTCTTCATGCAAACATACACAATTTTCAATTGTTTCAATACCTCCAGTGAAGTTTGTAAAGTGTGCATCAAAGTATTTAATAAAGCCGAAACAATCACAGCCCTGCAATGGTAGTTTTTATTATTATCAAATCTACCAAAAAATATATAATTTAATTTGTAGCTGACTGGGTAAAGTAGCTAACAAACCTTTTTTAGGGAATGTGCATTTTTACCAAGGCCATCTTCCCCTGCATCAAATGCATTCTTTCGGTAATGTGGCTCATTTGGATCTCCATAAGGAACTACCATCTCTACAAAGCTTAACCTGTGGGCTATAGGTCGTCTCCCTCTACTACCATCAACATAGGCAACTGAATGTATAACCAAGCCCTCCCTAGGAGTGAATCCAATGCGAAAATTCCACTGTCAACCAGCAAGAATAGAATCAGGTTCTTCATCATAATTTTCTGAACTTAATAACAGATAAATTTAACAAGTCGTCATGTACCTTCTGCCATTCTACATAGTGTCCATTAACACGAAAGCTTGGACCTTCAGGCTGGATAATTTGTAAAGGTTTCACATCACTTCGATCAACACCACCTCTTGTTTCACCAGGAGTATAGTTCCTCAATGGATCAGCTGGAGGTAAGGGAACAAGTTTACGGTCTTCAAATTCAATGACCCTCATGTTTTGCATATCAACAAGTACATGGATGCCCTCAACTGGACGTGCATAACCATTTTCCATTGGACAGTCACTCTCAGTTCTACAAAATATAAGTGGTTTGGCAAGTCTTCTGCTTGGAGCATCAGCATCACTGTGGTAACCAACACACCTGTGGCATAAATATGTACATGAAATATCAATAACTTCACACCATCCTATTGCAACTTCCCAGCCACTAATGTGAGGAAAGAAATTAGCATACCAGGCATCAACCATCAGAAGGTCCATGTCTTCAATACCTCTTTTTTTCATTGCCTCTCTAAATGGAGGAAAGTCTTTGACAACAGCTTCACATTCAGCATATTCAACAGCATCCTGAACTTACACATAGAATATTTAAACAAAGTAACAACATAAATGAGTGAGCAAATACAACTCATCTAACAAATACTAATAAGTCATTTCAAATATACCAGCTCCTAAAAGTTACAAAATTAATAATGCACTTATCAGCTAAGAAAACAGGTTTCATCTTCAGACCAGGCTAATGGGCCATTAAATATGACGTTTACTAAAACAAAATAGCTTATAACAAACAAAATCAAACAAAGAATAATTTCTTTGATAATAAGTTGATGAAGCCATGAATTAGAGATTTCTGAAATTACTTGCTATCTATCGTTTCAAGATATTGGAACATGACAGGTTCCCTCAATTGGAAAAGTGTGTGGTTAAAATTTAGGCACATGGTTGTTACAAGACTCATCATTGACAAGTATAGCATCTATAATTCTAGTTTCTTAACTTTTTTATGATTACTAACTGGGATAAATCCCAATTAAATAAACAGTAGTTGTAAATATTTACTTTCATCATTAGTGCAACTCAAAGACCGAATGAACATGAAGAGTGGAAGAAGTAAGAATAAATGCCAGCAAAAAATGACAAACCATTGGAGGCTGAACATCTGGAACAACTTGAGATGAAATCACTTTTCCCCTATGATGTCCACCTCGAGTCGCTGCATGTACTTCAGAGAGCTCCACAATCCATAAGCTTGTCTCATTTGACCGTTTGTTGTAAACAACAAGTCTAGCCCTTCTTGGAGGCAACTTTGTAGGAATTATAGGTCCACCTTTTGATCTGGGAAGCAATGATGGTTGGAAAGGAGGAAAGAAATATGCATCTGCCAGTGCAACAACATGCTTATCCGGTTCAAACAGAACCACCTCAACGAAACGCATGCTATCTCTGAGCTGAAACCGAAAATACAAATTAGCTTACTATTTCAGCAACTATCATATCATTTTACAAGAGAATTTAGGAAAAAGAGAAATAGCATATGTAATAACCTCAGGAGTGGCTCCAGCAGCCCTAACAGTTGCCACTGCAACGGAGATTTCGGCAGCAGACAAAGGATCCAAAGGATGGCTGGTCTGAGCCCTTAACATGACTGGGATAACAGCTGAACATAATACAACAAAGACCATCAACCAACCAAACAAAATATACACTGCAGCATCATCAGTTGAAAAGCTGCTGCCGGAGAGAACATTGAACCGCAAAACAGAATCCAAGAAAGTCAATGATTTTTTATATCACATCAGAACAAATAGGGCATTATCCTGGTTAATAATCATGAAATAAAGCAAGGGCATGTCGTGAGTCACCAAGATGGGGCAGTGGAGGGTATTCATTCTGTGCCATGTAAGACAGCTTCATCATTGAGCTACATACCCTCATCGACACATTGACTATAAATTATTCTCTTCTAAATTTTCAATGAGTGACTATTTAATTTTTTCTCCCCATCAAAGTGAGCACATTGTTACCCTCCTTTGGCTGTGAAGCAATATTCATTTGTTTTCCTTCCCCTATTTTTAATGCTAGTTAAAAAGCGAAAACATAAAAGATTTAGATAACTTGTGAAGTAATTTTACCGTTGCACTAATCTTATATTTATTATTCAATAAATCATTTAACAAAATTGATGAATTTTGACATGGTTTTTTAATTTTTGATTTTACACATGTCGAAGTACAGTTCTACATTTTAATTATCAGCAAATGACCTTCTTTTAGTCAGTTGCATGGATAGCATTAAAAGATATAAAAATAAATAAAATAAGAGTATAAAAAAGATTAATTAATTAGATAATCTCTTTAAACCTAGTGAGTTTAATTTCTTCAATCTTTAATTATCTTTAATATTAAATTTCTAGTGAACAATTTTTTTGTATCTCTTATACTTTATTTGTTTTCATTTGAATCTTGATGCTATATATTCTTTGGCTTAACTCACTATTACCAATACTCTGATGATCTCAATCAATTAACAATAAATTTCACTTCACAGAATGTTTTTCAACTCATACAAAGGTAAGGGATAGGGCATCTTCAAATTATTTTTTCAAAACTTGAGTAATCCACATGGAGATATGCATGTGCTAAATTTCATTTAAAGACTATTCATTTTTTTCTTTTGGATATTTTATAGAACAATTTTTGCAGTGAAGATTCATCTTAAAACAAAGGAAAAGAAATTGTTTTTTTTTTTTTTTGTTAATAAGCATGTATAAATTTTGTAATTAAGCTCGAACTTCTTAATGAAATGGAACAAAGATCATTTAACATGTTTGACTATTGTAAAATTACACACACACACACACACACACACACATGCTTTTCTTTTTTAGGAGTGAAAATCATAGAAAGATGATAAAAAGTGAGCTTACACTCATATTTATTTAGTAAAGGTTGATTTTTTTGGTTTTTCCTTTTCTTCTTCTTTTTTCCAATCGAGGATGCTTTTGTTTTGGTGGGAATAAAAGTTTGTTTGCTAAGGTAGACATGTCAGAGAAGAATTTTAATGTAAAATTCAGTTAATGATAATATATATAGACATTTATCATGAAATTGAACAAAGGAAGGTATTGAATGTGTTTAGCTTTTGTCTATATTCTTAATTAAAAAGAATTAAAATCCAATTTCAAATAAATGTATAATTAATCCAGTGACCCAGGATGAGATAGAAATGTCTCAATCTGATTACAATCAATTTTATCTCAATAAATCATATTTAATTTGCTCTTGATTATCGAGAAGCATGCGCCATCTTTAACTCTCCAATAACAAGAAAATAAATATATATAAGTTTACAGTATCTTCAGCAGATTTTATAAAAACATCACGATGTTCCCGGTGATGATCAAAGACAATGGAGGCAAGGCATTCGGATATTGAAACAAAACATATCAAGAGTCGATTTATCAGAGATAAATAATTATAAAGCAAGGAATGATCAAGGAAAGGTAGAGAGAGGAAATACTTTTAGTACCGGAGGCTGTTTTGGAAGGTTCTGGAAGAGAATCGACAACGGGGCGGCGATCAGCGGAGGGAACCGTCCAATCTTGCGGAACCAAAGAGGAGGAGGAGGTGGCGTCACGGCGAATGGGAGGAGGAGCGGGAGTAGTAGAGTCACAACAAGGAGGAGAAGGCGTCGTCTTTTTCGAAGTTGAGGCCATTGCAAAGGATTCACAAGCTCACCAATCCCACAAAGATAAATCTCTTTACAATTTACTGACATACAACACTCCCTTTTCTTCTTCTTCTTCTTTACCACCCTCTGATCTTCAAAGACAACAAATACAGGAATTCCTCTTATTTATTATAGAAATAAGGGAAGAAAGAAAGGTGTGGTGCTCGTAGAGAGAAATGTGAAGAGAGAGAAGCAAAGAAGAGTGTGATCTGGAGAGCAAGACGAGTGGGGGAGTGAGAGAGAGAGAGGTGCTGTGTAGCAGTTTTTATACACAGAGGGGAAGGTGGTGGTGTACCACCTGCATAGAGAGAGATGTGAAATTTTGAAGAGGATAATAAGGTATTTTTCTTTGTTTTGTTTTTTTTGTAAAATGGAAATTTACAGGGACTTATCAAGATAAGTAGGTTTTGATAGGGCGGTCTGCTTGTGCTAATGTACATGTATTAGGGTCAAACAATAATTTTTCTTTTATATTAGCTTGATAAGGTCATAGGGGATTTCTTTTTTTTTATTATTATGTGACGGTGATTATTTTTTGATACAAGCAAATCAAAACGATGATCTAAAGCCATAAAAATATATATTTTAAAACAAACAAAAATAAATTTAAAAATATTTTTAAAACACAAAAACAAACACCCTACTCTCCCACTTGCTCCTTTTCTTTTCTTGCAATTTCGAAATTGCTCGCCTGCTTTGCCCTTTCCGAAATGCCAAGCTTACAAAATGCCAAGCTAGTCTTCTTCATGACTAGAAAGCAAGACTGTCCGGTAAGTTTGTGTGTTCTTCAGGATAGCCCCAAGACTCCCAAGTGCTAACTTTAATAATGATTCATATTCTGGGTGATGTTAAAATTGATGTGACGAGAAGCAACAAGTATCTTTTTTTGGGGATTGAAGTGATAAGTATCTTGTTATTTCTTAATTAAATGGAAATATATTTAAGCGGTTTGAGGAAAGACGATGCTAGCTGCTAGGGTTTCTTGGACTCTCCTCTCTCTCCTCTCTATTGTTAGAGATTTTCTTTTCGTGTCCAAGATAGATCACATCATTGTTTGAAAAAAATGGAATTGACCTGCATCTTCATCTTCAATTGAAGTCAATTCAAGAAAATATTAAGAGAATAAAATGGATTTTAAGAACTTTTTTAAGAAAATAATTAACACAGCTTAGTAAAAGTTTTAAAAC
>Ga0325400_1000534_pt1 | contig 28539 bp, 15 predicted proteins | sample PopdelMetagenome_2_FD_205662 | JGI IMG/M metagenome (GOLD analysis project Ga0325400, IMG submission 205662) | Populus deltoides microbial communities from Bellville, Georgia, United States - Xylem-PdKOR-R1 | ecosystem: Host-associated > Plants > Phyllosphere > Stem > Wood/Secondary xylem...
AAGAATTTGAAATTTACTGCTCAAAAATAATATTTCTCTAGGTGAACTAGTTTTTTTGGATTTTTAAATTTGTATTGTTTTTATAAAACATATTTTAAACGTTTTTCATCTTAAGTTTTTCAAATAAATAAATAAATAAAATGATGAATAATATATATTTTTTTCTATATTCCAGTATTTTTTAGTAATTTAAAATATTAATTTCTTTTTTATCTTCATATTTAATTAGTATTATGATTCTAATATAGATTTATTTTTTAGTTAACAAGTATAAAATTTGCATGATAATTTCTAATTTGAATGAAATAAAATTGATATTTTATATAGATTTATAAATTATGTTTTTTTTAATGAAAAATAACTATAATCTTGACTTTTTTTTTTTAATTTTTTCAATGGAAAAATTCTTCTCTGTTCTCAACAAATGACTTCTTTTTAAGAAAATATTATTGGAAAAAAAGTTAGAAAAGGCAAAAAAATGAAAATAGAAAAGAAAAATGTTTTTTTTTAATTAGACCCATGGTTTTCTGAGGTAAAAATATGCGTGTGGATATTCATATATCATCGAGAGTCTCTCCCCAAGCCCGTCTAATAATCATAGGATTTGGGTTAGCTTATTGAACAAATTTGTCTCATGAACAGCTCTAATTACGTGATTATTGGTAATCAACCATGATTAGAGAAGTAAAACTCTAGAGAAATAAGCTTTTTGTTAGTTTTTTTCCTGTAGAAGAGGTCACTGTAGATGTCCTTCACCAGTTTAAAGACAGCTAATGTGGATGATAACTTCACTCTTGCAAAATCAAAATAGAGAGGTCCTCTTAACTTCACTCTTGCAAAATCAAAATAGAGAGGTCCTCTTCTCTAATGCTTCTTGATGGTTAAATCACTAGCTAGATGGTTAAAAATGCTCTTAGTAAATGTTAAATCACTGAAGATTTTAATTTTTCGTAAGGATCAAGGAAGGATAATTGACATGCATGTGATTAATACCAAAAAGAAAAGGCGGGAAGAAGCAGCATGCATGCAGCTAGAATATTGCAGGTGGGATATGGTTACAACTAGTCGATTAGGCTGTTCTAGCTAGTTAAGAGTCGGTTGAATCGATTAGAGGAGATTAGCTGTAATCAATAAGTCCAAGTATATAAGCTGCAAATGGAGAACTCTGAAGACAAGCAAGAAATGAAGTGTATTTTGCACGAATGGCAGAACTCTCTTCCTCTCTTTTCAATTTCTTCTACTTCTCCCTCGCTTCTCTTCTAAAGTCTTGTTTGTTGAGGAAGATCCTTAACAACTGGTATAAGAGCTCGATCTCCTCGATCACAAAGAATAATCAAGTAGAACCAACACAATACAATGGTTGATAACAATAAGATCAAAGTTGATGAGGAGCATGGAAGGAAGATGGATGAACAAATACAATAATTACACGAAAAGTTACAAAAGACGGCTTACAATCAAGCTAGGAAGAATGAACAACTGGAATTGAAGATGGATTCCATCATAGCCACATTACAGATTCGTACTAGGAACAAAAATGGCGACGAGGAAGGTAGACTTGGTATGGAAACAGATGGAATACTTTCTCATCAAAGAAGTAATAAGAGAAGATAGGGTATTGGGATTCAAGAAGAGCAAAAAAGGATATAGTGGAGCTTGGCCTAAAATGGAGTTAACAACCTTTCATGGAGAGAATCCAAAAAGCTGGTTAAGGAGATGTAGAAAGTTCTTCAAAATGAGCTACATACCAGTTTATTGGAAAATTCCGTCGGTATATTCTAGAGAGCTCTAGAACTATTCATTTTCCAATTGCACTATTAATTACTGTTTTTAATAAAAAAAAATCACCGACGGATTGAAAAGTCATCGGTGTTATTTGGTGGGTTTCTGAAATTTTTTTATTAAATTGAAAATTTAAATTAAATATTACAGATGAAATCACCGACTACTTTTCAATCTATTAGTGATATTTGATGATTTCTGAAATTTTTTTATTAAATTAAAAATTTAAATTAAATATTACAGACAGAATCACTGACGGAATGATTAAAGATATTAATATTTAATTATCTATCAGTAAAACTGTAGGTAAAACCCTCCAATAAAAAGCTTAGAATCTCTCATTTTACAATAGACGAGCCTCCTTTCTTTTTCTTCTTCCTCTTATGTAAAAAACATCAATATCCCTTTCTTTCTCTTCTCTCCTCTCCTCTCCTCAACTTTTTCTTTTCTCCTCCATGTTCATGTATGTCTTCTTCTCCTTTTTTCTTTTCTCTTTGCTTTTTTTTTTAATTAATATACTTTATGAATTTTTTTTTTCTCTTCTAAGCTTCACTTGCAACTACATTAAGGTAAAAGTTTTTCTTCTTCTTCTTTCTCTGTGTTTTTACTTTTATTTTTTTCTGTTCTTAATAATTGTATGAATATCGTTGTATGATTTTTTTTTTATATGAGATCAATTTTTAGTTGATTTATTTATAGGATTTTTAATTTTTTAGCAATCACAACTTCATTTATTTCATATGAATTTTTTTAGTTGATTTATTTTTTTGTGTTATTTATTTGTTGTAAATTTGTTTGAGTTAATTTTCTTCTTTTTTTTTCAAGCAACTCAGTTTTGAGTATTATAGAGTTGTGATTTATATTAATTTAATTATTTTGTAGTTTTTTAAAATAGATTTGTTTTTAAAATATTTTTAAATAATCACCGACGGAATTATATATGGTATTTTTGTCCGTTACATGACAAGTTGTCTGAGGGAAATACCAACAAAATAAAGCGGGTAAATTTTTTTTGCGCGCTTTTTCCGTCAGTAAATCCATCTGTAATAATATTTTTTTTTACTGATAGATTTATCGACAAAAAAAAAAAATTACCGACGAACAATTCACCGACGGAGCATTTTTATCTGTGATTCCATCGGTGAATTAATTACCAACGGAATGATAGTGCAAATACCGACAGAAAATTCCATCGGTAAATATAAAAATTTTGGTAGTGACAAGATAGAGGTTTGGTACAAAGGGTTTTTATATGGAGAAAAATATTTGGTTAGATGAGAAGATTTTACAAAAGCTTTGTGTATGTGATTTGGTAACATGAAGGATGTTGTTGAAAAATTTAACAAGCTTGTACAAGAGAAGGAGGTTGAGGAATATGTTGACAGGTTTGATGAGCTCAAGTCATTAATGTGCGCTCTGAATCCATTCATACTAGAAGTTTACTACATTTCAAGTTTTTTGAGTGGATTAAAGGAATATATTAGGCCAATACTTAAGATACTCAAGCCAGCAACACCAATGCAGGATTTTGATTAAACAAAGTGGCAGGAAAAAGCAAATCATGAACTAGCTAAGAAGTCTATGATTATTCCAAGAAACAACCTCTCTTATAGAACTGGGGCGAAGGCCTAAATATCCAATTAAGAGTTTTTAATTGACAATGGAAGCACTCACAACTTTACCAATATCAAGGTGGTGGAAATAAAATCAAAATCACTACAGTTAAGACCATTGTTTTCGTAGTAAATATTGCAAATGGAAGCATTATAAGGTGTGACTCTCATTGCTTAAAGTTTGACCTAGTTCATGCAAAACTTATGAGTTTCAAGTTCACTTAAGAATGATAAGGCTAAAAAGATGTGATTAGGAGTGAATTGGCTACAAAAGACATTCTCCAATTCTATTTGACTTCATTAAAATGAAGTTGTCATTTAGAAAGAGAGGTGTAATGATACAATTGAAAGGAATAAGAGTGAATGCTTAGTTTCATATTGTAGCCACCAAAGTACAAAAGAGTTTAAAGGAATCCATTTATGAGTTTATAAGGAAATTTTTTTAATGTGAAAGCAATTGAGAAAACTAGTCTGATTGTGCAAGATACAACAATTAAAGAACTATTAAAGGAATTTGAGGAGGTTTTCTCATAACCAAAACAATGACTTCCTGAAAAAACCTTGGATCACAATACTACATTGATCCCCAAAGCTAAACTAGTTAATATTAGACATACAAGAGCTCTTATATATACAAAGAAGAGATTGAAAGATTGATGAGGTATGTCGTGACATGCACGACATTGAATGATGCAGCTACCTTATGAAATTAAAGGGATTTTGGGTTTAATCATAAAGTTATGATTTGAGAGAATCGCTATCTAGTACCATGGTCACTAGAAAACTTACTGGTCTGCAAGAGTTTGGGTAAGGGGACTAGTTGTGCAAGGGGAAGACACATCACCCCCAGTGCACTCTACCTAAGGTAAGCTGTATTGTTGATTGATTGTTATTCTAAGTTGTATTTCTATTCATTGGTCTCATATAAGATTTAAAGCAATTCTCCCTTTATGAGGAAGTCTCTATCTTATCGGGTTAAATTCTAATTGTTCTAAGACCAAAATTTTAGCATTGCATTTATTTTATTTTTTGTATCTTTAATACCTGACACTTTACAATATAATTTTATACCCCAAACTATTAAAGTCTACATCTATATCCTAACACTCTGAATATTAATTTAAAAAATAATTGTTGTGGTATTTTGGCCAAACTCTAATGGATAATCATAAACTAGTTACAATATTCATTTTATATTTTTTAAACATCATAAAAATGCATTTTTGTTTTTTTTAAAAAATATGCATGAAAAACCTTTAGAATTTGGCTGTATGCATGAAATTAAAACATATATATATATTTTTTATGTTTTTGAAATGAGGAATTGTTTTAATGTTTTTGGATTTTTTTTTTGAAATTTCAGAGAAAAACTGAGTATTTTTAATATTGGGTCTATATCTTACAATGTAAGTCTACAGTTCAATATTAAATGAAATTATTGGAAAAAAAATGTTGTTGTGTTTTATGATATAATGGAATTGTTTTTTGAATTTTTGAGATTTTTTTGAAATTTCAGAGAAAAATCAGGTATAATACGGGGTTTGTACTTTACAATGTATGTCTACAGTCCGATATTAGGTAATAACTATTGGAAAAACATGCAAGGGACCCATAAATAATTTATAATGGTCCCTAAATGTTTTGAAAATTTTAAGAATTTATTTGGCTAGACACACAAATAAGAACAAATTAAGGTTAAAGGAAAAAAGCTTAGAGCCTATGTACCAAACAAACCATTAGCCTAAAGTCAAAGGTATTAAAATTGCCTTAAGACCATGTTTGGGAAATAGGCCTTAAGGACCCAAACAAGGTCTTATTTTTTAAGAAAAAATGAGGTGTGCCAAACATGTCCTTATATCTAGGTTAAGCTTAGCCCAACCATATAGACTGGGTCTATTGGGCTCGAGGCCCAAGCCCATGTGGTCAGGTTGAGCTATTGCCCAGCCTAACCTGATTTTTTAGATCGATAGACAGCCCAACAAACCTTTATTTATTAAGTTTTTTTTATTTATATTTTATGATGTGGGTTAGACCTAGCCTATACAACTTGGTCACTAGCCCAGCCTATTGACCAATTTACTTTGTAAAACATGAATTATTTCATGTTCTGCATGTTTATATTTGCATTAACTAAAAAAAAGAGAGGAAAAGGATTACCTGGGTTAGATGAGGGTGTTGGCTGGCTAGTGGAGCTTTAGACGTGGCATGATGGCCTACTAGTAGAGCTGGTGGCAATTGTATAGGGGTCTATGGTGGCTGTTAAAAGTTAGAGAAACTGCATTGGAGGAGAAAAGGAAATGTGGAGGTTGCAGTGGAGAGCTACCGTGGTTGGTTGCAGTTATGGTGGATGGTTGCTCTGACATAGAGGAGTTTGTGGTTGCTCACGGTAGTGCTGTCTGGGTTAATCGTAGTGCTGCGGTGGAAAAAAAGAAGAAAAGTGGTGGAAATGTAGGAAGGAATGGGGGTTGCTTGCTGGGCTAAAAAAAGGATGAAAGAGGTTGGGTAAAGGTGCTTTTTAGGTGGTGGTGTTTTTGGGAATGCAAGAGAAGTTTTTCTCTCCTTTTTTTTTATTAGAGAAAACTAGTGTGTGAGGGGTGTTTTTGCTTTGTTTTTTTTTGCTTTCTTTCTCTCCCAATCTTCTCCTCCTCTATCGCATGAAATTCACCCTATTTATTGGGGATGAAAAAGGGGGTATGAAATGTTTATCTAACATGAATCTTGACCCTTGATTCAAACATGAAGGATTCCAAATGGTGGCCAAAAGTCATCATCACGGGTTGTAAAGGCTGGTCGGGTCAGCCTCTTTGGGTTAACTTTGTAGCGGGCTCAGGGCTTCTAAGGGACAATTTCTTTGCTTAGAGGTGCAATGATAGGTAATGAGAGTGGTGTCTTCTTTTTTTTTTCTTGTATGGTGAAGGTATAAGAGAGAAAGAAAGCCTAAAAAGTGGCATTAGAGTTGTCATTCTTGTTGTCGAAGGTTGAAGATAATGTGCAAAACCATGTTGTCTGACACAATTTTTTTTTTTTTACTTTTATTGACCAAAACGATCTTGTTTTGATCTAAAACATGTTATTTTGGTCAAAACAACACCAAAACACACCATTTCATTTAAATAAAATGGTGTTGTTTTGGGGTTTTTGACCTAAATTACACCATTAAACCCTTTTTTAATTTCAGTCCAATCTTTTAATTTATTGAATTAAGTCCTCAATTGAATTTTGATTCTAAGAATCAATCAACTTCATACCTATCAAGTTTAAAAATAATCCCTTGAATTCAATGGCCTTTCCAACTTGGTTGTGGATATTTTTAATTTTGCCCCAAATTGACATTCAAACTTCTAATTTCTTTAATTTCACCTCTAATTGATATTCAAACTTTTAATTTCTTCAATTTCAACCCTGTTTTGAATTGAATTTATCCCCTGAGTTTGCACGTCTTTTACAATAAAGTCCTTGGTTCTAAGTTTCTTTAATTTGGCCTTTAATTGACCACCAAACTTTTATTTTTTTCAATTTTGTCCATGATTTCACTCAATTGAGTTTGGAAAAATGTAATTTGGTCTTCTAAAATTCAAATCTTCTCAATTAAACTCAAATTAGGCTTCCAAACTTATTTTTTCACCAATTAAGTTCCTAATAAAATTAGTTTGACAAATTAAAAGTCTAATTAAGTTCTTGCACTTAATTAATTCTATTAATTTAACCCAAATTAATTCATAAATTTAATTAAACCTTTAATTGGGCCAATAATTAAATCAAATTGACATATTAAAAGTATAATTAAGTTTTTTAAACTTAATTTTTATGCGCATCCGTCCAATAGTCATTTAATTTGACATTGAATCTGGATTGTCTTTCAAACTTGGTTATAATTGGGTTCCTGATTTTTGTCCAAAATCTCAATATGATTCCACCATGCATTTGAAATCCTTCCCAGTATGCTCTTGCTAAATTGCCAGCCTTTTTTTTTTTAATTTTTTGTTTTGAATTTTAAAAGAAAATGATAATGTTAGAGGAAACCCAATAAATTGGGTTATGATTGTTGCCCCCTCTTTACAATGCTTACGACAAAAAGTCTCATAAGGAACTTTTTTTTTTGGATTAAAATATAAGTATATTAATAGATCAAAAATTTACAGTGCTGGAGAACCAGCAAGTTTGTATACAGTGATTTACAAAAGCAGGGAACAAACTCCCTCAAAAACTTTACATCAAAGCCATAGCTAACAAGCTAAAATTAGTAGACAATGGTTATGTGAGGAATCATAAATTACAAGGTTCCCAACCTAACACAAAGCAAAAGCCAAGACAAGTGGGCAAGAAGATGCCTTGAGCACCAACTGAAATAGGAAACCCAAAGAAGACGCCTTGGGCACCATAAATTACAAGGAGTGACAGAGATGAGCATTATGCAGCATAACAAACTTCAAGAAAAGCAGCAACAACCAATACGATCAGCTTAGAAGCAGTGACTATATGGACTACAAACCGAAGAGAAGACAACATCCCACAATACAAAACATCCACGAATACGGTCAGCTCACATAAATTTGAGGATGATTGCGCTCATGAAAGTGCAATATCATGTAGAATAAAACCTGAAATCTCCAAAAAACAAATTCAACCAGTGTGCAGGAGTTTTCAAAAACTCTTCGATTCCTTTCTTCCTATATCAAGTAGACAACAATGCTGAGGGAGACCTTTTTCATCCTGGCAACATCGTTTTCCCTCTGATATTAAGGCCCCGAACAGCACTACTAATGGTGGCCATACCCCTGCAGAGCCGAAGCCAGGATTTCACCTTTGACCACAAGAAGGATGTCCAATAGCAAGCAAAAAAGAGGTGACTATGGCTTTCCTCATGATCTGGACAGAATACACAGCTAGCATCAGTATCAACAAAGTGCACCCTGTCTTTTGTTCTCAGCCTCCCAAGCAAAGCAAGCCAAAGGATGAAACTATGCCTTGGTAAACACCAAGGTTCCCAAACAACCTTAACCCATGACACCGGGGTTCCTGTAAATCTCAAAAAATCATAAGCATGACCCGAGAAGGGCTCACAAATATTTTCCCAATGATTAGTACTTAAAAGTACATTTTATCAAGGTTTTATATCATCATTTTACACTTGAAGTATCAATAACTCCTTAACTGGAGCATGTTTTATAATAACATGTCTAATAATATAAGATACCTTTAATTTATGGTAAATGTTCATTTTAAATGCAGGCCTATTACATAAATCAAAGGATTGATTGATGAGTTTAACTACTGAAATTGAGAAGACAAAGAGAGGGCTAATCTTAGAAAAGAGATGCTGGTTGAATTCAAATTGGAACACCATTCTGTTATTAGATCATAACTGGAGCTGTAGAACTTGAATTTAGGTCTGGTTTATATGTATGGAAAGCTAAGACATAGGCCTAAAACTTTCATAAGAGTCCAAGATTTAAAAGTGCCATTTTCGAGTTCAAATGGTAGCAACAACAGAGAAGTCGGAATCTGTCCTGCAGCCCAGACACTGTTCAGTGTTCAGCCCATTTCTCGAGTCTTAGACGTCTAAATATGCCAATTCTTATTTTGTTGTAAAGCTGAGACAATTTCCCAGAACTTTCATGAAAACTATCTGTTCAAATTCTGATGTTAGAAATGACATTTTGTTTAGACAAGAAGATAAGGATTGTCACCAAGTCAAGATGTGGCCACCCACTCAACAATTAGTCATCAAATCAATAGTTTTGAATTTTGGCCTATAAAAGGAGGCATTTGCCATGTATTTTGGCATCTTGGTTTTCAGATCAAGATCTTGCTCTTGCTCTCTTTCTTTGTATTTTGTAATGTTCAAGTTTTATTCTATGTTATATTTTCCTTAATCTCTTGTTTATGTTTTTTATTTTCTTTACTATACTTATATAATTATGTTCTTATCTTGTTTATCTATGTTTCTCTTATTCATAATGTTTAGCTAAGCTAATTTTGTCAAGGTGAAAAGGGCACATTAATGGTGTAAGAATAAGTATAATATAAACTCAATATGGACTTTAATGTTTGATACTAACATGTTTTGTATTTATTATCTTACTCACTCTTAATACCTTGCTTGTTAAATGGTTAATCTAGATTTGTGTTGAACAACCCTTGGTACAACAAATACTTGACACTTTCATAGCCCAACTGTATGGTATAACCGACACCTGTGCTATGAAAAGAACTTGATTTGTTGTTAACATAAGTTATCACCATGAATACTTGATAACATTTACAAGTATTAGCGTTACTCAAATAACATAATTAATATAATCATGTTAATAAATTATAATCTGATTCGAACCTTCTTTGTGTGTGGTTTCCAGTTAAATAATAAAAAGAGTTTAAATTATACTTATTTGAAATACCATTAGTGGATCCTTTAACCTTCACAACTGTTTTTATCATTGTTAAATCTTCACATTAATCTTACATCTCAAAGTCCTCTCATCATCATCATCATCATCATCATCATCATCATCATCATATAGTTAACCTCTCTGTGGTTCGACTCCGGTCTTGCTGGATTATTCATTACTTCGACACTCTTACACTTGAGAGAAGACATCAATCTTTTGGTCGTGTCACCTAACTTTGCATCATAGAGATCACTTCTGATTGACTCTCACAGTTTACAAGGAGCTAATCTTGAAGAGTAAGAAGGGACTTCCATAAGGGAGAGGAGGTTCGCTGTAAAGGAACCAACCAGATGGAACTATCTTGTAGATAAAAATGGTGCACCCATATAATCCAAATCAAGTAAGTCTTTAAATTGATATTCTATAGTTTTGCAATGAAACAACGGTTCCTTGCCTTGATGGCATAGAGCCCTAGGCCTTCTTTATCCTTTGGCAAACAAATGTGTTTCTAAGCTACTAAGGCAGACTTACTTCTGGCTGTGTTACCAGACCATAAGAAGTTCCTGCAAATGCATGTAATTTGGTTGATGACAGTATCCGGCATGGGAAAAACGCTGAGCCAAAATTGCACCATGCCAAAGAGAACAGATCTAATTAATTCCAGCCACCCAGCATAGGATAAATGCCTGCCCATCCAGCCTTGTATAGTAGATTCAAGTTTATGCAGGAGAGGGGAAAACTAACTAGCAAGAAGCCTGTAGGGACTGAGGGGGACACCAAGGTATTTAAAGGGGAAGCTGCCTTCAGAAAAACAAGAATCTTGGAGGATACTCTACTTAATACTGACTCCAACTCCACTAAAATAAATATAAGATTTCCCTGTATTAATGTGTAACCCCGAGTCCTGGCCAAAGATATGCAGCTGCTCTAGAAGAATCCGAACAAAAGATCTATCCCCCCAACATAACCGAAGCATGTCATCAGCAAAAGCAAGGTGACAAATATGGTGAAATGCACACTTCGAGTGAAAGTGGAAGTCTGGCTGTTGAGATGCTATCTTCAGCATACGGGAGAGGTACTTCATGCAAACAAGAAATAGATAGGGAGAAAGAGGGTCACCCTGTCGAACTCCACACTTCCCAGGGAAGAAATCATATAAGTTGCCATTGATAGCAACAGAGAAGGAAGAAGTTTCCACACAGAGCATAACAAGATGGACAAAATGTTGAGGGAAACCCAACAGATAAAGAAGCTCTCTGAGAAAAGGCCATTGCATTGAATCAAAGGCTTTCTTGAAATCAACTTTTATGAGGCATCATGGGAGGTTCTCTTCTTGTCATAATGCCTGAGAAACTCTTTAGCCAGATTGATGTTATCTATCATATTCCTTCCTCCAAGGAAAGCATTCTGAGCTGAACCGATAATGTCTTGGAGGGCATGACTGAGTCTTACAGCAAGAATCTTGGAAATCACTTTGTAGACCACATTGCAGCATGAGATAGGCCGAAAATCATTGGCAGAGTTAATATTAGCAGATTTCAGGACTAGAGCAATAATGGAATGATTAATATGCTTGAGAATCTTTCCAGAGGAAAAGAAATCCTGAACCGCCACACAGAAATCAACCCCAACTATGTCCCAAGACTTCTTGAAGAAAAGAGATGAATATCCATTAGGACCAGGAGCTTTGTCATTTCCAATGCTGAAGAGAGTTTCCTAGATAACTTCGTTGGACATAGGAGCCAAGAGAAAATCAGAGTCGGATTTATGCAAACGAGGACCATTATGAACAATAGCCTCATCAAGAGGAGAGGTAGACGATGAAGTGCCAATGAGGTTTTGATAAAAGTGGACAAATTCAGCACCAACTTCATCAAAAGAGGTAGTAAGAGCCCCATTACTACGCTGGATGGCAGAGATGAAACTTTTCCTGTGCTTCTGACTTATCAAAGCATGAAAAAAGCTTGTACCTCTGTCACTGTCCTTGAAGAAATTACACTTGAGCTTCTGAGTAAAAAATGCTTTCTCAGCAGACTTTAGGTTGAAAAGACTCAGCTTCAATTGATTAACCTTGTTCAGGAGAGAGATGTTATCTCTGGAATCATGCAGGAGGTATTGATGATACTCCAAATCAGCCTTAGCTCTAGCAACTCTCTCTGAGATGTGACTGAAATGGAGCTTGTTTAAAGTCTTCAAAGGACTTTTCAAAGACTTGAGTTTCCTGCACAAAACAAATATAGGAGTACCAGCCACCGGGGATTTCCATCCTTCAGAGATTAAGACTGCATATTCAAGATGGTCAACCCACATATTAAAAAACTTGAAGGGACGACGACTAGGGGATCTGCTAGTACCAATCTAAATGTGAGCTCCTGAGTGATAAGAGAAAGTCCCCAGAGGGTGAAAATGCACATGGGATGTGAGTTGAAGGTTGCACCATAGGGGATTAGCCAGCACACAATCTATTTTGGTCCAAATAGTCCCATTTGACCAAGTATAGTGGCAACCAGTGTTATTCATATAAGAGAGGCCCAAGTCTGAACAGCATGCTCTGAAATCAGCGACTTCAAAAGATGAGACAGGGGCACTATTGTGCTTGTCCTCCTGTGACATAATGGAATTAAAATCACCCAAAACAATCCAGGGAGTAGCTGGAGCCTAGGACTTAAGGTTGTCCCAAAGAGATCTGCGAGCAATAATAGTATTCAAACCATAAACAAAAGTAGCAGCAAAAGTGTGGTGAGTAGACAAGCTATGAATATAAACATGGATAGCCTGGGGAGAGGAATCAATCATGTCAACATGAACAATACAAGGATTCCACAACATAACTACTCTGGCAGAACCAACAGTTTTCACATTTGAGACAAGATTCCAGCGCTTCAGCTGAAGCTTATGCCTGAATTGAAGCTTGGTGAAACCAACTTAGTCTCCAAGAGACCACACACATCAAAACTATGTTTTTACATGAGGCGAACCAGCTCATGCTGCTTTAGAGGACTGTTGAGTCCTCTGACATTCCAACTGAATATGAGCATTACATAGGAGGGGGTGGAGGGGGAAACCCTACCACTCCCAGTTGTTCGAGATGTGCTCCTTTTTTGACCACGCACAGTGGTTGCATCAACAATAACAACATCAGGTCCTTTCTTGCATGGGGGTGCCCGAATAGTTTCTTTACCTTTAGAAAGTATGAGGGGGATTTGATCAGTGGTGGGAACAGCACCTGAAGGTGAGACAACAGGTCTTTTCATAAGGAACTTTATATAGTAACCTTGTAAAGAAAAAAAGATGAGAGATTGTGGATTTACTAGATCAAGAAATGATCAATTCTTCCAAAAACATTATATGTAAGGGCTTGAAAGTGCACTCAAAAAGAAAATGGATAGGGCTAAAAAGTGCATAATTCGGTAAGTGAGGGCTAAAAGGTGCACTAGAAGAAAAGAGATAGAGCTAGAAAATGCACTATTTGATGGGTGAGGGCTAGAAAGTGCACTTAAAAGAAAATAAATAGCGCTAGAAAGCGCACTCAAAATAATACGATTCAGGCAATGAAAAAACAATCAAATTCAGATTCTGATGTAAAATGTGCAACTGTCCAGTTTTACGGCAACAATCATAATTCTCAATCCGACCGTTGGACCAGGTTGAAAATTTACGTAGAGTCTCTTGACATGTTTTCCTACCTTAGGTTAACATTTCAGGTCAATCAAAGTTTGAAAAGACATGGAAATACCACCATCTTCTAGATGATCTTTTTGAGATTTTTGTTGGCTACCTCGATTACCCCATTCATCTTGGGTCTGTAGAAAAAAGAATTAAGATGCTTAATTTTCCACTTAGTGTAGAGCTCAACAATCAACTTCCTATTAAAATTCTAAGCATTATTAATTATAAATCTTGCTGGTAGGCCGTAGTGACAAATCAAATCTTTTTCAATGAACCTCTTAACCACCTTTTGTGTCACATGTATGTAAAAGCTGACCTCTATCCATTTAAAAAAGTAGTCTATAACAACCAGCATGAATTTATTCCTATTGCCGGCCTTCAGATTAATTGGTCATATAACATTCAATCCCTATATATCAAAAGAACATGGTAAGGTCATATTGAATAGCAGCGTCAGAGGTGCATTTATCTTATCACCATGTATCTGACACTTGTGGTTTTTTAAACATATTCTATACAATCCTCTCCATGGTCAACTAGAAGTACCCAGATCTTTGTATTTGTCTTGCCATCGTATGCATGTTAGCATGAGTGGCACAAATTCCCTTGTGGATTTCCTGTAATGCTTGCACAACCTCCTTTTCATTCAAACACCTAAGTAAAGTCCCATCAAATGACCTTTTATATGGGACATCTCATCGAAGTAATAATCCATGGTCATTTTCCTCAAAGTCTTTTCATTTACCTTGGAGGCTTTTGAAGGATATTCCCGGTGCTGGATAAGCCTTTTGATGTCTCTATACCATGGTTTTCCATCTCATGTCTCTTCCAATGAACAACAATTAGCTGGTTCAGTCCAAACCGGAACACTGTTCAGTCATTGGGTCATATCTGAAGTTGTAGATCTTGGATTTCAATTTGGTTTCTATGGCTAGAAAGCTAAGACATAGGCCTAAAACATTCATGGGAGTGATAGACTCAATTCTGCTGTTTAGAAGTTCAAATCTTAGCAACAACAGAGAAGTTAGAATTTGTCCTGCAACCTAGATACTATTCAATGTTTAGTCCATATCTCGATTTCTAGAAGTCAAAATACACCGATTCTTTTTTTGTTGGAAAGCTGAGATAATTTCCCAGAACTGTCATGGGACAATCTGTTCAAATTCTGATGTTAGCAATGACATTTTGTTTAGACAAGAAGATAAGGATTGTCACCAAGTCAAGATGTGGCCACCCACTCAACAATTAGTCATCAAATAAATAGTTTCAAATTTTGGCCTATAAAAGGAGGCATTTGCCATGTATTTAGGCATCTTGGTTTTTAGATCAAGATCATGTTCTTGTTCTCTCTTTATATTTTTGTAATGCTTAAGTTTTGTTTATATTAATCTCTTGTTTATACTTTTCATTTCGTTTCCTTCATTTAGTTAACTTATTTCTCATTTATGTTCTTATCTTGTTTATTTATGTTTCTCTTCTTCATTATGTTTAGCTAAGTTTATTATGTCAAGGTGAAAGGTTACACTAATGGTGTAAGAATAAGTATAGTATAAACTCAACATGGACTTTAATGTTTGATACTAACATGTTTTGTATTTATTATCTTATTCACTCTTAATACTTTGCTTGTTAAATGGTTAATCTAGATTTATGTTGTATAACCTTGGTACAACAAATACTTGGTACTTTCATAGCCCAAATCGTATGGTATAATCGGCACCTGTGCTATGAAAGAAACTTGATTTGTTGTTAACATAAGTTATAATCATGAATACCTGATAACATTTACAAGTATTAACATTATTCGAATAAGATAACTAATGTAATCATGTTAATAATTTATAATCCGATTGGAACCTCCTTTGTGTGTGGTTTCCAGTTGAGTAATAAGAGTTTATACTATACTTGTTTGAAATACCATTAGTGGATTGTCTAACCTTGACAATTGTTTTTATCATTGTTTAATCCTTATGTCAATATCACATCTCAAAGCTCTCTTCAACTTATTATTATTATTATTATTATTATTATTATTATTATTATTATTATTATTATTATATAGTTAACCTCCCTGTGGTTCGACCCCGGTCTTGCCGGGTTATTTATTACTTTGACACTCCTACACTTGGGAGAAGACATCAATCTTTTGGTCATGTCACATATGCTCTTAGTTTTCAAGAGAAAGGTAAGTTTCCATCTCAACCACAGCAAAATCCCAAGGGGCAATACAATTCAAATGCAAGAAGTTGTGGAAGCCAACACATGGATCAAGTCAAATCAGTCATTACTCTCCGCAGTGGTAAGGTTATTGAAAAACCCACTCTTGAACCTTGTGATTCATTTGATGATTGTTTGAGCAACTTAGAAAAGGTTTTGAGCAGGTGTGAAGAGAAGAATCTTGTACTGAATTGGGAAAAATATCACTTTATTGTAACAAACGACATTGTATTTGGTCACATTGTTTTATCGAAAGGAATTGAGGTTGACAAATCTAAAATTGAGTTAATTGCTAACTTGTCAATACCAAAATCTATTAAAGATGTTAGATCGTTCTTAGAACATGCTGGTTTTTATAGAAGGTTCATCAAAAATTTTAGTGTGATATATAAGCCCTTGAGTAACCTTCTAACAAAAGATAATATTTTTGAATGGACTGAACATTGTGAAGAAGCCTTTGTTAAACTTAAAAACTTGCTTACTTCTGCTCCTGTCATTCAACCTCCTGATTGGTCATTATCTTTTGAAATAATGTGTGATGCTAGTGATTATGCCCTGGGTGCTGTATTGGGACAAAGAAAAGATAAGAAATCTTATGTGATTTACTATGCAAGTAAAACTTTAAATAGTGCTCAAATGAATTACATCACCACTGTAAAAGAATTATTTGCAGTAGTATTTGCATGTGAAAAATTCAGGTCTTATCTTGTTGGCTCACTTGTTGTTTTTAGTGATCATACAACATTGAAATATCTTCTTTCTAGATTGGTGCGGTGGATTTTGTTACTTCAAGAATTTGATATCACAATCAAAGACAAGAAAGGCACCGAAAATGTTGTTGTAGATCATTTGTCAAGATTGACAACAGATTTGAAATCTGACATCACACCAATCGATGACTACTTTCCTGATGAATCTTTACTTTCTGTCTCTACATTGCCTTGGTTTGCTAATATTGTTAATTTTCTTGTTTCAAGACAATTGCTAGCTCACTGGAGTACCGAAGACAAAGGAAAGTTTTTAAACGAAATGAAGAAATTTTATTGGGATGACCCTTATTTATTCAAATATTATCCTGATCAAATATTTTGAAGATGCATTCCTGACAATGAGGTAAGTAGTGTCATTAAATTTTGTCATTCTGAGGCATGTAGGGGTCATTTCTCATCAAGAAAGACAACTGCAAAAATCTTACAAAGTGGATTTTACTGGCCTACCATGTTCAAGGACTCACATGTGTCATAACCCAATTTTTAACTTCTTCTATTTTATTTATTTATTTATTTATTATTATTATTATTATATCTACTGAAAATGATAATAAAAAAATGATGAAAAACAAGTAAAAAATGAAATAAATGAAGAATGAATTAAAATTTGGGTTAAAGGCAACATGATTTGAGGTTTAAAGATTTAATTAAACTCTTGACTAGTTTAATTAATCAAATCAAGGGCTTAATTGGATAATTGATAAGTTTTGAGACTTAATTGAGCTTGAAATCAATTTAGTTAATCCAATCAAGGTTTTAATTGGACAATTGATAAGTTTTGAGACTTAATTAAGCTTGAAATTAATTTAATTAATCCAATCAGGGGCTTAATTGAAGAAATATCAAAGTTTGGGGTTTAATTGGGGTTCAAATTGCAAAAATTAAAATCCAAGGACTAGCTTGAAAATGGCGCAGAAATGCAAGGATCCAATTACATTTTAACCAGGGGTTTGATTGCAAAATTATAAGAATTACAAGGACCAAATTCGCAGCCTTTAGAACCAGGAAACGGGGTCGTTTTGCAACGACTGTTCATCGTCTCTTTACTCTGTAACGGCTCTGCTATTAAAGGCAGAGACGTTTCATCCATTGGCAGCCAACGCAAACGTTTTCTTTATTGAAGGCGTCGGTAACGGAGAATTTAGGAGGCCAGCCGTTACCGCCACCGAGGCTGCCGCTGGCTCTAAAAGGCTGAGCAAAGGCGACCTCGTGAAGGGGAGGCAAAAAAAAAAAACACCGAGGGAGATAGAGGAAAGAAACCCATAAAACAAAGACCAATACAAGCAATAAACCCAGAAAACCAACATTAATATCACCGTCTTCTCAATCGCCCCCTGCAAACTAGAAAATGGAAGAACCCAAGCAGCAAGCCGTGACCTTCATCATCACCGAAACAAAAGGAAAACAAAAAGGGAAAGGTCATACACAGACGAGAGCAAAATCACTGTGCTGCAAGCCTCCTCACAATCTCCAGAAGCAGAAAAAGGAAGAACCCAAGCAGCAAGCCGTGACCTTCATCATCACCAAAACAAAAGGAAAACAGAAAGGGGAAGGTCATACATAGACGAGAGCAAAATCACTGTGCCGCAAGCCTCCTCGCAATCTCCAGAAGCAGGTAGGCCATTTTCATCTTCTTTTCATTCTTGTTTGAAATTGTGCAATTGTGAAAACTGTGCGAAGGTAATTTAATTACCTTCGCACAGTTGATGCACGCGTGAAATTGTATCATGCGTGCACCTTAATTAACTCAGCCGGGCCACTGGCTTGGGCCAGTGGTCGGGGCCCAGCCCCTTTTGGGCTGAGCTGGGTCTGGCCCAAAAAAAAAAGGGAAATCATGTCTTAGAATTTTTTTTATCAACATACTGGTGTAGAAATAAAAATTTTGCATGTTCTTTTAAAACAAAAATATTTTTGTTTTTTTTATTATTCACTGATATCAGGATCAGGAATAAAAAAATATATTTTTCAGGCTATGAATTTTTACCAACACCAGAGTTGGAATTATTCGTGGTGGAATTTTTAATTGGAATTATTTGTGTTGGAATATTTACCAACGCCAGAGTTGGAATTATTCGTGGTGGAATTTTTAATTGGAATTATTTGTGTTGGAATATTTACCAACGCTAGAGTTGGATTTATTCGTGGTGGAATTTTTAATTGAAATTATTTATGGTAGAATATTTATCGACGCCAGAATTGGAAATATTCGAGATCAAATATTCATTGACGCCAGAGTCAGGAATATTATGATTAAACCATCATTGTTTTTTTTTAAAAAATAAAAATAAAAAAAATACACATGCATGGATTTAAATTTATTTCTTAGGTTTATTCATTGAAATTAGAGTCAATAATATCATACGTTTTTACACACAAATCAACAATTTTTTTTTATTTAGCAATTTAAGATTAAAACAGCAATGCAGCTTATCTCAGGTAGGGTGCGCTAGGGGTGCTAATACCTTCCCTACCCTCAACCAGTCCCGTACCATAGGATCTCTCTTGACCAATTAGGGTTCCTAGTGACCATAATACTAGGTGGCGACTCCTTAAACAAAACCTTTTCCCCTAAAAGAACCAGATGCCAGATATCTGTTCTTTTTCCATAATTCAAGATTATTTTTAAGGCCGCCGCGATGTCGAGTGCGACAACATGCATTCTGCAAGACTTGTGAAAATTGTCAAAGTTGGGATCTATTTCAAAACATCACATGATGCCTTTAAATCCTATTCTTGTCATTGAGATCTTTAACTGTTGGGGTATAGATTTCATGGGTCCATTTCCTCCATCATTTGGTTTCTTGTACATATTAGTTGCAGTAGATTATGTTTCAAAATGGATAGAGGCAATTCCAAGTCGAAACAATGATCACAAAATAGTGATAAAGTTTTTGAAAGAAAATATTTTGAGTCGGTTTGGAATCTCTCGAGCCATGATAAGTCATTTGAGTCTTTATGAAGAAATATGGAATCACACACAAAGTTGCCACCCTTTATCACCCTCAGACAAGTGGACAAGTAGAGCTTGCTAATAGGGAGATCAAACATATCTTGGAGAAAACAGTGAACCCTAATAGAAAAGACTGGTCTTTAAGATTTAATGATGCACTTTGGGTTTATCGAACTGCTTATAAAACATCATTAGGTATGTCACCTTATAGACTAGTCTATGGAAAACCTTGTCACTTACCTGTGGAACTTGAACATAAAGCTTATTGAGCTATTAAAACTTTCAATTCTAACCTTGATGATGCTAGTTAGCTGCAAAAATTACAAATAAATGAGCTTGAGGAAATAAGAAATGATGCATATGAAAATTCAAGAATTCATAAAGCAAGAATCAAAGAGTTTTATGACAAGAAAATACTGAGAAAAACATTCAATGTTGGTCAAAAAGTCTTGCTTTATAATTCTCGACTCCATTTATTTCCTGAAAAATTAAGATCAAGATGGAGCGGTCCTTTTATTGTGAAACATATGTATCCATATGGGGCTTATGATATTGAGAATCTAAAGAATGACAATGTTTTCAAGGTAAATGAGCATCGTTTGAAAGTTTACTTTGACAATTTCTTAGTTGAAAACGACTCTATTGAATTGAGTGATCCTGTATATAAAGATTGATTCTTTTTCTCACATTGTTTTTGTGTTTCTTTTTGGTGTGACTTTTGTTTTGCTAGTCTCTCTCACCTCGGTCAAATGGCAGATAACGGTACTCCATGACTCTTAAGTCGGTTCTTTTAGTTTCCTATAATAACTGATATATGTGTCTATATTTGTGCAATTCTTTGCTCTTTCTCCTTTCTTTGCATCTCTTCTCCAATTCTCATTTGAAAATAGACACCACTCTTGAAAAATTAAAAAAGTATTTTCCCGCTTTGCTTCTAAATGCGATTGTAAAAATTTACCGTGCTAGGTATGCAAGATTGAGGTTGTTAATGAATCATGGAATTCCTGAAGATAATCGCTGGCTAATTGAAGTAAAGGTCCGATTATCAGGTGAGTCCTTCAATTCTTTCATTTCATACATGCCTCGAACAGGTAAAAGCACTTTTGCAAAGAAACATCGTGCAAAACTACTGAAAGCCTGTCACCGATGTGCCATATGGACTTGTAATGCACAATGCCATTTTTTAGAAATGATATCTGTAAGCCGTGAATATAAAATACAATTCATTAAGGATGGGCTGAGTAAGGGGTATTTAGATAATCTTCTATTGACTCTTGAGACGCATCCTAGTAGAGATTTGCATCATGCAATTCATGATTTATAGCCCCAATTCCATAAAGAACATGCTCGACATAGTCTTGGGAAGCCTATCTCCGACCCATAGAGGGCGTTTAAGCCGTTCTTGGATGTAAAACCAAGGGAAGATGTGATCCACAATCACAACTACCTGTACATACACATACTTTTTCAAAATAAATAAATAAATAAATAAATAGAGAGAGAGAGAGAGAGTGAGACTCCAGCTGGCCTATTTATAGGTCGTATGATTGTATTTTCAATTTCTCATCTATAAAATCTTCTCTTCCTTCCCTTCATTTCTACTCAACCCATACATTCAACAGATATAGAAGTGTGTAGAAATGGCAGGTTTCTCAAGTCATCACATAAAAAATATTTGTGTTTTCGGTGAATCCAATCCTGAGAAGAAAATAGAGTTTTTAGAATCAACAAATCATTTTGGTCAGGTACTATCTGAGAGAAAGATTCATTTAGTGTATGGGGGAGGCAGTCTTGGGTTAATGGGGGGGTTTGGGGGGTGTGTCAATAGCTGCATTTTTAGGAGGTAGTCAAGTTTTGGGGGTCGTCCCTAAAGCTTTAGCAAAGGGGGATATCATTGGAAAAATAATTGGAGAGGAACTACAGGTCTCCACAATGTCTGATCGAATGAATATAATGTTTAACCATGCTGATGCCTTCGTTACCTTACCAATAGGTTTGGGCACATTGGAAGAGGTCTTTTATATTTCCTCTTGGGCCCAACTACACTTTCACCATAAACCCATAGGTCTGTTAAATGTTAATGGTTTTTATGATAATTTGTTATCTTTTCTTGATCATGCTGTGGAATAGAAATTTCTAACATCTTCGGCAAGACAAATCATAATCTCTGCTGCTACTGTTGAACAATTGATTGACCAACTACAATCTTTCATCCCTATAATTGATCCCTCCATGAATTGCATAAATTGGTCAACTAAGGAGAGCCATAAAAAGTTTAGATTGGATTTGAGCCTTCGTTTGTGAAACCTTGTGTCTTTTGGTTTTGTTAATAACATATTATTTTGTTTTGTTATTTCTTATATTTGTTTAAGTGTGTTTCATGTTTGTCAGTGTTCGTTGTTTCAGGTGATGTCTTCTATACTCTATCTTTCTACCATAGGACATTGAGGACAATGTCTTGTTCTGGTTGGAGGGAGAGGGTAGTAGTTGACATTAAAAAAAAAACTAACTTATTAACTGTTTTTGCTTATTAAAACCATTTGACAAAACTGTTATTAGGATGACAAAGTAAGGAGGAATTTTATTGACTCTTGAGACTCATCTTAGTAAATATTCTTATTAAGGTCTATCAGAATACTTCTTGAAATATTCAGGTTTACGAATTCTCGCATTGTTATCACTTGATTCTGCTCATATACTCATTTAACAAGTATTCTTAAACCTTCATTTTCACACACACACTTTAATATATGATTGTGGGTTGCACATTGGATTATTACATTATTTATGTTCTTTTGTTAAAGGTAACAACTAAGGGAAAATGATAGTATATAATTTACAAAAGAAAAAAAAATTTAAAAATTAATGATAATAAAAACGTAGATAAGTTTGGTTTTGTAGCCTCCCTAACCTAAGCAATTTAGCCCGAAGGGGTGTTTTAACACCTAATACCCTAAAGTCAACTGATTTGGGAGCTATTGGCCCAACGCTTGTTACATGGGTCAAGGAGAAAAGCTTAAGGGAATCAAACATTGCACTATCTACGTATCAGTATCTGCAACCCGAGCTACTACCTCGTAGGGATGTCTCAACACCTAATGCCCTAAGACCAACTGGTCTGGGAGTCATTAGCTGAAAGCTCATTACATGGCTTAAAGATGCATTGTGTTTTAAGTTATATGTATATATATTAAAAAAAGAAAAAGAAAAAAAAAGATAATAATCTCAACCCAAGGGAGTTAACCTTAAACATTAGAACAAAAAATTTGTTTTCTTCCAAGAAAAGCCCCATAACTATGTGTTGATATATTGAGCACAAAAGGAAGGTTTATTAATATCTTGTTTAAGAAGTATGAAGTAGATATATAAATTTAATGAGAGTTTGTTTACTTAGATAGATTAATGGAAGTTGAATGATGAATGCCTTGCTTTGTAGAACTTGCAAATAACTCCTTAACAAAAACATGTTTTATAATAACAAGTCTGATACTATAAGATACTTTTGATTTATGGTAAATGTTCATCTTAAATGCAGGCCTATCACATAAATCAAAGGATTGATTCATGAGTTTAACTACTGAAATTGAGAAGACAAAGAGAGGGTTAAGTTTAGAAAAGATATGCTGGTTCAGTCCAAACCGAACACTATTCAGTCATTGGGTCATATCTGAAGCTGTAGATCTTGGATTTCAATTTGGTTTATATGGCTAGAAAGCTAAGACATAGGCTTAAAACATTCATGGGAGTGAAAGACTCAATTCTGCTGTTTGGAAGTCCAAATCTTAGCAACAATGGAGAAGTTGGAATCTGTCCTGCGACCCAGACACTATTCAGTATTAAGCCCATATCTTGATTTCTAGAAGTCAAAATACACTGATTCTTTTTTATTGGAAGTTGAGACAATTTCTTAGAACTTTCATGGACAATCTGTTCAAATTCTGATGTTAGCAATGATATTTTGTTCAGACAAGAAGATAAGGATTGTCACCAAGTCAAGATGTGGCCACCCACTTAACAATTAGTCATCAAATCAATAGTTCCAAATTTTGGCCTATAAAAGAAGGCATTTGCCATGTATTTAGGCATCTTGGTTTTCAGATCAAGATCATGTTCTTGCTCTCTCTCTTTATATTTTTGTAATGCTTAAGTTTTGTTTATATTAATCTCTTGTTTATGCTTTTCATTTCCTTTCCTTTACTTAGTTAACTTATATCTTATTTATGTTCTTATCTTGTTTATTTATGTTTCTCTTCTTCATTATGTTTAGCTAAGTTTATTATGTCAAGGTGAAAAGGTTACACTAATGGTGTAAGAATAAGTATAGTATAAACTCTACATAGACTTTAATGTTTGATACTAACATGTTTTGTATTTGTTATCTTAGTCACTCTTAATACTTTGCTTGTTAAATGGTTAATCTAGATTTATGTTGTATAACCTTGGTACAACAAATACTTGGCACTTTCATAGCCCAAATTGTATAGTATAACCGACACCTGTGCTATGAAAGGAACTTAATTTGTTGTTAACATAAGTTATAATCATGAATACCTGACAACATTTACAAGTATTAGCATTATTCGAATAAGATAATTAATGTAATCATGTTAACAATTTATAATCCGATTGGAACCTCCTTTGTGTGTGGTTTCCAGTTGAGTAATAAGAGTTTATACTATACTTGTTTGAAATACCATTAGTGGATTGTCTAACCTTGACAATTGTTTTTATCATTGTTTAATCCTTATATCAATATCACATCTCAAAGCTCTCTTCAACTTATTATTATTATTATTATTATATAGTTAACCTCCCTGTGGTTAGACCCCGGTCTTGCCGATTTATTTATTACTTCGACACTCCTACACTTGTGAGAAGACATCAATCATTTGATCGTGTTATTAGTCCACCTATCGTTCATCCCACCGTCATCTTTGACTGTTAGCCTATCCTCACCAGGAAGGTCAAAATTTAATGGCTCATAATCTTCCACAACATGATCTGGTAGATGGTCAACAATGACGCTTCCTTTTACAACCTTCATTGTCATATAAACAATGTCATATTTTACGAACAACACTTGCCATCTTGCTATTCAGCTTGACAAGTAAGGTTTTTTATATAATACTTGAGCCTTTTTACGCCCCAAACCAAAGCACAATATAGCCTTTCGATGACGGTATACTGGGATTCATAATAATTAAACTTCTTGCTCAAGTAGTAGATAACTTGCTCTTTCCTTCTTGACTCATCGTGCTGGCCTAACACACATCCCATGGTCATTTTTTTCACCATCAAATATAGGAACATAGGTCTTTCTAGTATAGGAGGCACTATCAATGGCGGATTTTACAAATACCTTTTGATCTTGTCAAAGGCTTCTTAGCAATCACTATCTCATAACCCGACATTTTTCTTTCTAAGTAAACAAAAAATCAGCTCGCGTGTTATTGTGAGCTGAGATATGAACTGGGCTATGTAGTTCAAACGCCCAAGAAAACTTCTTATTTCTTTCTCTATATTTGGCACCAACATATCCTGGATTTCCTTTACTTTGTTCAGATTAACTTCTATTCTTTAACTACTTACTACAAAACCCAATAGTTTTTCGATCCTTACCCTGAATGAGCATTTTAAGGGATTCAGTCTTAATTAAAATTTTTGTAGCCTTTCAAATAATTTTCTCAGTACTTGCTCATGATCTTTTTTTTCTTTGATTTGACAAGTATATCATCTACATAGAATTCCACTTCTTGGTGCATCATGTTGTGGAACAAAGTGACCATTGCTCTTTAATACATGGCAGTGACATTCCTCAATCCGAATGGAATCACTTTATAAGCAAAAGGTTTCCCTAGACATGACAAATGTAGTTTTCTCCTTATCTTCCTATGTCATTCTAATCTGATTATATCCTGAGAACCCATCCATGAATGAGTATGTGACACTCTTCGCAACATTATTGACTAAGACATCTATGTGGGTTCAGGCTTGTCTTGTTCAAGTCTCTGTAATCCATACACACCCTGATCCTGCAGTCTTTCTTGGAAACTATAACTACATTAGCCACCAATTAAGGATAATGGACCACATTCAGGAATCATGCATCCCACTGTTTCTATATTTTTTCCTTCACCCTAAGTAGTATATCTGAGCGCATTCATCTAGTCTTCTGTTTAGCCGGCTTACTTCTTTCCATTAAAGAAATCCTGTGTGCCACTATTTCAGTGATCCTCATAGTATCATAAAACTACTAAGCTGAGCTTCTCATTAGATGCTTATAATATGAGGGACTTAAAGGTGTTGGTGAACAACATCACCATTTCTGTTTCTATTAGCAGAGGTTGGACATGTATTGCCTTATCTTGTCATCTCTGCGTATATGCTCTCATGCTCTCATGGATTCTTGGTTTCCCTTCTTCATGGCTATCAGACTAGTCCTGTCAGTAATAGTTTCCAAATTGAATTTATACTACTTTAAGAAGACGTCTGCCAGATCCTTCCATTTATTAATCTTGGTACTATTTAGTCTTATATACCAACTCAAGGCAGATTATAAGCCTGAAATAAATAGATTAGCATTTTTTCATCGTGGATAACTTCATCCATCTTGTTGCAGTATGATCAGAGATAAGTGTTTAGGCATTCTCGTTTGGTATACTTGACGAAGTCCGACACTCTAAACTCCTTTGACACCATAATATTTGGAACCAAACAACCTTCAACTACTAATATAGGGTCAGTCAGATCATTTCCTTCAATTGCTCTCAATCTCCCTTAAAGAGCAATCCATTTATCATGGTCCATGAGACAAGTAGATCTTTCATTAGAGGGTCCTTCAGCTGTCAAATCCACAGTAACCGGAGTTTGAGCTGGTTGGACAGGGGCAATATGGATAAAATGTTACCAGGTCGTTCAATCTACCCTTAACTTATAAGGTGCATGAGGGACATGAGCTGTTGGTGTCTCCATAGAAGGCTGTGCAGATGTTCCTTTTCTACTCTTGAAACTTAATGCTTGTTCAATCAAATTTGTGAGTCTAGCCACTTAACCTTTGATGCTCTCAATTTCCCACTTAACCTTTGATGCTCTTAATTTTCTTTTGATAACAAGCCTCTATTTGGGTCTTTTCATTGTTTTCCATCCTTTCTCTCAGTTAGATGTAGTAGACCTTTTAGTGGGAGACCTGTGTTTCAACCTATGAACATGCATTCTAAATGTATGAGCATGCATTCAATATGATGAGCTTGCCCTTCAAGGGGTGACACAGTCATAACTCTTATATGATGAACAAAAATTTTGATTATTGCGTAAACTCTACAACAAAAATTTTCTGAGTGATGACCATTGTGTCATCCATAAGTTTTGAATCTAAGATGCTTCATGAATGACTTACCTTGATGCAAAACATGTGTAAGGAGGAGCATACACTAGAAGGTTATGTTATAATTCTTTTATGTGAGACAAAGGGTAAGTTTACACTATTTGGTCTCTAAAAGGGTCTCAGATCTTCCTAGTGATGGTTTTTGTAAAGATAATATAGGGATATTGTGAGGAATGGTTAAGACATGTATGCCCACCATTACCGAGCAGACACTCAGATATGAGTTAAGTGTTTAACATATCTGAACTCTAACCAATAGTCATAGATTAGATCGATAATCCCCTACCTAATCTAGAAGTTTATGTGTGCTTTTCAAAATTAAATCAGGTGATGTATGAGGCATTAGTCCATATCTAATATACAAAAGCATGTGTCATATATACAAAACAATGCATGTTGATAATAAAAAAAAATGATAGAAAAAAGAAGTAAAATTTAAAGCATAAAAAAGAAAAAAAAGGTACATATTAACAAAAAAACAAACACAATAATCAGACAAACAAACAAAATGTAATCCACGGGTTCCAAGTGGAGTCGTTATTCTGTCGCATGTGTGCGGCGTCGTGACGATCATCTACCTGGATCAGGATCGTCAGGAATGATATGGTTGGAAGAGACAAGAAATTCTTGTTCTTCATCAGTAGAAAAAAAGGAATGAGGGTCGCTACCTAGTATTTTGGTCACTAGAAACCCAATTGGTCTCATAGTCTGGGTAAGGGGACTGATTGCGTAAACGGAAGGTATTAGAAGCCTAATACGTCTTACCTAAGGTAAGCTGTATTATTTATTTATCTAATGTAAACTAATGTAATGTTATGTTTTCTTGGTCTATCTAGGGTTTAAAAAAAGTCTTTTTCAGTGAGGAGATCCTTATTTTATCAGGTTAAAAATCTAACAATTCTAATGCTAATATAAAAAATAAAATAAACTATCTTTTTATTTAATATCAAGAATATGTTTTGCGTATATGTTCATAATTTCACATATTAAAAAAATAAAATAAAATTTTTTTTGGTAATTTTGAAATGTAGGCCAAAATCCTTTAGAATTTTACAAACTTGTTGTAAAATCCATGCAATATTTTTTTAATACATGTCAAAGAATTTTAGATTTTTTTTTAAAAAAAATGCTTAAATAAATATAGGATTTTTAACCATATAAAAATAAATTATTTTTTTAGTTTTTGTTTGGTAAAAATCTATTTTTCTTTGAAATAAAACTACCAAAAAAGGCTTAAAGTGTTTTTTTTTTCCCAGACACACCATTAAAAAAAAAAAAACCCTTTACAAAAATCATGGCAAACCAATCAAGGCATTGAACCCTTTGACCCAATTTGTTTTACCAGGTTGAGCCAAAATTTTGGTTTGATCATAAACCAAACTAAAAATCTTGGTTTGACTTGAAAAAAATCTAAAAACAAAACCAAAAAAAAAAAAAAAAACAGATTAAACACCAAAAAATACAAACTAAAAAAAACTTAAACAAAACAGATCAAACACCCAAAAAAGATGAAGAACACCAAGAACATTGAAACGAACCCAGCAACATGGAACCGAAAACATACCGGATTTAGTCAAAACGAAGGCATATACATGTTGAAAATCATGCAAAGATCAATAATTTAGCATCCATTCACTTTGATTATCTCTTAAACATTATAATTTTGTCAGAAAAAGGTTCTAAACTAAAACCCTAGGATTAAAAACCATTAAAATCATGTTATTGATACAAATAAATACTAGATTATTGGTTAATCATGCATAAG
>Ga0325400_1000535_pt1 | contig 28521 bp, 26 predicted proteins | sample PopdelMetagenome_2_FD_205662 | JGI IMG/M metagenome (GOLD analysis project Ga0325400, IMG submission 205662) | Populus deltoides microbial communities from Bellville, Georgia, United States - Xylem-PdKOR-R1 | ecosystem: Host-associated > Plants > Phyllosphere > Stem > Wood/Secondary xylem...
CGAGTGCGTCGGCGTGGGCCTGCTCAACAGGGACATGCTGTTCGGCGGCGTCAAGGACACCTAGGCCGATCAGGGTAGATAGCGCGACACAGGCTGCCGCGACTTGGAAGCGGCCAGGACCCACTTACGGCCGTTCACCGCTGGTCCCCGGCTTCCCGACTTCGGCCACTCATTCAGTTCAGCGTTGGCGGCGATCGGAACTGGCTGATGCCGCTCTGCACGCGGCCAAGCTTTCCCAGAACGGAGGGGTCGTGAAAATGCATGGTCCTTCTCGGAACTTGACCAAGCACCCCCTTTAGGAAGCAAGCAGCGTCGTTGCCGAGTGCGCCAGCAAGGCCGTCTCGGTTCGATCTTGTCTGGCTGCAGGCTGGGCGCGACGTGAGTTCCGGGACGCCACATGTGCCTGCGGGCGGGATGACCGAGACCGCTTGAAGCCGTGTGGCCAGACCCTCCATAGCGTGCACATGAGCCTCGCCCCGGTCACGCTGAACCCGCTCGAGCTCGGTCAGCGTACCGTGATGCACGTCGGAGCGGCCGTGCCGGCGCTCGCGGTGGCTGCCGCAGGCGTCGCGGCCGCCGTCGCGGCGCAGGATCGGCTCGGTTGGCCGGGCTGGCCGATCATGCTGACGGCCGGCGCGCTCGCGCTCTGGGTCCTGCTGGTCTCGCCCCGGCGTCGGTGGGCGGCCTGGGGCTGGGCACTGACCGATGACGAGCTCCACGTCGCGCACGGCGTCTGGACGACGTACTACACGGTGGTGCCGCTCGCCCGCGTGCAGCACATCGACGTGGCGCAGCAGCCCGTCGAACGGGCGTTCGGCGTCGCGCGCCTAGTCCTCCACACGGCGGGCACGTCGCACGCGGTCGTCGTCCTGCCCGGCCTGTCGCGCGCGACCGCCGAGGAGCTTCGGGACGCCGTCCGCGCCCACGCGCGCACCGAGACGTGGTGAGCGGCTCCGGAACCCTCGAAGCAACGCACGCGGCGGAGGGCGGACGACGCAGGCTGCACCCGGCCAGCGTGGCTGTCGCCGTGGTCCGGAGCGTGCCCTCGGCGCTGCTGGCAGCGCTGCCGGCCTTGCTCGCCTTCGGCGCACGCGCCGACCTCCGGGTCGTGCTGGCGGGAGCCGCCGCGGTGGTGCTGGTCGCCGCGGCGGTCCGCTGGCTAGCGTGGTCGCGGTTTACCTACGCCCTGACCACCGACGCCGTCGTGATCGAGAGCGGCGTCCTCGGCCGCAATCGCCGTACCATCCCCTACCAGCGGGTGGCGGACGTCGGCATCAGCCGCCGTCCACTGCAGCGCCTGTTCGGCTTGGCCACGGTATCGCTGGAGACCGGCGGCGCGGGCGCGGACGAGGGCGTCCTCGACTCCGTCTCGGTCGCGGAGGCGCAGCGGCTCCGCCGGCGCCTTCGTGGCGGCCCCGCGGCGGCGGCGCGGGACGCGTCCCCCGCGGTCGAAGCCGGGTCGGAAACCGTAAAGGCGCCGGACGCCGTGCCGGTCTTCGCCATGAGCGGGCGGCGGGTGCTGCTCTGGGGCCTGTTCAACTTCTCGCTGGTATGGATCGCCGTCGGCTTCGGCGCCCTCCAGTACCTCGATGGGGTGCTGGGCTTCGACTACGGCCTCCTGCAGGACGCGGTGATGGCCCGCACGGCCGCCGCGCGCTCGCTGCCGTTCTCGGTGGCGGCGGGTCTGGTGGCGCTCACCCTCGCGGTCGTCCTGCTCGTCGGTGTGGTCGCCGGGCTCGTGCGCACGGTGCTGAGGGACCACGGCTACCGGCTGATCGACGAGGGCGGACGCTTACGGCGCGCGCGGGGGCTGCTCACCCGCAGCGAGGCGATCATCTCGCTTCCCCGCGTGCAGCTCGCCGCCGTCGACGACGGGGTGATCCGCCGCCGCCTGGGCTGGTCGCGCCTGCGCGCCCAGGTGCTGGGCGGCGAAGGAGCGGACGGCCGTCAGGACCTCGCGCCTTTCGCCCGTGCCGAGGAGGTGGACGGAGTGCTCCGGCTGCTGCGATTGCAGCGCGTGCCGCCGGGCGGACTGGAGGCCGTGGCGCGGGGGCACGTGGTCCGAACGCTGCTGCGGCGGGTGGGGCCGCTCGCCCTACTGACCCTGGCGGCGGCGTTGGCGACGCCGTTCGCCGTTCTTGCGACGCCGCTCCTGGTCCTGGCCGTCGGGTCGGCGCTGCTGAGCCGCCGCCACCACCGCTTCCGCTTCGGGTCCGACCTGCTGCAAGTGCAGCGCGGCGTGCTGAACCGGACGACGTGGATCGTGCCCGTCCCGCGCGTCCAGGTCGTCTCGCTTCGGCGGAGCTGGCTCCAGCGTCGGCTGGGGCTCGCGACCGTTCTCATCGACACGGCCGGCGGTTCCCGGTTCGGCGGACCTGACATCGAGGACTTGCGGGAAGACCAGGGGTGGAAGTTGATCGGCCGGCTGTGGCGCTGATGAGCAGCATGGCCGCCCCTGTTTCAGTTGCGAAGACCCACTCCCGGCCACTCGTGGCCTGTTTGCCACTCCCCGCTTCCGGCCATCTGTTCATCGGCGGAGGCGACAGGATCAGCTACGCGCGGCGCGAGCTCGGGCGAGGCGCGAGGCGGTCAAGCGCATCAGCGTTGTCCCGACCCCAGCCGTAGAGCAACTCTACCGGCTCCACGAAACGCCGTCCTAGATCCGTCAGGCGGTACTCGACCATCGGCGGGATGGTGCTCCAGACGTGCCGGCTGACGAGACCGCTCGCCTCCATGTCGCGCACGGTCTGGATCAGCATCTTCTTCGAGATACCGGGCAGGCTGCGCTGGAGTACGCCCGTTCGTGCCGCACCGCCGTGACGGGCGTGGAGCGTGTGCAGCACCATGCTGGTCCACTTGGTCGCGAACAGCTCTAGCACGCGTCGCGGGGCGCAATCCTCGCGCCATTCCTCGTCCGGTGTTCCGGGCTGCACGTGGTTACCTCCTGGTGCCTAGGGTCCCAAATGGTGCCGTCTAGAAGCGCTGTGCATCCACGCCTAGCTCCCGGACAGCGAGGAGACGCTCATGACGAAGACGGCATTGGTGGTGGGCGCGAGCGGGATCGTCGGCAGCGCGACGGCGGCGCTGCTCGAGGACCAAGGCTGGACGGTGCACGGCCTTTCGCGACGGCCAGCTGCCCCGCCGGGCATACGGCCGGTAGCGGCGGATCTGCAGGACCCGGACGCGACCGCCGCGGCGCTGCGCGGCGTGAACCCGGACGCGGTATTCATTACCACCTGGGCCCGGCAGGACAGCGAGGCGGAGAACATCCGCGTCAACGCCGCCATGGTGCGCAACCTGCTGGACGGTCTGCCCAAGCCCACCGGCGCGCGCCACGTCGCGCTGGTCACGGGCCTCAAGCACTATCTCGGGCCGTTCGAGACGTATGGAAAAGGCTCGCTGCCGCAGACGCCGTTCCGCGAGGAACAGGGCCGGCTCAACATCGAGAACTTCTACTACGCGCAGGAGGACGAGGTGTTCGCGGCGGCGGAGCGCGATGGCTTCAGCTGGAGCGTGCATCGGCCGCACACGGTGATCGGGCTGGCGGTCGGCAACGCCATGAACATGGGCACCACGCTCGCTGCCTACGCGACGTTGTGTCGCGAGACGGGGCGGCCGTTCACCTTCCCCGGCTCGGCCGTGCAGTGGTCGGGCTTGACCGATATGACCGATGCCGGCCAGCTAGCCGCTCACCTGCTCTGGGCAACGGAGACGGGGGCGGCCCACGATCAGGCGTTCAACGTCGTCAACGGCGACGTCTTCCGGTGGCAGTGGATGTGGGAGCGCATCGCTGAGTGGTTCGGGCTGGAGGCGGCACCATTCGACGGCATCGTGCGACCGCTCGAGCAGCAGATGGCGGACCATGCCCCCTTGTGGCGTAAGATCGCGACCCGCGAGGGCCTAGCCGAGCCCGACCTTGGCCGTCTCGCATCGCCCTCGCACACCGACGCCGATCTCGGGCGGCCTATCGAGGTGGTGACGGACATGAGCAGGAGCCGCCGCCTGGGCTTCACCGGCTACCAGCCGACCGACGACGCGTTCTTCGCCCTGTTCGACCGGCTGCGCGCAAACCGCCTGATCCCGTGAGGCCTGCCGTGACCCACAAGGCGACATTCGAGCTAGCTTGGTGGCTGCCTGAAACTCGCCGCTCGTTCATAGCAGGGCTCCGCCCCCGCGCTGGCGAAAAGCGGAAGATGAAGTCCGAGCGCACACGAACGACAAAGCTAACGTCCATCTCTTGGCCTGTCATTTTCATATCGTAGCCATGCGGCTTCTCAGAAGGGTGCGTGAGCCGACAACTTATCAACGAATATCGTGCCGATCTCGATCGCTTGCGCGCCTTATCAGGCAGCCGCCGTGGGGCCGTGCTGCGCGAAGCGTTCAAGGACCTGCTGGCACGCTGGGGCCGCACCCACGATCTGCAATTCATCCCCGAGCACTACATCGTCACCCCGCAAAAGAACCGCATCTCCTTCGACGGTGCGCTGCTCCACGCGCTGCGCGTGCCGTTCGGCTATTGCGAGGCGAAGGACGCCGACGACGATCCAGGGTCAGAACCCATTGATGTGAGGTGTTTGATCTGATCCAGGCTCCGTGAGGACACCGGGATGAGCGACCTGTTTTGGCTGACGGACGAGCAGGTGAAGCGCCTGCGGCCGTTCTTTCCCAAAAGCCACGGCAAACCCCGGGTGGATACCGGCGGGTGCTGAGCGGCATCGTGTTCGTCAACCGCAATGGCCTGCGCTGGCGAGGCGCGCCCAGCGCCTATCGCCCGCACAAGACGCTGTACAACCGATGGAAGCAGTGGGGTGAGCGGGGTGTTTCCTCCGCATGATGGAGGGCTTAGCGGCGGCGGACGCCGAGCCCAAGACGATCATGATCGATGCCACTTACCTGAAGGCCCACTGCACGGCATCAATCCTGCGAGTAAAAAGGGGGACCTCCGCCGCCTGATCGGTCGAACAAGGCGGCATGAACACCGAACATCGTGCCGTTGCCGATACGAGCGGCCGCCCGTTGAGCTTCTTCATGACCGCCGGGCAAGTCACCGACTACACCGGCGCGGCAGCGTTGCTGGACGACCTACCGAAGGCGCAATGGCTGCTCGGTGACCGCGGCTATGACGCCGAGTGGTTCCGGGACGCCCTCCAGGCCAAAAGCATCCAGCCCTGGATACCGGGGTGCAGGTCCCGCAACGAGCCGGTCAGGTACGACAAACGCCGCTACCGGCGTCGCAGCCGCATCGAGATCATGTTTGGTCGGCTGAAGGACTGGCGCCGCGTCGCTACCCGCTACGACCGGTGCCCGACCGTCTTCTTCTCCGCCGTCGCCCTCGCCGCCACCGTCATCTTCTGGCTGTGATCAACGAGACCTGACCCTAAGCTGAGCCACCAGACTGCTCAGCCAGGGGGAAGCACTCCTCTCGCCTACTGCAGAAACCCGATCAGCGCGTTCGCCAAGAGCTCCGGCGCGTCCAAGGGAGCCAAGTGTGCCGCGTCGAGCCTTACGTGCCGGGCATCGGCGATACCGGCAACCAGATAATCGCCATGGCCGAGCAGTGGCGTCGATGTATCGCGGTCTCCGGTCACGACCAGCGTGGGGCAAGTCAGATCGCCCAGCCGCCCGGCGATTACCATGTCCCGGATCGCGGCGGCACAACCGGCATAGCCGTCCGGCGACATCGTCAGCAGCCCCTCGCGTACCATTTCAACGATCTCAGGGCGGGCTTTGGCGAATGCGGGCGAGACAAACCGCGACATGGCGAGATCGGCGATGGCCGCAATCCCGTCAGTCCGCACCGCGTCCACCCGCATCTGCCACGCCGCCCGGTCCATCGTCGCCGACGTGCACACCAGCGCAAGCGCCGTGACCCGTTCCGGCGAATCCAGCGCGAGCTGCATCGCGATCATCCCACCCAACGACACGCCGGCGATCGCCGCTGCGTCGATGCCGGCATGGGTCATCGCAGCCGCCACATCGCGGGCCAGCATCGCCAGGTCATAGTCGCCGTGCGGCGCATCGGACGCGCCGTGGCCACGCGTGTCGATGCGCAGCAAAAGGAACCGTCGACGCAGGGCCGGTAGCGCCGCATCCCACAGGTCCATGTCGCAACCGATCGAATGGAGCAGCAACAAGGGCGGCTTGCCGCGTTCGCCCTCGAGCTTCCAGTAGATCGACGCGTCGTGCGAACGCGCAAAGGGCATCAGGCGGTGCGCCCTGCCTCGATGGCGACCGTGAACGGCGCCCCAGTCCTGTCGCGAACCTCCTCGATCGTGATGCCCGTCGCGAGTTCGACAAGCCGCAAGCCCGGTTTGTCGCAGGCCAGCACGCACAGATCGGTGACGATCAGGTCGACACAGGCCCGGCCCGTCAGCGGTAGCGTACAGGCAGGGAGGATCTTGGGGTCGCCCGCCTTGTTCGCATGGTCCATCACCACCACCACGCGCTTGACGCCGGCGACCAGATCCATCGCCCCGCCCATTCCCTTCACCACCTTGCCCGGAATGGTCCAGTTGGCGATGTCGCCGCCCGCGCTTACCTGCATCGCGCCGAGCACTGCCATGTCGATGTGACCGCCGCGGATCATGGCGAAGCTGTCCGCCGACGAGAAAAAGCTGGACGTCGGCAGCGCGGTAATTGTCTGCTTGCCGGCATTGATCATGTCCGGATCCACCGCATCACGGGTCGGGAACGGACCGATGCCCAGCATCCCGTTCTCTGACTGGAGCGTCACGTCGACACCGGCGGGCACGTGATTGGCGACCAGCGTCGGAATGCCAATCCCCAAGTTCACGTAGAAACCGTCGCAAAGTTCCTGTGCCGCGCGCCGGGCCATCTCCTCGCGGTTCCAGCCCCTGGCTTCGCCAACCATCATCCATTCTCCTGATCGCGGATCGTCAGCTTCTCGATCCGCTTCTCGTTGATCGTGGACAGGACGATGCGGTCGACGAAGATGCCTGGCGTGTGGATCGCATCGGGATCAAGGCTACCGGCGGACACGATCTCCTCGACCTCCACCACCGTCGTCCTCCCCGCGGTCGCCATGACCGGATTGAAGTTGCGCGCCGTCTTTCGATACACCAGATTGCCCGCCGGATCGGCCCGCCACGCCTTGATGACTGACAGGTCGGCCCGCAGCCACGTCTCACGCAGATACTCCTCGCCCTCGAAAGTCTCGATCGGCTTGCCGTCCGAGACGACGGTGCCGACTCCGGTTTTGGTATAGAAGGCCGGAATGCCGGCCCCGCCCGCCCGTATCCGTTCCGCCAGCGTGCCCTGGGGATTGAGCTCCAGCTTCAGCTGTCCCGACAGATATTGCTGCTCGAACAGCTTGTTGTCGCCGACATAGCTGGCAATCATCCGGGCGACCTGCCGCGTTTCCAGGAGCATCCACAGCCCGAAGCCATCGGCGCCGGCGTTGTTCGATACCACCGTCAGATCCCTCACGCCGCTTGTCCTGATTTCCGGAATGAGGCTCTCGGGGTTGCCCGACAGGCCGAAACCGCCCGACATGATCGTCATGCCGTCGAAGAGTAGGCTGTCCAGCGCGGCGGCCGGCGTGTCGTAAACCTTGCTCTTCATGCGTGTCTCTCGTGCAATTTGGACGGTGGACGATCGTCGCCGGGCTGCCCCGCGGGGATGCAAACACGGTTTTATCGACCCCCGCGCGCTGCGCCGTCACCGGCAGGACCGGAGCCAGGAACCGGGATGCCCTGTCCGATGTCGGGGACCGAGGCGCTGCCCGACCATCGTCGGACCGGCGAAGCGTTGCGCGCCGGGTTTCACGCGACCGCCAGCCGCTGGCGGCTGGACAGGACCTCGTCCTGGCGCGTCGCCGAGCGCTGGAGCTCGAAATCAAAGGCGATATGGGCGCTGCTACCCTGCCGGTTCGGCACGGGAAGCAGCCCCTCGCGGGTGCCGAACGCGAAATCGTCTGCAGCGAAAGGATCGTCGCCGAAGTTGATCTGCGTCGTCAGCTGCCGATAGCCCGGCGCCTCGATGAAAAAGTGGACATGGGCGGGGCGATTGCCGTGACGCCCCAGTGCCTGCATCAGCTCCTCCGCGGCGCCGCCAGGGGGCACGCTGTACCCGCTCGGCATCTTCGAATGAAACGCGTAGTGGCCATCGTCGCCCAGTCGGATGCGGCGGCGGTTGTTGAACGGAGTCTGCTCGCCGGTGGGATCGAAGTGCGAGTAAAAGCCTTTCGAGTTGGCGTGCCAGACATGCAGGATCGCGTTCGCCACCGGCTCGCCATCGGGTCCGCGTACGCGTCCGGTCATGTAGAGCGTCTCGGCATCGTCGGGATCGGAAGTGAGATCGGCGTCGTTGTCGACCAGGGGCGCGTTTTCTACGTACAATGGACCCTCGATCGTCCGCGGCGTGCCACCAAAACGGCCCGCCGCGCGGTCCTTCTCGTCCAGGTAGAGGTCGAGAAAATGCTCGATGCCCACGCCGGGCATTAGCAGGCCAAATTCCGGCGCGCTTTTCTGAAGATAGCTGACGGCGCTCCACGCTTCGCTTTCCGAAACGTCGTAGCGGACGATGATGGTCATCATCGCCTCAATCAGGTCGCGGACGATCCCCTTCAGCCGAGGATCGCCCTTGCCCGAATCCAGCCCTGCGATGCGATCGAGCAGCTGCTGGATCGGCAGGGTCGCCACGAAGTCCTCGTTCATCACTCTCTCCTGTCGGCCGTTGTCCGGCATTTCAGCGGTCGTCATCGTGCAGCGACGAGGGATGGCGGCAAAGTGCCGTCACGCGCATCGTCATGAAGGGATAAAGCGGCAGTCCGACCAAAATGTCGTGCAGCTCGGCATTGTCGCGAACGTCGAAGATGCTGACGTTCGCGTACTGGCCGACGACGCGCCAGATGTGACGCCAGTTGCCCGCACGCTGCAGTTCCTGAAAACGCGCCTTCTCCGCCGCCTTCAGCCGCGCCGCCTCCGCAGCATCAAGGCCGGGGGGAAGGGCGACGTCCATCTCGACCTTGAACAGCATCGCGATCAGCCCTTTTCCGAGACGGCATGGACCCGCGGCGCGACGCGATCGCGGCGGTAGAACGCCACCCGGTCGTCGTCGAGCGTGACGCCGAGACCCGGGCCGGTCGGCACGACCAGCTCGAAATCGGCATATCGCAGCGGCTCGGCCAGAATTTCCTCCGTCAGGAGCAACGGCCCGAACAGCTCCGTCCCCCAGGCGAGCGACGGCAAGGTCGCGCACAGGTGCGCCGATGCTGCGGTGCCGACACCGGCCTCGAGCATCGTGCCACCATAAAGGCCGACCCCGCCCGCCTGCGCGATCGTCGCGACCGCATAAGCCGGAAGCAGCCCTCCCGATTGCGCGATCTTGACCGCGAAGACGCGCGCGCCTGCACCCGCGGCGATCGCAAAGGCATCGGCCGGACCGTGCAGCGCCTCGTCCGCCATCAACGGCACGATGTGCTTGGCCGAGAGCCGCGCCATGGCGGACAGGTTCTGCCGCGCGACCGGCTGCTCGACGAGGTCAACGCCGGCCTCATCCAGCAGCCGCATGCCCAGATCGGCCTGAGCCTCGTCCCAGTGCTGGTTGACGTCTACCCGGATGCTTGCGCGCTCGCCGACCGCACGCCCGATCGCCGCGACATGCGCCACGTCGTCGCGCACCGCGCGCTTGCCGATCTTCAGCTTGAAGATGTCGTGCCTACGTTCGGCAAGCGCCCGCTCGGCCTCGGCGATGTCGCGGCCGGTATCGCCGCTGGCCAGCGTCCACGCCACCGGCAGGGTATCCCGAACGCGGCCGCCGCCGATTAGGTCGGACACCGGCACCCCCAACCGCCGGCCCGCCATGTCGAGCAGCGCCGTCTCCACCGCGCACTTGGCGATGTGGTTCCCGGCCACGTGGACCGACACGGTGGCCATCGCCGCGCCGATGCGGGCGGCGTCGCACGTCTTCAGGATCGGGGCGATATAGGTGTCGATCGCGAGCTTGATCCCCTCCGGGCTTTCTTCGCCGTAGCTGAGGCCGCCGATGGTTGTGCCCTCGCCGATCCCCTCGACCCCGTCGGCGTCGCGCATGCGGACAAGGACGATTGACTGATGCCGCATCGTCGCCATCGCCAACACGTGCGGACGGATTGTCGGTACGTCGACGATGAGGGTTTCGATACGCGCGATTGCGACCATGGATTCGCAGGTCCTTTCATCACTCGTTGCCGGACGGCGTGATGCGCCTCCGGACGGCGCGGTGCCGGGGTCAGATCGGATAGGGCTGGTCGGCCGGCTCCACGGTCACCCATTTCAGCTCGGTAAACTCGTCGATCACCGCGCGCCCGTCGAACCGGCCATAGCCGCTGTTCTTCATGCCGCCATAGGGCGCCTGTGGCTCGTTCTGGACGGTGGCGCCGTTGACGTGAACATGGCCGGCGTCGATCCGCCGTGCGACCCCGAGCGCGCGCGTCACGTCGCGCCCGAACACCGCGGCGGCAAGGCCGTACTCGGTGTCGTTGGCCACCCGGATCGCCTCCTCGACCCCGCGGACGCGGACGATCGTGGTCACCGGACCAAACGTCTCCTCTTCGTAGATCGTCATGCCGGGCTGCACATGGTCGACGATCGTCGCGGGCATCGTCGCGCCCTCGGCCATGCCGCCCGCCACCACGCGGGCGCCCCGGGCGATCGCATCGTCCAGCATCGCGTTGATCCGCGTGCCGGACCGTTCGTCGATCATCGGCCCGATCACGCAGCCGGGGTCCCGGACGGGATCGCCCGCGGGCAGCGCGGCGGCGCGCTCGGCGAACGCGGCGACAAAGGCGTCGGCCACCGCCTCGTCGACCACAAACCGCTCCGTCGACATGCAGATCTGCCCTTGGTACAGGAACGACCCGAACACGGCGGCGTTCACCGCGCCCGCGATGTCAGCGTCGTCCAGCACCACAAACGGTGCCTTGCCGCCCAGTTCGAGCAGGCAGCGTTTGAGGTGACGGCCGGCTTTCTCCGCAATGATCCGCCCCACCCGCGTCGAGCCGGTGAAGTTGATTCGCCGCACTGCGGGATGCGCGATCAGCGCGTCGATGACGGCGGGCGCGTCAGCGGGATCGTTGACGATGAAGTTTAGCACTCCCGCCGGCAACCCGCCCTCAAGAAACGCCTCCACGATCAGCGCGTGGGTTCGGGGGCTCATCTCGGACGCGCGGAACACGACGGCGTTGCCGCACGCGATGGGGTAGGCGATGGCGCGTGCCGCCAGGATCACCGGTCCGTTCCAAGGCGCGATAGAGAGAACGACGCCGACCGGCTGGCGCAGCGTCATCGACAGCGTGCTCGGCTTGTCGGTCGGAATCGTCTCGCCCTGGATCTGGGTCGTCAGCATCGCCGCCTCCCGGATCAGGTTGGCCGCAGCGAACACGTTGAAGCCGCTCCACAGCCCCGACGCGCCGACTTCCGCCGCCATCGCCGTTGCGATCGCGTCGGCCTTGTCCTCCAGCCGTTCGGCGGCGGCAAGAAGGATCCCGCGACGCTCGCTTGGCCCTGTGCCGGACCAGGTGGCAAAGGCGCGATGCGCCGACTCGACGGCGCGGACCGCATCCGGAACGCCGGCGGCCGCGGCACGTGTCACCGTGCGGCCGGTAGTGGCGTTGCGATGTTCGAACATCGCGCCGTTCTCCGCCGCGACGGCATCGTTATCGATGATCAGCCGAACGTCCATGTCTCTCTCCTTGCACGCCGATCTCGACCTGGCCTCTACTCTGCCACCTGGTCGGCCACATTACCTTAGTCATTGTGGAACTCCTTGCATAGAATCAAACTTGCGATAGGATGGCAGGAAACTCGTGACGCAAGATGCACGGGAGAGGAGAGGACGATGGCAGAAACCCAGACACGCCGGATGAAGGCCGCGGTGATCCGCGAGCAGGGCGCACCGTTCCGGATCGAGGACGTCCGCATCGGCGAACCGCGACACGACGAGGTGCTGGTCCGCGTCGTCGCGTGCGGCGTGTGCCACACCGATCTCGTCGTACGAGATCAGGATTTTCCGTCGCCGTTGCCGGCGATCCTGGGCCATGAAGGGGCTGGCGTCGTCGAGGCGGTGGGCGAGAACGTCCACCGCGTGGCACCCGGCGATCATGTGGTCATGAGCTACATGTTCTGCGGCGAATGCTACCTGTGCCATTCGGGCCACCCGGCGCATTGCCTGCATGTCGGACCGATCAACTTCGGCGGCGGCCGCCTCGACGGTTCGACGTCCGCCGAAGATGCCGGCGGGGCGGTGCTGCACGACCATTTCTTCGGGCAATCCTCGTTCGCCGAATACGCGATCGCCAGCCAGAACAACGTGGTCAAGGTTCCCAAGGACCTGCCGCTGGAGCTTCTCGCGCCGCTTGGCTGCGGATTGCAGACCGGCGCGGGCGCCGTGCTGAACGCCATGAAGGTGACCCCCGGCTCGTCCTTTGCCGCGTTCGGAACGGGAGCGGTCGGCCTAGCTGCCTTGATGGCGGCGCGCGTTGCCGGCGCGACGAGGATCATCGCCGTGGACGTCAACGCGGACCGGCTCGCACTGGCGCTGGAACTGGGCGCGACCCACACGGTCAACTCGCGCGAGACCGATCCGGTTGTCGCCGTTCAGGAGATCACGGGAGGCCGTGGTGCCGATTTCACGCTGGAATGCAGCGGCCGCCCCGCCGTGCTCCGCCAGGCGATCGACGCTTTAGGCTTCTTTGGCACCTGCGGCATCGTCGGGGCGACGCCGATGGGCACCGAAGTGCCGATCGATGTCAACGGCGTCATGATCCCGGCCAAGAAGATCATGGGCGTAGTCCAGGGTGACGTCATCTCAGAAACCTTTATTCCGACACTCATCGATCTATACCGCCAGAGCCGCTTCCCCTTCGACCGGCTCGTCAAGCACTACGCCTTCGCCGACATCAACCAGGCGGTCGAAGACAGCGAGCACGGACGCACGATCAAGCCGGTGCTGCGGATCGGCGCGGCATGACGACGGCGCCCGTCGATCCCCGCAGAAGCGAAGCATGAGGATCGCGATCATCGGCGCCGGCATCGGCGGGCTGGCGCTGGCGCTGGCGCTCCGCGAACGCGGCGTCGAGGCGCACCTCTACGAACAGGCGTCCGAGCTTGCCGAGATCGGTGCCGCGGTCGCGCTGTCGGCTAACGGCACGCGCGAGCTGCGACGGTTCGGGCTGATGGACGCGCTGCTCGACGTCGCGCTCGAGCCGAGCGAGTTGATCTATCGCGACGGCATCACGGGCGCGCGACTGGCGTCGCACCCCATGCACCTCGGCAACCGCTACCAGGAAGCATTCGGCGCTCCCTATCTCGGTATCCACCGCGCCGATCTGCAAAAGGTAATGGGCGGCGCGGTCGGGCCGGATGCGATCGCGCTCAACCACAGGCTCGCCCGCATCGAGCCGGCGGGGGACGGTGTCGACCTGCATTTCGTCGGACGCCCGCCGGTGACAGCCGATCTGGTCGTCGGTGCCGATGGCGTGCGCTCGGTCATCCGCGCGTTCGTAACGGGCGGGCGCGAGCCGGTCTATTCGGGCACCAGTGCCTATCGCGGCATTGTTCCGGTGGACCGCCTGCCGTCACTGCCGGACCCGCAGGCCATCCAGTTCTGGATGGGCGAGAACGCGCACATGCTCCATTACGCCATCGGACGGGACGGCGACGCGGTCAATTTCTTCGCGGTAGTGGAAGGTCCCGAGTGCTGGCCCGGTGGCAACAGCTGGGTCGTTCCTGCGACGCTGGCTGACGCGCACCGGGGTTTCCCGTCGTGGCATCCCGCAATTGCCGAGATGCTGGACGTCGCCGCGATCGACAAGCTGTGGGGCCTGTTCGTGACGCCGCCGCTCCAACGCTGGCACAGGGGCGCGGCGGTGCTGATCGGCGACGCGGCGCATGCCATGCTGCCGCATCACGGCCAGGGCGCGAACACGTCGATCGAGGACGCCTGCGTCCTGGCGACGCTGCTCGACGGCATGACCCATGCCAATCGCGATGAACGCTTCAAGCGGTATGAAGCGCTGCGGCGGCCGCGTACCCGCAAGATCCAGCGTAGCGCCTGGGACGCCAATCGCGCGCTGCACACCCTGGCCGTGGAAGCCGTGGCGAGGCGGCAGAGGACGATTGCCGGCTTCCTGAATCGTTTCGGGTGGATACACGCCTATGACGTAGACGAGGCCTGCGGGCAGGATCGGCCGGCCGCCTGACCCCAAGGCCCCGACGGGCACCGTCGACAGACACTTGTCTCGCGCAAGAACCTTACCGACGCGAAGCCCTGGCCGCCAAGTGGAAGTGAAACGCGGCACCGGCAAAGCCGAGCGTCGAGGCCAGAAGCCCCCACCGCAGGGATTCCGAACCCGGCGCCGGCCGCATCCAGTCGCTGACCGCCCCGACCAAAACGGGGCCCAGCCCCACTCCGGCGATGGTCGAGATCGTCAGCATGACCGCGTTGGCGGTTGCCCGACGCTCGGGATCGGTGAAGCGTTGGGCGGCGGCAAGGGCGACGCCACCGGCGGACGCCGCGATAGTCGTCGCAACGAAGTTGAACGCGACGGTGGCGGCGAGCGAGCGCGAGAGCAGAGTCACGACGAACAGGGGCAGCGCCGCGCCGTAGGCGAACATCGGCCATCGCAAGTCCCACCGGTCGTCACCCCGCAGTAGCCGGGCGACCCCCACCCCACCGGTTAGGGTGCCCAGCATCCCGCCCACCCCGGTGGTCAGCCCGCTGACGAGCCCGACCTGTGCCAGGCCCAGCCCGTGTACCCGGATCAGAAAGGTCGCGAACCACTGAATGATGCCATAGGTCGCAAAAGCGGCGAACGAGATACCGACCGTGACGTGGACGAACGCCCGGCGCGAGAAGATCTGGCGCAGGTCGGCCCGGACCGACGCGATCGATCGCGATGCAGCACTCGCGCCGCTCGGCACGACGACGGCCACCAGGATCGCGACCGGCAGCCCGGCAAGGCCGATCACCGCCAGCGTCAGACGCCAGCCAAGCACGCTGCCCGCATATCCGGCGCCCAGCATCCCCAGGGCGACGCCGAGCAGGCCGGCGGCCTGGAACACGCTGACCGCCAGCGGTCGCCTGGCCGGGGCGAACAGGTCGGCGATGATGGCGAAGCTGGTCGGCGCGCACCCCGCTTCTCCGATACCGACCGCGACGCGTGCGAGGAACAGCATGGCGAACGACGTCGCCGCGCCGGACACAGCCGTCATCAGGCTCCACAGCACGATGCACGCCGCCAGCCACAATGCCTTGTTCGCGCGGTCTGCCAGCCTGGCGATCGGTAACCCGAGTATCGCGTAGAACAACGCAAACGCCAGGCCCGTGATCAGGCCTGCCTGCGTGTCGCTGAGCGCCAGCTCGCGCCGGATCGGCTCGAGCAGCACCGATAGCGCCATGCGATCCAGATAGTTGAAGAAACTGACGATCGCCAGCGTGCCCAGCAACAGGGTCTTTCGCGACCTGCCTGCCCCGACCGAAGCCGTCACCGGTGCAGGCGATCCGGTGCATGTCCCTACAGTCCCACGATCGCTTGCAAGTTATGTTGCGTCAGGTCCATCAGGTCTTCCTGTGCACTTGCCGGATCGGGGTGCCTCGTCAGACCACGATCAGGAGATAGACTATACCATACCGTGAAATGCATTTGACAGAAAGCAAGAGATCCCGCAGCCTGGCGGGATAGAAGCAACGCAGAAGTTTTATGCGCCTTGTCCTCAGGGCGTTGCAGCGGCGAGGCAGCAAGTGACGGCGGTTCCAGCGATCATCGAGGCTCGGCGTGCGCAGGCCGCATGGCCGAGAAGACCCGCAATGTCAGAAAGGCTTCGATCGAGTGGACCGGAATGTTCGACATCATCGGGCCTCGTGAACGCGCTTGCCGCTCCAGCGGGATGGTTTTGCCGCGGCTGCCGCGACATCGCGCACGGTGTCTTGCCGACAGTCACCGGATCATGCCGAACGCCTGCTTTGCCACGCATTTTCATCAACCTGGCATCGGCTACTGTTGACGCGCAACCGCCGGTGGACCGCATATATCATCGATCAGGGGCGTGGCACGCACGCCGGGAACGGAGCACCCTATGGCAACCATCGTGATCGTTCCTGGCGGCTACCATGGCGGATGGTATTTCTCGCCGATCTTGGACGACCTGCGCGCGGCCGGGCACGGCGTCCATGCACTGACGTTGACCGGCCTGGGCGGCCCGGCGGATCGGGCATGGCCCGCAATCAACCTCGACACCCACATCGACGACGTGGTGAGCTTCATCGAGGCGGAGCGGCTGGACGATGTCGTCCTGTGCGGGCACAGTTATGGCGGGCTCGTCATCGCCGGCGCTTCCGACCGGCTGCCAGGCCGCATCCGCTCGCTCCTCTTCATCGACGCCCTGGTGCCGCGCGACGGAGAGTCGGTGTGGACGACCTGGGATCCGGTCCAGCGCGACGCGTTCGTGCGCAACTCGCCCGACGGCATCGTCACCAATCCGCCGCCGGGGGTCGATGCCCGGGCGCGGCCTCATCCCCTGGCGTGCTTCATGCAGCCGATCCGCCTCGGCGATGCCGCCTATGCCGTGCAGGACAAGGCATTCGTGTGGTGCGGAGGATGGAACAACGGACCGTTCCGCCGCGTCCACGATCGGGTCGTCTCGGAGGGCGACTGGATCGTGCACCGGGTGCCGTTCGGCCACGATGTGATGAACGGCGGGGCCGAGGTGATCCGGGACGTGATCCTGGCGACGGCCGAACGACGCCCGGATCGCTGGGACATCGATCTACCATTCAATGCAGCCACGCCGTGACCTGAGCCAGTACGGCCCTTTCCCCCACCGCTGCACCACAACATCGGCTGGCGCAGCGGTCCCTGCCTCGGCAGAAGCGTCAGGGGTGCGTGGTCCGGCCCGGCCGGTCCGGGACGGCCGAAGCGAACTCGTCGAAGGTCTGCCGATACATCGCGCCGACGAGATGGACGTCGTGGGTCAGCAGGACCATGTTGGTACCGGACGCGACGTTCGCCGCCCCGGCAGCCGGCGTAAGGCTGAGCCGCATCAGCGCCTTGCCGGGGCAAGCGGCCACGGTGGCTGCCATTCCGTCGAGCACCTCGCGCACCGCCGGATGGTTCCAGTCGTCCACGCCAAGCTGCATCGACAGGTCGCCGGGGCCGATCGCGACGCCGGTAACGCCATCCACCGCCAGGATCGCGGGGAGATCCTTCGCTCCTTCAAGATCCTCGACGATCATCATGCAGACGACGTCCCGGCTCGCCTGCTGGCGCCGATCATACTCGTTTCCGTTCCGCAACCCTGCGCGACTGAACCCCGAACCGCGTTTCCCCAGTGGCGCGTACCGGCACCAGGATACGAGGTCTTCCGCTTCCGTCGCGCTGCTCACATGGGGGAACAGGATGCCGGTCGCGCCGCCGTCGAGCATTCTCGCGACGAGATCGGGCGAACGCTCGCCGATACGGACCAGCGTCGGCACGCCGTGCAGTTCGGCCGCGATCAGACCCTCGGCGATCGACGAATAATCCTTCAGCCCGTGCTCGAAATCCAGGAACAGGAAATCGGCCCCGGCCGCGCAGCAAACCTCGACCATCGTCGTGTTCGTCATGTTGAGCACGGCCCCGAAGAGAACCTCATCGGCCGCCAGACGCTGCTGCAGCCTGCCCGTCACGCCGGCACGGCCATCGTCGACGGGCCCCCGGCCGCCCGCGTGATCCGCGAACACGTCTCCTCGAACCGTGATCGGACCGCCGCGTCGTCCGTCCTGTTGAAGCTGTCGGTCGACAACAGCGTGGCGGCCAGGATCGCCTTGCCCTGGATGTCGATGATCGGCATCGCTACCGCCCGGAGCCCGGGAATGAGAGACCCGTCCACCTCCGCGAAGCCATCGGCCGAAACCCGGGCGCGGACACCCTCCACGTCGATCGGCCTGAGCCCGGCCATGTCCTGTTCGCGGGCGACCAGATCGGCCAGCTCGCGATCCGGCACGAACGCCAGGAAGACATGGCCCGTCGCCGATCGGAGCAACGGCAGCGACGATCCGACCGAAAGCGAGGTCACCACCGGCGGTGAGCCGGCATGCCAGCGGATTACGATCGGACCCAACGGCCCGAGCGCAGCCACCAGCACGGTCCTGTTCGTCTCGGCCGAGAACAACCCGATCTCCTCGTCCGCGATCGTGTAGACGTCGGTGACCGCCAGCGCACTCAGCCCGAGGCGAAGCGCAGCGGGACCGAGCCCGTAATAGCCCGATCCGGCCATCTGCCGCGCCATGCCCGCGTTAATAAGGCTGCCCAGGTAGCGATGCGTCTGCGGGGTGGACATTCCCGATGCCTGAGCGACGGCCGACAACGCTGCCGGCTTGCCGAGCCTGGCGAGCGCATCCAGCACGGTCAGCCCGATCTCTACGGATTGAATGCTCTGTCGCCGAGGCGCACCGTCCTCCTGAGCGACGATCTTCACGATGTTTCTCTAGTCATTTCGTCCGCGTGTACGGCACGTTGGCGACGATGCAAGGCGAGCGTGTCCCGGTGCGGACCATAATTCGCCCACCGTCACCGCGACGTCGCCGGCAGATCGATGCCGGCTCCGAACCGAAACAAGGGTGCAGCATCGTCGTCGGGGACCGACGGTGTCTGTGCCACCACCGCTGCCATGGACGAGGGGAAGGCATAGGGCAGGCGCCCGGCAATGGCCTCGCGTCCGTCGAGTGACCGCAGCAGCGCCTCGTCGGAGACGCCGAAATTGACCAGAAGGGCAGAGGCCATCGGCAGGATCGCGGTTGCGACCGCCGGCCGGTCGGCGAACAGGGCCACGACGACCCTGGTCTTGGCGCTCAGCGCCTTGATCGCCTCGAAGTCGGGGTCGCCGGGACGGAAATCGAGCCGCCCCTCGTTCTGCCGCGATCCGAAGAAGGCGTTGGGGTGCAGCATCTCGTGCGGCGTCGAGACCCTGACGAGCGCGAGGTCGGCGTCCTCGGGCCGCGCCACAACGACATAGCCCGATCGCTGCGCCGCCTCGGCACTGACGCCGCGCAGGAAGATGCGCGCTCCCAATCGGACCGGGAGCAGGTCGGAGCGGTTCTGGAGCAGCACCTGCGCGCGGGCCTGCACGCTGGCCGCCTCCATCTGGACCGCCTTCGTGCCGACGGTGCGCTCGGCGACGGCGGGGTCGACGAATGGGTTTTCAAAGAGGCCGAGACGGAACTTCGCGGCCAAGATGCGCACCGCGCTGGCGTTGACGGACGAAGCCCGGATCAGGCCGCGCTGCACGCCGTCGACGATGCGCTGCGGCTCGTGGACGCCGCCGAACTGGTCGGTCCCCGCCGCTACTGCCTTGGCGTAGCGCTGCACCGGTGTTAGCGATTCCACGCCCCATGGCATCGCGATCGTCTCGGGCGGCTGGGGCGCGACCGGATCGATGCACGCTCTGGTGCAGTCCAGGGTGACGTTCCAGTCGGACAGGACAATGCCGTCATACCCGTAGGTCTTGCGCAGCAGATCGGTGAGGAGCTGCCGGTTGAAGGCGGCGCCGACCGGCTCCAGCGGCTTGCCGGCGACGATCGGACCCCGGACGATGTCGTAGGTCGGCATGACGCCGCCGACCTTCACGGCAAAGGCAGCAAGGAACGGCGCGACATGAGCCGCGAACGCGTCCGGGGCGACACGCGCGATGCGCCCGTAATAATTGTGCCCGTCAAAGCCCTCGACGCCCGCGCCGTAGCCGACCCAGTGCTTGACCACGGCGAGGACGCCACTGGTTGTGACGCCGTTCGAGCCACCCTGGAACCCCTCGGTGTACGCACGCACGAGACGCCCGGTCAGCGCCGGATCGGAGCCGAACGTCCCCACCCCGCGCGGCCAGCGCGGCTCGGTCAACAGGTCGGCCTGCGGCGACAACGCCTCGTTGATGCCGGTAGCGCGGTATTCCTGCCGCGCGACGTCGGCAAAGCGTCGGATCACGGCCGGGTCGCGCAACGACGCGAAGCCCAGCGTTTCGGGCCATTGCGAGTAGCCGGTGGCGCTGTTGCTGGCACCCAGGACGTACTGGAAATGATGGCGCGGGTCGGTGCTGATCGTCAGCGGGATCGCGAACGGCCCTTGTTCGGCGATCGCCTGCGCGGCGTTGTTCTGCTCGGCCATTACTCGTGGCGACACGGCGAGGCGGGTAATGAAGCTGTTGACCTTCTCGCCCACGATCTGCGCCCGTGCCGCGTTCAGATCATAGCCGGTGGTGGAGAAGCCCAGCGGGTTTCCGATGCCGGGAAGATGCGAATGCATCATCAGCCCGGCCTTTGCCGCCAGCGACAGACGCGACGCGAGGTCGGCCGCGCGTTTGTCAGGCGACACGCGCCAGTCCTCGAACCGGGACAGCCGGCCATCGCGATCCAGGTCCCGAAAGCGAAGATCGCCGACCTTGATGATCGGCACCGAGCGACTGCCCAGCACCGGTTGCGGGGCCAAGGCCGGTGCAGGTCGTGCCATGCTCGGCTCCGCCGCCAGGATAGCCAGAACCACATAGCAGCCGGGCAACTTACCTGTCATTCGAACCTCCAGAGAACAGCCGGCTTGCCGGCAGCGTTCCGGCGGGGACGCCAAGATGCGGCGGGCGGGGTCGTTTCGTACCGCACCCTCGGGCAAGGGCGCGGTTGCCGCCGATCATGGCGCCGCCCGCGGGGCTAGAACTTGAACCCTGCCCGGACACCATAGGTCCGCGGATCGCTGGTATTGGCCGTGCCGCCATTCAGCCCCGGAAAGCCCGCGGCCACCGCGATCGACGTGATCGCCACGTCGTTCTCGATATTGCGGACATATCCCTGCAGGTACCACGCCCCTTGCGGGGCGTTGTAGGTCAGACTGGCCGTGGTGCGCGTAAAGTCCTTTTGAATGAACTGGGCGCGCAGCGGCACGGAGAACAGGGCGTAATCGTCGACATATCGCGACCGGATATTGGCGACGATGGTGCTCCCGTCGTTCAGATCGACGGTGTGATTGTACCCAGCCGTGAACGCGAACTTCGGGGATCGATCGAGCTTCAGGCCGCGGAAGTTCACGCCAGGGACGATCTGCCAATCCGCATATCGCGCGTTGAGCCACGTTCCCGAGAAGTCGAAGCTGCTCGACCGGCTGGCGACGAACACGCCCTCGACCTCGACGCCATCGACCTTGGCCTTGGCCGCGTTGGTCGTAAGCTGGCATGGAACGCCGCAGATGCTCGACACCTGCGTCAGTTGCAGATCGTTGTAGTCGTAATGAAAATAGTCGGCGGAGATGCGCAGCCTATTGTTCAGCGTCTTGGTCTTGATGCCGAGCTCGTAGCTGGTCAGCGTTTCCGGCCGGTAGAACAGGGCCTCGTCGGGCAGCGGCGAGCGACAGCCCGCATCGCCGACACCGCAGCCGTCGTTGAAGCCGCCGACCTTGTAGCCGGTCGAAACGGTGCCGTAGAGCAGCGTGTCCGGGGTGAGATCGAAATCGGTCGACGCCTTCCAGATGACCTTGTCGTTCTTCAGGCGCGCGTTGTTGAGCGTGTCGGTGGCCGGGTTGAAGGGATCGCTCAGGTTGGCGCGGATCACGGTCCTGCCCTGGCGGAACTTCTCGTCCTGCGTCCATCGCAACCCGCCGGTGACGCGCAAGCGATCAGTGAGCGAATAGGTCGCCTGGCCGAACGCGGCGAGGGACCGGTTGCCGCCGGGATCCTGGAAAAAGCCGTATATGTATCCCGGGGTGCCCGGCGTCGGACTGATCAGCCCGAACAGCACCCCCGCCAGGTCGTAGTTCTCACGAAAGTAGTAGAGCCCGACCTGTGCCTGGAGCCGCGAGGAACGATAGGCCAGACGCAGTTCGTGCGACTGTTGTGTGAAGTTGCTGTTGTTCGTCACCGGCACCAGCAGATCGAACCGGTTGCCGGTCGGGGGAAAGACCGATCCGAACAGGAAGCTGCCGATGGAATTGGCGTCGAGCTTGCGGACGCTGCCTAGATAGGTGACATCCAGGCTCTCAGAAAGCGCCACGTCGAGTTGCCCGAGCAATCCCCAGGTCGAGCTGCGCACCCGGGGCTGGATGACGTCGGCATAGTCGCGGCGCAGTTGCTCGTCGGTGTCGTTGTCCAGCCGCACCGGATTGATCCCGCGCGCGCCGGTGGCCGGGGGCGTCAGCGGCGTCTGGTAAAAGTTCGACAGCAGCACGCCGGTGGGCGCACCCCGTATGCGGGCGTAATCGGCCTGGATCAGCAGCTTCACGTCGCTCGTCGGCTTGTAGAGCAGGCTGGCGCGGGTGGAGATGTTCTCCTTGTCCCGCTGGAAGTCGACGTCCTGCGGCACCACCTGCCGGTAGAAGCTGTCGCGGGCGTCGTAATTTCCGGCCACGCGCACCGCCAGGGTATCGCTCACCGGGACGTTGATCACCGCCGTCGTCTGGCGGGTGCCGTAGTTGCCGATGTTGACGTCGACGCCACCGCCCAGCTCGGATGTCGGCTTGCGTGCGATGATGTTGATGACGCCCGCCGTGGTGTTCCGGCCGTAGAGCGTGCCTTGCGGACCTCGCAGAACTTCGACCCGGTCGATGTCGAAGAAGGACACTTCCTGCGCCTGCGGACGGGCGATGTAGATGCCGTCGAGCAGAAACGCCGCGGACGGATCGCCCTTGTCGGTGCCGTCGGTCGAGGTGACGCCGCGGATCGTGATCTGCAGACCGTTCGCACGGTCGATGTTCACGTTGGGGATGACGTCTGTCAGGCGGGTCGGATCGGTGATCTGCTGCGTCTGGAGTCCCTGTCCGGACACCGCGGTAAGGGACACGGGGGTCTTGGATGCCAGCGACTCGGTGCGGTTGGCGGTGACCACAATATCCTGCGCGCCACCATCGGGAGCGGCCTGAGTCGACTCCTCGTTCGCCGTCGGGGTTCCGGTAGCGACGCGGTCCTGGACTCCAGGTTCGGGCGCGTTCTGGCCCCCGTTCGGCATGCGGACGTCTGGTGAGACCTGCGCCATCGCCACGTTTGCCATGAAAAGGCTCGAGAGAGCTGATCCAAGATATTGGAGCTTCTTTACGGTCGTCATCAGCTGTCTCCCCCTTGCCCCGTCGCTATTGCGATCACGCGGATATCTGTTGCGTTTGCGCGGAGCTGTCAAATAAATTATTCATTGTCATGCGCGTTATACCATATATAACTGGGTTATCGACGCACGACGGGGAAGGCGTTGGCGATCCGCGGCGGCATGCCTTGTGGACGACCCGGGGCCGCCGGATCCCGGTCGGCGGCTTGTCCATCTCGGCCGGTTGCCCTCGCCCTTCCCTTTCGAGCGGAAACGATGCCGCCTGCCCGGGTGATCTGCCACAGCAGCATCGTTCCGGGACGACGCGACAAACAAAGGGGGAGAGGAAGATGCTTAAGGTTACCGGCGTCATTGCGATGATGCTCCTGATGGTCCCGAGCGCCGTTCTGGCTCAGGCCAACGTAAGCGGGCAGACGGCCGCTCGACCTCCGTCACCGTTCATGGAGACGATCGTCTCACCTATCGTCCGGAGTGACGGCAGCGTGACGTTCAGCCTGCGCGCACCGCAGGCGACGAGCGTGGAGGTGCGGGGATCGTTCCCGGATCCCTACCATCCGGAGATTGTCAAAATGACCAAAGGCGCCGACGGCGTCTGGACCGGTTCGTCGAGCCCGCTGAAGTCCGAAAGCTACAGCTACAACTTCATCGTCGACGGAGTGACCGCGCTCGACCCGGTCAACGCACACACGCGACGCGACGGGTTGCGGATCAGCAATACCGTTCTGGTGCCCGGAGCCGCGGCCGACCTCTACGGAACCCGGGCGGTCCCGCACGGAACCGTGTCCCAAATCTGGTACGCGTCGCCGACGCTGAAGAAGAAGCGCCGTGCCGTGATCTACACGCCGCCCGGCTATGAACAGTCGAGCCGCCGCTATCCGGTCCTCTACCTCATGCATGGCGGCATGGGAGACGAGGACGCCTGGATCAGCAACGGCCGGCTGCCGCAGATCCTCGACAACATGATCGCGCAGAACCGCATCACGCCGCTGATCGTGGTCCTGCCCAACGGCAACGGCACGCAAACCGCGTCACCCGACTATGTGGAGGAAGTCGAGCCGCAGGGTTCGTTCCTGGACATGAGCGTCGCCGACAGCGTCGCGGACGACCTCGTTCCGTTCGTCGATCGCACCTTTCGCACCCGGACGGGCCGGCAGGATCGGGCGATCGCCGGCCTCTCGATGGGCGGAGCGCACGCGTTGTGGGCCGCATTCCATCATCTCGACAAGTTCGCCTGGATCGAGAGCATGAGCGGGGGATACATGATCATCCCGGGCGCTGGCGTCGAGGCATCGATCCCGACCGATCCCGCCATCCCCGCCGTTTACCGGCTGCCGGCCGCAGTCGACGGAGAGAAGCTGCTTGCAAGCCTGCCGGAACTGACGTCGGCAGCCAACGCTAGGGTCAGCATGCTTGCCCTGACGGTCGGCGCACAGGATCGGCTGCTGGCGCAGCAGAGAACGGTGCAGGCCGCGCTCAAGGCGCACGGGATCGCCGCCACCGTCACCGAGGTGCCGGGATATTCGCATGAATGGGGGTTCTGGCGCCTGGCATTGGCGGAGATGCTGCCGAAACTCTTTCGGGCGTCGCCGCCTGCCGCGACCGCCAAGTGACAGGCGGGACCGGCCGTACGCCGACCTTCCTTCGAGGTTCCGGAAAGCTGGCCGACCCGAATGGTCTCGGTACCGCCATCAGGGATGGATGCTTGATGATCGACGGGACAGGGATCGCGACCATGTCCGCAGACGCCCGACATCATGCACCCCGAAGCATTTCAGAGCCGGTAGCTTGAACGCAGCTTCGGCCGATCCGGCGACGGCCGGGACGGGCTGGTCGAGATCGTCGGGCCTCATCGTCGCGGGTCTGACGCTCACCAGCTTCTTCAACTACATGGATCGCCAGGCAGTGGCCGTCTTGATCGAGCCGATCAAGACGGCGCTGCGGCTGACGGACACGCAGGCCGGGCTGATAACGGGGTTCGCCTTTGCCCTGTTCTATGCCGTGATGGGCGTGCCGATCGCACGGCTCGTGGATACCCGCAGCAAACCGCGTATCCTGGTCATCTGCTTCGTCTTTTGGAGCGTGATGACCGCGCTGTCCGGCCTGGCGACCTCGTTCTTGGCGCTGTTCCTGCTTCGGCTGATGGTCGGGGTGGGTGAGGCTGGCTGCCTGCCGACCAGCTTCGCAATCATCAGCGAACGCTTCGACTCGCGGCAGCGGCCGCTCGCCATCAGCGTGTTCCAGGCCGGTGGCCGGCTCGGCGTCGCGCTGGGCGTGGCGGGGGCGGGATATGCCGGGCAGTTGCTCGGGTGGCGTTATGCCCTTCTCGCGATCGGCGCGGCCGGGCTTCCGGCGGCATTGCTGGTCGCCTTTCTGCTCCGCGGCGTCGACAGCGGACGCGCCACTCCGGAACGACGCGCCCCGGCCGCCCCCATCGGCACCATACTCAAGGTTTCGGGCTTCGTTCCGCTGATCGCGGCCATCTCGCTAGCGTCCCTCGGGATCTATGGCATCAGCCAGTGGATGCCCGCCTTCTTCGTTCGATCGTTCGGTGCCAGCCTGGGAACGGCAGGCTTGTGGATCGGCGTCACGAGCGGGATCGGCGGGCTTGCGGGAACGCTGGCGGGCGGTGTCGCCGGCAGCGTTCTGGTGCGACGGAACCTCAGCTGGGATCTGTGGCTGCCGGCACTGGCCTTTGCGGCGGCGATGCCGTTGTTCATGGCAACCGCGCTCAGCCCGACGCTGGAGATCGCCTCGGCTTTCTATCTCGTAGCGACGCTGATCGCGACCTCAGGAAGCGGCGTGGCGCTTGCCGCGGTCCAGCGCTTCACGAGGCCGGAGAGTCGCGCCACCGCCAACGCGCTGATGCTCATGATCTCGGCATTGACCGGCGTCGGGTTGGGGCCGGTGGCGGTTGGCTACGCCAGCGATCTGCTCACCCCGCAATACGGAGCCGAGTCGCTCCGCTGGGCGCTCGCGGCCGCGACGTTCGCCTTTCTGGGCGCAGGATTGCTGTTCCTGCTGGCAGCAAGGCGCACACCGGTCTCCGATTGAAGGTCGTCAAGGCGTCGATGCGAAACCCGTGCGGACCGACCATCCCGGACGGGTCAGCAGGCCGGAACGACCCGCAGATTGCGGAAATGTGCCACGGTGCCGGATTCTATCCACACGCCGACCCCACCCCGCTGGCCGGCAGGCAGCTTCATGTCGTCGACGATGAACGCCGGTCTCGGCGCGCGGTCCAGGTAGAGCCGGGCCGTCCTGCCCGCCACCACCAGCCGCAGATGGATCCAGCGGCCCGTCGCGATGTCGGCATAGGTCTCGTATTTCCCCGGTGCCTGCGCGCGCAGCGTGTCGAAGCGGAAGTCGGGGTACGCCGCGTACTGGATCGTGTGGTTGCGGCGCACCTGATCGGGCGCGGTGCTGTTGGTCGGGCGCAGGTAGATGTTCTCGAAACTGCCGCGCGCGTCGATGCGGAAGGCAAGTCCGACAAAGCCGCGGGCATACGCAGGAGCGTCGGCCGCCAGGTCGCTCGCCAAATCCACCTCGATCGTGCCGTCGCCGAAATCGGCCGGCAGCCATGCCATGAAGTCACGATCGGCAAGCTTCTCGCGAGCCGGATCCTGATAGGCGGCGGACGGCATCCGCACCTGAAGCGCCGGCGTGCCGCGATAGACGGTGCTGCGGATGCTGACGCCCGAGATCCGGTACGCATCCGCGCGGTCATTCTGCCCGGCCATGCCCGGAGCGCCCGCAAACAGGGCGGCAATCGCCAACACCATGGTCTTCATGCGCGTCTTCCTCGTGGTCGGTGTGCCGGGCGTTCGTCGTCGCGAGGTGTTGGCGGAACGGCAGCCGAGATCAACCCGCAATGATGCACAATCCGTGCGGCCCGCCCCCACGTAACGGCGGCGGTCACGGACCAGCGCTCCCGAACCTGTGCCCGGCCAGAGCCTGTCTCAATGGATGTGGCTGCCACCGTTCACGTCGATCGTGGCGCCGGTGACATAGGCCGACAGGTCCGACACCAGGAACAGGCAAGCGCCGGCAACATCGGCGGGACGCGCCGCTCGGCGCAACGGGATGTCCGCCACGATGGCGTCGTAGCGGTCCGCTGGCATGTTGCCGTCGAGCATCCCCGTGTCGGTCATCGACGGGCAGACGGCATTGGCGCGGACGCCGTCCGGGCCGAACTCGCGTGCGATCGTCTTGGTCAGGCTGATGACGCCGCCCTTCGACGCGGCGTAATGCCCCCCGCCGACCAAGCCACCGCCACGCTGGGCCGCGACGGAGGCAACGTTGACGATCGCCCCGCGTCCCTGTTCCCGAAAGCGCGGCAGGACGCCGCGGCACAGGTTGAAGGTGCCGACCAGATTGACCTGCAGCATGCGGGCAAGTTCCGCCGCCTTGATGTCGAGGATGCCGCGCGTGGCCACGATGCCCGCACAGTTGGTGAGATTGTCAATCGGGCCGAAGTGGCACTCCGCCCGCCGCATCACCGCCTCGCACGCCTCGTCGTCGGTGATGTCGCACCGGATGCCCAGGAGGTCCGGCGTTCGCCCGATCCGCTTCGCGATCGCCCCGCGCATCGCGTCCGTGACCGCATCGTCGAGCGTGACGTCGGTCACGACAATCCGCCCGCCGTTTCGCGCATAGAGCTCCGCGACGGCATAGCCGATGCCGCGCAGAGACCCCGTGCCCGCAATCACGCAAACCTTGTTCTCCAGCAACATGCCATCACTCCTCGGCCGGGCTGCTCCGTGCCGGCGACAGGGTCACTCGGGTGCGTCGATGTCGACGTGGCGGGTCTCGGGGCTGAGCAGAAGCGCGGCGAACGAGATGCCCACCAGTGCGACGCAGAGCATCGTGAGCCCGGCCGTACTACCGCCCGACCGCTGCAACACCCAGGCCGCGACGAACGGGGTCGGTCCGGCGAACAGCAGGTTGGCGCCGGTATAGGCGAGTGCCGATCCCGTGTACCGGGCCGATGTCGGAAACTGTTCGGCAAGGAAGGCGGGCAGGATGCCGCTTTGTGCCTGGATGCTGCCGGCGAACAGGCTCATCGCCAGGAAGATCGCCCAGGCGTTCCCGGTCCCGAGCAGCGTGAAATAGCACAGGCTGATCGCCAGCATGACCACCGAGGCGACGATCAGCGGCGGCTTGCGGCCGAACCAGTCCGTCGCCGCGCCCCCTGCCAACGTCGCCATCACCGCAACCACGTTGGCCGCCATCAGGCAGAGAAACGCGGTTCCGGAAGTGACGCGCGTGTGGGACGTCAGATAGGCGATCGAGAATACCGTGACTATATAATAGCATGACGCCGGGCCTGCCCAGAACAGCAGCAGGCGAAGGACGGTGTTTCGTTGCCGACGATCGGCGAGCACTGGCCTGGGCCGCGTGGCTGCCGCTCCGCCGGTCTGCCGTTCCCGGAGCGCCGCAAAGGCCGGCGTTTCCGCCACCCTCGTGCGCAGGTACACC
>Ga0325400_1000537_pt1 | contig 28479 bp, 28 predicted proteins | sample PopdelMetagenome_2_FD_205662 | JGI IMG/M metagenome (GOLD analysis project Ga0325400, IMG submission 205662) | Populus deltoides microbial communities from Bellville, Georgia, United States - Xylem-PdKOR-R1 | ecosystem: Host-associated > Plants > Phyllosphere > Stem > Wood/Secondary xylem...
GCACCCGCTCGCCGCACGCCGCGCACAACGCCGACTTGAGCGCCCCGTGCATGTGCAGCAACCGCCGCGACCCCGCGCGTTCGTGCAGGTCGTCGACGTTCTGCGTCACCACCAGCAGTTCGCCCGGGCGGGCGGCGTCCAGCCGCGCCAGCGCGCGATGCGCGGCGTTGGGCTCGACCGTCGCCAGCGCCGCGCGCCGCTCGTCGTAGAAGCGATGCACCAGCGCCGGGTCGCGGGCCAGGGCCGCGGGCGTGCATATGTCGTCGACCCGATGCCTTTTCCTGACGCCGTTCGGATCGTCATATTCCCAATAGGAGACGGCCCCGTGCGTGCGGAACGTCGGAATGCCGGATTCGGCGGAGATGCCCGCGCCGGTCAGGACGACGATGTTTCCGAGGTCGCGCATGGCTCGCCGATACGAGTGGCGCGCGGTGTCTGGAAGTGGGTGGAAAGCGGACGTTGCGAGCCGACGCGCGATGCGACACCATCTGTAGATGAAGCTCCGCCTTGCGATGCTCCCGCTCCTCCTCGCGGCCCTCGCTATTGGGTGCGATCGAGCGCCTACGACCTACGCCGCGAATTGTTCGACTCCGCTCGCTCACTGGGGGCGCGAGAAGGACGGCATCGGTCATCTGAGAGCCGTGCAGCCAATCTACATCGCTTCTGATGGCTCAATCCTCTGGAACAAGACGGTTATCTCCGACGCCACCCTGCGGCTCTACATGTCGCGAATGAGCGACATGAACCCAGAGCCGCAAGCAGTGCTCGACGTATCGCCCGCTGCCTCATGTAGCCGAGTGGTCGCGATCCGCGCGATCATGGATGCCGCGCCGTTGTGCAAAGGTCCGCACTCGATCTGTAGCGAAGGTTGGCATTGGCGGCAGTGGCCGGAACTCTGCGGCCCTTGACGTCCGCTATTGGGCGTTAAGGTCAGCACCCATCACTGCCAACGGCCGGTATCACCCGCACGTCGGCGTGGGCCAGGACGATGACGGGGAACCCGACCGACATGATGCGCGGCCATGGCGGGATCGCGCCGCCCGCCAGGACGGCCTGCGCAAGAGCGGCCGGGCGAGCCCCTGGCGCGCGGTGCGCCGCCTCCCCATATATATATTCACCGGTGCCACGTGATCCGTAGGCGGCAGCGGCTGAGAGACCTCGCGCGCTCCCGCTTACGCGCCGGGAGCATTGCTCATGGGTTTGAACGACCTCCTCCATCATCATCAGGTATCGCTGATGCGCGCCGGTATCGCGTCGAGCGACCGGGCCCGGCTGACGCACGACCGCGCCGCCCTCGACTACGCACGACGTATAAACGACTTGATAGGCGCTGACCGCTCCGGCGCGGCACCGCTGGTTCCGGTGGCGTGATGGCGGGCGAGGAAATCTTCTTCCGCCGTCAGGCGCAGATGCAACGCGAGCAGGCGGCCGGGACCGACTTGGTCAGCGTGCGCGAGCGGTGCGAGCGGGCGGCGTCCGCCTGGGACGCGATGGCGGAGCGGGCGGAACGGTTCGAGAAATTGAAGATCGGTCGATCGGGCTGACTAGTCTGTTATCCCTGGCGCGGCGTTGTTCCGGCGCGCTTCGGGGGGGTGGAGGGCCGGGGACGAAGCCCCGGCCGCCCATGTCAGATCTTGTCGCCCAGCGCGCCCTTGACGCTGCCCTTGACGTCCTGACCCGTGCCCTTGAGCTGCTGGGCCTCGCCCTCGGCCTTCAGGTTCGGATCGTCGTTCGCGTTACCCAGGCTCTCCTTGACCGCGCCGACGGCCTTGTTGGCCGCGGCGGCGACCTTGTCGGTGAACTCGCCCATCGTGAAACTCCTTGGTGCTTGCCGTCCGGTACGGCTGACCAACAAACGGACGATGCCCGGAGCCGTTCCGAGCGGCAACATTTCATACCAGATCGGCCACACCCCCGTCCGCCGGAGCCTATAGCACTTCGAACAGGCCGGCCGCGCCCATGCCGCCGCCAACGCACATGGTGACGACGACGTGGCGGGCCCCGCGGCGGCGTCCCTCGATCAGCGCGTGGCCGACCATGCGCGCGCCCGACATGCCATAGGGGTGGCCGACCGAGATCGCGCCGCCGTCGACGTTCAGCAGCTCGTCCGGGATGCCCAGCTCGTCGCGGCAATAGAGTACCTGCACCGCGAACGCCTCGTTCAGCTCCCACAGGCCGATGTCGGACACCTTCAGGCCGTTGCGCTCCAGCAGCTTGGGGATCGCGAACACGGGGCCGATGCCCATCTCGTCGGGCTTGGTGCCCGCCACCGCCATGCCGACGTAGCGGCCCAGCGGCCGCAGGCCGCGACGCTCGGCCAGCTTCTCTTCCATCAGCACCGACGCCGACGCGCCGTCCGACAGCTGCGACGCGTTGCCCGCGGTGATGTTGAGGTCCGGGCCCAGCACCGGGGTCAGCGACCGCAGTCCCTCGATCGTCGTGTCGGGGCGGTTGCCCTCGTCCTTGGACAAAGTGACCTGACGCTGCGAGACTTCCTTGGTCTCCTTGTTGGTCACCGCCATCGTCGCCGTCACCTCGACGATCTCGTCGTCGAACCGGCCCGCCGCCTGCGCCGCGGCGGTGCGCTGCTGCGACTGGAGGCCGTAGGCGTCCTGCGCCTCGCGAGGGATGTTGTAGCGCTTGGCCACCACCTCGGCGGTCTGGAGCATGGGCATGTAGATGTCGCCCTGCATCGCCAGCAGCTCGGGGTCGGGGCCGACGCGCATCTGCGGCGTCTGGACCATGGAGATGCTTTCCACGCCGCCGCCGACGGTCACGTCCATGCCGTCCACCACGATCTGCTTGGCGGCGGTCGCGATCGCCATCAGCCCGGACGCGCACTGGCGGTCGACCGACATGCCCGACACGGTGGTGGGCAGCCCCGCGCGCAACGCCGCGTTGCGCGCGATGTTGCCGGCCTGGACCCCCTGCTGAAGCGCGGCGCCGAACACCACGTCGTCGATCTCGCCCCCCTCGATCCCGGCGCGCTCCACTGCCGCCTTGATCGCGTGGCTGGCCAGGGTGGGCGAAGGCGTGGCGTTGAAGGCGCCGCGGTACGCGCGGCCGATGGGGGTGCGGGCGGTAGAAACGATGACGGCGGAGCGCATGGACGTGGTTCCTCTTTGATGTGGCTATGGGGTGTCAGACGAAGACCTGGCTCATCCATTCCGCGATCATCGCGGGTTTGGCGGCGTTCTCGATCTCCACGGTGAACTCGTTGGTCTGCTGATATTGTCCGGGGCGCTTCTCCTCGAACGACAACAGCTTGAATCGGCCGCGCACGCGCGACCCCGAGCGGACGGGCGTGATGAACCGCACCTTGTTGCCGCCGTAGTTGACGCCCATCCGCGCGCCCTCGACGCGGGGCAGATCAGCCTTTGCGGACAGCAGCGGCATCAGCGACAGCGTCAGGAAGCCGTGGGCGATGGTGCCGCCGAACGGCGTGGCCGCGGCCGCCGCCGGGTCGACGTGGATGAACTGGTGGTCGCCGGTCGCGTCGGCGAACTTGTTTATCATCTCCTGGGTCACCTCGACCCAGTCGGACACGACCTCCTCGCCGATCCGGTTCGTCATCTCGTCCGCGGTGACGGTCGTCATGGGGGCCCCCTCCTGCTACAACGGCGTTTCCTAGGCTTGGGGCGGCGCAGCCCGCAAGCCCGTCACCGACCGGAAATACGAACATGGCCGACGCCGTAACGTCCAATCCCCGTGCAACCATGGCTCGTCTGTACCGCGCGCCCGAACCCGACGTTCTAAAACCGCTGATCGAGCGCGCGCGCATGGGGTCTGATTCGCAGGAACGGGTGCTGGGCACCGCGTCCGGCCTGCTGGCCGACCTGCGCGCGGCGCAGGGGCGCGGCTGGGTGAACCGCTTTCTTCAGGAATACCGGCTCAACTCGTCCGAGGGCGTGGCGCTGCTCAGCCTGGCCGAGGCGTTCCTGCGCGTGCCCGACCCGGAAACGGCGGACCTGCTGATCGCCGACAAGCTGGGCGAGGCGGACTGGCGGGCGCACGCCGGCCGATCGTCGTCGGCGCTGGTCAATTCGGCCACTTGGGGGCTGGTGGTCGGCCGCGCGCTGGTGCGCGAGGGCGAGGGGGGCGCGCTGCGCCGCCTCATCAGCCGCGCGGGCGAGCCGTTCGTTCGTCAGGCGGTGGGCGCCGCCATGAAGATGATGGGCGAGATCTTCGTGATGGGCCGCACCATCGACGAGGCGATGCGCCGCATGAAGCGGCCCGAGAACCGCGGCTTCACCGCCAGCTTCGACATGCTCGGCGAAGCGGCGCGGACGACGGAGGACGCCGAACGTTATTTCCGGGCGTACGAGGGCGCGATCGATGCGGTCGGCTCCGACCCCGCGGCCGGCCATTCGGTGTCGGTCAAGCTGTCCGCGCTTCACCCGCGCTACGAGGTCGCGCGTTGGGACGAGTGCGTGGGCGAGTTGACCGACATGCTGTCGTCACTCGCGCGGCGCGCGGCCGCCCGCGACATCGCGCTCACCGTCGACGCCGAGGAGAGCGAGCGGCTGGAGATGAGCCTGGACATCATCGGCGCGGTCGCCGCGCTTCCCGACCTGAAGGGCTGGGACGGGTTCGGCATGGCGGTGCAGGCGTACGGCAAGCGCGCGCGGCCGGTGGTGGCCTGGGCGGACGGGCTGAACCGCGTCATGAACGTCCGGCTGGTCAAGGGCGCCTATTGGGACAGCGAGATCAAGCGCACCCAGGTAGAGGGGCTGGACGATTATCCGCTCTTCACGCGCAAGGCCGCGACCGACACCAGCTACCTGGCCGTCGCGCGCGACATGCTCGACGCCCCCAACATCCGCCCGGCCTTCGCCAGCCACAACGCGCTGACCGTCGCGACCATCGTCGAATGGGCGGGCAACAGCCGCGATTTCGAATTCCAGCGGCTGCACGGCATGGGCGATGGCCTGTACGAGCGGCTGGTGCGCCAGAACGGCTACCACTGCCGCGTCTACGCGCCGGTGGGCGGGCATCGCGACCTGCTGGCCTATCTGGTCCGCCGGCTGCTGGAGAACGGCGCCAACAGCAGCTTCGTCCACCAGCTGGCCGACGAGCGCCTGTCCGAGGCCGAGATACTGGCCGATCCGGTCGCCAAGGTGGCGGGCGTCGGCGGTAGCCGCCACCCGTCCATTCCGCTGCCCCGCGACCTGTTCGGGCCGGACGGGCATCGCAACAGCGCGGGGCTGGACCTCAGCGACCGGGCGGTGCTGGCGCGAACCGCGGCGGCGGTCGGCCGGCCCGTCGCGCTGACGCCCGGCGCGTCGATCCTGGACGCGGACGACGGGCATCCCGGCGGGCCGGTCCGCGCCGCCGTCACCAGCGCCGCCGCCGCCTTCGCCGACTGGTCCGCGACGCCGGTCGAGGCGCGCGCCGCTGTGCTGGACCGGCTGGCCGACCTGCTGGAACGCGACCGCGAGCGGCTGATGGCGCTGTGCGTGCAGGAAGCGTTCAAGTCGATCGCCGACGCGATCGGCGAGGTGCGCGAGGCGGCGGACTTCTGCCGCTACTACGCCCTACAGGCCCGGTCCGGGTTGCGGCCGGTGGAACTGCCGGGGCCGACGGGCGAGCGCAACGTGCTGCGCTACGAGGGGCGCGGCGTGTGGGCGACCGTCGCCCCGTGGAACTTCCCGCTGGCGATCTTCCTGGGCCAGTGCGCGGCTGCGCTGGTGGCGGGCAACACGGTGGTCGCCAAGCCCGCCCCTCAGACCCCCGCCATCGCCGCCGCCGCGGTGGCGATGGCGCACGAGGCGGGCGTGCCGGCCGACGCGCTGATCCTGGCCCCCGGCGGGCCGGAGGTGGGCGCGGCGCTGGTCGCCGATCCGCGGATCGCCGGCGTCGCCTTTACCGGGTCGACCGCGACCGCGCGGCGGATCGCGCGCACCCTGCTCGAGGACGATGCCAGGCCGTTGGTGCCGCTGATCGCAGAGACGGGCGGTATCAACGCGATGATCGTCGATTCCACCGCGCTGCCCGAACAGGTGGTGGCCGACGTGGTCACCAGCGCTTTCCGCTCAGCCGGTCAGCGTTGCTCGGCGCTGCGCCTGCTGCTGGTGCAGGAGGACGTGGCCGACGGCGTGATCGCGATGCTGACCGGTGCGATGGCGACCTTAATGATCGGCGACCCCGGTGATCCCAGGAGCGACGTTGGTCCGGTGATCGACCAAGCCGCGTACGACCGGCTGATGGCCTATCGCGAGCGGGTGCGCGACCGCTGGGTCGCGACCTGCGACGTGCCGGCAGAGGGGCTGTACGTGCCGCCGACGCTGATCCGGCTGGGCAGCGCCGATGAACTGGACGCCGAATGGTTCGGCCCGCTGCTCCACGTCGCCACTTGGCGCGCGGGCGAGCTGGAGGCGACGATCGAACGCGTCAATGCCAAGGGCTACGGCCTGACCATGGGCCTGCACAGCCGCATCGCGCGCGCGGGCGAGATAGCGGAGGCCCGCGCGCGGGTGGGCAACCTCTACGTCAACCGCTCGATGATCGGCGCGGTGGTAGGCTCGCAGCCCTTCGGGGGCGAAGGCCTGTCCGGCACGGGGCCCAAGGCGGGCGGCCCCAACTATCTGCACCGCTTCTGCGCCGAGCGCGCGGTATCGGTGGACACGACCAGCGCCGGCGGCAACGCCACGCTGCTCAGCCTGGACGAAGGGGGGATTTAGGGCAGTCGCCCGCCCGTCGCGCCGCGTACCCGGCGGGCGCGCGGCGGCAGGGTAACCGAACGATGATCCGCATCAGGCGAGGGGCGGCGGTCGCGGGGCCGCCGATCACGCCGCACGGCATCGGCCCCGCCCGGGCAGCGGTGCGGCTCAACGTCGCGCCATGCTGGCTGGGCAGCTCGCCCGTGGGTCAGGGGGCCCTGTGTTCTGCTTCTGCTCCCTTTTCACAAGCGATGACGGCGTCGGTGACGAGCCTGTCGAGCCACGGATCGTCGGACGGGGCAGCATAAGGTTGCAGCGCCGCAATCAGCTTCGGCTCGGCGAGATGTGCTGCCGCTTCCAGTATCGGCACCGCACAATTGCCCCCGTCCAGTTCCCGCAGCACCAGCGCGAACCCGATCGCCGGGTCACGGTAAGCGAGGCCGAGGATCGCCTCCGCGCGGACGATCGGGTCCGCGTCGTCCGCGGCCGCGCGTAAGGCCACCAGAATGTCGGGCCGGGCATCCTCAACCTGCGAGAGAAGCATAACAGCCCAATCACGGTTCGAGGTGTCCGCATCCTGCGTCAGCTCGATGAGCTTGGCCCTATTGGCTGCTGCGAAAACACTGCCGCTCAACGATACGTCGCCGGCCGCCACCGCCTTCAGAAAATCGGACACGGGCTCGTAGGGGTTCAACTCATGCTCTCGACTAGATCCGCACCGCCGCGTTGACGGCGTCCGTCGCGCGCAGGCCGGCCAGCAGCCGCATCAACTGGGGCAGGTCGTGGACCTCCACGTCGATCACGTTGGTGTGATAGACCGCGTCGCGATTGTCGAGGCGCAGGTTGACGATGTTGGCGCGGTGCTGGCCGATCACGGTCGCCAGCACGCCGAGCGCGCCCGGCTCGTTCCGCACCTCCACCTGGATGCGCGCGGTGGCGCCGTCGGCGTCGTCGCCCCAGGACAGGTCGGCCCAGTCCGTCTCGCCCTCTGCCCGGTCGGCCAAGTCGGCGAGCACGTGGCATGAGATGACGTGCACCTCGATCCCGGCGTCCGGCCGCCGGAGCCCGACGATCCGGTCGCACGGCACGGGGTGGCAGCAGGTGGCGAGGTCGTAGGCGACGCCGGGTTTCAGCCCCTTGATCGAGATGGCGCTGGCTTCCGGTGCGGGACGGCCGGTGCCGGTCGGGGGCGGGGCCGAACCGGGCATCAGCGCTTCCATCACCTGGCCGTCCGACAAGGTCCGTCTGGCGATCGCCAGCATCAGCTGCGCCTCGTCGGCGAGTTTCAGCCGCTTTAGCGCGTCGCCCAACGCGCCCTCGCCTAGAGGCGCGGGCAGGCGGCCGACGATGTCGTCGTAGATTTTGCGGCCGAGCTTGACGCCATCCTCGCGTTCCGCCTGGCGCAGATGGCGGCGGATGGCGGCCAGTGCCTTGGCGGTGGTGGCGATGCCCAACCAGCTGGCCTGGGGCAGCTGGGCCGCGGATCGCAGGATCTGTACCTGATCGCCGTTCTCGACGATCGTCTTCAGCGACACCACGCGGCCGTTGACCTTGGCCCCCACCGCCTGGTCGCCCAGGTCGGTGTGGACGGCGTAGGCGAAGTCGATCGGCGTCGCGCCCTTGGGCAACTGGATCAGTTCGCCGCGCGGGGTGAAGGCGAAGATGCGGTCCGCGTACATCGCCATGCGCGTGTGTTCGAGCAGTTCTTCGGGCGTGACGGCGGTGTCGATGATCTCGACCAGGTCCTCGATCCAGTCGGGGCGCGCGCCCTTCTGGCCGCCGGCTGCCAATCCGTTCGCGTCGCCGCGGGCGCGGCCCTGTTTGTAGGCCCAATGGGCGGCGAGGCCGTATTCCGCCTCCGCGTGCATCTCGGACGTGCGGATCTGTATCTCGACGCGCGTGTTCTCCGCGTGGACGACCGAGGTGTGCAGCGAGCGATAGCCGTTGCGCTTGGGCGTCGAGACGTAATCCTTGAACCGGCCCGGCACCATCGGCCAGCGGCGATGGATGATGCCCAGCACGCGGTAGCAGTCGTCCACCGTCGGCACCACCGCGCGAAACGCCATCACGTCGGACAATTGCTCGAAGCTGATGTGCCGTTCCGACATCTTGCGCCAGATCGAATACGGATGCTTCTCGCGCCCCGTCACGTCCGCGGACAGGCCGGCGCGCCCCAGCAGCAGCTTCAGCCCCGACCCGATCTTGGCGATGCGGTCGCCGCCGCCGTCGCGCATCCCCTCCAGCCGGCGGGTGATCGACTGAAAGGCCTCCGGCTCAAGCTGTTCGAAGGCGAGCGTTTGCATCTCGCGCATGAACTCGTACATGCCGATGCGTTCGGCGAGCGGCGCGTAGATATCCAGCGTCTCGCGCGCGATGCGGCGGCGCTTCTCGGGCTTGGGGATGAACTTCAGCGTGCGCATGTTGTGCAGCCGGTCGGCCAGCTTCACCAGCAGCACGCGGATGTCGTCCGACATGGCGAGCAGGAACTTGCGCAGGTTCTCTGCCGCGCGCTCGTTCTCCGTCTGCGCCTCGATCTTGGACAGTTTGGTCACGCCCTCGACCAGCCGGCCGACCGAAGGGCCGAACAGTTTCTCGATCTGTTCAGGGGTGGCGACGGTATCCTCGACGGTGTCGTGGAGGATGCCGGTCGCGATCGTCTCGTCGTCCAGGCGCAAGTCGGTCAGAATGCCCGCCACCTCGATCGGGTGGCTGAAATACGGGTCGCCGTTGGCGCGCTTCTGCGACCCGTGCGCGTGCATGGAGAAGACGTAGGCGCGGTTGAGCATCGCCTCGTCGGCTTGCGGGTCGTAGCTGAGGACCCGGTCAACCAGTTCATATTGCCGCAGCACGCGTGACATAGATGGCGGGTGGACGTGCTGCTTTGCAATATGTTTCCACAAGCTAGCGCGAAATCGTCAGCGCGCGGCCACCGCGGCAGCGCCGGCGGCGGGGGCGCGACGGTTGCACTTGTCCAGCTGCGCGGCGTCGAAGGTCGTGCCGCCCGCGCTGAACGCCGACAGACGACCCAGGCCGCGCACCGCCAGTTCACACTGGACCGCGTCGCGCTCCGGCGCGCGGGCAGCGATGTACTGGCCATCGCGAAGCGTCCAGCTGGTCGCGCGCGTCATCACCGCGGGGCGATCAGTCGCGGCCTCCGGCGTGGCCACGTAATAGGCGCCGCGCGGTGCAGCCTGAGCGGCGGATACCCCAGCGGCGGCTGTGACGGCGAGAAGGACGGTGCGGATCATCGGCGTGGCTCCTGTTAAGATAGGTTGCAGAACGCTACTCGCATATGCAAGTTGCACGTTGCAACTAGAAACTCAAAATATTCGCGGTCGCGCCGCCTTTCAGGCGTTAAGACATGCGTGAAGAGGATGGCCCGATGAACGAGAAACTGCGCGAGGCCCTGGGGGAATGCAGCTTGCCCGCGGCGCTGGCGGCGATGGGTGAGCGCTGGTCGTTCATGATACTGCGCGCGGCCTTCAACAAACTGGCGCATTTCGAAGAATTTCAGGCGGAGCTGGGCATCGCGCGCAACATCCTGGCCAATCGGCTGGCACGGCTGGTGGAACACGGTATCCTGGAACGTCGTCCGCTGGCGCAGGATCGGCGGCGGATAGAGTATGCGCTGACCGAGAAGGGGCGCGCGCTGCTGCCGACCATGATCGCGCTCAGGCAATGGGGCGAGCGGTGGGAAACGGGGGTGCCCGCCTTTCCGGTGCTGGTCGATCAGCGCGACGGCCGCCCGATCCGCGAGGTCGCCGTATTGTCGCACGACGGACGCGAGCTGGCGCTGGGCGACCTGTTATGGGCGTTGCCCGAAGAGGAGGAGCGGGCGGCGGCGGAGTAGGGGGCTAGCCCGCCTGCCGCTCCCCCGCGGCGCGGGCGGGGGTGTTGGCGCCCATCGACTGGAGATAGCGTTTCACGTTGCGCGCCGCCTGGCGCAGCCGCTGTTCGTTCTCGACCAGCGCGATGCGGACATAACCCTCGCCGTTCTCGCCGTAGCCGACGCCCGGCGCCACCGCGACCTGCGCGTGGGTGAGCAGCTGCTTCGAGAACTCGAGCGATCCCAGGTGCGCCACCGCGGGCGGCAAGGGCGCCCAGGCGAACATCGAGGCCGGTGGCGCCGGCACGTCCCAGCCCGCGCGGCCGAAGCTCTCCACCAACACGTCGCGGCGCTTGTGGTACAGGCGGCGATTGTCCTCGACGATGTCCTGCGGTCCGTTGAGTGCGGCGCAGGCGGCGGCCTGGATGGGTGTGAAGGCGCCGTAGTCGAGGTAGCTCTTGACCCGCGTCATCGCCGCGATCAGCCGCGGGTTGCCGACCGCGAAGCCGATGCGCCAGCCGGCCATCGAATATGTCTTGGACAGGCTGGTGAACTCGACCGCCACGTCCTTGGCGCCCGGCACCTGGAGGATGGAGGGCGTGGGGCGGTTATCGTAATACAGCTCCGAATAGGCGAGGTCGGAGATCACCCATACCTTGTTCTCGCGCGCCCAGGCGACCAACCGTTCGTAGAAGGAAAGGTCTACCGCCTCCGCGGTCGGGTTGGACGGGTAGTTGACCACCAGCACGGACGGACGCGGCACGGTGAAGGCGACCGCGCGGTCGAGGCTCTCGAAATAATGCTCGTCCGGCGTGGTCGGCACCGCGCGGATGGTGGCCCCGGCGATGATGAAGCCGAAGGTGTGGATGGGATAGGACGGGTTGGGCGCCAGCACCACGTCGCCGGGCGCGGTGATGGCGGTGGCGAGGCTGGCCAGCCCCTCCTTGGACCCCATCGTTACCACGACCTCGGTTTCGGGATCGACGTCGACGCCGAAGCGGCGGCCGTAATAGTTCGCCTGTGCGCGGCGCAGGCCGGGGATGCCGCGCGACGCGGAATAGCCGTGAGCGTCGGGCTTGCGCGCCACCTCGACCAGCTTGTCCAGCACGTGCGGAGGCGGGGGCAGGTCGGGATTGCCCATGCCGAGGTCGATGATATCCTCGCCGCCCGAGCGCGCGGCGGCGCGCATCGCATTGACCTCGGCGATGACGTAGGGGGGCAGGCGCTTGATGCGGTAGAAATCTTCGGTGGACATTGGCGGGGTCCCGGCGCGTTCCACCCCAGCCTAGACGCTCGCCCCCCTCCCGTCACCCTGCGGCGTGAGATATGGCGGGGCCAAGAGGAGAGGACCATGGCCGCCGACCCGCCCCCCACCGATCGCCCTAGCGATCACGGCGCACCCGCCGGCGGTTCGCCCGCGGAACACTGGACGCGAACCATCGCCGACGCCCAGCGGGCGATGGTTGGTCAGATGCTGGACCTGGCCCGCGCGCCCGGCATGCCCGTGCTGCCCGGCCTGAACGATCCGGCCACGCTGGACCGGCTGGGCAACCTGTGGCGCGGCACCAGCGATCTATGGGGCGACCTGTGGGCCAAGGTGCTCGACCCCGCCCAGCCGGAACCGCCCGAACACGCGCGCGACAAGCGGTTCCGCGACCCGGCCTGGCGCGACGAGCCGATGTTCGACTGGATGCGGCGGAGCTACCTGACGCTGTCGGACCATCTGCTGGCGCAGGTCGACGCGGTGGAGGGTGTCGACCCCAGGCAGCGCGAGCGGCTGCGCTTCGCCGCGCGCGCATTGGTGGACGCGATGAGTCCGTCCAACTTCGCCGCCACCAATCCCCAGGTCATCCGCCGTACGATGGAAACGGGGGGCGACAACCTCCGCCGGGGAATGGAACACATGCTGGCCGATATGGGCCGCGGCCAGCTGACGCACACCGACGGCACCGCCTTCGAGGTCGGGCGCAACCTGGCGACGACGCCGGGCAAGGTGGTCAAGCGCACGCCGCTCTTTGAATTGATCCAGTATTCGCCGACCACCGAGCGGGTGATGCGAACGCCGCTGGTGATCTTTCCGCCCTGGATCAACCGCTTCTACATCCTGGACCTGTCGCCCGAGAAGAGCTTGATCCGCTGGGCGGTGGAACAGGGGATCACCGTGTTCATGGTGTCGTGGAAGTCGGCGGACGCGTCGATGAAGGACGTGGCCTGGGACGACTACGTGCTGGGGCAGGTCGAGGCGGTGGACGCGGTGCGCGACCTGCTGGACGTGCCGTCCGTCCACGCGGTCGGATATTGCGTGGCGGGCACCACGCTGGCGGCGACGCTGGCGCTGCTGACGGCGCGGGGACAGGCGGAACGGATCGCCAGCGCCACCTTCCTGACCGCGCAGGTCGATTTCGCGCGCGCGGGCGACCTGACCCACTTCGTCGACGACGAGCAGCTGGCGATGATCGGGTCGCTGTCGCCCGACGGTTACCTCGATGGGCGGTTCATGGCCGCGACGTTCAACCTGCTGCGCGGGCGCGACCTGATCTGGAACTACGTCACCAACAATTACCTGCTGGGCGAGGATTACGCGGCCTTCGACCTGTTGCATTGGAACGGGGATACCACCAACCTGCCGGCGAAATGGCACCTGGGCTATCTGACCGACCTGTACCGCGACAATCTGCTGGTGGAGCCGGGGCGGCTGTCGGTGGACGGCACGCCGCTCGACCTGACCCGGGTGGAGACGCCGTCCTACGTCCAGGCGGGACGCGAGGACCATATCGCGCCGGCCGAGAGCGTTTGGGCGATCACGCAACTGTTCCGCGGGCCGCTGCGGTTCGTGCTGGCGGGGTCTGGGCACATCGCCGGCGTGGTCAATCCACCGACGGCGGGGAAGTACCAATACTGGGTCAACGACGACCCCGAGGCGACGACGCTGGACGCGTTCCGGGCGGGCGCGACGGAAACCAAGGGCAGCTGGTGGCCCGATTGGGCGGCGTGGTTGAAGCGGTTGGATGTTGGCGAAGTTGCCGCGGACGGTGCGCGCGTGCCGGGGGGCGGGGGGCTGCCGGCCCTGGGGGAGGCGCCGGGGAACTATGTCCGGGCACGGTGATGTTGCACTGCACAAAAAAACGGTTGACGTGGTGGCTGACGCTCCTATGTTGCAATGCAGCATAGGAGCGTGACGTGGCCGACGACGTCGATCTGTCCAGGATTTCCACCGCCGAAGTAATTCCGCCCGCGCTGGCGGCGCCCAAGCGCGCGCGCAAGTCGCGGCCGCCGGTGTCGCCCCCGAACGTTGCCGAGGCCGCGTCGGTCGACGTGCAGCCGGGGATCGCCGCCGCCGTGGCGGTCGAGCCCGCCCCGGTCATGGCCCCGATCCCGGCCGCGCCCCAACCCGTTTCGTCGGCCGTGCCGACCCCGCCCGCCGCGGTTCCGGCGGAACCACAGCGAGAGGATGCCGCAATGGCTACCAACGTCGACGAGATGAAGAACACCGCCCAGCAGATGGGCGACGCCGCCAAGGACCAGGCACAGGCGATGTTCGCCGACGTCAAGGGTCGCGCCGAGGACGCGGTCGCCAAGGGCCAACGTTTCTGGGCCGAGCTGGCCGAGTTCAACAAGGGCAATGTCGAGGCGATGGTCGAGAGCGGTCGCCTGGCCGCCCGCGGCTTCGAGCAGCTGGGCCGCGACGCCGCCGAGACGGCGCGCCGCCAGTTCGAGGCGACGTCCGCCGCCGTCAAGACGCTGGCCCAGGCGAAGTCGCCGACCGAGTTCGTGCGCCTGCAGGGCGAATATGCCCGCACCGCGTTCGACCAGGCGGTCGCCGACGCCTCGCGCTCGACCGAGGTGATGCTGAAGCTGGTCGGCGAGATCGCCCAGCCGATCTCCAACCGCGCCGCCGTGGCAGCCGACCGGATCAAGACCGCGGCCTGAGCGCCACGCATCCAGTTTCGTAGCGCGTACGGGGGCGGCCGTCCGACAGGACGGCCGCCCCTTCGCGTTCATGGCCTTTGTATGGTCGGGAACAAAGTTTCGCCATAATCATTCTCGCTGTCGCCGCGGTCCCGCGTCGGGGTCGCAACGCCAATGGGGAGATTTTCCATGCGCAAGTTCATCGCCGTCGCCGCCGCTTCCGGGCTGATCGCCCTGTCCGCCTGCAACAACACGCCGCGCGAGCAGGCCGCCGACAACATCGAGGCGAACGCCGAGATGATGGCCGACAATCTCGAAGACGCCGCCGACAATGCCGCCACCCCGGCCGAGGCGAACGCGCTGGAAGGCGCCGCCGACAACACCCGCGCGATGGGCGACAACATGGCCACCGACATGCGCACCAACGACCCGGACACCAACCTGTCCAACGGAATGTGATGCGGACGCGGCGCCGGCCCTGGCGGGTCGGTGCCGCTTCGGCGTGCAGACGTGCGTCGTTCGGGCGGGCCGTTGTGCCCGCCCGTTTTCGTTTTCACCCTCGTTCCGGACGGGGTAGCGGTCGCTTCGTCGAACATATTCCGGCGAGTGCCGTGGTTTTTTTGGGGCGGGCGTGGGCAGTCTTATACCCCCCCTTCCCCTTCAGGGGAGGGACCGGGGGTGGGGCCTCTCGGCGGGCGGGGCGCTCGGGGGAAACGCCCCACCCCAACCCCTCCCCTGAAGGGGAGGGGCTCGACGCGTGCGATCCTGATCGCGCTCACTTCTCGGAAAGCGTCCCCCGGCCATGCCGAGCGACAGTACGCCCGACCGGCAGAGCCCCAGGGCCGATCGACATTCACCCCGACGCCACGCGCCGTCATTCTCGCGAAGGCGGGAATCCAGAAACACCAACGTCGGAGAATAATGGGATACCGCAGCGGGTCTGGATCCCCGCCTCCGCGGGGATGACGGAAGCGGAAAAGCCCGGACGTGTTCCGGGGGCCACCGCGATGCGAACGACCCCGGTCCGACGCCTGTACGACGGTGGCCCCCGGAATAGATCCGGGGTGACGGGGCGGCTGGATCGGCCGGACCGCCGAATGTCGATCGGGTCTATGATAGTGCCGGTGTCAGGCGGGACGGGCCGTCCGCGGCCGGCGTCCCTTCCCCTGCCCAAGCGCCTCGTCGAGCAGCCGTGCGAGCCGGAGCCCGCCGCGCTCCACCTCGTCGCGCATCACCGGCACCAGCTTCGCCACCTGCGCCTCGTCCAGCGATACGCGGCCCGCGGCGGGCGCGCACGGGTCGCCGCCCATGGCGGTCGCATAGGCGGCGTCGCGCGACACCTGCCAACTCTGGCGGCTCCAGTCCGCGACCGTCCCCGCCGCCAGCCGCGCGCGCACCGCAGCCGGGTAGCGCCGCACCAGCGCGGGCGGGGTGGAGATGGCGCGTTCGGCCAGCGGGCCGTCCCAGACCGAGTGGAGGTTGAACCGATCGCCCCCGAAGCCGCCCCAGCTCGCGGGCACGTCGTTGCCGCCCTTGTCCGCCCGGTCGCCCGCATGGAGCGGCTGGTGCAGGTCGCCGACGAAGTGGATCAGGAACGCCAGCGCGCGGACGCGATCGGCCGGCTTTGCCCCGCGGTCGGCCAGGATGACCCGCTGGCGGGTGATCTGCGCCGACACGCAGTTTCCGTCACGGCACGGCGGCCCCAGATCGAAGGCCGCACACACGTTCACGTTCTGATAGTGCCAGCTATACGCATAGCCGAAGCGGGACGTGCCGTCGGGGTTCTTGAGCGGCTTGACGCAGTCGGCCCAGGTGCTGGCGCTCTCGATCGTGTTGGCGCGACATTCGGGCGTTTCCAGCAGCCGGTCCTGCGCCAGCAATCGCCGGATCGCGGCCTTCGTGGCGGGGCGGACATTGGCATAGGCGATGCGCGCCACCGTCTCGTGCCCGTACTCCCAGAAGGCGGCGGCGGGCGAGGGGGCGAGGAGCGCGGCGGCCGCGAGCGGGGCGAGGAGGCGAGTCACGCCGGGGCTTTAGGGGCGGGGGCGTGGGTTTTGAACCGGTTCGTTGTGGGGGGGGGGCTAGTGGCAGGGTAGAATTGGACTTTGTGTGCTACTTTGTAGCTCTGACGCATGAGTTAATAGCCACGAAGGGGACCGGCAGTTGCTGGATGAAAGGAGCCGAGCTGAATGACTACGGTCCCTTGCTTCAGGGTAAGGCGGGTAGGTAAGAGGCCAGATCGCACGACCATATTATGCATGGTGGTCCTATCTTCCAGCTTGATAGCATTGTCATCATGTGAGCGAGGCGGCATGAGCCGACAAATCGAGAAACAGGCGGAAGCCATCCGAACACAGATACGGGTAGGGAACTCCCTTCAAAACGCCGTGTCTGACATCAAAGGGCGGGGGTTCTCGTGTGCAACTGACATGGAGCGATCAAAAGAACGAGGCGCGCCATCCCTTTTCTGTCGAAAGCAGGTTACTGAAAAGGTATGGCTTGGTTTGATGAAGGAGTTCCACTCCCTTCTTGTCAGATTAGATGCCGACAACGATGATAAAGTTGTATCAGTAGAGGTATCAATAGGTTGGGGAGGGATAAGGGGGCTATAAGCGGGCTAGTACTACAATAACCCCTCCGGCGGTCCCACCTCACTCGTCGTCGTAGATCGCCACCGTTCGCTTTCCCCCCGCCGACGCGCGGGCGCGGTAGAGGCCCGGCGTGGTAAAGGCCCATTCGGCCGCACCGTCCGCGCCCAGCGCGATCAGGCCGCCGGTGCCGGCCAGCGCGCGGACCTCCGCCAGTAGATCGCCCGCCGCGTCGGCCAGCGTCGCGCCGCCCAGGCGGACGCGGGCGGCCACCTCGTGCGCGACGCCCAGGCGCAGGAAATGCTCGCCAGTGCCGGTGCAGGACAGGGCGACCGCGCCGTCCGCCCAGGTGCCAGCACCTATCACCGGCGAGTCGCCGACCCGGCCCCAGTTCTTGCCCGTCACCCCGCCGGTCGAGGTCGCCGCCGCCAGCCGGCCGGCCGCGTCCAGCGCCACCGCGCCGACCGTGCCGTATTTCATGTCGAGGTCGTAGGCGTCGGTGCCGCGGGCCTGAAGCTCGGCCAGCTGCGCGCGGCGCTCGGGCGTCTCGAACCAGCCGGGCGGGGCGGGGGGCAGGCCCTGCTCCGCCCCGAAGCGGTCGGCGGCGTCGCCGGCCAGGAACACGTGGCGCCCGTCCTCCATCACCGCGCGCGCCAGCGCCACGGGGCTGCGCGTGGCCGACACGCCCGCCACAGCACCCGCCCGGCGGGTCGCACCGTCGGCGATCGCGGCGTCCAGTTCTACCCGGCCGTCGGCCGTCAGCGCGGCGCCGCGGCCGGCGTTGAAGACGGGGTCGTCCTCCAGCACGCGCACGGCCGCCGTCACCGCGTCGAGCGCGGGGCCGCCGGCCGCCAGCACGCCTTCGCCCGCGTCGAGGGCGGCGGCTAGTGCGGCGCGCGCGGCGCGGTCGGTTTCGGGGGGCAACTCACCGCGGATCATCCGCCCCGAGCCGCCGTGGATCATCAATCGCCAAGTCATAGGGCGGCCGCCTAGACGCGGGCGCGCAGTCCGATCAACGGGCGCAGCCACCGTATTTCCCGTCCCCCCAGGTAGAAGGCCCAGCAGCCCGCCGCCGTGGCAGCGACCAGCACGGCGAACTCCGCCCAGCCGGGCAAGCCGGCGCCCATCAGCCAATAGGCGCCGACGACGATGATCGTCTGGTGGACGATGTAGAAGGGGAACACCGCCTCCGTCAGCATCGGGCGCCAGCGACCGTCGCGGTTCCAGTAGCGGTCGGCGATGCCGAGCAGCGCCGCGATCGTCGCCCAGCCCTGCACGCCGCGCGCGCCGGCATAGATCAGCCCATAGGGGTAGGGCGCGGCCGATCGCGGCCAGGTCCGCTCGATGCCGGCCACCACCAGATAGGCGGCGGCCGCGACCGCCAGGAACGGCACCCAGCGCCGCGCCAGCCAGGGCAGCACGCCGCGGCTGCCCGCCAGCCCGAAGCCCCACAGGAACATCGGCAGGTACGAGGCGTGGGCCACCCCGTCGTCGAACAGCGCGTGCGTCTCGCGCGCGCCGGGGAACAGCCAAGTGCTGACCAGCACCAGCCACGCCATCGGCAGCATCGCGCCCCAGCCGGCGAACACGCGGTCGAACGCGCCCTGCGTGCGCGGACCCGCCCGGCCGAACAGCCCGGCCGCGAGCGCCAGGGCCATCGAATAGACCCACAGGTACAGCACGAACCACAAATGCTGCCACGTCGGCACGGCGATGCCGTCGACGAAGCGGAACGAGAAATAAGTACCGGTCCAGAAGGATGGGAAGCTCCCCGTCCAGCCGTGCTGCGTCACCAGCTCCACCCAGGGCTGGGGCGGATTGACGACGGCGATCCCGAACAGCAGCGGGATCAGCAGCCGTTTCGACCGGCTGGCCGCGAACGCGCCGGCCCCGTGCCCCCGCGACAGGAGCGCCCGGCTGGCGTACCCTGCGACCAGGAACAGCAGCGCGAGGCGCCAGCTGTTGGCCAGCATCATCACCGGCGCCACCCGGTTCTCCGTCGCCAGCTTGGCGTGGTAGGGCCAGGGCACGAACACCATGCCGACGTGATAGACGATCAGGATGGCGAAAGCGGCGATCCGCAGCCAGTCCAGCCCGTAATGCCGCCCGATCGGCCTGCGCGGTACGGTGTCGGCCATGCGGTGCCTTTGAACGGTCACGGCGCGCGCGTATAGGGGCGGGCATGTCCATCCGTCCCTGGCGCGACATCGTCCGCCGCCAAAGTCGCCAGATCATGGTCGGCTCCGTCCCCGTCGGCGGCGACGCGCCCGTGACCGTGCAGACCATGACCAACACGCCCACCAGCGACCCGCGCGCGACGATCGACCAGATCAGGCGGTGCGAGGAAGCGGGCGCGGACATCATCCGCGTGTCGTGTCCCGACACCGAGTCGACCGCGGCGATGCGCCAGATCGTGCGCGCGTCGCGCGTGCCGATCGTGGCCGACATCCATTTCCACTACAAGCGCGCGCTGGAGGCGGCGGACGCGGGCGCCGCCTGCCTGCGCATCAACCCGGGCAATATCGGCTCGGCCGACCGGGTGAACGAAGTGGTCAACGCCGCCAAGGCCAACGGCTGCGCTATCCGCATCGGCGTGAACGCGGGCTCGCTGGAACGCCACCTGCTGGAGAAATACGGCGAGCCGTGCCCGGAGGCGCTGGTCGAGAGCGCGCTGGACCATATCAAGCTGCTCCAGGACCGCGACTTCCACGAGTTCAAGGTGGCGGTGAAGGCGTCGGACGTGTTCCTGGCGGTCGCCGCCTATCAGCAGCTGGCGGACGCGGTGGACTGTCCGCTGCACTTGGGCATCACCGAGGCGGGCGGCTTCGTCGGCGGCACCGTCAAGTCGGCGATCGGCATCGGTTCGCTGCTGTGGTTCGGGATCGGCGACACGATCCGCGTGTCGCTGTCCGCCGAGCCCGAGGAGGAGGTGCGCGTCGGCTTCGAGATCCTGAAGTCGCTGGGCATCCGCAACCGCGGCGTGCGCGTGGTGTCGTGCCCGTCCTGCGCGCGCCAGGGCTTCGACGTGATCCGCACGGTGGCGGTGCTGGAGGAGCGGTTGCAGCATATCCGCGTGCCCTTGTCGCTGTCGGTGCTGGGCTGCGTGGTCAACGGGCCGGGCGAAGCGCGCGAGACGGACATCGGCCTGACCGGCGGCGGCAACGGGCGGCACATGGTGTACCTGTCGGGCGTCACCGACCACCACGTCCAGGACGAGGGGATGGTCGACCATATCGTCCGCCTGGTCGAGGCCAAGGCGGCGGAGATGGAGGCGGCGGAAGCCGCGCGGCTGCTGGCGGCGGGCGAGGCTGCGGCACCGCTGACGCAAGCGGCGGAATAAGCTGCCCGTCCCCTCCGCGACCGCGCGTGCGTTCGGGGCGGCGTGCCTGGGCATCGCCGTGTTCTGTTGCATGGACGCGATGATGAAGGGGCTGGGGCTGGCGATCGGCGCCTATTCGGCCTTGTTGTGGCGCAGCGTCGCGGGTGTGGGGATCACGGGCGTCGTCTGGGCCGCGGGCTCCCCGAGGCGGCCGTCGGCGGCGGTGCTGCGGCTGCATCTGCTGCGCGGCGTGGTGGTGGCGGGGATGGCCAGCCTGTGGTTCTGGGCGATCACCGTCGTTCCGCTGGCGGAGGCGATCGCGGTGTCGTTCGTAGCGCCGCTGGCGGCGATCTTCTTGGCGGCCGTGTTCCTAGGGGAACGCGTGTCGCCGCGCGCGGTGGCTGGCGCGGTCGCGGCGCTGGCGGGGGTGGGGGTGATCCTGGCCGCCAGGCTCGGGGCGCCGCACGGGCCGGACGCGGTGCCGGGCTTCGCCGCCGTGCTGGGGTCGGCCCTGCTCTACGCCGCCAACCTCGTGCTGCAACGGCACCAGGCGCAGCAGGCGGCCCCGCAGGAGATCGCGTTCTTTCAGACGTTGACGGTGCTGGCGTGCCTGGGCGTGTTCGCGCCCTGGGCGGCGCGGTGGCCGGTACCCGCGCAATGGCCGCTGGTGCTGGGGGCGGCGCTGTTCGCCAGTGTGTCGCTGGTGCTGCTGTCCTGGGCCTATGCCCGCGCGCAGGCGCAGGCGCTGGTGGCGACCGAATATACCGGCTTCGTGTGGCTGTCGCTGTTGGGCTGGCTGTTCTTCGACGAGGCGCTGGGCGCGGCGACGTTGCTGGGCGCGGCGCTGATCGTCGCGGGGTGCTTCTACGCCGCGCGAACTCCGGCGGCCGAACCGCAGGAGGCGATGCTGTGACCCATATCCGTCCCGCGCAAGTTCGTTCGGCTCGGGCCGGCGACGAGGCGCTGATCCTGCGCTTCGTGCGCGAACTGGCCGAGTACGAGCGCGAGCCCGACGCGGTGGCCGCGACCGGGGGCGACCTGGCCGCGGCGCTGTTCGGCGAGCGCCCCGCGGCCGAGGCGGTGATCGCGGAAGTCGAAGGCGAGCCTATGGGCTTCGCGCTGTTCTTTCACAATTTCTCGACCTGGACGGGGCGGCGCGGGCTGTACCTGGAGGATTTGTACGTCACCCCCGACGCGCGCGGGCGGGGCGTGGGCCGCGCGCTGCTGCGGCACCTGGCGCAGGTGGCGGTGGCGCGGGGCTGCGCGCGGTTCGAATGGTCGGTGCTGGACTGGAACGCGCCCGCCATCGGCTTCTACCGCAAGCTGGGTGCGGTGGGGATGGAGGAATGGACGGTGCAGCGGCTGTCGGGGGAGGCGCTGGCACGGTTGGCGGGGGAATGAGCGACGTCCGATCCGGCTCGAAGCCTGTCCTGCGGCCGTGTTGATACGGACCATCGAGTGGTCTATTTCGACGCCGGACAAGGAGCGGTCCTCATGCAGGTTTCCGTGACCGACGCGGAGGCGCAGCTGACCGACCTCGTTCGCCGTGCGGAGGCCGGGGACGAGGTCGTGCTTACCCGCCACGGCCGTGCAGCCGTACGTCTGGTGTCGGTTCAGCGGGAATGCGACGCCGCGGGTCGTCGCGCCCTGATCGAGGCGGTGCGACGCAGCGTTGCCAGCCATGTGACGCCGGGACCGGACGCGGCGCGGAGTCAGGACGACCTCTATGGCGAGGATGGGCTGCCCCGGTGACTGTGGCCGATACGTCGGCGCTGATGGCGATACTTCTCGACGAGCCGGCGGGGGCCACCGGCGCGGATGCGCTGACCGCGGCGGTGGCCTTGTCGATTTCGGCCGGCACGGTCGCGGAAGCCCTGATCGTTGCGGATCGGCGCGGGTGCGGCCACGAGATGTGGCGGCTGATCGACGACCTGGGTTTCACCATCGCGCCGGTGACGCCCAGGATGGCTTGCAGCGTCGCGGATGCCTATGCGCGATGGGGCAAGGGCGTCGATCCGGCGGGCCTGAACTTCGGGGACTGTTTCGCCTATGCGCTGGCGAACGAAACCGCTTCGCCCCTGCTGTTCGTAGGCGACGACTTTTCATGCACGGATGTGCAGTCGGCGATGAGCTGAGATCGACGCCGGATCGCCGGTAAAGCTGACGAAAGCGGCTGTCCTATCGACGACCTTTATTCCTCGTCGGGACCCAGCGCCGGGTCCAGGTCGCGCGGCCGCACGAACCGTGCCAAGGTCGCGCCGCCCTCCGCCACGTTTGCCCAGCGGTCGCACGCGAAAGTCAGTTCGGTCAGGCTGGCGGTGGGGTATTTGTCCTCCACCGTGTCGCGCAGGCCGTCGTCGGAGCGGGGGACGAGGAGGAGGACCAAGTCCTCCAGGCCGGGGTTGTGGCCGACCAGCAGCAGGCGTTCGGCGGTGTCGGGTTGTTCGCGGATCAGCTCGGCCAGCGTCGCGTCGGAGGCCATGTAGATGCGGCGCTCCCATTCGGGCACCAGCCGCGCGCCGTAGCCTTCGGCCACCGCGTCCAGCGTCTCGGCGACGCGGACGGCGGGGGAGGCTATCACCCGGTCGAAGCGGAGGCCCAGGCGCCGCATCTCGCGGCCCATCGCGGCGGCCGCGCGGCGGCCCTTGTCGTTCAACGGCCGGTCGAAGTCGCGTTGTACGGGGTCGTCCCAGCCGGACTTGGCGTGGCGCAGCAGCGTCAGCGTCTTCACGGCGTTTCCCCTACGGCGGCCTCGGGGGCGCCTTGCCCGACCTGCGGCGCGGAGGAAAGCCGTTCCGTGATCCGCGCCGCCGCTTCCTCCAGCGGCAGCCGCGCGACGCCGACGCCGGGCGGAAAGGCGTCGAGCAATCGGCTGGGCACGGCGTTCGACAGCAGCACGAAGCAGCCGCGGTCGCCCTGCCGCCGGATCAGCCGCCCGAACGCCTGCGCCAGCCGTGCGCGCACCACCCGGTCGTCGTAGAGCTTGCCGCCGTTCGCGAGACGGCGCGCGGCGTGGAGCACGCTGGGCTTGGGCCAGGGCACGCCCTCCATCACCACCAGGCGCAGCGAATGGCCGGGCACGTCCACCCCGTCGCGCAGCGCGTCGGTGCCGAACAGGCTGGCGGCGGGGTCATCGCGGAAGATGTCGACCAACGTCCCCGTGTCGATCGGGTCGACATGCTGGGCAAGCAGCGGCAGCCCCTCTCGCGCCAGCCGGTCGGCGACGCGGGCGTGGACCGCGCGCAACCGGCGGATGGCGGTGAACAGCCCCAACGTCCCCCCGCGCGCCGCCAGCACCAGCCGGGCATAGGCGTTGGCGAGCGCGGCCAGGTCGCCGCGCTTCACGTCGTTGACGATCAGCACCTCCGCCTGGGCGGGATAGTCAAACGGGCTGTCGGCGTGGAAATGCGTCGGCGGCAGCGATAGATGCGCGGCGCCCGAGCGCGCGTCGGCGGTCGCCCAGTCGCCGCCCGCGGTCAGCGTGGCCGACGTCAGCACCACGCCGTGCGCGGGTTTCAGCACCGCCTCCGCCAAGGGCCGCGTCGGATCGAGCCAGCGGCGGTGCAGGCCGGCGTCCCACTCGCGCCCCTCCGACCGGTCGACCGCCAGCCAGTCGACGAAATCGGGGTCGGCGGGCCCGCCCACGCGCTGGAGCAGCGCCAGCCAGCCCGCCACCGTCTCCGCGCGCCAGCCCAGCGAGGCGATGGCGCCCTCCACCCGCGCGCGCGCCGGGGGATCGAGCCAGTCGGGCGCGTCGGACAGCAATGCCTCCAACCGCTTGCCCAGCGCCACAAGCGGCCGCACCAGCGCGTCGAGCGCGTCGGCGGCGGGCCCCGCGGCCTCCAACAGGGCGGGCGTCGGTTCCGCCAGCTCGGTTTCCAGGCCGTAGCCGGCGTCCTCCGCCCCGGGCTCGGCGCGGGCATAGGCGAGGCCGCGCACCTCGGCGAGCAGCGTTTCCAAGGGGCCGAAGGGCTGGCCCTCCGCCACCCGGCCCAGCCAGCCGTCGGACGGCAGCTTGGCGGCCGCCGTCACCGCGTCCGCCACCGCGCGACCTGCTTCCTCGTCGTAGGAGGCGGCGTCGGATAGCCGCGCCTGCAACCCCCGCCGCCGCCCGCGCCCGCCCGCCTCCGGCCCCAGGATCCAGCGGCGCAGCTCGATCGCTTCCGCGCCGGTCAGCGCGGTGCCGAAACTGGCGTCGGCGGCGTCGTAGAGGTGATGCCCCTCGTCGAACACGTAGCGGGTGGGGCGATTGGCGCTCTCGCGCCCGCGCACCGCGTTGACCATCACCAGCGCGTGGTTGGCGATCACCAGGTCCGCCTCCGCGGAAGCGCGCGCCGCCCGCTCGATGAAGCATTTGCGGTAGTGGGGGCAGCCGGCATAGACGCACTCGCCCCGCCGGTCGGTGAGTGCGGCGGGCGCGTTGCGGCGGAACAACGTCGTCAGCCAGCCGGGCAGGTCGCCGCCCACCATGTCGCCGTCCGCCGTGTACGCTGCCCAGCGCGCCGCCAGCTGCGCCAGCACCGCCGCGCGCCCCTGGAACCCGCCCTGCAACGCGTCCTCCAGGTTGAGCAGGCACAGATAGTTCTCGCGACCCTTTCGCGTCACCACACGCGCGCGGCGTTCGGCGGGGTCGGGAAAGACGCGCGCCGTCTCTGCCGACAGCTGGCGTTGCAGCGCCTTGGTATAGGTGGACACCCAGACGGGGCCGCCCGACCGCTCCGCCCACAGGCTGGCGGGCGCGAGGTAGCCCAAAGTCTTGCCGATGCCCGTGCCGGCCTCGGCCAACACCATCTCCGGCGCGTCACGCGCGCGGCGCGGTGCGAAGGCGTGCGCCACGGCCTCGGCATAGGCGACCTGGCCCGGGCGGGCCTCGGCGGCGGTGCCGGTCAGCCGGTCGAGCCGGGCGGCGGCGTCCTCCGGCGCGATCGATACCGAGAGGGGGGCGGGGCGCGGGGCCGCGTCCTCCCATTCGGGCAGCGTCGCGAACAGCCAGCGTTCGGCCGCCTCCGGACGCCGGATGCGATCGGCGAGCAGCATCCCCCAGGGCCAGCGCAACCGCGACAGCGATTGCGCGGCACTCCACGCGCCGCCGCGCTCGGGCCAGTCGCCGCCCGCCAGCGCCAGCATATGGTCGGCCGCGTGCAACAGGAACGCCGCCACCGCCTCGTCGCCCCGCGGCGGGTCCAGCCCGATCGCGCGCGCCAGCCCGGCGGGCGTCGGCACGGCGAAGCGCGCGGGGAACAGGAACGCGAACAGTTCCAGCAGGTCCAGCCCCGACAGGTCGGCATAGCCCAGCCGCTGGCCGGTCAGCGCGGCGTTGAGCAGGATGACGGGCGTGTCGGCGGCGGCGCGGGTCGCCTCGGCGCGCGACGCCTCGCGCGTGCCGTCGGGCGCCGCGATCCAGCAGCCGGCGTGGCTGACCCATAGGGCGGGATGGGGAAGGGCGGGCGGCACGAGTCGCGAACCGATGTGGGCGGCGCGGAACGGATTGGCAACGTGGGAGGGAGCGTATCGTCCGCCCCTCACCGTCATCCCCGCGCAGGCGGGGATCCAGACGCGCTACGGTATCCCGCTACTCGTCGACGTTGGTGTCTCTCAATTCACGCCTTCGCGGGAATGACGAAGATGGGCCCCGGAAAGCTACCCCTTCAACCGGTCTCGCAACCCCGCCAACGCGCCGAACGCGCCGCCGGCGTCGGGCTCGTCGTCGCCGCGCACGCCCGCCTCGCGCAGCGCCGCCCCGGCGGCGGGCGATCGGGGAAAGGGATCGAGCGCGAGCGCCATCGTTTCCGCCGCCGCTTCGCCCAGGTCGATCGCGCCGCCGGCGTAGAATACGGTGTCGGCGGCGTCCGCGTCGAGTTCCAGCTCCTCCTCCGCGGCCGCGCCCGTACCCTGGGCCACGAACAGGATGTCGGCGGGTTCGTCGATGGCCGCCGGTACGGGGTCGCCCGTCACCGAACAGGCCTGCGCCACGGCCGCGCGCACGCGCCCGCGGGCGACGATGCCGGCGGCGGTGCGGCGGATCGTCCACTCGGCCGACAGCGCGTCGACCGCGATCACGTCGAAGCGCGCCGCCAGCGCCGCCCGCTCGGCCGCGGTCGCCTCCACGACCACCGCGCGCTCGCGCTCGCCGATCGTGTCCACGCGCTCGGGGCGGGAGAATTCGGGCGTCACGCCAGCCGCCCCGCCAGGATCGCGTCGGACGACAGCGCGTCCAGCCGATCGCGCAAGCCCGTCAGCTCGCGCCGCACATGCGCCAGCGCCGCGTTCGACGGCGGATCGCCGCGATACACGTTGCGGGCGATCGCGCCGTTCAGCGCTGCCGCATCGCCCCCCAATCCGTCGCGGAACGCGCCCAGCCGCCCGCCCAGCATCGACACGGCGCGGCCCACCTGCTTGCCGACCACCAGGTCGCCGATGCCAATCTGGCGCAGTTGCGCGTCCATGTCGTCGATGAACCGTTCGGCCAGCCGCGTGGACCCCGCCACCGCCGCGGGCTCGCGTTCCAGCCGCACCAGCACCACCGACAGCACGGCGGCGATCGCGTCGAACCGGCCGTCCAGCGTGTCGGGCACGCCGCCGTCGACGTACCAGTGCGGCGCGCGGCCCAGTTGCACGACCTCAGCGTACAATTCGGCCTGTCCGCCCCGGTCGCGGCGCCCGAACAACCTGTTCAACAGTTCCAACGTCTCGCGTGCCCCATCCCGCCGAGCTTGCCCGCCCGCCCGGCCTCGCATATCGGGTCGGCGGCGTTCCGCGCAATGCGCGCGTACCGGAGTTCCCATGCCCCGCATCCTGTTCCTGTCCCTGTCTGCCGCGGCGCTGGCGTCCGCCGGCGCCTGCGTGCCGCTGCGCTCGCATCAGGGATATATCCTCGACCCCGACCTGGTGAACTCGGTGCAGCCGGGCGTGGACAACCGCCAATCGGTGCTGGCGACGCTGGGCAACCCCACCATCAGCGGCCAGTTCGGCGACAGCGACTGGTATTACGTCGCGCGCGACAGCCGCAACCTCGCCTTTAACAACCCCCGGCCCAAGGACCAGGTGACATTGCGCATCACCTTCGACCAGGCGGGCACCGTGTCGGCGATCCGCCGGTCGGGCGTCGACCAGGTGGCGTCCATCAGCCCCGACGGCGACAAGACGCCGACGCTGGGCAAGACGCAAGGCTTCTTTCAGGCGCTGTTCGGCAACATCGGCACGGTGGGCGCGGCCGGCGGCGGCGGGGCGGGCGGGGCCGGCGGCGGCGGCCGGACGGGCCCGTAGCCGGCGGCCGCGCCTGTCTGAACGCTGACGGGCGCGTTCCCGCGTCGTTCAGCGCGGCGGGCCTATCCCACGAATCAAGGGCGGCCGGTGCCGTCCTCCTGATCGGATGGGAGCCTGATCCATGCGTACCCTTGTTTCCGCAGCGTTGATCGCCGCCGGCGTCGTTCCGCTGGCGGCGCCCGCCGCCGCCCAGTCCCAGCGCGAGTTGCAGCGCGACCGCCGTGACATCCGCGAGCAGCAGCGCGACCTCAACGACGCCTATCGCTACGGCGATCGGGGCGACGTACGCGACGCGCGCGGCGACCTGCGCGAGGCGCGGCAGGAATATCGCGAGGACCTGCGCGGGCGCTACGGGGACCGGGGGCGGGGCGGCCGCGACTGGGGCCGCGACTGGGGCCGCGACGACTGGCGCGGCTGGCGCGACGGGCATCGCGACCTCTACGCCCGCGGCCGCTGGAACGCACCGTTCCGCTACAACAGCTTTCGCCCCGGCGCGCGCATCGCGCCCGCTTATTACGGGCGCGGCTACTGGATCCAGGACCCCTATCGCTATCACCTGCGCGCGGGCGTCGGCCCCCAGCGCTGGGTGCGCCACTACGACGACGCGCTGCTCGTCGACACGCGCCGCGGCCTGGTGGTGGACGCGATCCGGGGGTTCTATTTCTGAACGGCCGGCGTCGGGGCGGGGGCGCGAGCCCCCGTTCCGACGACCGACGCGTGACGGCCGGCGCTGGGGCGGGGGCGCGAGCCCCCGTTCCGACGACCGACGCGTGACGGCCGGCGCTGGGGCGGGGGCGCGAGCCCCCGTTCCGACGACCGACGCGTGACGGCCGGCGCTGGGGCGGGGGCGCGAGCCCCCGTTCCGACGACCGACGCGTGACGGCCGGCGCTGGGGCGGGGGCGCGAGCCCCC
>Ga0325400_1000539_pt1 | contig 28437 bp, 37 predicted proteins | sample PopdelMetagenome_2_FD_205662 | JGI IMG/M metagenome (GOLD analysis project Ga0325400, IMG submission 205662) | Populus deltoides microbial communities from Bellville, Georgia, United States - Xylem-PdKOR-R1 | ecosystem: Host-associated > Plants > Phyllosphere > Stem > Wood/Secondary xylem...
GCCACAAGGCTTTCGATAGCCTTCCCGCTCGTCTCCGCCGAAATGCCTTTATAAGGATGGGGGCTTGGGCCGGGAAGGAGCGGAGCGACGCTCGGCCCGTCGCGCGAACTCGTCGGCGCGGCAATGGAAACAAAGTCGTGTTTGACGTGTCAAACATCCATTGCAACTCTTGGGGAGCGGCGGCACCATTGTCCTGAGACCCGCTCCAGGACCGCCCATGACCAGCCGCGTCGCCGACCCTCTGCACACCCTCTACGACGCGCTGGCCGCCCAGCAGGCGGCCCAGCCTACCCCTGTCCGTCACCTGCCCGCCGACGAGCGCCGCGCGTACATGCGCGAGGCCAAGCGCCGTTCGCGCGAGCGCCAGCGCGAGGCGGCCGAGGCCGGGTCTCCACAGGCGACGGACGACGCGATCCGGGCGGCGCTGGCCGACGCCGCGCTGATGATCCTCGCCACCGACGCTCCGGGCGCCGAGCAGGTCATGTCCGCGCTGCGCAGCGCCTTCCCCGGCCGCGGCGGGGTGGCCGGCACCGTCCGCGCCCGCTGCCGATCGGGGACGCTCCGGCCGACCCTCCTGCGGCCCTGACGGGATTTCCGAACCGGAACAAGGGCTTCAAATTGTTGACACCAATCTGGCTCAAATTGTTAACAAGCCTCTGTAAACGCTCAGGAATTTTTCATCGGGAGCGTTGACGCCAGCGGAAGGCCGTGGGATAACGGGTCTGTCGAGGCGGCAACGCCGAGACGCCGATCCGATCCCCGCAGGGGGTTAGAATTTTCGAGGCTCCGGCCGAGAGGTTCGCGTTTTCGATCCCCCTTGAGGGGTTTTGTGATCGGTCCCCTCGGGGGTCAGGAGAGAGCCGTCATAAGGCGGATCGAACCTAATGATCGTTCCGCGTAGCGGGTCCCGCATTCTGCCTCGGCTGAATGGGGGGGAAGGCGCTGGCACCGCGCCGTAGGATTACCCCACGGGGGATTCCTTTTACGGTGCCGACCGCCCTGCGCGAGCAGGGCTTCCCCTGTAAACGCAGGGGTCAACCAGTGTACGACGGTTCACCCGGCGCGCTGGCTCTACCCTCCCTGCGCAAGCAGGGTTCCTCCCTTCGTGGGAGGTTGTCTCCTCGGCGACGGGGAGTGGATCGAAACTTATAGAAACCGCTGCACAAGCGGCTCTGAAATATACGTTGTCGCGAGACATCGTTCACCGCCGAACAGGCGGCTCCTCCCTTCGCGGGAAGGTGTTTCTGCCCTGCGAGAGCAGGGACCCGTTCTCCCCACACGTGGGAGGGCAAACCGAGGTGGGTAAAGCAGAGGTCTGCTGGTCCATCGGTCTCCCCACATGCGGGAGGGAAATCGCCCTGCGGAAGCGGGGCCATCTGCAAGACGGGGCGCTCCGGAAACGGGCGCCCCTTCGGCGTTTCTGAGGCCGAACCGCGGCCCCGCCCATCTCCTCACCGCCCGAAGCCTTGCGAGTCCTAGCGCCCGGCCGCCCCGGATTGTACGCAACCAAGGATTGCGACCCCCAATCCTTGTCAAGCCGCACCTCCCAATCCTTTGGGCGGTGAGCGTGAGAAAAACGTTCCGGTTTTCGTGATTTGGAGCCTTCGGATAGGTACGATTTTCCAGCGAGTCCTACCGCGTCGACAGCGTTTTCCGGCGAGTCCTTGTCAATGTTTTCCCATAAAAATCAGTGCCTTAAATTATTTTTCTTTGCGTCCGAAGCCCTGGACGCCGGGCCGCCTCCTGGGCATTTTCACTGACGACGGAGCCGCCCGGTCGCGGGCAATTCCGTCAACGTTCAGGATGCAACTTTAAGGAACATTCGATGTCCGACGTGGACGACAAGCAGGCTGCGGAGACCGCCTTGGAGACGCCGATGCGCGGCGAGGTGATCGCGCTGGACGGCGGGGCGCTCGAAAACCCCGCGTTCGTGAGCCACAAGCGCGGCCGGAACTGGGGCGCAATCCTGACGGGGCCGAACGCCGCTCGCATGGAGCGGCGGTTCCTGCCGGCGCGCGGGGCGACGGTGGACCTGTCCGACGTGCAGCCCGGACAGGTGATCGAACTCGGCGGGGACTACGTCACCTCCGGCGGCAACAGGCACTACGACCGCCGCTACTACCTCGTGCTGGCGACGGACGGCGTCGATCAGATGACCGTCGAGCGCCACAGCACCGCCGCGCAGGCGCTCCGGGCGGCCCGCGAGCTCGCCAAGGCCGTGCCGGTCATCCAGTCCGCCGCGACGACGGCCGACGCAGCACCGGTGCTGTGATGGAGGGCGCGACTCTTTCCATCGGCCCGGGCGGGCTGGTCATGTTCGTGCAATTCTCGGACCCGACCTCCGTCGAGGTCGCAGACCTTCGCCGAGGCAAGTTGGACATCGGAATCCTCACGGTGGGCGGCACGGGAATCCTCCTGACCCGCTTCGGTGCGGCTATGGACACCCCGAGGTTTCCGCCACAGGACGCCATCGTGCTGGAGTGCCCGTTCCACATCGGACTCCTTCCGCCCGACCAGCGCCATCTCCCGACGCGCGAGGGTGGTCTGTCGCTCGCCCTGACGATCATCGTCCAAGACCAGTACGGCACGCAGCGCGGCGGCCGACACCTCGGCCTCGCCATCCCGACCGCCGAGGCGATCGAGCGCATCGTCGCCCGGCAGGCCAAGGAGGCGGCTCGGCCGGGGTGGACGAGGGCGAGCCACGATGCGGAGGTCGATCGCTTCTACGAGCGCAACCCCGACATCGGCCGGGCAGCCGACCGCCTGTTCGCGAAGGCGTGGGCGCGGGAGACCGTCCAATGACGACACCCGACGAACTACTCACGTACATCGACCGCGCAGGCTACGAGCGCGCCTGCGCCGACACCGGGACCATGCCGCTGCCCGACAACGAGACCGCCCGGCTGGCCGAGACCGGGTACGAGCGACTGGCGGAACTCGCGTCCGCCGGCGCCCCGATGGCCACGAAGGCGGCCCTCGCCACGCACCTCCGCCGGGGCTGGTCGCTCCACAGCGGCCGGCCGGAGACGACCCCGGTCGGGACTCGGCTTCTCGAAGGGTTGTTGTGATGAAGGACGACGCTTTCGCACCCGTCGTCGTACCGGAGTCCTCCGGTACGACGCAGCGCCCGCGCCTGTCGCCCGAAGAGCTGACCGTGGTTGCTAAGGCGATGCGCGAGTCCGCCGCACGCATGGATGCCGTCCTCGGCACCGACATGATGCTCGCGCTCGCCCACCTGGAGGGGCGGCCGGAGGACCCGCTGGCGGCCTTCGTCGAGTATTGCGGTCTCCCCGACATGCCGGAGGCCCGTTAGCCATGCGCGCGCTTCCAGCCACCCTCCGGGCGATCCTCCTCGACCCCGACGCGGACCCCGGCCACGCCGCTTCCGTCCTCCTGCTGCCGTGGCAGCGGGAGGAGGAAAGCCCTTTCCCTCGGCTGGTGACGGCCGTCGTCCGCGATGGCCGGACGGTTGCCACGGTGTCGGTCACGAGCGTGGTCGAATGCTGTCACGTCGTTATCATGCGGCGCGGACGCGGCGGCCCTGGCCGGCCGCGCCACTTCCTGACCCTGCCGGCGGCGCTCGCCGCCGCCGAGACCATCGCCGTCGGCTATGCCCTTGGGCTCAAACCAAGGATGTCCGCATGAGCGACCCGATGAATGCCCCGGTGGCGGGCGGCTTCCTCGCCGTGGTCATCGAGCTTTACGGCGTCGACATTGTTGCCGACGTGCTGCATGTCGACGCCGCGCAGGTCGCAGCGTGGCTTGAAACCGGACCGCCTCTCTGGACCTACATCCGCATTTCGGAGTTTGAGGACAAGGTCGAGCGGGCCTCGAAAGACGTCCGACAGGCCTGACCTGGACGCCCGGACTGCCGGGCCTCACGCTTGTCTCCCGACCCCAAGGAGGCCCCCCATGCTGCCGATCGTCCTGACCAACGCCCTCCACCGCCGCCCCTGGACGCGGCGCCTCGTCCTCGCCGCGGGCTACCTCGGCGGGACCGTCGCGCTCGCCTACGGCGGCCTCCTGTTCTGGACGGGCAGCATGAATGACGCGATGGAGTCTGGCTGGTGGATGGTCGGCGGGATCGCCGCGTGGCACTACACCGCGGAGGCCCAGACCCTATCCCAGCGCGAGCGCAGGGCCGCGTTGCCTGCTGTCAGCAAGCCCGATCCGATCGAATCCTAAGCCGCCTGGACGCCGTTCCGTAACGCCTCTACGGCATCCTCGGTCGCGGGCGCCGATGCCCAAGCGCGAGCGTCGCCGACACGTCGGCGAGGCAGCTACCCCCGGCCGGGATGCCGCTGGTCGAGGCCGGAACGGCCGCCGGGGCGGCCAGCAGATCGAGGAAACGACCATGGGACAGGCAGCCATCCAGATCACCGCAGGCATCCGCAGCCGCTGGGTCCGCGCGCTGGCGGTCATGGGGCTGATGGCCCTGCCGCCCGTCATGCTCCTGAGCGCCCCCGTCGTGGTCTACGCCGTCTGGAAGGCCCTCTACGGCTAAGGCCGGCAGGGTTCGCCGGGAACGACGAAGGGCGCCCGCATGGGGCGCCCTTTCGCATGTCTGCCGCGTCCTCGAGCACCTAGGCCGCCGCTCCGGGGCCGCCGGCCGCCGTCGCCGCAGCCTTCGCCCCGAGCTTCATCCCGGCCTTCGCGCCGTGCCCGCCGTCCTCTGACCCGCCGCCCGTCCTGCCGGACCCTCCGCCGCCCGGCTTCGGAACGTGGCGGGCGCCGCCCGTGACCCCGGCGACGACCGTGTTCCCGGCGTCGTCGTCGCCCCACGACGAGGCGCTGTAGCCGATGAACTCGGCGACCTTGGCGGGCATCTGCGTGACCATCCGGTACGACCACTGGATGATGGACCACTGGACGTAGAGCATCACGACGACGGACACGATCACCCCGACCGCCCCGATCGTCTGGCCCGCCTGCGAGGACTTGAAGGCGGCGTTGTAGCCTTCCAGGAAGGCGTTGAGGATCACCGCGTTCATCATGTGCATGGCGACGAAGGCGCCGACGGTCACGATCGGTCGGAGCATCACGCCGACCAGCAGGGAGACGTAGCCCTGACGCTGCGCCTGTCCGACGAGCTCCGGCTCGTCCAGCCTCACGTGTAGGAAAGCCCATATCGGAACCGCGATCGCCGATTTCACGACCTCCCACGCCCATGCGGCCAGCGCGAACGTCATGTAGATGAACGGGACGAGCGGCACGAGGTAGCAGAGCATCGCCCCGACGACGACGGCGCCCGCGATCAGCGGCCAGCCAGCCAGCATCACGAAGTCGAGCAGGCCGCCGCCGATCCCGCCGAACACCGCGCTGCCGCTATAGGCGACAAGCGCCGTGGCCCAGGCTGCCTGCCCAGACACGAGCAGCAGGGACCCGAGCGACATCAGGTCCCCCATGGGATCGACGCGCACGCCGTCGTACCCCGTCAGGTAGTCGGTGACGGGCAGTGTGATCGACTCCACGACCGCCGACAGGAGGTTGCTTCCCTGCGCCGCGTCCCCCGTCAGCGCCTCGCTCGTCGAGAGGGCGGCGAGCGCGGTTCCACGCCGTAGCTGGCCGTCCAACGTCGCAAGGGCAGTTCCGACCGCCCCGTCCAGCGTCTCCCACGCCGCAGGGTCCGGCTTGGTGCGTTCCGCGCGTTCGGCGACGGCCTCGGCGGACACGAGCGACGAGTGCGCCAAGGTCCGGTAGTAGCTCCCAAGCGCGTACCAGCCCCGCTCCTTGATGTCCCGGAGGACGAGCGTGCGCATGTCGCCGTCGTCGCCGTTCGAGAGCTTGGCGGCCACCGCCGACAGGCCCCGGTCGTAGCGCTCGCCGGCCTCGCGCAGCGCGGCATCGACGCCCTCTCGAAGGTAGCCGAGCCGCGCGTAGGCCGTCTCCGCGTCCGGCCCCGCGACATGGGTCTCGGACAGCGTCTTGACCGCCTCCGCGAGCCGCGGAATCCACGCCATCGCGCGGGCCTCCGAGATTACCGCGGCGACCGCCGCACGCCGCGCGTGACCGAACTCTCCGGCGCCGAACGCGTCCGCCGTCGACAGCGACAGCGACCCGCAGGCCGGACCCCACGACCACGCGTAGCCCGTCACCCGCGCGGGCTGGTCCTCGCCCCACGGGAACCAGCTTGCACGAGCCGGCGAGACGACATCCATGCCGGCCGGCGGGGGCAGCACCGCCGCCCCGTCGCCCTCGATCATCTGGTTCGCCCGCGCGGCGGCATAGGCCTGCGCGCAGACCTCGGACTCGATCACCGCGAGCACGACGTCCCGGCCGTTCGCCGACACGGGCGAGAGCGGATGCCCGTCGCGCAGCACGTACTCCGCCGCGCCGGCGGCGGCCGCGTTCGCCATGTTGAGGCCCGGCCGCGCGAACCCGTCCCGCAGCACGTAGTGGACGACGGACAGGCCGCCCGCGACCGGCACGAGGCACCCGAGGCCCAGGACGACGCGGATCATCGCCGCCGCACCCGACTGGCGCTCGGACAGCGCCTCGCCGCGCTCGGCCGCGCGCAGGACCATGGACAGCAGGGCGTAGGAGAGAACGCCGCAGGCGACGACGAGCAGGCCGGCCGAGAGGTAGCGGACGACGGTCGCGAACGCCGTGGTGTCCGACGACAGCGGCAGGATGGTGGTGACGATCCGCCACCCCACGTCCGTCGCGGGCGGTTCCTTCAGGAGGTCAGCCGGGCTCACTGTCCCGCCCCCTCGAACTCGGGCACGGGACCTCTCGCCATGTCGGCGAACAAGGCCGCGTCCCGCGGCTGCATCCGACCAACCAGCGCCGACAGAATCCAGTCCGGCGCAGTGCCGTCGCGCAGCGCCGCGAGCAAGGCGCCGCCGAGGACGACCTTGCGCCTCGTGTCGTCGCGGCGGCGAGCTTCCCGGAGCGCGGTGTCCGCGCTGGCGAGGGCCGCTTCGAGGCGCGCCTTCTTCTGCGCGAGCCGGTTGAGGTCGAGTGCCATGCGGTGTCCTCCCGTTCGTGCCGATCGACTCATCGCCGCCGGCGGAATCCGAAGCGCGGATCGGAAAACTCTTCCGCTCCGAGCGGGCCAACCGCCAGTTTTGCGAGGTTTCGTGCGGCCCGCAGGCACCCACGCGGAGCGCCCGACAGCCATGGTTCGGCGTCGGCTTGCGTCGCGCAAATCGGCGCCTGACGCTCTGCGTGGGGAAACCGGGAGAACCCGAAGGGCGCACTTATGCAAACCCCCTTCGGGAGTTTGCGCGCGGCCTACGGCGCTGGCCCCCGTCGCCGACGAGGAGGGACTACATGCCGACCGCACATCGCCAGATCGCCGACGCCGCGCGCGCCGCCTGGGACCATGCCACGACGCTCATCCTCGCGGCGCGGATCGACGGCACGTCGCGCGCCGACCTCGACGCGATCGCCGACTATGCCGACGAGCAGCGCGACCGCTGGCTGCGGGCGGACTGTCAGGCGCGCCGCGAACAGGACCGCAGTCCCGATCCGCTGACGGTTCTGTCGGCGCTCGACTACGGTATCAACGATCCGTTCGGCGAGCCGGGAGATGGTCGATGAGAGCGGTGCTCCTCCTCGCCGCTGCGGTCCTCGCGGGCTTCCCTGCCGCGAGTGCCGCCGACTACGTCTTCCGGGGCAAGCTTGCGCCGATCGAGGCGATGAACGCGCCCACGCCATCCGCACCCGCGGCGCCGGAATGGACGGCCGAGGGGATGCTCGCCTTGCGCCCCGGCGTGACGTACCTGACCGGGCCGACCTACCACGAGCTCATGGCGACAGGACTGCCGTCGCTCGTCGGCAATCGGATTGCGTCAATGCGCAACGAGCCGAAGTCCGGCGCCGTCTACCTCCAGACGTACAACTGGCGCCTTGGCCTTGGCTACATGGTCCGGTCGATGGACGAGGCACTGTCCCCGTTCGGCGTCCGCGCGTCCGCGCGTGGCGACCGGATCACGCTTCGCGTCGGGACGCGCGGCCTGTGGCTCAACCCGGCCTCGCAGGCCGGCGAAGGTCTGCTGCGCCTTCTCGGGCTGCGGGAGGCGGTGCCTTGACCTCGCTCCCGTCCAACGAGGCGTTGTTCCACCTGAACGCCAAGGTCATCCAGCGCTCCCGCGGCAAGAGCGCTGTCGCCGCTGCCGCCTACCGCGCCGGCGCGCGCCTCACCGACGCCCGCACCGGTTCCGTCTGGGACTACACGCGCAAGCGCCACATCCTGGACTCCTACGTGACGGCCCCGGCCGGCGCGCCTGCCTGGGCGCTGGACCGCGAGACGCTGTGGAGCCGCGTGGAACTCGCCGAGGTCCGCAGGAACTCCCAGACCGCACGCGAGATCGAGGTCAGCATCCCGCGCGACCTCCCACCGGCCGCGTGGCGCGCCTTTCTCGCCGACGTGGCGCGCCCCTACGTCGAGGCCGGGGCCGTGGTGGACACCTGCATCCACGTCCCGCCTGCCGCCGACAAGGCGCTGAACGCCCACGCGCACATGCTGATGACCTGCCGTCGGCTGGACCCCGTCAGCGAGACCGGGTTCGCGAGGACCCGGAACAACGACCTCGCCGCCTTCTTCGAGAGCGGCGGGCGGCGCGGCGGGACACGCGGCGACGCCCTGAAAGCCGAGCGCGGGCGCGTCGCCGCGGTGGTCAACGACCACCTCCGCCGCGCCGGGTCCCGCCGCCGCGCGGACCATCGCAGCTACGAGGCCCGGGGCGACCCACGCCCCCCCGAGCCGCACATCGGCGAGGGGCGGAAGTCCGCGACGATGCGGCGCCGGTCCCACGACCGTCGAACGATCGTCGTGGCGGGGCTCCGCCGGACCAAGACCCTCGAAAACCAGATCATCGAAGTGGAGAAAGAGATGGCACTGACCGCCCGAGGGTTCGCCCGCGCGCCTGCCCAAGACAAGAAGGCCCCGCGCCAGCAGGACTACAAGCTTTCGCTCCTTCGCGATCGCTTTCCGGACGGCGACTTCACGCCCTTCCGCGATGTCCTCTACCTCGTGGACGCCAAGGACCCGAGGCGCACCCGAGTCCTGACCCGCGACGGCGCATGGGTGGAGGCGGACGACGAAAGCGGCACCGTGTCCCTGTGGGGGCCGCGCAGCGCGCAGGCCGCCGCACTCGCCGACGCGATCAGCGTTTCCACCGGCTACGGCGTCGACAGGATCGAGCGCACCGCAGCGGCCGGGAAGCCAGGCAAGAGCCGCCGCAAGGGCGCCATCCCCGAGGAGGAGGCCGTCAGTCTCGCGGACCGCTGGCGGCGGCGAGGTTTCTCGGACGTGACAGAGTCCCCGGCCGGGGTCCGCGTCGGGCTCGGCGGGCGCAGCCGCCTCTTGGACTCCGGCGACCACATCGACCTGATCGGCCCTGTCTCCGACCAAGCCCTACGCGCCCTCGCGTCGAAAGCCGCCGAGGACTGGGGCGGGACGCTCGAACTCGACGGCCCGTGGCCTCCGGAGGCGCAGGCTCGCCTCTGGACGGAGTGCCAGCGGCAGGGCGTGACCCTGGCCGGCTACACCCCGCCGCCCGCCGTCGCCGCCGCATGGGCGGCCGAAAGCGGTTCCGTCGCCGACACGTCAACGAAATTGCGAGCCGTACGGTCGGAGACGGCCGAGGCGGACCTCCTCCTAGGCGCAGCGGCGGGCGACGTTGCGTCCCTCAAGCGCCTCGAACCCTCCCTCCGGGCCTTCGTGTCGGGCCACTGCGACGACGAACAGCGCCGCGACCTCGCGCGCGCCGACCGCGAGGACATCGTTCAGGCCCTCGCGGAGTTCCGGAAGTTGGGCGCGGCCGAGTTCGAGCGCCAGAAGGCTGAACGCCTCGCCGGGCGCCCGTCCATTTTCGATGCTCCGGCGAAGCCCGCCGATGCGCCGGCGCGGGATGCCGCCCCTGCGTTCGGGCGACGCTCGAATCCGATCGACTGAGGAGACCGCCATGCGCACCACCGACGACCTTTCCACCGTCCCGACATACCGTTCCCGTGCGATCGTGCGGGACCTTCAGGCCCTTGCGGTGCAGCCCGGCCTCGCGATCTCTGGACGCCACCCACTCAAGGATTTTCCCGCTCTGTCGGACGACCTGGCGCTCCGCCGTTTCGCGGCCGACCTTAGAGCGGGCGACTGGCATCGAATCGCCGATGCCGATCCCCACGACCTCGCCGCCCGGCTGCCCGCTTGGCGCGAGCAGGGGCGCGACCTCATCGCACGCGACCATGCCATCGCGACCGATTTCGTGGCGGCGCTGGACGGTGACAAGGCGGCGCTCGACCGCCTCCGGGCGCCAGAGTCCGAGGGCGGCTATGGAGAGGACTGGCTCGCCCGGCAGGTCTCCAGCCAACGCGGCCGTGCAGATGCGTGGCGCGAGCGCCTGACCGATTTGGACGTATTCAATGAGGAGCTTGGAGAGCTGGCTGCCGATGCGTATTTTGCCAGCCGCGAGCCTCTCCACGACAACGACTACGACGAGTTGGACGACTACGATCGCATCCGCGACTACGAGGACGGCGACAAGCCGGGACGGTACTACGGATGACCACCGCCGCCGACGTTCTCGAATCCCGCCGCGAGGCAGTCGCGCTCCGGCGGTACGTCCGCGAGCAAGCGGCCGGCAGGGCCGCCCCCGAATGGGTCATCTACGACGATCGGCTCGGTGCCTGGCTCTCGACCAGTGAAGCCCAAGCCACTGGCGGCGGTCGGGACTGGCGGCGCGTTCGGCAGCCCGGCGAGCCATGGTGCAGCACGCTCGGCCGCGACCTCACCATCGCGACCGACGACTCGCTCCAGGCCGTTTTCGCCACGATCGGCGAGGACGACCCCGGCGCATGGCGGCGCCTGTTCCTCGACGTCGACCGCGCCCCTGCGCGCTGCCTGTCGGACTGGCGCGCCCGCGGCCGACGCCTCCTCGCCGCGGTGTCCGGCGATCCCGTCGCGACGGGCGGAAACCTCGCCGGGCGGTTCGCCGCGCGGGGTACGGGCAAGCGGTCCTTGGCGGGCGTCTGAAACGGCCGCCCGGCACCCTCTCGCCGCAAGGACTCGACGGGGTGGTCCGATGCCGCCCGGCAAGGACTCACCGCTCTCGCGGCTCGCAGGAAGGCCCTTAAGAGCGACGGAAGTTTCAAGGGGTAGGAATGTGCCGCCCAACCTCACTTCGTCGTTCTGGCGGCTCGCACAGAAGCCTCCAGAACGCTCCGGCCTCTTCAGACGGCCTCGGGCACGTCCTCGCGGTCCCCGCCGCCCTCGTGCCGGGCAGCGCCCCGCCTAGGGGCCGGCGGGACGGGGGAGGCCCCTCACGGGACTATTGCCTGCTCGCCGGGGGCAGTCGGTCCCGCGCCTGTCTGCGGCGGCGCTCCTGCGGCTACCCCGAGAACCGGTCTCGCAGCCGAGAACTCCCGCAGCCGTGCCGGCCGCTCCGGTGCTCTGAGTCCTGCGTCGGCTTCGCCAGGGGGCATCTGCCGGTCGTCCGTGCAACGTCCTTCTACGCCGCAAATTGTTGACAAGCGGTCCGGTTAATGTCGCACACCATCAGTATGACGCGGACGCCGGATTTTAGTCAGCGTAACGTACCTCTCAGTGACGCATCTGAGTAAAAAGCTTCCTGCCCAATTTAAGGGAGTGTCGGTCGACTACCTGACATCAACTCAATTGCAGCAACGGAAGCATCACCCGTGGTACGCGACCAGCACGGCCCCCGCCGCGATGAGCCCGACGCCCAACCAGTTCGGGCCAGATAGCCGTTCGCCGAGGAACAGTGCGCCGAGGATCGCCACCAGAACGACACTCAGCTTGTCGATCGGTGCGACGCGGGCCGCATCGCCCATCTTCAGGGCGCGGAAGTAGCAGAGCCACGAGCCGCCCGTGGCCAGCCCGGAAAGGACCAGGAACAGGTAGGTCCGTCCCGACACCGCCCCCGGCCATTGCAGACGCCCGGTAACGGCCAGGATGCCGGCAAGAACGAACAGGATCACCACGGTGCGGATCAGCGTCGCGAAATCGGAATCGATGTTGGCGACGCCGACTTTGGCGAGAATCGCGGTCAGGGCGGCGAACCCCGCCGAACACAGTGCCCAGAACTGCCAGGAGGCAAGAGCGAGTTTCATGATGTGACTCCTCTTTTGAGACGGGGACTTCGTTGCGGAACACGCTATCCGACGCGGGCGACGGCCACGTCGTCGGTCTCGGGGGCCGGCGTCTTCTCCTCGAGCGCGCCGTCGCCCGCCCCGACCGTCCAGCGCTCGATATGCTTGAACACGATCACCTTGTCGCGCAGCAGCGCGCCGTGATGTCGGCAGAACGCCTCGAGGTCCGGCCGATGGCCGACCAGCTCGACGCACATCGTCAGCTCGGGGTTCGGCGTCTCGCTACCCTCGGGCTGCACGGGGCCGTGGTTGCTGAAGCCGTAGTGCGTGTGGTGGGCGACCGCGTTCACGATGCCCGCCTTCTTCGCCAGGAGCACGAGTTCACGATAGAGCGGCTTGGCGCCCCAGGAGGCGAAGCGCCCCGATCCCGGCGCCTTGTCGCGTGGCCTCAGGTAGATGCGCAGCATCCCGACGTCGCTCGGGATGAGGTAGTGGGTGTCGGTCATGGTGGTTCCTTCGGTGGCATAAGAGACGATCGGAACGACGACACCCGGACGGGCGCGTCGGCGGGGCAGCGACACGTTCGGGCGGGGACGCGGCAGGGCGCGCACCTCGCGCAGCGACACGTCGGGGGGCACGAAGCCGTGGTCGAGCTTCGGCACCCCGACGCGCTGGGACAGGTAGATGCCTGAATGGCCGCTGAAGACGTAGGCGAGGAAGCATCCGGTCGCGATGTAGACGGCGTTGTCGGCGCCGAAGAGTTCGATGCCCATGATGGTACAGGCGATCGGCGTGTTGGAGGCGCCTGCGAATACGGCGACAAAGCCGATCCCGGCGAAGAGGTCGACCGGCGCACCGATCGTGTGGCCGATCGATGCCCCGAGGCCGGCGCCGATGAAGAACAGGGGTGTGACCTCGCCGCCCTTGAACCCGCAGCCGAGCGTGACGACCGTGAACAGAAGCTTCCAGGCCCAGGCCCACGCATCGGAACGGGCGGGATCGAAGAAGCCGGAGATCGTCACGTCGGCCGGGTTCGGCGACCAGACCCCTAGGCCGAGATACTCGCGGGTGCCGAGCGCATGGACCAGCGCGATCAGGACAAGACCGCCGAGGACAGGGCGCAGCGGCGCGAACGGCACGACGCGCTTCACCAGCCCCTGCACGGCGTGAAGGCTTTCGGCGAAGAACTGGCTGACGAGCCCGAACGCGACGCCCGCGATCGCAACTTGGGCGAACAAGAGGATATCGAGCCGGAACCCTGGCCCGTCGGCACCGAACCCGATCAGGAAGTGGGTGTGCTCGATCCCCCATTGGAGGCAGACCCAATCTCCGACCACTGCCGCGACGAGACAGGGCACCAGCGCCTCGTACTGGATGCGACCGACGGTCAGCACCTCGAGCGCGAACACCGCCCCGGCGATGGGGGTGCCGAACACCGCACCGAAGCCCGCCGCGATGCCGGCCATGAGCAGGAGGCGAACCTCGCCCAACTCGAGGCGCAAAGCTTTGCCGAAGCCGGAGGCCAAGCTCCCGCCGAGCTGGACCGCCGTGCCCTCGCGTCCGGCAGAGCCGCCGAACAGGTGCGTGGCGACCGTCGAGACAAGGATCAGCGGCGCCATGCGCAAGGGCACGCCCGCGCCGGGCTCGTGGATCTGCTCGACGATCAGGTTGTTGCCGCTCTCGGCCGAGCGGCCGAACCAGTGGTAGACGAGGCCGACCGCAAGACCGCCGACGGGCAGCCAGTAGAGGAGCACCGGGTTGTCGAAGCGCGTGCGCGTCGCGACGTCGAGCGCCCACAGGAACAAGGCGCAGGCCGAACCGACGGCGGCCGCCATCGGCAGGACGAAGAGCACCCATCGGGCGAGAGCGAACGCCTGTAGGGTTCGGTTGGCGAGGGCGTTGGGCGGCATGGTCTGGCTCCGGATGAGGGCGGAGCGATCAGACGGAGTGTCGGGAAACACGGGCCGGACATGACTACTCGCCCGCGTGTGTTGCGGGTGGAGTAGGAGTCATCAGCCCATCGGGGAGCGGTTCGGCGCGAGGCCCGGCAGAATCCATTGCCGTTCATGACGTCTACGTGATCGCCGCGAGCATTGTCAACGCGGGCCTCGTGCGTCGCGAGATACGCCAACGGGGAACTGGTAGGCGAAGGGAATGTTGCTCTCTCCTGACGCAGTTTCCTGCGCCCTCGGAGATGTCACCATGCTCACAAGACGCGCCGTGCTCCAGGGGGCAAGTTCCATCGCAGTGGCTCGTACGACATGGCCCGCTTCCGCCGCTTCGGCGTCGGCGACCATGGCGGCACCCTCCGAGCCTTCCAGCGACTTGCTCGTCCACAGCAAGCTTCCCCTGAACGCCGAGACGCCGATAGCCAAGCTCCGGTCCGCCTTCGTCACGCCCCAGGCCGAGTTCTATATCCGCGACCACGGCACCGTGCCGACGATCGAGGAGGCGGGCTACAGGCTGACGATCGGCGGCAAGGTGAGAGCGCCCATCGAGCTGTCGCTCTCGGATCTCAAGTCACGCTTTCCCGAGCGCAAGGTGATGGCCGTCATGCAGTGCGCCGGCAACCGCCGGGCCGACATGGTCGACGTCGGGTATGTCGAGGGTGATCTCTGGGGTCCCGGAGCGATCGGCAATGCGGAGTGGACAGGCGTTTCACTTGCCGACGTCCTGAGCGCTGCCGGCGTCGAAGACGGTAGCGGGTTGCACGTCGCCTTCTCCGCTCACGACGAGGTGGTCATGAAGGATGACCGCTTCGACTACGGCGTTTCGATCCCGCTCGAGAAGGCGATGACGCCGGACGTGCTCCTCGCATGGGCCATGAACGGCGAGCCGTTGATGGCCGAGCACGGCTTTCCCCTACGCGTCGTGGTACCCGGCTATGCGGGAACGCGCAGCCCCAAATGGTTGGCCTCCATCATGGTGCAGGACGAAGAGGCCGATACCCCGATCCAGCGCAAGGAGTATCGGCTCTTTCCCCCGACGACGACGAAGGAGACGGCCGACAAGGACCCGAACGTCGTCATCAACGACATGCCGCTGAATTCCGCGATCTGCATGCCGGCGGCCGGGGCAACATTGAGGCCGGGAACGACGACAATCGAGGGTTACGCGATCGGGACGCAAAATGGCGTCGCGAAGGTCGAGGTCTCCTACGACGGTGGCGAGAACTGGCACGAGGCCGCCATCGACAAGCGGGCCGATACTCAATGGGCGTGGGTCTTCTGGTCCGTTGTCCTCGACCTGCCGGCCGGTCAGCACCAGCTCGCCGTCCGTTCCTTCGACGAGGTCGGCGGTTCGCAACCCGAGGACATCGCGAGGATCTGGAACTGGAAGGGCTACCTCGCCAATTCATGGCATCGCGTCTCGGTCAGCGTCGGCTAAGCTCTCGGGCTCTGACAATTACAACTCAACGCATCCGGTTGGCTTGGGCAGAGAAAAGCGCCGACCGAGATGCGGTGGGTTGGAGACCTGCGGACCGTATGATGAGGGGAACTGTCATGAGCAAACCAGACGGCTGGGAAGATCCGGAGGGGCTCGAGATGAAGGAGCTAGCCCAAATTGAAGATCGGAAGGCCGCAGCCAGAGGCGCGTCCCAATCGACCGTAGGCTCGGGTCTGACATGGCTTCTCATCGCAGGTTCGTTGCTGGCGGTCTGCGTCGTCCTGTGGATGACGCTTCGCTAGCGATGCAATGCTGGTCCACCCTTCTAGCGGCTGCTGAGGACCGGGGCGGCGGTGGCTTTCAGACCCTCGACCACGACCAGCCGCGGCTCCTCCCCCGCCGTCGGCTCCCCCGGGACGGCAAGCGTGCGCACCGGGCCGATGCTGGAGGCCATGCCGGCTCCCTTGTCGTTGGTCTTCAGCACCACGACGGGCTCGTCCTGTCCTTCGAAGAAGACGCCGTACTCCGTCATCGGCTTCAGCTTGGCGACGCTGACATCGATCGCGTCGACGAGCCCGAGATTGCGCGACACGACCATCCCGGAGCCAGTGGCCCCCTCAGGCGCCTTCAGCGAAAGCGTTAGGTTCTCCGGACCCGCCTTCAGCGGCACAAGGTTCTCGGTGCCCGCACCATCCGGGACCGCGCCCGGCACGAAGACGAGCGCCTGCGGGGCCTGTCCGATCGGTATCTCGGCGACGACCTTCTGCTCGGCCGTGTCGATCACATCGACCCGATCGTCATTCTCGAGCCCGACGAAGATACGGCTGCCGTCGTCGGATCCCCAGATGCCGTGGGGCAGGGCGCCCACCGGAATGGTTGCGACGAGTTCTGTCTTCTCTCCGGGCTTATACACCTTCACGACGTTCTCGCCGCCGATCGTGACATAGACCAGCGTCTCCCCGTTTACCGTGCCGAAGCCGAGATGGTTGGAGATCGGCCCGCTGTCGATGACCTCCTTCACCTCGAGCGTCCTGGCATCGACGCGCGTGACCTTGCCGACGTCCTTGTGCGTCAGCCAGACGTCGCTGCCGTCGGGGCTGACCTGCACGAAGGGCACGAAGGGCGAGACGACAGGAATGCGCTTGACGAGCGCGTGGCTCGCGACGTCGAAGACCTCCAGCACCGGATTGAACGAGTTCGCGACGAAGGCGAACTTGCCGTCGCGGGAGAACTTCGTCATGCCCGGACCGCTCGTCGTCGGGATGCGACCTGTTTCCTTGAAGGTCGCGGCATCGATCACCGAGAGGTAGTCCTCCCCGCGCACCGTCGCCCAGACTTGCGCGCCGTCCGGCGTGAAGAAGGCCTCGTGCGGGTTGCGCCCGACATAGGTCGTGCCCTTCACCGCGTTGGTCGCCGTATCGATGAAGGTGACGGAGTTCGTGACGGTCGAGACGACGACGAGCGTCTTGTGGTCCGGCGAGAACCCGAGGCCGTGGACGTTGACCTCGCCCTTGTAGAGCGGGCTCAGAACGTCCGGGCGTGGATTGCCGAGGCGGATCTGGCCGAGCAACGTGTTCCCGACGGGGTCGATGACAGACACCGTGTTGGAGTTCTGGTCGGCGGTATAGACGCGATCGGAAGCGGCAGGCAGCGCGAAGGCCGATGTCGAGACGACGAGCGCGGCGGCGAGGATGGCGGTGCGGGTCATGGGGTCGTCTCCGGAACGGGTTTCGCGGTGTCGGCTGATGCGGCAAGCATCGAGCGCATCAGCGTGATCTCGTAGGTCTGTTCGGTGATGATGGACTGGGCGAGGTTGCGGATCGCCGGGTCCTCGGTCGATCCGAGGACAGCCTTCGCCATGTCGATCGCACCCTGATGATGCGGGATCATCTGGGACAGGAAGTCATGATCGGGGTCGCCGGTCACCGGCGCCGACATCATGCCTGCGTGCATCGTCTCCATCGCCGCCGCGGTCGCTTGCGCATAGGGCGAGCCGTCGGGCGAGGCTGGTGCCATCGTCGCATGCTGATGGGCACGAGCGTCCTGCGCTTCGGCCGAAGTCAATGACATCCCGGCGAAGGCGAGGGCGAGGAGGAGCGTCTTCAACATGGGGCTGGCGTTTCCTTCGAGCACGGGCTGGAAGGGAAGACGCTCGGCGAACGCTTTCATTCCCGACGTCGCGACTTTTTTCCGCGACGCGGAGCCGAGAGCGCGTCCGCCGCTGCCGGTCCGACGCTGGAAGCAACCGATCGATGCAACCGATCGGAAAGACCGGAACAACGCGTTGGATGAATCCGTCGCCGCCGCGCATGGTCTGAGCAGAAAAAGGACCTCCGCCCATGACCTTCGAACAGATGCGTGCCGTCTCGCTCGGCCTCCACCCGCTGTCGCGCCTCGACAGCCCCCGCGAGGTGGTGCGCCAGTTCACCCCGAACTGGTTCGCCGCCACCATGGGGACGGGCATCCTGGCCATCGCGCTCGCGCAGTTCGGGACCGCGGTCCCGGTCCTCCATGCGATCGGGGAAGGGCTGTGGATGCTGAACATCGGGCTCTTCGCCCTGTTCACCGCGCTCTACGCCGCCCGCTGGATCTTCTTCTTCGACGGGGCCAAGCGCATCTTCGGCCATTCCGTCGTGTCGATGTTCTTCGGCTGCATTCCGATGGGGCTCGCCACCATCATCAACGGTTTCCTCGTCTTCGGACTACCGCGCTTCGGCTCCGCCGCGGTCGGGATCGCCGAGACGCTCTGGTGGATCGACGTCGCAATGGCGGCGGCCTGCGGGATCGCGATCCCCTACATGATGTTCACGCGCCAAAGCCACTCGATCGACCAGATGACCGCGGTCTGGCTTCTGCCGATGGTGGCGGCCGAGGTCGCCGCGGTGTCGGGCGGGCTGCTTGCACCCCATCTCGCCGACCCGCAGAGCCAGCTCCTCGTCCTCACGCTGTCCTACGCGCTCTGGGCCCTGTCGGTACCGATCGCGATGAGCGTCCTCGTCGTGCTCGTTCTGCGGCTCGCCGTCCATAAGCTGCCGCACGCATCCATGGCCTCGTCGAGTTGGCTGGCGCTCGGCCCCATCGGCACCGGCGCGCTTGGCCTGATGACGCTGGGCGGAGCCGCCCCCGCGATCCTCGCCGCCAACGGGCTGGACCGCTTCGGGGCGACGATGGAGGGCGTTGGCCTCGTCGGCGGCCTGCTTCTCTGGGGCTACGGCCTGTGGTGGCTCGCCATCGCGACGCTGGTCACGGTCCGCTACGTCAGGGAAGGCCTGCCGTTCAATCTAGGCTGGTGGGGTTACACGTTCCCGATCGGCGTCTACGCCGTGACGACGCTGAAGCTCGGCACCATCCTGCCCATTCCCGCGATCCACGGCTTCGGCGTGGCGCTGGTCGCACTTCTGGCCGTGGTTTGGTCGATCGTGGCGGTGCGCACGGTCCGGGGCGCGTGGCGCGGCGACCTCTTCGTCGCTCCCTGCCTCAAGGCCGGCTGATCCACCTTTGTGCTGACCCGATCATGCCCTCGGAACCCGCCCTGAAGGAATGCGGGCGGGGCTGGCGAGCGTCCTTCCCGACACAGCCAAGAACCGACTGTCGTCACGACCCTTCAGAACGAAACGCAGCCGCGCCAGCCTGGAACTTTGCCGCACCGCCCTGGGCGGGATGGCGGACGTAGGTGACCGGTACGCCGAACCCTTCGCTCGCGCCTTCCGCCACTCGACCGATGGCGAGGATGCGACGGGGTCGGATGGCTTCGACGAGAAGCGCCAGTGTGTCCCGAGACCTAGTGATCTCGGACCGGGACGGCGTTCGGTTGCGCACGGGTATCCCCGTCCGGTGCGGGTGGTGCATCACCGCGTTCCAGAACAGGGGCAGCCGTTCCGGCAGTGCATCCCAGATCTGGCGCGAGGTGCCGGACGGCGGTGCGGCGGAGGCGTCGGCCGTCGTGGCGATCTCGAACGGTGCGATGGCAAGGCGCGAGGAGAGGTCGACCAGTCGGCCTTCGCCCGTGAAGGGCACGCCCGTGCGCCGGGCTCCGAACCTCGAAGGCGCTTCACCGAGCCATAGGTCGATGCCGTCCCGTCCGGCAAACGCATGGAGGTATCGCCGAAGGTTGCGGCAGCGGATCGAAGCGGCATCCGGAACATCGACCGCCGGGTCCGTGTCGGCGTAGGGATTGAAGAGGGTCGGCATCCCGGCCGATGCGGCCATGTGCATGACGAGACGATCCAGCCCCGTCTTCTGGTTGCCTGTCACGCGCCCGGACCCGGATGGTCGTTTCGAAGCTCGTGCAGGAACGCCGATGCCGCTCGGCTGAGGCTGCGCTCCTTCATCTCCACCGCATGGAAGCCGCGAGCGGGAAGCGCAAAGGCGATCTCGATCAGCGTCCGGCTCCGCAGTCCCGGCTGAGCCACTGCGAGCGGCAGGACGCCCACGACGCCGCCGGCCTCGATGGCTGATCGCACGGCCTCGTTGGACGGGAGTTCGAGATCGACCGACAATGCGGCGGGATCGATGCCCGCGCCCCGCAGCGCGTCTTCCAGAATGCTACGCGTGCCGGATCCGGGCTCGCGCATGACCCATCTCACCCCTGCAAGCTCCGGGACGCGTGGCGGGGCGCCCTTGGGCGATTCAGCACCTGGGGATGCGACGAGAACGAGCCGGTCGTCGGCGACACGGGTCGTGCGCAGACGCGGATCGCGCAGTTCGTCCTCGACGAAGCCGAGATCGGCATCCCCGGCGGCCACCGCCTCGCTGACCTCCAGTGTGTTGGCGATCCGCAGGGAGAGGGTGATGCCGGGATGGCGTTCGCGGAAGTGCCGCATGCGAGGTGGAAGCCAGTGGTTGGCGACCGTCTGGCTGGCTGCCAGCGCGACATGCCCGCGCCGAAGGTCGGTCAGATCGTCGAGTGCCTTGGCCGCCTCCGCGGCCCGTGCGAGGACCGAGCGCGCTTCCGGGAGGAACAACCGTCCCGCCTCGGTCAACTCGATGCCGCGCCCGACCCGGTCGAACAGACGGACGCCGTGACGGCTCTCCAGCGCGGCCAGCGCCGAGCTCGTGGCCGACTGCGTGAGGTTCAACGACCGCGCCGCCTCGGTCACGTGTTGGCGCTCGGCGACCGCGACGAAGATGCGAAGCTGTTCCAGCGTCACGGGCGCTCCTCAAAGCTGGTTCGCGGGCTTGGGCTCCGGCGGTCGCTCCAGTTCGTCGTAGACGAGCCGGGCGACCGGCATCAACGCCTCGCGGGCTGTCGCGGCCGTCACGACATAGCCAAGGCCGCGGTCGCGCCACAGGAAGGCGGATACGCCGTCCTCCTCGACGAACTGGAACGACGTCTCCTCCGTCTCATCCGTCTTGACGTACAGCGTCAGCCGCGTGCCCGCGTCATCGTCGTACATCAGCATCGCGGCCGGACCGGAACGACCCGGCAGAAGGCGGCCGCCCATCAGGCGGTAGCCGAGCCGGGTAAGGTCTGGGACGGTGATCGGCGTTCGCAGCCGCTTCGACAGCCAGCCCACGAGATGGGCTCCCTCGTCGGCCCTGACCTCGACGGGATGGACGACCTCGACCACGAAGGTGCGGTAGGCCGCGATCGCGTCGTCCGCCATGCGGGCGGTGCGGACGGGTTCGGCGTTCGGGGCGCCGAGGATGCCGTTCGCCATCCAGCCCCCGAGCCCGCCGAGTGCGAGCCAGGCGCAGACGGCCGCGACCGACCGTAGATGAAGCAGCCGGCGACGGCGCACCCCGGCGCGGATGCTGGAGATGCGAAGGCGAGCCGGGATGGGTTCGGCGGCCTTGGGCCCAAGGCGGTCGCGCAACTCGGCGAGCAGCCTGCGATCCCGCTCCAGGTCGGCGGCGATCGCAGGGTGGTCCACGAGATAGCGTTCCACCGCTTCGACGCGTTCGGCACCGAGACGCCCGTCGAGATAGGCCTGGAGGTCGTCCTCGCCGACGGGAAGATCGATCGGGTTCACTTGACCCTCCTGAGGTTCGGCCTCGCGCCATGGTCGAGATAAGAGCGCAAGCGCTCCCGGGCACGCGACAGGCGCGACATCACGGTTCCGATCGGCAGTCCCGTGACCTTGGCGGTCTCCTCGTAGCTCAGGTCTTCGACGCCGACGAGAAGAAGCACCGTGCGGTGCTCCTCGCTGAGCGTCTCTAGGCCGGCGAGGACGTCGCGGAACTCGGCCTTGCCCAACTGGCCGCCATCGACTCCGGGCGGCTCGGCCATGTCGTCGAGCCCGACGTGCTCGCCGCGCCGGCGGCCCTGGCGCAGAGCCGACAGGTGAAGGTTGCGCAGGATGGCGTAGATCCAGGCGCGCAGGTCGCCGTCGGGGCGGCGCAGGTGCCAGCGCCCGACGACGCGCTCCAAACAGTCCTGGACGAGATCGTCGGCGGCTGTGGCGTCCCGCACTAGGGCGTAGGCATAGCGCCGCAGCCCCGGGATCAGCGGTTCCACCAACCGTGCGATCTCATCCTCGCTCATGGCGGCCCTCGCTTCCCGGCCTTACTTCGCGAGCGCCGGGTCGACCTGCCAGATCTCGTCGGCAAGCTTGCCGTCGCGGAACAGCATGACGTAGCGCACGGGAATCTTGTCCTTGCCCGCGAACACGACGTTCGCGGTGACGGTCGCACCCTTCGGGTTCATCGCCTCCGAGACGCCCATGACGTTCGCGGTCAGGTTCGGCTGGGCCTTGGCGAACTTCTCCCAGACCGCCTTGATCTCGGAACCCTTGTAGGTGCCGTCGAGCGGGCCGCCTACCCAATGAAGGGTCGCGCCGTCACCGTAGGCGCCTGCGACTGCGGCGGTGTCCCCCTTGGCGATCGATGCGATGCGGGCCTGCGCCATGTCGGCGGCAGGGCCGGCATGGGCTGCGGTTGCCGTGATCACGGCCATGGCCGCGGTGGCGAGAAGGGTCTTCATGGGTGTTCGTCCTCGACGTCGGAGATTGCTGACCATGCCGAGACGCTGCCGACGATCCCTTATTCCCGTGCGATTGGCAAAAATCTCGGGTGCGTCTCGCGGAATAAACTCCGGCGGGCAGCGTCCCTTTCTTGAACCGCCCGGTCTTTGGGGCACCCACCACCCGACGCAAACCGCCAGGAGTTCCGATGTTCCGCCTTCCACTTCTTGCTGCCGGCGCCGTGCTTGCCGCATGCGCTTTCGCGCAGGCCGCCGACACCGAACTGTTCGATCCCACCATCCGGCACGAGCCGAAGGACGGCGTCGTTCGCCTCTACGGTGCGGGCGGACCCAACACGGCGTTCCAGAAGGTCGCCGACCTTTGGATGCGGCAGACCGGGAACAAGGTCGAGATCACCGCCGGCCCGGAGGGCACGTGGTCGAAGAAGGCCCAGGGTGATGCCGACATCATCTGGGGCACGTCCGAGCAGTCGATGACGGCCTTCCTCCAGACCTACAAGACCTTCTCGTCGACCCAAGTTCAGCCGATCTACGTCCGTCCCACCGTGATCGCGGTGAAGAAAGGCAATCCGAAGGGGATCCAGGGCTTCGAGGACCTCCTGAAGGACGGCATGCGGATTGTCGTCACGGAAGGGTCGGGCGTCGCCAACACGTCGGGCACCGGAACCTGGGAGGACGTGGCGGGCCGTCTCGGCAGGCTGTCGGACATCGAGCGCTTCCGCCGCAACATCGTCAGCTTCTCCACCGGCTCTGGCGCCAGCTTCAAGGCGTTCGGGGATCTCGATGCGGACGCCTGGATCACGTGGCCGGACTGGACGGTGACGAAGGCCGACGTGCTCGACGCCGTGCCGATCGAGACGGACCGCCGCATCTGGCGCGACCTGAACATTGCGGTCGCTCCGGACGCCGATCCGCAGGCGAAGGAGTTCGCCGAATTCCTGGTCACACCGGAGGCGCAGGCTTTGATGCGCACGGAAGGGTGGGAGCGGTGACTTCCCAACCTCGCGAGAGCGCGTTACCGTCTCATCGCTACGGGGATGGGGTTCCCCCACAACCGCCCGCGTCGGGCTGATGACTCCTATCGAAACCGCGGCGCATGCTTGGATTTCTCCGAGCATGCGAACCCATGTCGATAGGAGACCCGCATGTCCTTCACCAGTTGCGTCATCGTCATGCTGGGCGGTGCGCTCGGCACGTTCCTGCGCTACGCCATCTCGGTTGTCGCCCTGCCGATCAGCCGCGACCTGCCCTGGGGCACGATCCTCATCAACATCGCGGGCTCCTTCGCGATCGGCCTGTTCGGGACGCTCACGCTCGCTTCGGGCCGTTTCCCGGCTTCGGAGAACCTTCGTCTGTTCGTGATGATCGGCCTCTGCGGTGGCTTCACCACCTTCTCCTCGTTCAGCCTTCAGACGCTCGATCTCCTGCGGGCCGGTGCCGTCCCCCGCGCCATGCTGAACGTTGCCCTGTCGGTGGTCCTGTGCGTGGCGGCCGTTGCCGTTGGTCACTTCGTGGCTTCACGCTACAACGACAGCGCCCAGCGTATCGCGCAGATCGACATCGAGGAGGATGCGTAGCCTTGTGCGGCGACCGGCGCTGTCCTGTTGAGGGAAGTTACAGAAACACGCGTGTTGTCTCCGAAGGGTCGATGGCTGATGGTCTGCTACAGGAGGCTCGTTTCGTAGTGCCGATCGTGCGAAAGGGATGGCACCCGGTCGGTCGATTTCGGGTGTGGAATGTGGTCGACCGGACGGGCCGAAGCAGCACCCAGGGTGCCGTATCGTTCGACGAGGGCGCATGGTCCTGCGACGCCTAGCGCTTGCCGTCGGCGGAAGTGCCGTCGCGTGGGCCTGCATGGCGTATCTCGTCCTGCCGTTCGCGCTGCGCCACTACGAGCATCAGACCGCGCTGAACGGCTTGGAGATGGTGACGCGTACGGCGGACGGGCTGTCGGGCGATCCTCTCAACGTCGGCGTCGTCGGATCCCGGAGCGAACTCGTGACGGCCATGGCAGCCGCAGGTTGGACGCCGGCCGATCCCGTGACGCTTCGCACCAGCATCGAGATTGTTGGTAGCGTGGTTCTCGACCGCGCTTATCGCGATGCGCCCGTAAGTCCGCTGTTCTACCAAAGGCGACAACAGGACCTCGCCTTCGAGAAGGCGGTCGGACTGAGCGCAGACCGGCGCCAGCATGTGCGTTTCTGGAATGTCCTGTCAGCCGGGGCGGAGGGCCGACCTGTCTGGCTCGGATCCGCCTCGTTCGATGTCGGCGTCGGGTTCAGCCATTACACGGGTGCCGTGACCCATGCCATCTCTCCGGACGTCGATGCGATGCGTGACGAGTTGGCGGCCGATCTTGCCAGGACCGGGCGTGTTGCGGAGGTCTACGAGGTGACGGGCGTCGGCTTGACCTTGAACGGTCGCAATGGCGAAGGGGACCGCTACTACACGGACGGCGAGATCCGCTTCTCCATCCTGGCGCCTCCGGGGGTGGCGGGACGCCAGCCGCCTCCCGTCCTGCCCAACCCGCCGCTCATCGACCTCAAGAACGCGTTGTGGAACGCCGCCACCAACTGAGGACGTGCAACGCTTTGGCAAAGTGCGCCTAGGAATCGTATCGTCCGCTAGGGAGCGGATTTATGAGAGGTACCTACGGCGCGAACGGGCCGGAAGCAGATGGGCCGCAGGCCGACGCCTACCCGATCGTCTGTATCTTTGATGGCGAGGCATTCTTCGTGACGCCGAACAACCTCTTCCGCGCCACGGTGGGGGCCGTCGTGCTGGGCCTCGGCACGATCACCTCCGTCGAGGCGTTCCCGAACGGCGGCGACACCGTCGCCGGCACGGAGGCAGTCCTGCGGACGCGCTGAACCGACGACGATCCGGCTTCCCCGTCACGCGAACATGCGGGCAGCCATCCAAACCGCCATCCCGACCATCATGAGGTTCTCGGTGAGGGACACGAAGCCGAGGGGCACGTTGGAGTCCCCGCCGACGCACGCGCACTTCAGTTCGCGCTTCTGGACGTAGACAGCCTTGAAGACCGAGATGGCTCCGACCGTGCCGATGAACAGCGCGACCGGGACGGACAGCCACATCGCGGCGCCTGCCAGCATCAGCACGCCCGCCAGCGCCTCGCCGAAGGGGTAGAGGTAGGCGTAGCGGACCCAGCGCTGGGCCAGGAGATCGTAGCCAAGGAACATCGTGGCGAAGCCCTCCACGTCCCGCAGCTTCTGCACAGCCAGGAGGCACATCGCGATCGAGACGAACCACTCGACGGTTCGCACCGTCAGCAGGGTTTCGAGAAGCGCCCAGGTCACCGCCATCGCCATCAGGGCGGCCATGGCGAAGATGGCGATAACGGGCTTGTAGGTGACGGCCTTGGGGTCGGCGACGGACTTGCCGAGGAAGCGCCGGAGGTCGTCGTACCCGCCGACCCGCTTCCCGTCCACGAACGTCTGGGGCGTCGTCTCCACGTGGTGCTCTGCCTTGAAGGCGTCGGTCTCGTCGCGGGTCGTCAGCCAGCGGTCGTCGACCTCGAAGCCCTCGCGCTTGAGGAGGTCGACGGCGCGCAGGCCCCAGGGGCAGATGTGTTTGGGCATGACCATCCGGTAGATGGTCGCCCGCTTGGCCTTCACCGCGCTTGAGGGAGCCGTGCTGCCGTCTGCAATCGTCGTGGACATGTCGGCGTCCTTTCCTTCGCTCAATTGCCGGCCGCGATGGCGGCCTCGGGCATCCGCGGCGGCAGGTCCGGTGCGCCGTCGGCGGGCGGGTTGGCCTCGAGGTCGGCGATGAGGCGCTCCATCTCCCCGATCTCGCGGACCTGCGCCTCCACGATGCCGTCGGCGAGCTCGCGGACCCGCGGGTCGCGAATGTGTGCGCGCTCGCTCGTCATGATCGCGATGGAGTGGTGGGGGATCATCGCCTTCATGTAGGCGACGTCGTGGACGGTCTCCTGGCTGCGCACGAGCCACAGGGCCCCGGCGAAGACGACGACGCCGGCCGCGACGATGGCCGCGTTGGTACCCTTCCTGGGGTACATCCCCCACATGAAGCCGATCATGATCAGTGCCATCACGGCACCCATCACCACGGCCATCCACGTCCGCGTCTGGCTGTAGAAGACGTGGTCGAGCGCGTATGTGTTTAGGTACATCAAGCCGAACATCACGACCGTCGAGGTCGCGATCATCGCGGCGAACCGTCCGTAACCCATAGCTCCTGCTCCGTTCGTTGGTGTGTCGAGATGCCCCGGAGGCGGCCGCCCCCGGGGCACGGGTCCGCCGCTTACTTCGCGAGCGCCTCGACGCGGGCGGTCATCTCCTCGATTTCCTTCTTCTGCGCGTCGATGATCATCCGGGCCATCTCCTTGGACTTCTCGTCCTTGCCCGTCTTGAGCTCGACCTCGGACATGGCGATCGCACCCTGGTGATGGGCGATCATCCCGCAGTTGAACGCGAGGTCCGGGTCCTTGATCATGGCCGCCTTCATCATGGGGCCGTGCATCTTCATCATCGCGTCCATGTTGCCCTTCTGGACCTCGTCCATCTGGCCGCCGGACATCATGCCCTCCATGCCGCCCATCATCTTGGACATGTCCATGGACCCGGCGGCGGCCTCGCAGGCGGCGGGGAGCGTCACCTGCTCCGACGACGCCGCCATGCCGTGCTGGTCCTGCGCGGAAGCGTGGGAGACGGCGGCGGCGAGAAGAGCGGCGGACAGGATCGTGATCTTGCGCATTGGTTCGTTCCTATGGATGGGGTCCCTCGGGACCTTTTGCTGGATGTCAGCGTGCGGCCGCGGGAGCGCGGCGACGCCGTTGCTTGTTCGCTCAGTGACGGCGGACCGGGTGCTCCGGCCCCGCCGACGGCATGCGTCGTCATGGATGGGGATTCGTGCCGATCCGGTCGCCGACGCCGCGGCGACCGTCGTCGGACGGGGACGGTGAGCGACGCCATCGGACTCGGACCGCCTCGCGGCCGCGAGGGCTCGGCACGGTCGGTCGGGCCTCTCGAGACGGCTCAGGCGGTCTTTGGGGGACGCTTCGGGCCGGGCGGCAGGATGCCCTTGCCGTCCTGGTACAAGGTTGGGGCGGGATCGGCCTCGAGGGCCACGCGGACGAAGCCGGGCGGCGCCGGGAACGGCAGGAGGCTGGTGCAGGACTTCCCGCAGCAGGACATGCCAGACGTGTCGCCGTCGGGCTTGTGTGCCCCGCCATGGGCATGCGTCGACGGACTCGGCGCGCAATCGGCGGCCGGATGGTCGTGGACGCTCACGCCGGCCGTCGCCGTTCCGTGCCCGGCGAACGCGGCGACCGCAACCAGGGACAGGATGACGACGAGACTACGCAGGCATGCGCCGAGCATGGGACGTTCCGACTTCCGATCCGTCGAGAACAGGCGGCGGCGGAAGGAGTTCCATTCGATCGGCACGAGGTGCGAGGAACGACGACCCAGGAGTGGCCGTATGCGTGTCTCCGGTGGGGCCATCGGGTCTCACTCCCGTCCAGCGCGGTAGAAGACCCCGGGGGCGGTCGACACGTCTCCGAACGACAGGACGTCGGACCGGGCCTTCGGGTCTTGCCATGCCGGGCGATCCCGCTGGCATGCCCGGTGCCGCGATGCCCGCAACCCTCGGCCTGTCGACATGAGCCTGTCGACGCCATCCATGGGCACGTGCCCTTCAATCACGTAGCCGCCGATCCTGGCCGTGTGGCAGGATTCGACCGCCTCCAAGACGCCGAGCAGGCGCTTCTGCCTTGCCATGTCATCTCGTTTGCTCTCGCCCCGACGTGCTTCGTTCTGCTCACAATCTGGAAGGCGCCGCCGTGGCTGGTCGTGCCCTTCGGTGCGCTGGGGGCGTGGCGATCGGGGTTTAGTAACTCAGACTGCGGAACGGCCGCTTTCGGGTTTCTAGTGAACCCCGTCGAACGGCGAGCTTGGGTCGGTCGGGGTCGGTGTATACGTGTCAATTAATGTAGCACACCCTCAGGAGGTTGTGGCCGCCCGCCGCCGCGATCTCCAGGGCGCGGCGCGCCGCCGGCTGGCCCCGGATGTCGCTCATGTCGGGCGCGTTGT
>Ga0325400_1000541_pt1 | contig 28393 bp, 23 predicted proteins | sample PopdelMetagenome_2_FD_205662 | JGI IMG/M metagenome (GOLD analysis project Ga0325400, IMG submission 205662) | Populus deltoides microbial communities from Bellville, Georgia, United States - Xylem-PdKOR-R1 | ecosystem: Host-associated > Plants > Phyllosphere > Stem > Wood/Secondary xylem...
TGGCCGCCCCCCCCCCCCCCGCCCCCCCCCCCCCCCCCCCCCCGCGTGACGCCCGTTTCCGAAGTCTTCACGCTTGTCGGCGATAGCGGCGCATCGGTCGCCACGACCTGCCGCGCCCCGCACCCGCCCGGCGCCGGCCGCGGCGCGCCGGCGACCGCGGAGATCCTCGTCCATGCCGACCCCGCCCTTTTCCGACCGCGCCGCGTCCGGCCAGCCGTCTGATACCGTCGCACCGGAGGTCCCGGCGCCGGAGGTCGTGGTGATGGGGCTCGGCTATATCGGGCTTCCCACCGCGGCGGTGATCGCCCGCACCGGTGCGTGCGTGCTCGGCGTCGACGTCTCGGCGGCCGTGGTCGACACGGTCAACGAGGGCCGCATCCATATCGAGGAGGTCGACCTCGACGGCCTCGTCTCGGGCGTGGTCGCGCGCGGGCTGCTGCGCGCCGCCACCCTGGTCGCGCCCGCCGACATCTTCGTGATCGCCGTACCGACGCCGTTCCGCGACGATCACCAGCCCGACATCGGCTACGTGCTCGCCGCCGCCACGGCGATCGCGGCGGTTCTCAAGCCCGGCGACACGGTGATCCTCGAATCGACCTCGCCGGTCGGCACCACCGAGGAGGTGCGCGACCATCTCGCCGCGCTCCGCCCCGACCTGCGCCTGCCCGGCCGCACCGCGCCCGGCGAGCAGGCCGACATCGCGGTCGCCTATTGTCCGGAGCGGGTGCTGCCCGGCCGTATCCTCCACGAACTCATCAGCAACGACCGCGTCATCGGCGGCATCACCCCCCGCTGCGCCAGGCGCGCGCTCGCCTTCTACCGGCGTTTCGTGCGCGGCGCCTGCGTCACCACCAGCGCGCGCGCGGCGGAGATGACCAAGCTCGCCGAGAACGCGTTTCGCGACGTCAACATCGCCTTCGCCAACGAGCTGAGCCTCGTCGCCGACCGGATGGGGGTGGACGTGTGGGAGGTGATCCGCCTCGCCAACCGCCACCCGCGGGTGAACATCCTCCAGCCCGGCCCCGGCGTCGGCGGCCACTGCATCGCGGTCGATCCCTGGTTCCTGGTCGCCGCCGCGCCGGAGCAGACGCCGCTGATCCGCACCGCCCGCCTCGTCAACGACGGCAAGACCGACCACGTCGTCGCCGCCGCCGCCGCGCTGATCGAGGCGCATCCCGGCGCCCCGGTCGCGTGCCTCGGCCTCGCCTTCAAGGCCAATATCGACGACTTCCGCGAGAGCCCGGCGCTGCGCGTCGCCGCCGCGCTGGCCGACCGGTTCGGCGACCGCGTCCAAGTTGTCGAACCCTATGCCCGCACCCTGCCCGCCCCGCTCGCCGCGGCGGGCGCGACGCTGGTCGACATCGACACGGCGCTGGACCGCTGCCCGGTTATGATCGTTCTCGTCGACCACGACCTGTTCCGCTCGATCCCGCTGGCGGAGCGGGCAGGCAAGGCGGTGCTCGACACCCGCGGCCTGTGGCCCGACCAGCCCGCCGCGGGCCTGCCCACCATCACCGGTCCGCGGCCATCCCCGGCCCGCGTGGCGGCGGGAGCCCTGCCGAGAGCGGCGGCCGGATAACGGTCGGGGCGGCTCCATCCAGCCGGATCATCGTCGCCCCGAGAACGACGGGCCTCGGTCCAAGTCCCTTGCCGACGACGGACCCGGCCTTCCAGCCTGCGCCGGCACCCGCGCCGACCGACGCGATGACCGCACGACACGCACCCCCGTACGCGGCACGCGCCACTGTCGGTCCATCAGGATCGCGCCGGCCCGACGCCGCGCTTCGATGCCCGAGCGCGATCGGGCGTCACGACCGGGACCGGCCGACCGCGCTCGCCCGCTATGGCGCAGACCCCTGACGCCGCCCCGCGACGTCGCCGGCCTCGACCCACCCGGCATCGCTACCGCCGGCACCGTCGGACGACATGATCACGACGCGACCGCCCGAGCACAGCAGTCGCGCCGCCGACCGGCGCCACACACGGCTCCGCACCGCGGACGACGGCCCTCGGCGATACCACGACCGATCGTCGACCCTGGCGCCCGACACCATCGACCGCAGTGCGGTTCGGTGCCGTACGCCACGAAATAGCGGAGCCGGAACGATCCCGCCCTTCCCCGCGGCACGGCGGCCGCGCGGCAGGGCGCCGGATCAGTCCTTCTTGGCGGTCAGGTGCGCACTCAGATGCTTGTTCATCTCGAACATGCTCGCCGACTTCTTGCCGAAGATCTTCTCCAGCTTGTCGTCCGCGTTGATCTGGCGCCGGTCCTTGGCGTCCTGCAGGTCGTTCTTCTTGATGTATTCCCAGACCTTGGAGACCACCTCGCTGCGCGGCAGGTCCTTCTTGCCGACGATCTCGGCCAGCTCTGCCGACGGCGTCACCGGCGCGGTGATGCCGCCGCGCGCGCCGCCCGCGGGCTTGCCGGTCTTCTCCACCTTCTTCTCGGCGGCCTTGGTCTCTTCCTTGCCCCGCTTCTCGGCCGTGCGCGCCATGTATTCCTCCCTGTTTGGACTCGCAGCTAAACACCCTAGGCCCACGAAGGCTCCGCCCCAAGCCCCTTCGTGCGTACCCGTAACGGCTCAGCACTCGACGACGTTGACCGCGAGCCCGCCCAGGCTCGTCTCCTTGTACTTGGTGCGCATGTCCTCGCCGGTCTGGCGCATGGTCTCGATCACCGCATCCAGGCTGACCACGTGGCTGCCGTCGCCGCGCAGCGCCAGGTAGGCGGCGTTGATCGCCTTCACCGCGCCCATCGTGTTGCGCTCGATGCACGGGATCTGGACCAGCCCACCGATGGGATCGCAGGTGAGCCCCAGATTATGCTCCATGCCGATCTCGGCGGCGTTCTCGATCTGTCGGTTGCTGCCGCCGAGAACCGCGGCGAGCGCGCCCGCCGCCATCGAGCACGCGACCCCGACCTCGCCCTGGCACCCCATCTCCGCCGCGGAGATCGAGGCGCGCTTCTTGTACAGCATGCCGATCGCCGCCGCGGTGTAGAGAAAGCGGCGCGCGCCCTCCCGCCGCACCGCCTCGGGCTCGCCGTCCGCGACCAGCGTCTCGTAGAAGCGCAGCACCGCCGGCAGCACGCCCGCCGCGCCGTTGGTCGGCGCGGTGACGACGCGGCCGCCGGCGGCGTTCTCCTCGTTCACCGCCAGCGCCCACAGGCTGACCCATTCGAACACCGCCGCCGGGTTGCCGTTCGGGTCATGCCCGGCGAGACCCCGCGCCAACGCATGGGCGCGGCGGCGGACCCTGAGCCCGCCCGGCAGCTCGCCCTCCTGCGCGATGCCGCGATCGATGCACGCGGCCATCGCGTCGCGCACCGCGTCCAGAAAGGCGTCCGCCTCTTCGGGCTCGCGCCACGCCTCCTCGTTGGCGCGGACGATGTCGGCGATCGAGAGTCCGGTGGCATCGCCCGACGCCAGCAGCTCCGCCCCCGACGAGAAGGGGTGACGGACCGCGAGGTTGTGCGACGCGGCGGGCGCACCCTTGCGCAGGATCGCGCCGCCGCCGATCGAGAAATAGGTCTCGACATGGTCGCGGCCGTCGCCCGTCCGCGCGGTGAAGCGCAGCCCGTTGGGATGGTCGGGCAGGAACTCGGGGTGGAACACGACGTCCACCGCCTCCGCGAAGGGGATGTCGCGCGTCCCCGCCAGCCGCAGCCGCCCGGTGTCGCGGATCGCGGCGAGGATCGCGGGCGCGGCATCGGGGTCGAGCCGCTCGGGCTCCCACCCGGAGAGCCCCAGGATCACCGCGGTGTCGGTGGCGTGCCCGCGCCCGGTCAGCGCCAGCGAGCCGTAGAGGTCGCAGGTGACCCGACCCGGCGGTGCGTCCCCCGCCAGCGCGCGGGCCGCGAAGTCGAACGCCGCGCGCATCGGGCCCACGGTGTGCGAGCTCGACGGACCGACCCCGATGGTGAACAGCTCGGCGACGCTGATCGGGCGCGACGCATCCCGGTCGAGCGGGACGGTGGGGGGATCGACCTGCATGCACTCTCCCGCCGGCGTCGTGGCCGGTTCGTTCGCATGCCCCATCTGTCCGTCGTGCCTGAGATCGTTATCCCGTCGGCGGGCGCGCGACGTGGTTCCGCGCCTCTCTCCAGATGTGTCCTGCCGCCGTGGTCCTTTTGCCTGAGAGTTTCCGGGGCGGTTGCTCCTTCGGCGCCGGGCACGCCCGGTCTCTCCCACGTCGACCGCGCCGGTATCGGCGCGACGCGGGGGCGGGTCAAGCGCCGCCTGCGCTCCTGCCGGCGGGGGGCAGCCACGCGTCGATCGCCGCCCACCCGTCGAATCCCAGCCGCGCGATCCGCCGCCAGCGGCGCCGGTCCATGCCCCCCAGCGCGATCACCTCGCCCAACCCCCGCGCGACCCGCGCCGCCCGCATCGCGCCGACCGGCATCGCCGCCGGGTGCGATCGGGTCGCGAACACTGGCGACACGAAGAACCGCCCTGCCCCCGCGCGCACCCCCGCGGTCGCCTGCCGCCGGTCGTGCGCGGGCCAGCTCTCCGCCCCCGGTCCGCGGCCGTGCCCGCCCCTGGCCCGCCCGACCACCAGCCGCAGCCGTCGCGCCGCCGCGAGCCGCCGCACCCGCCTCAGCAGCGCGCGCCGCTCGGCAGGGGGGGTGGCGTAATGGCGGAACACCACCCCCGCCCCCGGCGGCAGCCGGCGCAGCGCCGCCCACAGCGCCTCGCCCATCCGCTCGTCGGTCATCAGCCATTCGGGCCGGGGGAGCCCGGTCGGCACAGGGTTCCGGAGCGGCATCGGCCATCCTATAGCGCGCGGCGATGACCGCGTACGCCCCCCTTGACGAAGTTCACGCCCGCATCGCCCGCGCCGCCGCCATCGCCGGGCGCGAGCCCGCCGGGGTGACGCTGGTCGCGGTGTCCAAGACCCATCCCACCGACGCGATCGAGCCGCTGCTCGCCGCCGGCCAGCGCGTGTTCGGCGAGAATCGGGTGCAGGAGGCGCAGGCCAAGTGGCCCGCCTTGCGCGACCGCTACCCCGACGTCCGGCTTCACCTCGTCGGGCAGCTCCAGTCGAACAAGGCGGCCGACGCGGTGGCGCTGTTCGACGCGATCCACTCGGTCGACCGGCCGTCGCTGGTGGACGCGCTCGCCCGCGCCGTCGACGCCCACCGCGCGAGGGGGGGCCGCGCGCCCGACTGCTTCGTCCAGGTCAACATCGGCGCGGAGGCGCAGAAGGGCGGATGCGCGCTTCCCGACCTGCCCGCGCTGCTCGCCCGGGTGCGCGCCGCCGGGCTGCCGCTCGCCGGGCTGATGGCGGTGCCGCCCGCCGCGGTGGAGGCCGCCCCCTACCATGCGCTGCTCGCCAAGCTCGCCCGCGACCACGACGTGGCGGGGCTCAGCATCGGCATGTCCGACGACCTGGAGATCGCGGTGACGCTGGGCGCCACCCACGTCCGGGTCGGCTCGGCGCTGTTCGGCGCGCGCGCGTGAGGCCCGCCGCGATCCTCTTCGACTTCGACGGGGTGCTGGTCGAGAGCGAGCACGAGGGCAACCGCCAGCTCGCCGAATGGCTGACCGCCGCCGGTCGCCCGATCGGCACCGCCGACGCGGCGACCCGCTTCATGGGTTATGCCGGCACCGACTTCCTGTCGCGCGTCGAGGCGTTCTACGGCGCACCCCTGCCCCGCGCCTTCCACGACGCCCGCGCGGCGGAGGATGCACGGGTGATGGCCGCGGGCATCGATCCGGTCGCGGGCGCAGTCGCCTTCGTCCGCTCCCTTCCTGCCGACCTGCCCCGCGCGATCGTCTCGTCGAGCGGCACCGCCTGGATCGACCGCCACCTGCACCACCTGGGCCTGCGCGACGCGTTCGGCGACCATCTCTATTCGGGACGCGAGCACGTCGCCCGCGGCAAGCCGGCGCCCGACCTCTACCTCCACGCCGCCGCGGCACTCGGCGTGGCGATCGGCGACTGCGCGATCATCGAGGATTCGGTGGTCGGCGCGACCGGCGCGGTGACGAGCGGCGGGCGGGTGATCGGCCTGTGCGCGGGTCGCCACTGTGACCCCGCCCACCCCGCCCGGCTGCGCGCGCTCGGCGTCGCCGCGGTCGCCGCCGACTTCGCCGAGGTCGCACGCCTCCTCGCCTGACGAAACCGCTGTCCTACACGCCGGTCGTCTGCCACCGTCGGCGGACGCTGATTCTCATGGCTGTTTTTTCCCGGCTCGCGCGGCGGTGCACGCGCGCACCTGCACCGGTGTGCGCCTTGCGATCGTCCGCGGCTCGAACGGGAAGCCCTCCGGCGTCGGGGGTGCCGTCGCGATGGGCGCAGGATCGGAAACGATCGGTGCGGGAAACGACTCGTTCAGGGGTCAATCGGGTCAACCGCGGCCGTCGCGCGTCAGAGCTGGTGCCCGGTCCGGTCGCGCTTGGTCGCCAGGTAGCGCTCGTTGTGCGGGTTGGGCGGCAGGCTGTGCGGCACCCGCTCGACCACCGCGATCCCCACCGCCGCCAGCCCGGCGACCTTGGCGGGATTGTTGGTGAGGAGCCGCACCCGCTCCTGCCCGAGCAGCGCCAGCATCCGCGCCGCCGCGCCGAAGTCGCGCGCGTCCACCGCGAAGCCGAGCCGGGTGTTGGCATCCACCGTGTCGAAGCCCTGGTCCTGAAGCCGGTAGGCGCGCAGCTTGTTGACCAAGCCGATCCCGCGCCCCTCCTGCCGCAGGTAGAGGAGGATGCCCCAGCCGCTCGCGCGGATCGCGTCGATCGCGGCGCGGAGCTGCGGCCCGCAATCGCATTTGAGGCTGCCCAGCACGTCGCCGGTCAGGCATTCGCTGTGCAGCCGGACCAGCGGCGGCCGGCCGTCGGGCTGGCCAATCACCAGCGCGAGGTGCTCGTCCCCCGAGCCGGGCTGGCGGAAGGCGACGATCTCCGCATCCTCCGCCCCCGCCACCGGCAGCCGGGCGCGCACCGCCGCCCGCAGCATCCCCGCGTCCTGGTGCGCGTCGATCGCCGCCGGGGTGACCGTGACTTCCGGACCGGTGCCGTCGACGAAGAAGGCGGGCAGCAGCCCGGCGATCCGGGCCAGCGCGATCGCCGCGGCCGCGCTTTCCGGCCGGTCGATCGGGACGGTGCGGAACGGACCCTTCATCGGCGTCGCCAGGTCGAGCTGCGGGTCGGCCAGCGCGACCGCGGTCGCCAGATCGAGCCACGGCGCCGGCTCGACCAGCACCGGTCGGGCGGGGTCGGCCGCGTCGCGCTGGTTGACGAGGTTGAGCGTCGCCGCGCGGCCGCTCGACAGGAGCACCGGTGCCGCCCCGTCCGGACGGAAGTCGGCGAGCGCGACGGCGTCGGCGGTCTCCACCGCCAGCAGCGTCAGCGGCGCTTCGCCGTCCGCCGCGATCGCGATCGGCCAGCCGCGGCGCAGCGCATCGATCGCCCGCGCCGCCGCCCTTGCCCCGCTCACCAATCGAACTCGGTCATGATCGGCACATGGTCCGACGGCTTCAGCCAGTTGCGGCAATCCTCGAACACCGTGTGGGCGGTCGCGCTCGCCGCCACGTCCGCGGTGGCCCACTGGTGGTCGAGCCGCCGCCCGCGATCCGACGCCGCCCAGTCCCTGGCGCGGTAGCTCCACCAGGTGTGGAGCCGCGCCGGCGCCGGGTGGAAGTGGCGGCCGAGGTCGACCCAGCTGTTCGACGCCTTCAGCCGGTCGTGCGCCGCGACCTCGACGGGCGTGTGGCTGACCACGTCGAGGAGTTGCTTGTGGCTCCACACGTCCTCCGGCAGCGGCGCAATGTTGAAGTCGCCCATCAGCAGCGTCGGCCCGGTGAGTGCTTCCGACCAGCGGGTCATCCGCTCGATGAAGTCGAGCTTCTGGCCGAACTTGGGGTTCGCTTCCCGGTCGGGCACGTCGCCGCCGGCGGGGACGTAGACGTTCTCCAGCCGGACACCATTGGGTAGCCGCACCCCGACGTGGCGCGCCTCGCGGTTGGCCTGCCAGTCGAACCGGTCGTCCTCCGCGATCGGCACCTTGGACACGATCGCGACCCCGTGGTGCATCCGCTGGCCGTGGATCACGACGTGGTCGTAGCCGAGCGCACGGAAGGCGGCGGCGGGGTAGAGCCCGTCCTCGACCTTGGTCTCCTGAAGGCAGAGGATGTCGGGCGCCGCCTCGCGCAGGAACCGCTCGACGATGTCGAGGCGGAAGCGGACGGAGTTGATGTTCCAGGAGGCGATCTTCACGGCGGGCGGGGTAGCGCAGCAGAACCCCGCTGCGCTACCCCGGCACGCGCGGCGGCGAGTCCGCCGGGAACCCTGCCGACGACGCGGCTTTGCAGGCATGTCTCCGGCCTCCACCAGCGCGCCGCGGCAAAGCCGCGTCGGACGGGTTGCCGGAGGCACCCGTCGGCCGGCAGAGGCCTTTCTGCATTGCGGCGTAGCCGCCCATGCAGAAAGGCCCCCGCTCCGGGGGCATGGAGCGAGGGCCGACCTAGCGTTCGTCACGCAGGCGGGAAGGGGGTGAAACCGGGCAACAGGGGGAAATCCCGGCGCCGCCCCTCATCCGCGATCCCGATCTAGCCGCCGCTACCTGTCGCCTTGATGAATGAAGCAGGCATCCAAACCCTTGATCGGAAAGGATGCGTTTCGCTCCGTCAGCTCCTTCCACCGCTTCGCCGCGGATCGTTCCAGCGGAATGCCGAATCGGCGACCGCACCGCCGAACCGCTGGTTCGATAATCGCACGGTAGTGCGGTTGTTCTGGCTGTCGAGCGCCACCCAGCCCTGGAGCACCAGCCCCGCCGGGCCGGCACCGGGCGCGAACACCAGCGTGATGCGGCCGATCTCGGGGTGCTTGGGGTCGCTCGCCTCAACCTGGATCAGCGTCCCCGCGCCGCCCGGGACGAGCTTGGCGAAGCGGGACAGGTCGCGGCCGGGATCGAGCAGCACACCCAGCGGCGAGTTCCTGATCGGCCACCGCTGCACCTGCCGCACCGAATAGTCGATAAAGGTCAGCGCGCCGCCGTCCGCGACGATCAGCAGCGGCACCCCCTTCTGGTACTGGAAGCGGATCCTGCCGGGCTGCTTCATGGTCAGCGTGCCGGTCAGCACCTTGCCCGCCCGGTCGGTCTGGGTGAAATCCGCGGTGAGGGTGGAGAGCCCGCGCAGGTGCGCCTGCACCCTGGCGAGATCGCCCTGCGCCTGCGCCGCGATGGGGGTGGCGACGGGAAGGGCGGCGAGCGGGACGAGTGCCAGCGCGCGGGCGAGAAGGCGGATGATGGTCATGCGGGCTCCCTGGCGCACGGGCATTGAACCCGCCGTGAACCGTCGGGGACGCGCGGCGATCCGCGTCAGATCGCGTGCCCGTCCGCGTCGCGCAGCACCTCACGGCGTCCGACATGGTCGGGCCGCCCGACGATGCCGTCCTTTTCCATCCGCTCGATCAGGCGCGCCGCCGAGTTGTAGCCGATCCGCAGCTGGCGCTGGAGCCACGAGGTCGACGCCTTCTGCGATTCGCACACCAGCTGGATGGCGGCGCGATACTGCTGGTCCTCCTGGCTGTCCTCGCCGGTGGGGGCGCCGTCGAGGACGAAGCTCTCCTCGGGCTCCTCGGTCACCGACTGGATGTAGTCGGGGGTGCCCTGCGACCGCCAGTGATCCGCGACGGCCCGGACCTCGTCGTCCGACACGAACGGCCCGTGGACGCGGACGATGCCCTTGCCGCCGGGCATGTAAAGCATGTCACCGCGGCCGAGCAGCTGTTCCGCCCCCTGTTCGCCAAGAATGGTGCGCGAATCGATCTTGCTGGTGACGTGGAAGCTGATCCGGGTCGGCAGATTGGCCTTGATGACGCCGGTGATGACGTCGACCGAGGGGCGCTGGGTCGCCATGATGAGGTGGATGCCCGCCGCACGCGCCTTTTGCGCGAGCCGCTGGATCAGGAACTCGACCTCCTTGCCCGCGGTCATCATCAGGTCGGCGAGCTCGTCGACGACCACCACGATCTGCGGCAGCGCATCATATTCGAGCTGCTCCTCCTCGTACACCGGCGCACCGGTGTCGGGATGGTAGCCGGTCTGGACCTTGCGGCCGAGCGGCGCGCCCTTGGCGCGGGCGCCGCGGACCTTCTCGTTGAAGCCGGCGAGGCTGCGGACGCCGACCGACGACATCTGGCGGTAGCGGTCCTCCATCTGCTCCACCGCCCATTTGAGCGCGCGCACCGCCTTGGCGGGGTCGGTCACCACCGGCGAGAGGAGGTGGGGGATATCGTCGTACATGCTCAATTCGAGCATCTTGGGGTCGATCATGATCATCCGGCACTGGTCCGGGGTGAGCCGGTAGAGCAGGCTCAGGATCATGCAGTTGAGCCCCACCGACTTGCCCGAGCCGGTGGTGCCCGCGACCAATAGGTGCGGCATGGGAGCCAGGTCGGTGATGACCGGGTCGCCGGCGATGTTCTTTCCGAGGATGATCGGCAGCTGCGCGGCCTGGTCCTCGAACTGCTGCGACCCGACGAGCTCGTGCAGCGCCACCGCCTCGCGCTTCTGGTTGGGCAACTCGATGCCGATGACGTTGCGGCCCGGGATCACCGCGACCCGCGCCGACACCGCCGACATGTTGCGGGCAATGTCGTCGGCGAGCTGGACGACGCGGTTGGCCTTGATGCCGGGGGCGGGCTCCAGCTCGTACATAGTGACCACGGGGCCGGGGCGGACCTCGTTGATCTGGCCCTGCACCTTGAAGTCGTCGAGGACGTTCTCGAGCAGGCGGGCGTTACGTTCCAGCGCCGCCTTGTCGATCGTGCCGGCGGGGGTCGGCGGCGGTTCGGCGAGGAGGTCGATCGAGGGCAGTTCGTAGCTGTCGCGCAGGTCGGGCCTGGCCTGCGGCTTGGGCTTGGCGGCGGACGGGGCAAGCTGGCGGTCGGCGATCACCGGCGCGGGGCGATCGTCCGGCGGGGCCACCTCACGAGGCTCCACCGGCTTGCGGAGCAGCGTCAGCGGCTCGTCCTCGTCGTCGATCGGGGCGGGGGCGCGCGTCCGGCGGCGCCACGGACGGCGGCGCCAGTCGAGGTCGAGGCTGTTGCCCCAGACCAGCACCCCACCGATCCCCGCGAGGAGACCGGCCGCGCGCGCGCCCCACAGCGACACCGCGGCGTCGCCCGCGAAGGCGAGAGCCCAGTGCACCGCGCCCGCGACCGACAGCCCGACCAGCCCGCCCCAGCCCGCGGGCAGCGCCATGACCGACGCGCCCGACACGAAGCTGAGCGCCGCCGCCATCAGCGCCACGCCGAGGGTCGCCTGCCCCAGCATCCGCCCCCACGCGCCCGGCGGCTGGTCGCGCCACAGCCGCAAGGCGACGATCGGCAGGATCGGCACCAGCAGCGCCACCGCCGGGCCGAACGCCGACAGCGCCAGGTCGGCGAACCACGCGCCGGGCAGCCCCGCGAGGTTGCGCGCCGTGCCCCCGGCGGCGGTGTTGAGCGAAGGGTCGCCCGGCCGGTAGCTGGCGAGCGCCAGGACGACGAGCAGGGCGGCCCCGAACAGCGCGATCGCTGTCATCAGCGCGCCCGATCGCACCGCCCCCGCCTTCACCGACTCGCGCCACAGGACCGGCTGCGCACGGCTCGCCATCACCACCACCCCGACTTGGATTAACCATCGGCCGATAGCGGATTTCGCCGCGGTAGTGAATTGGCGTAGAGCGGACGCCATGAACACCGCCACCTCCACCGACGTCGTCATCCTGGGCGGGGGGCTGGTCGGCCTGACGCTGGCGCTGGCGCTCGACGCGCACGGGCTGACCAGCACCGTCATCGACCCCGCCGATCCGGCGGTGACGCTGGCCCCCGGCTTCGACGGCCGTGCCTCGGCGATCGCCAGCGCCAGCCACCGCATGCTGGACGCGATCGGGGTGGGCGCGCGCATCGCGGGGCAGGGCTGCGCGATCCGCCACATCCGCGTGTCGGACGGGCTGGCGCCGGGCAAGCTCGACTTCATCTCCGGCGAGCGCGACGACCCACTGGGCACGATGTACGAGAACAAGCTGCTCCGCCGCGCGCTGTTCGACGCCGCGACCCAGGCGGGCGGCATCGACCTCCGTATGAAGACCCGCGCGGTGGCGCAGGAGCGCGGGCCTGCCGGGGTGACGGTGACGCTCGACGACGGCGCGGTCGTCCGTGCGCCGCTGCTGGTCGCCGCCGAGGGACGCCGATCGCCGACCCGCGACGCCGCCGGGATCGCGGTCGCGCGTTGGAGCTACGACCACGCCGCGATCGTCGGCGCGTTCCACCACGAACGGCCGCACGACAACGTCGCCTTCGAGATCTTCTATCCCGCCGGCCCGTTCGCGCTGCTGCCGCTGCCCGACGACGACCTCGGCCACCGGTCGGCGATCGTGTGGACGGTCGATGCGAAGGACGGCGCGGCGATGCTCAAGCTCGGCGACCGCGGCTTCCTCGCCGAGGCGTCGGCGCGGATGGGCGGGTTCCTGGGCGCGCTGTCCGCCCCCTCCCCCCGCGCGAGCTACCCGCTCGGCTTCCACCACGCCGCGACGATCGTGGCGGAGCGGCTGGCGCTGGTCGGCGACGCCGCGCACGGCATACACCCGATCGCCGGCCAAGGGCTGAACCTCGGCTTCCGCGACGTCGCGGCGCTCGCGCAAGTGCTGGTCGAGGGCAAGCGGATCGGCATGGACCTGGGCGACGCGCAGCTCCTCGCCCGGTACCAGCGATGGCGGGGGGTGGACACGCTGATGGTGGCGGCGGCGACCGACACGCTGACCCGGCTGTTCGGCGTACCCGGCCGCGCGGCGAGCGCGGTGCGGCGGCTGGGCATCGCGGCGGTGGACCGGATCGGTCCGCTCAAGAACCGCTTCATGGCCGAGGCGCGGGGCGAGACCGGCGAGCTGCCCAAGCTGCTCCAGGGCGTGCCGGTGTGACGTGGACGCCACGATCGGTTGACTCGATTGACCCCTGAACGGCTAGTCGTCGAGGCGGATCGTTTCCGTTCGCGCGACCATGCGGGGTCGGAGCGACCGTCATCGACGATGGGAAACAGCGTTCGTCGGGAAAGCCCGAGTCGCCGCGGACAATGGTGGAAGCGCGTCGTGTAGGACAGGGCCGCATGCGAGGGGCATCCAGAGCAGGACGACATGCGGTCGACCCATGCCGGCCGGTCGTTCGCATTACGTGGAGTCGAGACCGCGTGCGGCACATTGGCGGCATGTCCCTCGACGCCGCTCGGGACGGACGGGTCGAGCTGATGTCATCATGCTCTGACCGGCCTCGCCGGTGCCTCGCGTGGCTGCGGAATGCGGCATGGCGATCTGCGCGGCAGGAATGGGAAGGAGGGTTCGTCGGGGTCACCCGAGCCGCTGCGACGGTGGCGGAAGCGGGCGGTGTAGGACAGCCTTCATCCGCGTCCGTCCGCCGGCATTCCCTGTCGTACCTGACTCACCCGCGTCGCGATGAGCGAGGTCGAAGCGGCTGCGCTCGCCCCCCGACGACGCTCGGGGCGAACGGATCGGGTGATCCTGCCTCATGAGGATCGCCTGGAGCGGTTCCAAGCGATCTGCACCGCCTCCGTCCGGACCGGGCGTGGTCGAGGGCCAGGCGCCACGGTCGGCGCTTCGACTCCGCCGCGACGAACGATTTCGGTCGGGCGGCGATCGCAACCCGTCGCATCGGCTGTCGTCGCTGTCCGTCCGGTCGCGCCCATGGTCGGTCATTCCGGGTCGTCGCTGCGCGAACGGCTGCGGCCGGACCCCGACTAGCGGTCGGCGGTCATGTGCGCCTCGGCACCGACCCGCTCGGCCGCGCCGCCCTCGCGAACCATGATGAAGGTGCCGGCCCACACGCCCGGTATCTCCCAGCGGCCGGTGATCTCCAGCCCCTCGGCGTCGACGTCGCCCTCGTAGCGGACGAGGTCGTAATCCCCGTCGCTGCCGTCGTAGGACTTGGCGAAGCGGACGCGGGCGCCGTCGCGGCGGCCGTCGATCAGCGCCTCCACCGTGCCCGTGCCGTCGTGGCGCGGCTCGACCACATGACCGGTCAGGACGCCGCCGACATCGACCAGCACCGCCTGGAAACCGGTGGCGGGCAGGTCGCGCGGGTAGCTGAAGATGCCCGTCCAACCGCCGGACAAGTCGGTCGGAGAATGGGGGGCGCCGCTCACAGCCGCCGCGCCGCCTCGACCAGCAGCACCGGCACGCCGTCGCGGATCGGGTAGGCGAGGCCCGCCGCCGCCGACACCAGCTCGCCCGCCGCCTCGTCGTGGCGGAGCGGGGCGCGGGTCAGCGGGCAGACCAGCTTGGACAGGAGCCAGGGATCGAGCGGCACGTCACCGCCCTGGCGGCGGGGCGGCCGCCGCGCGCTGGGTCCGGCTCGCCTCGGAACCGACGCGCTTCTGGCGGTCGACATGCTCGATCGAGGCCGCCTTGCTGGGCTCGAACAGGTTGGCGAAGAACAGCCAGACCATCATCGCAGCGCCGTGGCGGCGTCCCTTGCGCGCGCTTTCCCGTCCCCCCCTCATTGCAGCGTCACCCGGTCCTCGCCGTCGTGGCGGCCGAAGAACTGCATCAGCTGGACGATCAGGTCGGCGCGGGTCGGCAGGTCGGGGGCCTCCAGCAGCGCCTGCTTGGCGGCCGCGTCGAACGGCGCGATCTGGGCGATGCCGTTGACCAGCGTCTCGTCGTCGAGCCGCACGACCTGGTCCCAGTCGACCTTGTACCCGGCGGCGTCGGCGAAGCGGCGCGATTCGATCTCCAGCGAAGCGCGTTCGGCGGCGGCGAGCACGTCGTCGGTGCGGCGGGGCAGCAGCTCGGCCTCCACCTGGCGGAAGGCGGTGGGCAGTTCGAGCTCGCGGACGACGCGGAACAGCGACTGGCCCTCGAGGACCAGGTTGTAGCGGCCGTCGTCCATCGCCTCGACCTCGGCGATCTTGCCGACGCAGCCGACCGCGTAGAGCGGCGGCCGGTCCCCCGTGCCGCCGCCGCCGCCGTCCCGGTCGAGCCGGGGTTGGATCATCCCGATCCGCCGGTCGCGCGCCATCGCGTCGGAAACCATCGCCCGGTAGCGCGGCTCGAAGATGTGGAGCGGCAGGTGCAGCCCCGGAAAGAGCAGCGCGCCCGGCAGCGGGAAGATCGAGAGGCGCACGGTTGCCGTCAGCCGAACAGGATCGCGGACAGTCGCCGCCGCTGCGCCGACACCCACGGGTCCATCAGCCCGACGACCTCGAACAGCTTGAGGAGTTGGGTGCGCGCCGCGCCCTCGTTCCAGGCGCGGTCGGCGGCGACGATGTGGAGGAGGTTGTCGGCCGCCGCGTCGCGGTCGCCCGCCGCCATCTGCGCGCCGGCGAGCGCAAATCGCTTCTCGTGGTCGTCGGGGTTGGCCGCGACCTCGGCGCTGAGGCCGGCGAAGTCGTCGACCGGCTGTGCGCTCCGCGCGAGCGCCAGCGCGGCGCGGGCGCGTTCCAGCGCGGGATCCCCGGCGATCTCGGGATCGAGATCGGCGAGCCACCGCTCCGCCTCGTCGAGGTCCCCCGCCATCACCAGCGCGCGGACGAAGCCGGCATGGACCGCGGGATGGCCCGGCGCCATCTCGGCGATCTGGCGGAAGATGCCCAACGCCCGCTCGGCGTCGCCCTCGGCCAGCACCTCCTCGCCCATCGCGATCAGCGGTTCGAGCTCGGCCGCGGCATCGCCCGCCTCCGACCGGACCGGCAGCTGCTTCAGGAGCTGGTCCAGCATGGTGCGCAGCGCCGGCTCGGTGCGGGCGGGGGTGAGGTCGGCGACCAGCTGCCCCCCGAACATCGCGTACACGGTGGGGATCGAGCGGACCTGGAACTGGGCGGCGATGAACTGGTCCTTGTCGGTGTCGACCTTGACCAGCTTCACCCCCTTGTCGGCATAGGCGGCGGCGACCTTGTCGAGGACGGGGCCGAGCTGCTTGCAGGGCCCGCACCATTCCGCCCAGAAGTCGATAATGACGAGGCTGGTCATCGACGGCTCGACGACGTCGCGGCGGAACGCCTCCACCGATTCCTTCTGCGCGGGGGTCATGCCGAGGCTGGCCAAGTCTCATCACTCCTGTTGGTCGCGGGCCTATATCGGCGTGTGGAGCGGGTATTGCCAGTACCGGCCCCACTGCCCTCACCCGTCCGGCGCTTCGCGCCTCCCTCCCTCTCCCAAAGGAAGAGGGAAATGTCGCCGCAGGCGGCGAGGGGTGAGGACGAGCAGTCGCTAATGGAAGTCGCGCGACTTGGGGAGCAGGCGGACGTCACGGGGGTGATGCGGGCGCGGCGGCCCCGCTTTCCGCGGATCGTGGCTCTTGGTGGCGACGTGCGCGATCGGCAGGTCGGCGTCGTCGCGGCTCCTGCGCATGCCCTGGCGCATCACGCAGGCGGGCGAGGTGGTGACGTCGCCGCGCGCCAGCGGCGGATCGATCGGCCGTTCCGACAGGCGGCGGAGCTCGTCCGACCGGTCCTCGACCCCGGTGGCCATCAGGTGGACCACCCCGTGTTCCGACCGCTGGATGGTGCCGCGGATCACCATCAGCCGCGCCGCCATCGCCGCCCGGCGGTTGGCCTCGAAGTCGCGCGCCCAGAGGAGGGCGTTGGTGACCCCGGTCTCGTCCTCGATGGTGATGAAGATGGCGTTGCCCTTGCCGGGGCGCTGGCGGACCAGGACCACGCCCGCAACCGCGGCGCGGCGGCCGTCGCGGGCGCGGTCGGCCTCCGCGCTGGTCATCACCCCTTCCGAGGCGAACACGGCGCGCAGGTGCGCCATCGGGTGGCCCTTCAAGGACAGGCGGGTGGCGCGGTAGTCGGCGGCGACCTCCTCCGATGCGGGCATGGCGGGCAGGTGCGCGGGGGGCTCGGGGGCGAGTTCGGGAGCGTCGGCGAACAGGGGCAGCTGGGTGGCGGGCATGCGGCGCACCTCCCAGCCGGCGTTGCGGCGGTCATGGCCGAGCGATCCGAGCGCGTCGGCGTCGGCGAGGAGGCGGAGCGCACGGGGCGGCAGGATGCGGGCGAGGTCCTCGGCGCGGGCGAAGGGGGCTTGGGCGGCGATCAGCTCGGCCCACGCCTCGCGGAAGCCGTCGATCTGGCGGAAGCCGAGCCGGATCGCGAGGTGCCTGTCGAGGCGGACGGCGGGGTCCCACTGCTTGCCATGGGGAGCGGGGTTGGGGCGGCGACGCCTGCCCCCGGCCGCGACCGACGACGGTTCCAGGCCGTTGTCCCATGCACTCGCGTTGACGTCGACGGGCAGGATCGCGACCCCGTGCTCGGCGGCGTCCCCCACCAGCTGCGCGGGCGCGTAGAAGCCCATCGGCTGCGCGTTGAGGATCGCCGCCCCGAACACCGCCGGGTAGAAGCATTTCAGCCAGGACGAGACGTAGACGAGGCGCGCGAACGACAGCGCGTGGCTTTCGGGAAAGCCGTAGGAGCCGAACCCCTCGATCTGCTTGTAGCAGCGCTCGGCGAACGCCTCGGTATAGCCGCGCCGCACCATGCCGCCGACCAGCTTGGCATGGAAATCGTTCATGCCGCCGACGTGGCGGAAGGTCGCCATCGCCTTTCGGAGCTGGTTGGCCTCGTCGCCGGTGAACTTCGCCGCGACGATGGCGAGCTTCATGGCCTGTTCCTGGAACAGCGGCACGCCGTATGTGTCCTTGAGCAGCGTCAGCAGCTCGTCGGCGGGGCCGTGGTCGGGATGGGGCGAGGGGAACTCGGCCACCTCCTTGCCCGCCCGCCGGCGCAGATAGGGGTGGACCATGTCGCCCTCGATCGGCCCCGGCCGGACGATCGCGACCTGGACGACGAGGTCGTAGAAGCGGTCGGGTTTCAGGCGGGGCAGCATGTTGATCTGCGCCCGGCTCTCGACCTGGAACACCCCGATCGAATCGCCGTCCTGGAGCATGTCGTACACCGCCGCGCTCTCGTCGGTGGCGATCGTCTCCAACCGCGGGTCGGCGAGGCCGTGCCGGCGCAGGAGGTCGAACCCCTTGCGGATGCAGGTCAGCATGCCAAGCGCGAGGATGTCGACCTTCATGATCTTGAGGTAATCGATGTCGTCCTTGTCCCATTCGATGAAGGTGCGGTCCTTCATCGCGCCCCAGTGGATCGGCACGGTCTCGTCGAGCCGCCCCTCGGTCAGGACGTAGCCGCCGACGTGCTGCGACAGGTGGCGCGGGAAGCGGAGCAGGCGGCGGACCAGCGTGCAGAGCTGGGCGATGCGGGGATTGTCCGCCTCGAACCCGGTGTCGCGGAGGCGATCGTCCTCGAACCGGTCGGAGAAGCTGCCCCACACGGTGGAGGTGAGGCGGTTGGTCACGTCCTCGGTCAGGCCGAGCGCGCGGCCGACCTCGCGCACCGCCGAGCGCGGGCGGTAGTGGATCACCGTCGCCGCGATCGCCGCACGGTGGCGGCCGTAGCGGCGGTAGATGTACTGCATCACCTCCTCGCGCCGCTCATGCTCGAAGTCGATGTCGATGTCGGGGGGCTCGTCGCGCTCGGACGACACGAAGCGCGAGAAGAGGAGGTCGTACTTCATGGGGTCGACCGAGGTGACCCCCAGCAGCCAGCACACCGCGGAATTGGCCGCCGAGCCGCGGCCCTGGCAGAGGATGCCGAGCCGGCGCGCCTCCCGCACCACGTCGTGGACGGTGAGGAAGTAATGCGCGTACTTGCGCTCGGCGATCAGCGCGAACTCCTCCTCCATCAGCCGCACGAGCTTGTCGGGCACGCCGTCCGGGAACCGCTCGCGCGCGGCGCGGCGGCTCAGTTCCTCCAGCCAGGCCTGCGCCTCCCAGCCGTCGGGCACCGGCTCGGTCGGATACTGGTAGGAGAGGTCGGTGAGGTCGAAGTCGATGCGGTCGAGGATCTCGCCGGGCTCGATCACCGCGTCGGGACGGTCGGCGAAGCGGCGCGCCATCTCGCCCGCGTCGTGGAGATGGCGCTCGGCATTGGCGGCGAGCAGGCGGCCGGCGCGCGACACCGCCGCGCCCTCGCGGATGCAGGTGACGACGTCGTGGAGCGGCTTGTCGTCGGGCAGCGCGTAGAGCGCGTCCGACGTGGCGAGGATCGGCACCGCCGCCGCGTCCGCCACCCGCGCGAGGCGGGCGAGGCGGCGGCGGTCGCGGCCCTCGCGGTTCATGGTGAGCCCCAGCCAGACCCGGCCGGGTGCGGCGCGGGCGAGGCGGGCGAGCACCGCGCCGAGCGACGGATCCGCGAGCGGGGGCGGCAGCAGCGCGCCGGGCCGCGGCACCTGCGGGCGGGCGGTCGAGCCGGGCAGGACGATGAGGAGCAGCCCCGACAGGTGACGGACGAGGTCGCCGAGCCCGAGGATGCACCCGCCCTTCATGGCCCGGAGGTTGCCGGTGGTGAGGAGGCGGGTGAGCCGCCCCCAGCCGTGGCGGTTGGCGGGATAGGCGACGATGTCGGGGGTGCCGTCGGTGAACACCAGCCGCGCGCCGACCACCAGCCGGAAGTCCGCGGGCGGGATCGCGGCCCCCCGCAGCCCGGCGCGCATCTTGGACAGTTCGTAATGCGCGCGCACCACCCCGGCGACGGTGTTGCGGTCGGCGATGCCGATGCCGCGGTGGCCGAGCGCGACCGCGGCGGCGAGCATCTCCAGCGCGGGGCTGGCGCCGTCGAGGAAGGAATAGTTGGTGGCGGCGACCAGTTCGGCGAAGGCGGGCGGGGTCATGGCGCACCCCCGCGGCCACCGCCACCCCGGCCTTCGAGCCGAGACCCACCGCTCCCCGCGCCCGCCGCACCATGGGCCCCGGCTCGGGAGTCGGGATGACCGAAGGGGCGGGCGTTCGCTTTCCCGTGATGCCGTGCCTGTCCCGGCATCCACCGTGCCGCATGTGCGCCGGCGTCCGCGCTTGCGGAGGCGTGGATGCCGGGACGGGCCCGGCATGACGGCGGGGGGTGGTTGCGGCGATCGTGACGCCACGTCGCTTCCCGGCAGGGACGGATCGGGGGTGGGTTGCGGGCGTCGGCCCGTGCCGGCGCCGGGTGCGACCAACGGCACCGGCGCCCCCCGTCCACACCCGGCCTTCTGGTTGCAGGAAGGGGAGCAGGGACGTCCGGCGTCACGCGAACAGCCCGTGGACGTACCAGCGGGGGGCCTCGCCGGTGCCGTAGGCGCCGATGCGGAACAGCCACAGGCGGCGGCCGCGCCGGTCCTCGACGCGGTAATAGTCGCGCGCCGGCGCGTCGGCGTCGACCCGGCGCCACCATTCGCCGGCGATCCGTTCCGGTCCCTCGGCGCGCGCGACCTCGTGAGTGCGGCGGCGCCAGCGGAAGCGGGCGGGCGGCGCGTCGGGGACCTCGGCGAGGACCTGGTCGACCGGTTCGGGCGGGTCGAACAGGTAGATCGGACGCGACGGCGGCTCGCCGGGTTCAGGCCGGGGCCAGGTTCCGACCGTCGCCGGTGCGGGCGCGGGGCGCGCGGCGGGAAGGGTCAGTTCGGCCTGTTCGGGGACGTGGCTGTCGCGGGGGACGAAGCGGCGGACGCGGGCCGGGCCGAGGCGGGTGGACAGGCGGTCGACCAGCATCGCCACCGCGCCCTCCTCCTCGCGCGCGGCACCGCCCTCCAGCTTGAGCTGGTGACCGTCCAGCGGCTCGGCGAGCGCCACGCCCAGGCGGACGAGGTCGTAGCCGAAGCCGGGATCGAGCGGGTCGGCGAGCGCATCGATCCGCTCCCGGAATAGGCGCAGCAGCAGCTGGGGATCGCGGGTCGGGCGGCCGGTCTCGATCCGCAGGCGATGCACCGCGCCGTCGGCGCGGAACAGCCGCGCCTCCCAGCGGCGCCCGCCCTCGCGGCGGCGCTCGAGCTCGATCGCGGCCTCGGCGGCGAGGTCGGTGAGCACGCCCAGGACGTGCTCGGTGCGCGACACCGGCTCGGCGAAGCGGCGCTCGGCGACGACCGGCTCGCGCCGGACCCGCGCAGCGACCGGCGCATGCGCCTCCCCCGCCAGCCGCCTGACCGCGGTGGCGGCGTCGCCGCCGAAGCGCGCGGCGAGCCCGGACAGCGGCCGCGCCATCACGTCGCCGACCGTCTTCAGCCCCGCCGCGGCGAGCGCGTCGGTCGCCTCCCCGTCCAGCCCCAGCGCCGCCACCGGCAGCCGCCGCACCGCGCCGCGCTCGTCGGGGGCGGGACTGCCCGAATAACGGGCGAGCGCGTGGGCGATCTCGGCCGTGTCGCCGAACGCGTGGCGGGCGAGCACCCCGCGCCGCGCGAACCGCCGCTCGACGTCGGCGGCGAGGAAGCGCTCGCCCTCGAAGGCGTGGGTGCAGCCGGCGATGTCCATCACCAGCGCGTCGGGCGGCAGCAGGGCGACCGTGGGGGTGTAGCGGTGGCAGCCGTCGGCGAGCCGTTCGAGCCAGTCGAGATCGGCATGGGGATCGTGGGGGAACACCGCCAGCTCGGGCACCCGCGCGCGCGCGTCGGCCAGGGTCAGCCCGGGCCTGAGCCCCGCCCCCATCCCCGACCGGTCGAGCGCGACCAGCCGCACCGCATTGCCCCGCGTCTCGGTGAAGCCGACCGGCTGGTCATCCCCCTGCACGAACAGATGCGGGCGGGTGGCGCGCAGCCGCTCCACCGGCAGCCAGGGAAAGACCAGCGCCAGCCAGCGGCGCTTCACCGGGCCGGTGTTCGGGCAGGTAGTCGGGCCGGTGTTCGGATCGGGGTTCGAAGCATCGCGTCTCACGGTTCCACTCCACGCGCCGCGCGGGGGCGGGGGCTCCCCCACGGCGGCGCAGACATTCAACAACAAAGGCGGGGCCGCCGGGAGCGTTGGCCTCCAGCGCGGTCGAGGGGCCCGCCGCGACCCGCCAGCGGGTGGCCGCCGCACTCGCCACCGGCTCGGCACGGCAGCGCAGGCTCACCACCGTCACCCCCGAACGCTCGGCGGCGAGCACCAGCCGGCGGGTGGCGGTGAGGTCCAGCGTGGGCATCGGTCCCCAGCTCTCCATCACCAGCGTGCCCACCCCCGGGCAGCGCGCCACGTCGGCGGCGGCGCGGAGCAGCGCGGGCACGTCGGCGGCGACCACCAGCAGCAGCGCGTCGGGGGCGAGCCCCAGTTCGGCGAGCCCGGTGGCGTGCAGGCGGCCCTGGCCGGCGCCGGCGTGCCCGGGCCGCAGCCACACCAGCGGCGTCGCGGCCCCCGCCAGCGCCAGCGCGGCGGCGAACCCGGCGGCGGCGGCGGCGTCCTCCTCGTCGGCGGCATAGACCTCGTGGAGGCACCCGCGCGCCAGCCCGCCGCGGCACCAATCCGCCCCGCCTTGCGCGGCTTGCGGCCGTGCAGGACCGGCGGCAAGGCAGCGGAGATCGGCCAGCAGACCGGAGGAAGGGACGGCGGAGTCGCTCACCCGTGTTCTTGTAATGTTCTAATGCCCGAGTCGCCAACCCCGAATCTTTTCACGTCGCGCTTGCGGGACCGGGAACCCGCTGCTAATGGCGCGCCTCACCCGCCGGGACCGTCGCCACGACGCACCGGCCAGGCGCCAGAGCGGGCGTAGCTCAGGGGTAGAGCACAACCTTGCCAAGGTTGGGGTCGAGGGTTCGAATCCCTTCGCCCGCTCCAGTCTTCTTAAAGACTTACAGGCCATGCCAAGGGGGTCGGCAAAAAACACCCCACCATATCCCCACTGAGCGTTTTGGAAAGCCCATCGGACGTTCCACTGGCGTGTTCATCCCAGACGCCCCCATGAGCGGCGGGGAGGCTCGTCGTCGCTGCCTTACGAAACCTGCTTCGCGAGCATTCCCGCACCCCTTCGTCCAACCCCGATGCGAACCAAGCGAATAGCCAAATCAGCGGTGGACCAACTCGACCTTCCCGTTCGAAATCACGTTAGCGCCAGCCCCCCATCCCCCACGGGGGGGCATGGAAAGGGCTTCTTCGGTCGCCGCGTTGAGCATCACCTGCTCGCCCGCGCGCGCCATCGCGCCCGACCCCAACAGACCCGCCCCGCCCAGCACGTTGCCGGACCCGCGCTCGAAGCCCGTGCCCGCGCCCGTGAAGATCGATACCATGTTCCCGCGCCCCCACCTTACCCTGCGGACGACGCGTCGCCGCTCTCCGCCCCCGAGGACCTGTCGGGACGAAGTGCGGATGGTTTAGCGATTTCTGGTCGCTCGAACGGACTTGAAGCGTCCGCAACGAATGCCACCACCCGGGACGTGCGTCCGCGTGACCTGCCCCCCCTCTGAGTGCCCCCGATTTCTCATCCAGGTCCGGGTGCGTTTCCGGCGTTCGGTCGGCGGCGGCTCTGGCGGATCGGATCGATGCGGGACATCCGCACCGCGTGGCGTCGTCGTCGATGCTGGCGCGGGGCGAGCCGCTGCACCGCGTCTGATCCGGCCGGGCGGCGACCTCCGGAACCTCATGCCCGCGCACCGCATCACCGATCAGCGCGGGAAGCGCGGCCCGCTGCCGAGCGCGGAGGCCCTGGCCGGGGCACGCGCGCCCATCGCCGGCTGGTGGGACGGGGCGCGGCGCGGACGCCCTCTCCATCCGCTTCGCGCGACCGGCCAGCACCGCGCTGCCGGTCGACGAGGCCGATCACGGGCTCTTCGGTCTTCGAGGGCCCGGCATCGCGCCGGCTGCGGCAGGATCAGCAGGCGGGCGCTGGGATCTCCCGGTGCGGCGAGGAGCCCCCTCTCTCGCGCTTTCCCGTTGCACCCCCACGAACACGCTGCTAGGGGCCGCCACCTACCGGACGCCGGGCCTCCCCCGGCGGACATGACGTGCGGTCGTGGCGGAACTGGTAGACGCGCAACGTTGAGGTCGTTGTGGCCGAAAGGCCGTGGAAGTTCGAGTCTTCTCGACCGCACCATTCTCTTCCAACCGGAGCATCTCCCCCGATGGGGGCAGCACAGACGCCGATCGACACCCTCTCCCTCGACATCGTCGCGGGGCGCCGGGTGCTGTTCGTCATGGCCACCGACCATGAGTATCTGGACGCCCTGCGCGCACCGATCCGGCCGCTGGTCACCGGCGTCGGGCCGGTGGAGGCGGCGGTGGCGACGGCCGCCGCCCTGGCGCTGCTGCGAGTGCAGGGAACGCCGCCCGACCTCGTCGTCAGCCTGGGATCGGCGGGGTCGCGGCCATGCGCGCTCGGCCGCGTGTACCAGGTGTCGGCGGTGTCGTGGCGCGACGTCGACGCCTCCGCGATCGGGGTACCGCGCGGCGAGACGCCGTTTCTGGGAGAACCGGCGACGATCGCGCTGCCCACCCCGCTGGCGCTGCCCGGGCGACGCTGTCGACCGGCGCGGACGTGGTCGCGGGCGATCGCTACGCCGCGATCGCCGCCGACCTGGTCGACATGGAGAGCTGGTCGGTGGCGCGCGCGTGCCGGCGGTTCGGGGTGCCGATGCTCGGCTGGCGCGGGGTGTCGGACGGGCCGGGAACGCTGAACGGCGCCCATGGCGGGGTTGCGGGCTGGACCGCGCTGCTGCCGGTCATCGACCGCGGGCTGGCGGACGCGGTGGGGATGCTGGCGGCGCTGCCCGAGGCGGGCTGGCGCGCACTCCTTACCCCGTCGGCGACAGCAGCGCGGTGAGCTGCGCCAGCGGCAGCGGCCGGGCGAAGCGGAAGCCGATGCGGTCGTCGCGCGCCCAGGCGACCCCGCCATAGATCGGCGCCTCCGCCCGCAGCAGGTGGATCGCTCCGGTCTGCCCCGGCCGCGGCCCCGGCGCGGCGAGCGCGAGCTTGGCACCGCCCGCCGACAGGTCGAGCAGCTCCGCGACGATCCGCCGCCCGTCCAGGCGCAGCTGGGCGGGGGCGGACAGGGGAAAGCGCGGCGGCCGGGCGACGGTGCCGTCGTCGCCGCGCGGATTGAACACCTGGTCGATGTTCTGCGCCTCCGCGAACTGGAGCCCGGCCTTGCGGCCGCGTACCCAGCGGACGGTGCCGGTGACCGCCGGCAGCCCGCGCACCTCCACCGTCACCACGTCGCCCACCGCCGGGGGCACGTCGAAACGCGCGCACATCCCCGCCTTGGAGATGTCGTGGACCAGGCACACCGGCGCCCCGGACGCCCCCGACACCCGGCCGATCAGCAGCACCGACTGGTGCCGCTTGCCGCCGGCGCGGCGTTCGGCAGCGGTGGCCGGGTCAGCGGCGGTCGGGGCAGCGTCCGGCGGGGTAGCGGCGGGCGCGGCAGCGGCGCCCGCGGTCTCCGGATCGGTCGGCAGCGCCGTCGCGGCGGCGGGGGTGATGGGCTGGATCAGCATGGATGCACCTCGACGGGCCGGCCGGACATGCCGGTCGATGGGGAAGGTGTGGGCGCGTGGCAGGGCGTCCGGATCATCGCCGTTCCGCTGTGCCCGGCAAGGATTACCTTTGCCTCAACGACGGGGCCGGAACGGCCGCTCGCGCGCGCGGTCACCGCACGGCCGCGCGGTAGCGGAGCTGGAAACTGCCGCCCGCGGTCATGCGGGTGCCGGTCAGGGTAACGCAGAGCTTGCGCACCCGCGCGTCGGCGCTGGCGGTCGGGACGGCGATCAGCGCGCCGTCCTTGTCGTAGAGCGCCAGCCCGTCCGCGCCCGAGGCGAGCGAGACGTAACCGTAGGCGAGGCCGCTGCCGATCAGCCCCTGCGCGAACGCCACCGGCCCCGATCCGGCCGACAGATCGGCGGTCAGCAGGGTCACCGTGTCGGGCAGCACGTCGCAGACGGTGACGTTGCCGATCCGGTCGGGGTTGAGGAGCGGGTTGGTCGCGACCAGCGTGTATTCGACCACCGCACCGGGCAGCACGCGGGGGTTGAGCAGGCCGACCCCGTCCAACACCGGCGCGGCCGCCTTGGTGATCGCGATCCCCGCCGCCGCCGCAGGGGCGGCGAGCGACGCCAGCGCGAGCATGAGGGCGACCCTCCTCACCGGCGCCTCCCCATGCCGGGCAGCCCGTCCACCTTCATGCGGACGGTGAGGTAGGGACCGCGCGCGGTGTAGCGGTCGTCGGCGAAGTCGCGGTCGCGGTAGCCCGCGACGTTGTAGCCCGCCGTGACCCACAGGTCCCGCGCAGGCAACGCCCCGATCGAGGGGCCGGCACTGAAGCTCCACGCCCCCTCCCCCCATGCGTGGCTGGCCGATGCCTGGACGCCGAGGTCGAGGCGCGGCGACAGGTCGCGGCGGACCTCCAGCGCCAGCGCGTCGATGAAGCCGGCATGTCGGTCGTCGGCGACCCGGCCGTTCACGTACTTGGCGCCGTAATAGATCGCCGCCTCGGTCGCGTGGCCCTCCCCCTCCGCGCCCGCGCGCCAGTTGACCGACAGGTTGTTGACGACGCGGGTCGAGCGCTGGCCCGTGCCGGTCGAGGGCACGCCGACGACGTTGCGGTCGGACACCCCCGCGGCGGCATCCTCGTGGCGGACCTCCAGCCGGTCGAGCACGCTCCACGCGCCGTCGATCGGCCGCCAGGCGAGCGCGAGATCGGCGGAGGCGAAGGTGGCGGGGCCGCCATCCGCGCCATCGGCCCGCCGGCCGATCCGGTACGCCCTGACCGAGGAGGCGAGCGTGCGGCCCGCGCCGACCGCGCGGACCAGGGTGCTGGTGAGCCCCCAGCGGTCGCCCTGGTCCGAGTCGCGATACTCGACCCGGCCGTTCCACCGCCACGCCGGCCCGCGATACCCGGCGCCGAGCGTCACCGCGGTGAACGCCCCCGCCCCCGTGCCTGCGCCCGTGCCCGCCCCCGTGCCTGCGATGCCGCCGTCCACCGGCTGGAACGGGGTCACCGCCGCCCCCGGATCGGCCCGGCCGCGGAGCGTGGAGGCGGCGTCGAGGCTGGCGTCGAGGCTCCACCGGGTGCCGAGCGGCAGCGACTGGCTGAGCCCGTACTGAGCGAACACGCGGCCGCCCTCCGCCACTTGCTGGTCGCCCAGGGTCGCGGCGAGCTTGGCTCCAGTCCATGGCGCGACGTCGAACCCGGCCTGGGCCGTGTGCGCGGCGTAGCCGTCCCCTTCGGCGATCTCGTAGCCGCCGATCAGCCGCACCCCGTCCGCGACCCTGAGCGCGGCGGTGAGCTGATGGCGGACGGGGAAGTCGCCCGCGGCCTTGTCGCCGGTCGGGGCGAACTGGGTCTGCCCGGAAAGGGTGAGCCGGTCGCCCCAGACGCCGCGGCGGCCGCCCAGGGTGACCAGCGCCGAGCGCCGGTCGCCGCCGTCGATGCCGGTGTCGAACGCGAGCTGGCCGCCGACGAAGACGGTGCCGGCCGCGCGCCGCCATTCGAGCCGGGCGTCGGCGGCGGTGCGGCGGCCGGGGCCGTCGAGCTGCCGCTGAAACCAGCCGGTGCCCGTCAGGCCGAGCGCGTCGGTGATCGCGACGTGGCCGTCCACGCCGGTGCGCAACGTCCCCGCCTCCACCAGGTTCTGCTGCCCGAGCCCGAAGCCCCGCTGCTGCGCGCGGGCATAGGCGAGGAGGTCCAGCCCGCCGCCATGATGCTCGACCTCGGCGAGGAGGCCGAGCCCGGCACGCAGCCCCGCGACCCCGCCGCTCGCGACCTCGCCGCGAATGGCGGTGGCGCCGGCGGTCACCTTCAGGTCGGCGCCGATCAGGGCCGCGGCACCGGCGGTCCGGTCGCGGACGGCGGCGGCGCCGACCTCGACCCGGCGGTCGGCGGTGCGGCCCGCGATCCGCCCGCCCGCCACGGTGCGCCCGCCGCGCCCGCCCTCGACCTCGTATTCGGCGACGATCACCTGCAGGTCGCGGTTCGCGTCGCGACCGAGCACGGGTGCACGGAAACGCACGGTGCCGAGGTCGGTGTCGATGTCGTAGTCGATGTGACGGGTCAGCAGGCGGCGATCCCTGACCAGCTGCGGGCGCAGCCGGTCGCGGGTCTCGATGGCGATCCGGTCGGTGTTGGGGACGATGCCGCGGCGCGACAGCCGGTACGGCCCCGACAGCCCCGATCCGGCGATCTCGTCGCGGGCGTAGAGCGTATCCGCGGTCGCCGCGAACCCGGTCACCCCCAGCCGGCCGTCGTCATAGGCGACCTTGGCCCCGGTCAGGGTGCGGTCGAAGCGGGTGAGCTGCGCCGCGGTCATGCCCGTCTCGAAATCGCCGAACAGCGCCACCGCTTGGCGGCGTTCGAGCCGCAGGTACAGCTTGCCACGGGCGGCGGCGTCGTACCCCTGATCGGTGCCGTCGCCGTAGACGGTGTAGTAGCGGTCGGGATCGATCGTGCCGAGGAGACCGCGATCGGGGTCGCGGCGACGGTCGCTGTCATAGGCCAGGGTGGCGAGCCACGATCCGCGGATCCGCCCCTTGGCGTAGAGCGCGACCTGGCCGTCGGCGGTCACCCGGTTGCGCCGGGTTCCCGGGATCGCGCGGCCATGGCGGGTCAGCGTGCGATGGGCGAGGGTGCCGCGGCCGAACCCGACCACCACCCAGTCGCGGGCCGCCGCCTCCAGCCACGCGTCGAGCTC
>Ga0325400_1000542_pt1 | contig 28364 bp, 12 predicted proteins | sample PopdelMetagenome_2_FD_205662 | JGI IMG/M metagenome (GOLD analysis project Ga0325400, IMG submission 205662) | Populus deltoides microbial communities from Bellville, Georgia, United States - Xylem-PdKOR-R1 | ecosystem: Host-associated > Plants > Phyllosphere > Stem > Wood/Secondary xylem...
TCATAATTTATTCGATTAGCTTGTTATGAAGTTTTTGTGATGTCAATAAAATATTTTGGCATTAACGTAATACTTAATTTGATAAAATAAAATTTAATTTTATTGATTAAAAATATTAAAATTATAGGGACCAAATTTAACACTAAAATAAAAACATAGCTTTTTTTTACTGTCTATGAGTCAAAAAAATTTAAAATTTTGGTCTTTAAATTTTTTTTCTTTTTATTTTTTCTTTTACCTCTATTTGTTGAGGTTTTGACTTTTAGATTCTACACTTTATTTTTATTTTTGTTCAATTCTTCTGTGTTTTTAGGAGAGAGAAAGATGTTAATTAGTCAAATTTTAGGAGTAAAGAGCCAAATTTAGTGTTAATGAGTTTCTCTTTACAAGAATAATATCATTGCGATGTTTTAAAATTTTTATATCACCAAAAAAAGATCAAAAATTAAAAAATTATTTTTTATTATAATTTTATGTTTTTCTTACTACTTCTTGAGGTCAGAAATTGATATATTGAGATTCTTAAAGTATTTATTAAGTAGTTTTAAATAAAAATATATTGAAAATTATATTTTGGATCCTAGAAACATGGGACCTGGCTTTCTAATCACCTATATAGTGGGCAAAATCGACATTAATAGACGACGAATTATTTTTTAATGCATATAATCGACATTAATAGACGACGAATTATTTTATTAATAAGAAAATAAATTATTTTGTGTGAATGGAATTTGAATTATTTTTCTTACCAAACAAGATTTTATTATAGGACCATATTATTAAATAAAAAAAATTGAAAAGCTCCTCACAATACAAGATTAGATATTTTAATATGTGTTTGTCTTTTAATTTGATGACTCCCTTTTTTTTAAATTTTATTGTTGATATAATTTATAATTTTTTTTAATTAAATATTCATGTTAACTTTTTAATTTATAATTAAAATTTTTACAGATGAAAAAAAAATATTGATAACATTTGCATTTTCTATTTTTGAGTTAAAAAGCGTTTGGAAATGCGGATCAATCCGTATTTTTAAAAATTTTAAATTTTTTTATATTTTTTGAATTATTTTGATACTCTAGTATCAAAAATAATTTTAAAAAAATATTATTTTAATATATTTTAATATAAAAAAATATTTAAAAAAATAATCACAAATATATTCTCCAATATACAATTAAAAAACTTTTGATGCAGCACGGGGAACTGGACACGTACATCTACAAACATGGGAGGCCATTATCGTAAATTCTGTAAAATCACGAGTAACTCGGGGAAGTACTCCTGGCGTGTACTTTCGTTTTCTTGACCCGTTCTTATCCTCAACCTTCTTTTTCTCGTGCTGAAAAACGTGCTTGAAAAACAAAAGAACAATAGACCCGTTTAAAATTCAAAGATAGTAGAACAATGACAACTCATGGCTAATCAGGTTCAAAGAACATGCTCGTGAACCTAACGCCCTCCTTATATTCCTCCTGCCCGACCCCCTCCACCAGATACAGGAATTGTTTCCCTTAAACAACATCCCATCTGTTGGATATTCTCATCATCCATGGCGAATTTGGCACAGAATTCCTGCAAGTCACCTAACCAGATATCGAGCTTTGCTAAAAAATGCAATCTTTTGAGCCAGTACTTGAAGGAGAAAGGGAGCTTTGGAGACATCAGCCTTGGAATCAATGGAAAGGCTCCTGAAGTTAAAGGTACCCTTAAAATTCTTTCTTTTTTTTTTCTTTTTCTTTCAAACGCAGATTTATACAGAGACGCGTGTGTGTGTGTGTATGTTTCTTATCTTTTTTCTGTTTGATGTTGTTTTTAGGTCCTGAGACATCTGATTTGCCAGCAACAACATTGAATCTACTCACCAACATGGAAAATTCATCTCAACATATCACTTTCAGACAAAAGCCTGTGGCATCTTCAAACATGATGAAATCCATGGATTTATTTCCTCAGTTTGTGGGTTTCAGTCCTTCAAATTACACAGAAGACGCCATCAACAAGGCTGATAATCACTTGAGGTATCAACATGCATACATTCATATGTATAGAAAACTCTGGTTCCCGATTTTATCATTCAACTTTACTTTTCACGTGATAGATTTTTATGCTGTTTTTATGACATTAGGAAATCATCTACAATGGATCCTGGACCTACCCAAATGACTATATTTTACGCTGGAAAACTGACTGTGTTTAATGACATTCCGGCTGATAAGGCCGAGGAGATCATGGCTTTGGTCACCAAGGGAAGCTCTATCAGTTCTAATGCGTTTCCCTCTGATCCTTCAATAATAAAAGTAAACTCCGCCAATTCTGTTGCTGCTCTTGATTCCAATAATGCCCAACAAAGACTGCATTTACAATCTGAAGCGCCAAACGGTTCAGGTAAACAATTGTTTTCTAATGTAAATATCGTTCTAATAGATTAAGTTGTTAATAGTTTTTAAGCTTTAATTAGTGAATTTATATCCTTGCAATAACCCTCCTTCTCTTTTTTTCTTACAGATGTGCCACATGCTACAAGAGCATCACTTCATCGGTTCTTTTCCAAGAGGAAAGAAAGGTATTAAAATGTTAAAATTAAAATAATAATAAAAAATTTAATATATTTTTAAATAAATACATTTTGAAAAACAATCCAACACAAATTACTTTATAAATGATTAAATGCTAGTTATCGAATCCAAATCTTCTTTGGTTATTTTTCAGGGTTGCGGCAAGAGCACCGTATCAAATACACAACCCAACTCATGATCTTCCCAGATCTTTAAGACCCGAAGAAGGCAGTAACCCGTTGCTTGCCCTAAACGAAGGCCAATTATCAAAGCAGCTAGAGCTTAAGTTGTAGCTTCTGGCTAGCTGGTGAGAAATTAGCTCACCATTCGGTGTAGCTTGACATGATTAGTTCAGTTTAATTAAGATCGTTATATTATATATGTTTACATATTGTTGTAGCTAGGTCTGTTTAATTTGTGCCTTGTGCCCATTCACGCATAAATTTTTTGCAATTAATCTCTTGTATATATTCATCATTTATAATCATATATATTCATCATGTGAATAATGCTGAAGGCTTTCAAGCTAATTGGAACGTTTCTATCCTTTTTTTCTTTTTTTTCTTTTTAACGTACTCTATTAATTTTTAGTTGGGATCCGGTGCATCCTCTTAGGTTTGGAGGGAAATGTTGTCCAAGATTCACAAATAAAATTATACAAGTGAGGAAAATATATTTGGTTTATAAAAATACAATATAATTAGAATATAGCAATTTGCAATCATAACAAGAAACATTACATATAAAGATTCTAATAATGCACATTAAGTATATATCTATATCAAACTTGCTATTAATATCAAAACAAGGCCGTGCCATACATGCTAATCATATAATATATCTTTATATAAATTAAAACAAAACCAAATAAATTAATTTACTTATTGGAGCACTTTTAAATTAATCAAGTTATGTTGTTGATAATGACCAATTTTTTACTCTTAAAGTTTTATTACTTCTCACTTAGTAGAACATGGCTTTCTTCAACAAGTCTCATAGAATTCCAGCAAAATCATCTTGTTTAAAGGCACTTCTAAGTAAGATCTAATAAATCAAGGAAATTGTACTCAATTATTCTTCTATAAGAAATGAACCTAAGCTCTAGATTATGAGGAAATTTAGAAAGTAAATAAAGCTTTAAAACCAAAAAAGCAATGCTGGAAAATCAAGGAACAAAATTTATCAAAATAATACAGAATTAACCAACCTTAAACACTATTCTTCAACCAATTTTTATAGAGAATTTTAAGAATCAAAAGTTGATGGATTTCCCCTACTAACAATTTGGATTACCCACAATTGTAAAAAAAAAAAAAATTATTGTCAAGAGTTTAGAACCCTTAGCACAAGCCTCTTGTATTCACTCCTAAAGATGGAGAAGGTGTAGCTTTTTCTCATAAAGATGCCCTGGTAATCTTCATAATCTTGTCCAATTACAACGTGTATAAGGTACCAGTTGATGATAGAAGTATTGTGAACATCCTCTTAGAAGATACAATGACACAGATAGGTGTAGACAAAACTATACTGACTTTTGTAAGGACCTCTTTTATAGGAATTAAAGGAAAATGAGTGTTAGTAAAGGATGTTTTAAACCTTTTAGTGACACCATTGAAGCATGCCTAATATCTCACACGATTTAACATACATTCATGGTGATTATGATGAATTTCTCTTATAATATCATCCTTGGTAGGTCTCTCATTCGCAAGATCAATATAGTTGTCAACAATAGGTATGTGACCATAAAATTCCCTACAAATAAAGGAATGGCTATCATGAGGGGAAGCCATTTGATCTCTAGAATATGCACTTTAACATGTATAAAAAGAAAGAACACTTTGTGTGTGGACCATATAGTACCCATGAAAGAAAAGCTTGAGATAAAAATAAAAAATATAGAAGAATTGAAGAAGGTTAGCCTCCATCAAGAAGAAAATGCATTTTTCAAGACTAGGTCTACCTTAGACATTGAGCAAGATAAAACCTTGGTAAAGCTCCTCAATATTCAAAAACCAAATTTTGTGTTCAAGCCATCAAACATGTCTACGACTAAATATTTTACCTTTCTTACCCTTGTTCAATAAAAGACAAGAAATTTTAAAAAAGAAAGATGAAAAGTCATCTCGGAGAAGACAAATAAAAAAAATATAGTATTATATTTTTCCATCAATAATAATGATATAAAGAGTTTAGAGTAAACTTGAACTTGATTGAAGAGGTTTGACTATATGCGGTAGTGAAGATCAAGACATATCGACACCAGGCTACTCAATACCATAATGTTAGGGTATAAAACAAAAGATTTAAGATGAGAGATATGGTATTGAGGAAATCAGAGGCAACTAATAACTCTGAAGAAATAGGAAAATTGGTGCCAAAATAGAATGTTCAATTTAAGGTGGTTAGAGTCATTAAGTCTAACACTTATCATCTACAAGATGAAGAGGGAATAATATTTCTCCATGCATAGCATTAAGACCATTTAAAGATATATTTTTGTTGAATACCCTGACACTAATATAATAAAACCAAATCTTCAAATCTCTTACATCTCTAGTTAGCTTTGTATAACTCCAACGAGTTTTATATTTCATATGTATCTACAATAAGACTGTTATGTATATGTTTCATTACCTTGATTTTATAGCTAAAAACTTTCTTAATGAAGTTTAAATTCTCTATGTTAATCTTTATATCTTGGTGCTATTTTCTCTAAGGTTTATTCTCTTAGTTACTTTCTCCAAGTTATTGTTTGACTATTTTCTCCATGTTAATCTCCATATCTCCATGCTATTTTCTTTAAGTTTTATCTCTTCTAATTATTTTTCCACATGATTAAGTTTTCTACAAGTTAAAAAATTTCTCTAAGTAGCCCAGGTCAGACCGAGATAAATAGTAGCTCGGTCAGATCAAGCTACACTTGTTGCTCTGTTCGGTCAGATTAAGCTACACTTGTAGTTTGATACTAATTGAGTTATACCCAATCTTGGCCATTTTTACCCCAACTTTAAATTTTCTCCAAGTTAGGCCTTTTTTTCACCAATTTGGACCTTATAGTTAATTTCTCTTGAAATTACTAGTCTTTGATTTACATTTAGTTTATACTACAAAAAATAGACAATCAAATGATAAATTCCACTTTCTTTTATTGATCACTGAAACAATCACCCCACAATACTACATAGTAAATACAACAACATTACATAATAGAAAAACAACTCTAAATACATCAAATAAAATACAAATACTACTTGTAGTATTTTTGGTCTAGCTCATCAGACAAGTATTGACCTTCAGAGGTCACGTAAACTCTCCTAAGTTAAATCTCATTAAAACAAGGCATATTTCCATAAAATAAACAGGAGAAGTCTACATTAATGTTTTGAGAGCTATTGTAGAAATGAAGCTCTCCCATCATATCAACTAATTTTTCTTCCACTACTGTTTTTAGTGCAAAACTATTGTTATAAGAAGTATCAAAGTCAGATGAATTTTCTATTGGGCCTTGTAAACATGAACATTTTACCTGTAACTGAGTTAGCTCACCCTATTCCTTAATTGGTTCATACTGCAGACTAGCTAGTGCACTCTAAGCATCAAAAAGTATTTTTTTCAAGCTTCTCATGTTTTTTCTTACAACTAGCCACTTCTCGTTTGGACTCTACAAGGACAACATGAAGAGATGTGAGCTTTGTCTGGAAAGTATCTCTTTCTATATGTAAGGAGCGATAGATAGACTACAGTTCACAAAGTCTCTCCTTTGTATGAGCTTGTTTCTTCTTACAGGTTATGATTTTTTGATGAGTTAGCATCGATGATTTGTTATGTGCTCTTGTTCTCATTCCCGTCTTCTAAGAGTTAATACATGTATTTGAAAATTCTAAAAAAAACCTCATATTAGTAATGGTAAATAATAATAATAATAATAATAATAATAATAATAAAATCAAAAGCTTCATACTCACATGAAAAGTTACTAACCTATTGGTCAACCAATGAGACAAACTACCTCCTCTTTATTATTATACATCCAGTGAAAATTGAGACATTATGTCAAAAATATCTATATTTTAGCCATAATTGTCTACAGATGAAGGATTATATCTAAATATAAAAGTCATAAATTCTCTATCTCTGTCTCTCTATTAGTATAAATGACCTCTATAAGAGGTTGAAATCCCACCAAAAAAAGGTTTCTCGGGCTGGGCATCATAATCACTAGAAGTTATTAGCTTACGAAAGTTAAGGTTGATGAGAAGTGAAACCAAAGAGAATAAGAAGAAGAAACATTAAAAACAATGCTACCATTTAAATTTACATCATTAAGAATGTTAATAGAACTTGTTGTAGCATGCACAGGACTTGGTACAGTAAGACTTAGGGTAACAACATGTGCAGGGCTTGGTATAAGACTTGGAATGGGTTTCATCTTCATAGGATAACTAGGAATGACAAGCTATGAACTATATCTCTTCTTACTCCTCTAACTTAAAGCATATCTACTCCTAATATTTATCATGCCAATATTGGTCTCTATCTCACCACTTTGCTGAGATTCTTCTATTACCTATACTTCATGATCATTTGCTTAAGTCTCTTTCTCCTTTTATATGTTTTCTTATTCTACTGACGATGATGATGATGAGGAATTTAGTTTTCTTTTTTAATAGTCTCAGAGTGGGAGCCACATGTAAACAATATAAATAAATATTAATATAATGGTTATAATGCCAAAAAGCAAGGAAAATAGTAAATATATCTCATACCATAAACATTATCGTCTAGGGAATACCTTTTGGCCAACTAAAAAAGGTAGTATTAACTGTTATCAACAAGTTTTTTTAATACACTCTTTTCATTTAGGCTTAAAAAAGGAGTAACATTATTTTTAGTAGAGGTTATTAAACCACTATAACCTATTATTAACTAATCATTTCTCTAATTTTTTACTGACAATGATTTACCTTAAAAAATATCATTAAAGAGATTTCATATCTTTCTTTTAGAAAAAGTGTAAAACCATGTCATCATTTTTTTAACCTCATGAAACTTGACAAATTATAACAATACTTAAACAAATCAACAGTTAGGACTTGAACTTTAAGACTCAAATACTTATCCAAAGTCATCAGAGTCATCCACCTTTGGGATGCAATTGGCTCACACACGAGTTTTAGTTATACATCTCTAATTAAATTAGACAAGGGTAAGAAATATCCAAACTTAAACATACATATAGAGGTTGTGATCTCGAAATCTATAGTTATTGTCTTAGGTGTCCTACTTATTTTTTCATGGGAAATTAAAATCCTAGGCTTATATATTACTTTAATGTTTATGGTTAGTTGAGTAATAACACCAATAGTTTTAGTGCTTCTATATAGGTTTTAAGGTTGAGGTTGGCTACTTTGGTGTTTATATGACATATGCCCTCCATTACCTCGATGAGAAGATCTAGCTCCTCTACTCCCACCAGTGAGCTTAGAAGGTTTAACTCCACCACTTTCACTAACAAAAGTATCAGCTCTAGAATCTTCTTTACCAATTTTTTTTAAATCTAGCCAGACATTTAAAACCAATTAGAAAAGAAGAGTAAAGTTCCTTACCTGTCTTTGCATACTAAAAGTTCACCCATAGACAATTTAAAAAGAAAGATGTGATGTTGAAAAAAAAAAGAATCACTAGCTATTTATAGTAGTGATCATGCTGATAACCATTATCATAGTGAAATGATTCTAGCACAACCATGTGGAATAGTGCAATGGTAGACTAAGATTCCTAACACAATTGTTATTATCGTAGTGAACGAAGATTCTCTAGAACAACCAAGTACACAACCATGTAAAAGGGTATGCTAAGATTCTTCATATAGCCACAGGCTTTTCCTTTTATAATTGTTAGGTCTCAATTCTATGATATCAATCTTGACTGGTACTATACATGTCACCAACAACATCAACATTCACATGCTAACAGTAAGTTCACAGTTCTCAAACTAGATTGCATGGATATATTTAAATATGTCATGCATTGTTTACTATTCTTCATTTCTGTATTTGAATTTTTGATAAAATAATTTCTTAACAATGGTGTTGTTAAAAATTTATTTGGGGGTAAATGATAATATATTAAAAAAAATGGTTTTGGCTTAATTGGGCAGAAGTTTAACCGAGCCTCCTCAAGTTTGGTTGGGCCGAACCAAGACATTCAAGGCTGCCTCACAAGGCTCGGTCCACGGGCTAGTTTTCCTAGCCTATAACAACGAGCTTACCACTTTTTCTCTCTCCTCTCTTTTCTTTAGTTTTTTTGTTCTCACTTGTGTCGGCTCTTCTATTTAATCTAAGATACCATATCGAGTTGTACAAGCTATAACTTCAACTGCAAACTTCAGCTATAATTGTCACCTAAGTTATGCAATAGAACTACCACCTTTCATGATATGTAGCTCCAGATTTTTTCTAATATAAGCTATATATTCACAACTTGAAAGAAAAGAAAGGAGAATTTTTTCCACCTCAACAAAAAAATAATATATATATATATATATATATATATATATATATATTGCAGGTTACACCCACCATTCAACCCATTAATGTCCACGAAAAAAAGCCTAGATCCAATGAAATTTTTCTAGCATTATTAAAAACAAATTGAGTTCGTCATAGTATGCAATAGTAAGTGAAATTACTAGACTAAATAAGCTATGAAAATATAACTTTCTTGAATTGTATATTTTTTTATAAAAGTTAACTCAATATTACTACCTAATATTGAAGACAAAATAGAAGGATAAACAAAAAAAATCAAAGTATTTTTATAGATAAAAAGGTAATTGATGAAAAAAAAAATTTCATAAGATTCATGTTCAACCCTTCTTTTTTTTAGAGAAATTTTATCATGATATTTTGCTAGTGAAAAATCAAATTTATTTTTTATCTTAATAAAATATGTGTAAGCATAAAAATACCTAAGACTTATGGTTTATAACTTTAGATAAGTATATAAAAAATTTCAAAGAGTTAGTTTAATAGTTAAAAAAGTTTACTTACTTTTTTTAATTTTCTAGTTTGAATTATAGGGTTAATACATGGAAGAAATTATTAAAATTTTTAATATATCAAAGTGATATAAGGAGTGTATCCTTTAAACTATTTAAAGGAAGATTTAGTCTTAATTAACTTGTAAACTAATTATAAAGCATCTATATCATGGAATAAAAGATACAATCATAAGGTAATGTTTATAAAATTTAAGAACAAGAAAAACACAGAAACTAAAACTTCATACAGAATGGATCACGTCATTATTTAAGAATGGGGCCCATTAGGCTCTTTCAAGCCCACACTCAATTTTTAATAACCAAAGCATGAAGCTGTTTTTTTTTCATAATTTTTTTGAAAAAATTAATTTAATCAATATTCACAAGTAGAGAAAACCCATTACGACTCTCATGCAAAGGAAAAGGAATGAAAGTTATATCCAATAGAGAATTGTTTTTTTTTAAAAAAAACTCATTAGTATAACAATAAATAATAGTTTCCTTTCCAAATAGCTTATTTAGGCTTCTTTTTCATATATATATTTTTTAATATATCATAATCTCTAGAATAATTGGTCATCACAAATGAAAGAAATATGTTTGAAATGATGAATATTTTAATATATATTGACTTCGAAAAACATCCTCATAGTTTTTCAATATAATTTCTTCACTTATTTTCAAATGAAAAGAAAAACACGAATATAAATTTAATATAAATATTTTTTAGTTATTCTCAAGATAAATTTTAATTTGAATGAAATAAAATTAATATTCTTATAGTTTTGAAACCCGGACCGGCTCGACGGATCGACTCGGAACCCGACCGACCCGGGCCTAAGACCGGTCCAGGTCTAAGTAAAAACCCGCGGGGGAGTTGGCTCGGCGAAACCCGGTCGACCCGGGTAAACCCGGCTGAGACCTAGCTACCTTCCTTTTTTGTTATTTATAGATTCAAGCGGCTGTGTTGTTTGTTGTTGTCCTTCATTTGCCTTATAACTCGTCTACAATTCTCTCAACCTTTTATAAGCTGCCATGAATTTCAGAGGTGCAAGTCGGGTAAGCTCTATTTCCGTCTCTGTTTATTTCTACAGGGTTTGTTTTCTTTTGTTAAAATGAGATTGTTTTGACTATCTGTGTTGATACATGCATGGTTTTGCTTCTCTTGTTAATCAACGATGTTGTCTGGCAAAATTTGTCTCTTTTTTTCTATTTTGTTAGTGAAAGATTTGATCTTTTGGGGTAAAGAAGAGGAAATTCGTTGTTGTTTGAACCCATTTGTGATTAATCTAAAAGATCGGATTTTTTTATATTTAGAAATTGTGTTTTAATTTGACAGCAAGTTATTGATGTGATTAACTCACTGTAAATTTCCAAGCCAATGCATCATCCAGCATGAGAGTTGTTGATCACAGCAAAAATACATTTATAGAACTTCAGAGGAAGAAGGTACACCGATATGTGATCTTCAAAATTGAAGATAAGAAGATGGAAGTTGTGGTCGAGAAGACCGGGGAGCCATCTGAGAGCTATGAAGATTTCGCTGCATCTTTTTTTTTTTGGATTAACCTGGTGATCTGATCATTAAACTGGATCGATCATCAGGTTGGGTTTCAAAACTATGAATATTTCCGTTAGACTATCACAAATACAAAATATTTAGATAATATTATAAATTATGATTTTTTTATAAAAAATAATTGTAATCTTGATGCATTTCTCTATTTTTGTTTGAAAAAATTTCATTCATTCAATGAATTATATATTAATTTGGACTTTTCAGTAAACCCTTTATTAGTGGGTTGTAAATGACCCATTTTTCATGAACTTGACTCCTTTCTATACACCGGGTAAAGAGTTCTCTACTTCGATTCCTAGAAGCAAAGAAAGTAACTCTGTAATTTGTTTTTAACATGTTTTTTAATATTTTTATTAGAGAAATATGAAAAATGAAAAGAAAATAAAAAAGAAAAAAGAAAAAAAATACTTTCTATTAACAAAAGTAAATGGTTTATAATTTTAATCTCTTAGACCTTATGTGATATCTTAAGAACATGCTCCAAGAACATATGATGAATATGGGTTGTTGGAAATAATTATGTGTTTGATATATATCTTGCTTGAAGGCAATATATTTTATTATTATTATTATTAAGGTGGTTGTTCGGGTTAGATTGTGTACACATCAACTAATTCCATAGACCCTAAAGTTAACGACCATATATGCTTCTAATGGTCCTGAGGTTTATAAGACTCAAACTGGTAACCTCTAGAAATTAAATTTAAAATCTAATCAGTTGAGCTATACCATCAAAGATTGAAGGCAAGACATTCTTAAAATGCAGGAGTATGATAGTGTTTATGCATATTTGTTCAAAAAAATTAATTTTTTTTTCAAAATATATTTTTAATATTTTTGGATCAATTTAACTTACTAATATTAAAAATAAAAAAATATTTTAATATATTTATATACAGAAAAAAATTTTAAAAATAAAAAAACAACTTCCATGATATCAATATACTAACAAATATTATATCAAACACAGATAGGTTAACATGAATGTTATAGGCAAGTTATTTTATACACAATTGTTTTGAATAATTGTTTTGAATAAAATGTTTTACATGAAAATTAATTAATTTAAAATATTTTGTAATCAATCTAATTTACATAAAATTTGGTGCATAAAAAATGAAATATAGAACAAAACACACTCCCAAACTCCAAACAAACCTGTAAGAATAGAGCAACAGACCGTGGATGGATATCCGATCACACTCCTGAAAGAAAAATCCCACAAACTTAGCTTTCAACCACCCCCATCACAACCCAATCATCCATCGCCATCATAGCACTTGTCATTTCTCTACTGCCAGTCCTAACATCTTAAATCACAAGCGTCGTAACTTTACCAATCACCTCTAAGTCCCCACCAAAAAAATTAAAATTAAAATTCAAGTATAAATACTCTCTCTATCTTGAGCCACTTTTTGATATCCCTCCCTCTCTCTCATAGTTTCATTTTCTCTTTCTTTCTTTTTTTTTTCTTTTTCTTTTTTTTTTCCTCTTTTCTGATTTTCTCCGACTGATTGATTGATCGATCGATCGAGACCTCCCCTTTCCTTTCTTCTCTTCGAACCCTAAACCACACCAAAATCTGACAGAAAATACTTTTGAAAGAAGCAAGCAAGACCGAATTTTTATTTTCTCGACAAACTAACAATAAGGCCTGATTTTTTCTCTTTCTTAAAGGAAAACGAAAGAAAAAATGCAACAACTGAGGCTTAAACAGCAACAACAAGCACTGATGCAACAGGCACTTCTTCAACAACAGTCTCTTTACCATCCTGGCCTCCTCGCTCCTCCTCAGGTACTTCCAATTTTTGGAAGCTTTTCCTTTCTTTCTTTTTTTTATTATTGGTTCTTATTCTGCCGATTGCAATTTTCGTTATTGGATTTCTAGAGCTATCTAGGGTAAGGTTCTAGGAGCTCGGGAGGAGGATTTTAGGTTTTCTTTTCCTTTTTTGACAAAAAATTATGGTTTAGTGTTAGTGTGTTGGCCTTGTTATTGAAATTTTAGGGTTTTCTATTTCTTATTATTGTTACGAGCTTTGCCTCTCTTTTTTTTTTGTTTTTTGGGGTTTTGTTAGAAATGAATGAAAAATTAATTAATTTTTTGAAATGTGTTGTTCTCTAGATTATTTGAGGGCATTTAATGAATTTGATAAATTTCTTTTTTGTTTTGGTTTCTTTTATTCTGCTACAGTTTCTAATGTTAAAGTTAGAAATCCGAGGAAAAATTTGGGCAGTTGTTTTCTGTGTTAGGAAGCTTAAGTTAGTCGTGCCTTATCTATCTTATCAAAAGAACATCACCTTGATTATGGGTATTCTTCACACGGTTTTAGTTGATGCGTCTTCGCCAACTTGACAACTTATTTTTGTGTGTCTGGTCATTTCTAAATCACGGTCTTCCTCTCTGTGTTTCTCCGTGTTTATGCATATGTGTTCAACTCGTGCGGGAGTGAATTACAAATGTACATGTTAAGTTTCACAGTGGGTTTTTATGCCCTGTTAATTTGTTAGCCTCGGAATGCTCCAAACTTTTGTAAAATGCAATTTCGGTGTTCTTGAATAGCGCAGGGTTTCATGTCATTTTCAGTGAAATGCAGCAGAGTTTTGGTCCATTTTCTTTACCACGTCATAATCTAGATAGCAGTTGTTTTACTTGGTGTGATTATTTCTTTACCATTGTCATCACAAAACCCCCTCAACTGATGGTTCTTGCTTTAATTAAAGGAAAAATAGGACAAAATTTCCATTTTTATACTCTCTGTTATAGGAAGCTAGAAAAGATTGGCACAGGAAGGAGTGATGGGTTTTGAACCGAAGCTTCCATCTGGGAATTAACTTTGTACAGAGGATTCAACAAATATTGAGATTAAGAATCAAGACATGGGCGATATCTTTATATAGTTTTGTTCTCTTAACATGACCAGTACATTTAAGAAGATAAAAAGAAATAATAATAATTAGAATGTGAAAGCGTTAACTATAGTATATTTTTGTTTTTTGGTGTCTTGTTTGTATCTGCATTAGTCATCCAGCCAATCCTTTAGGTCTACTTTAAGAACTATTTTATCTTCCCATTTTATAGGCTTGTTCTGTCCAGACCTTTGGCAAGCTGTTCTGTTCTGGATTGAAATATTTTAGATTCGGGTAGATTGAGAAGAGGCCTTTTTTTATATTAAATTTTGTTTTCTTCCCTTTTCTTTTCGTTTTCACTTTTTTGTTTTGCAGATTGAGCCAATTCCAAGTGGAAATCTGCCTCCTGGTTTTGATCCAAGTACTTGCCGCAGTGTGTGAGTGTTTGTCTAGACATTTTTCCTTTTTATTTCTATTTCTTTTGTTTTTCTTCCTTGTTTTCTGTTTCACATGCATGCTCATGCAACTGCCCACCGCTTCTATTTTCTTGACTGAAGTTCTTCTTAATTGATAATAGTACTACTTATTCATGCTTTCCTTCAATTTTCACTTAAAATGCACCAATAATTTGATGACCAATTGTCTGCTATATTTTATTTTTGCTAATTGAGGAAGGTTACTTGCAGGTTTATTTATTTCCCTCTATTTTCTTCTTTTTTTAAAACTTCTTTCTTTATTTTTTGTGAAAAATGCAGGTATGTGGGAAACATCCACACTCAGGTAACTGAACCCCTTCTCCAAGAGGTTTTTGCGAGTACTGGTCCTGTTGAAGGATGCAAGCTTATCAGAAAAGAAAAGGTAAATCTGAGAGATCGTATGCTATATGGAAAGGATCTAATTGTTGTATGTTGCTACTTTTTACCAGTTCACCTAGTCAGTTTGTTAGCTTGTATGCTATTTTTGACATCTCTGTTGTCTCCACTTCTGCAGTCGTCCTATGGATTTATTCACTACTTTGATCGTCGAGCAGCTGCTCTTGCAATATTATCTCTTAATGGAAGGCATCTGTGAGTAGCTTGCTTTTGATTGTGAATTGTTTTACTCTTGTACTGATCCTCCAAGCTCTACCTTAAATTTGTGTCAGCACCTTATTACTGCACTCTTGGCAGATTTGGGCAGCCTATTAAAGTTAACTGGGCATATGCTAGTGGTCAGAGAGAAGATACATCAGGTTGGATCTCTCTCTCTCTCTCTCTCTGTGTGTTTTTTTTATGTTTTAAATTTTATCCCTAACTCAGATGTACTGGCATGTATAAGCATGGACACCATTTTAATGCGCAGGTCACTTCAACATTTTTGTTGGAGATCTTAGTCCTGAGGTTACTGATGCAACATTGTATGCCTGCTTTTCTGTTTATCCCAGTTGTTCGTAAGTTTCTCCTCCCTCACCCTCTCTCTCTCTCTGCATGTGTCCACGTTGGTTGAATTCAGTGTGTTTTCAATGTCTGAAGTTGTGGAAAACATAGAGTTAAAAAGTTGGAAATGCTATCTTGGTGGTTTATTATCTTATTAGGTTGGTGTTATTAAGCTGAGCACTGTATCTAAGCATGTTATGGTTTCAGAGATGCAAGGGTTATGTGGGATCAGAAGACTGGGCGTTCAAGAGGGTTTGGATTTGTTTCCTTTCGAAATCAACAGGTATTGAATTCATTTAGAGCCTCTCTTTTTCTGTTATCTTTATATTCATCATGATTCTGACATTGTTTTCTTCTCAGGATGCCCAGAGTGCAATAAATGACCTAACAGGTATAGATGATGGGATTCACAAGGATTGTTTAATGGTTTGGGGGTGATTGTTTCTTAATTAAGGTTCATTGGAAAAAGCAATGTGTTATTTACACTCCCTCTATTCTTAACGTGCATTTCTACTCAATCAAATAGTGAATGACTGACAAATGGAAAGAAGCTGTGTTATATACACCTTTTTTTATTTATTTTCACGTCTGTGTATACTTATGAGTTTGGGGGCTGCTGGGAAAGTTTAGCATTTTGAGATTACAATGCTGGTTTTTGCACTAGTTGCCATCCCTTCTTAGAAATGTCCTTCGCTGATATTGTCCCACTAAATTTGAGGTCCTAGGATTAGGAAGGAGAATTTGGTAATAGTCCTATGGCATTTGCATGAAATTGTGCACTTAAGACATGGATTGATACACTTGTGATTCTTGGGCTTTTTAGCATAGCCATAAGCATAAGCAAAAGTTGATTAGTATTCATCATTAGGGTGTACAATCTAGTGATGCAAGATTGATTTTGTAAAGTGGTGGAGTTCGTCGACCTGGATCATTACAATTTTGTTAGATATGCTTGCTCACGTCTTATTCATGTTACAATAATGTAAATTCACATGCCTTTCAGGAAAGTGGCTTGGTAGTAGACAGATTCGGTGCAACTGGGCAGCTAAAGGTGCCAGTTCCAATGACGACAAGCAAAGCTCTGATTCAAAAAGTGTGGTGGAACTAACAAATGGCACGTCAGGTCAGTTGTACATGTTTTGAAATGATGAGAATCAGGATTAGATGTGAATAATGCAATGCTTTATTTTCAAAGATGGGTTTGGATCACGATTATTTTCTAATAGAATGTGGTGAATTGGCAATTAGCTTGTGGATCGTCGCAACATCTCATGCTCTTGTAACAAAAATAACCCATTTTGATAATAACCCATTTTGATTTGTTATCCTGTTTTCATGTTTGTCCACGGGTTGCAATGTGTTTGTTATTCTTCTGTGTCTGGGAAACCACTAAGATGGAAAAACTTATATTTATAATTATCTTGTGCAGAGGATTGCAAGGAGGCAACAAATAACGAGGCTCCTGAAAACAATCCTCAATATACAACTGTTTATGTTGGCAATCTTGCTCCAGAGGCAAGAAACGTTTCTTCCCATCTGCCTGTTCTTGCTATTTGTACATTATTCCATATGTGATTCTTTTCCAAAATGTTTGCTGTATCTAATGTCTAGAAGAATGGTAGAATTTGGAATATCTTAGAAATATCTGATTTGTCTTATTTACAAGAACTACTTATCTTCAATCAATCTCCAGGTAGCACAGCCTGATCTCCATCGCCACTTCCATGCTCTTGGTGCTGGAGTTATTGAGGAGGTTCGTGTCCAGAGAGACAAAGGTTTTGGTTTTGTGAGGTTCAGTACTCATGCAGAGGCAGCTTTAGCTATTCAGATGGGAAACACCCAATCACTTTTTGGAAAACAGATGAAGGTATGTTGGATTATGTCGACTTCATTTACTATGTACGTAAAACCTTTGTGTTAGAGGTCATGTTATAAGGATGGAACAATAACAACATTTTTTTTCAACTTGGAAATTGACTTCTAAATTTTTTCTCCATTCTTGTAGTGCTCATGGGGCAGCAAGCCTACTCCGCTGGGGACAAGCTCAAACCCACTCCCCCCACCTGCTGCTGCCCCTTTGCCTGGTCTCACAGCTACTGATATCTTGGCATATGAGAGGCAGCTAGCGATAAGCAAGATGGGTGGTGTCCATGCCTTGATGCATCCTCAGGGGCAGCTTCCTCTAAAACAAGCAGCAATGGGAATGGGTGCTGCCGGAGCAAGCCAGGCAATATATGATGGTGGTTTCCAGAATGTTGCTGCTGCCCAGCAACTGATGTACTATCAGTAACAATAAGAGTTGACGCCACACCTTTATTTCCTGCCTTTGTGGGTGTTATTTAAGTTCCAAGCAATTAGGAAGCCATCTGTTTTCTCTTTATCCAGCCGTGAGGTGGTTACCTAACCGCATATTTATATCATATGCTTGCCATTTGTGTTGATGTATTATACATGTATGTTTTTCTGTTTTCGACCATGTAGGGATGAGCTATCTATCATGTAGGGATGAGCGAATTGGTTGACAGAGGGAATGGGCAATTTAATATGACAGCAGTATGCCTTAAACCCTTTGAGCATCTTGACCATTGTCTGTTGTATGAGAATTTAATTATTTTCGAGGCATGTGGATTTTCAGGCCTGGAATTTATTTTTATTTTTAAAATTTTTAAAAAATTTTGAAGGTCTTTGTTGAACTTTCGCCACAAATGCTTTGCCTTTGTGAGGATATAGTGTTTTCGCAAGATGCTGTTTGCGAGACGATATACATTTTAACAATTTAGCAATGAAGGGTTTCGGCTTTTGAATGATGGTGGTTTCACTCCTTTTAACTAGAAATCTCCTGCGAATCCATGATGCTCTGAGACGTTTTAAAGATAGCCTTACAACACCTGCTTATTAAAGAGAGACTTCAAAAACGCAATTCGGTGTTCCCCTTGGGAAGGGTTGTAATGTGATGAGAAAAAAAAAAAATTTCAACAATCACAAATCATAGCTAGCTGAAAGACAACAGAACGATACAAAGCAAAAGATATGGAGACTAAGCCAGCAGCAAAAATTAATGAACTAATCCACAACCTATGATGATGTCTAATGTTATTAGGATGAAACCGATCAGTCTGTTTCCAACCTTGCAATATATTTGTCATAAAATTTGGCAGCTTGCTCGAGATCACCAAGTTCAGTGTAGCAGTCCGCTATTGCTCCATAAGCCTCCGTGTTTCCGGATTCCTCTCCTTCTCTCTTGGAGATTGCAAGAACCATTGAGTGATATTTAATAGCTTCTTGAAGTTTACCCTGCCTTTGCAGTGAGGCTCCTGAATCAAGCAGGTTTGTTTCAAATGAACTTCAATCAAACATGCATTTGTGAAGAAAAGCGGGACAAGCAATGTCAAGTTCATCTATCTTCATAAATGAAGAAAAGAACTAAAATAGTGGATAATGATAACACCATAGCTAATAAAAGAGGATTTGATTTCTAAAGCTTTGAGAAACAAAGATGAGAAACTCATTAGAAGTTGAATGTAGTCATCATTAAGAGCATTCATTGATTGAACACATGAATTGAAGTCTATTTATTGTATGAAAGGACAGGAACTTGTATCCATCTTGACATGAGGCCATCAAAAGAAGTGCAACAGTGAGGGAGACAAAGATTCAATAGATCCATCATCCAGTCACTAGGGCAAGACGTGCACGGCCTAGCAGAACAACCAGCCTTTTGCTTTATTGCTTGGTTTTAAATCATTGATCATGTAGGTATAGGAGAAGAATTGCAGGTAAAATGTACATTTATTGAAAAGAGAAATGGGCAAAGGAATGAAAGTGAAACAAACCTAAACCTCTTACAGCCTTCTTCTCCTCTGTTGGATCCTTCAGGTTCTGAGCAAGCTCAAGAGCTGACTTAAACTCCACAAATGCCTTTTCTGGATCTTGATTCCGCAAAAAATTCTTTCCAAGTTTCAATCGAGAAATCAACTCCTCCTTCCTTGGATCAACAATCACTTCACTCTCTAGTATTCTACTACCAACAGGAGCATAGCTCAAGGTGGGGGCATAGGACTCGATCTTGGCTTGCCTTCTTAGAGCTGCATTGATCTGGCGTAATTGCTCATTCAGCCGCTGCAATTCCCCTTTCCTCTGCCGTGCAAGCAACCCTGTCACATAAGCACTGAATTACTAGAGGAAGAATAGCATGCATCATATTGATTTAAGTGAACACTTCAAGAATGCAGTGGAATTTTTTCGAGAGCAAGGAAAAGCTATCAAACAAGCGTGGAAGAACATAAGAGGATTCCTGCACCAATCTTCTACTTGGTGGTCCTGGTCCAAATTCCAAGATCCTTGAGCCTTGAATTTCAAGCATTTACTTGCTCTCGCTTCAAAGGAACTTAAAACATTATCTAATATATTTATATGCAAAGCTTTCACTGTTGAGCATAAAACCGGGGAACAAAGAAATTTGAGAAGAAGTGAAATAGAATCATACCTCCAACAGTGGCCCCTACAAGGGCCACAAATAACAGCAAAGGCATGTTGAAGATAGAGCTATCCGCCTCACATGTTTCAGCTAAAGCTTCAAAAGGGGTAGTCCACATCAAGGCATTAGTAACAAGAAAAGCCATTGCTGAGGATCTCAATTGCATGTTTCCCTGCAAAGACAAGAGTATTACCAATCAGATGGAAATTGAGTGGCCTGAAAAGGAAACCAAACTAATCCTTGCTGCAGAGAAACCAAAACATGAAGAGCACATCAATCTGTCTTGAATTTCAAATGTTAAACAAATCAATGGATGTGATTTTTTTCATGTTCCATTATGACATCATCGACCAAATGATGACTGTGGTAACCTACATCTCCTAATTATAAATTGCTTTTCAAGTCCTCACAGAGAATTGGCACAAAACATAACCAAACCAACACATTATCAAATCCATGACTTTTTGCTGAACATAGAAAGCAGCATGGCAGGTTCATTTGTCTTAGCAATAAAGATCACGCAGTAATGTTTTGATGGATGCACAAAACCACAAAGGGGTGTCCCCTGTGGCAACCCCCCATATTCATGATCAGAAAAGCTGTGACTCTCAACAATACATGGTGGGTAGTTTTACATTCTTTTAAATCAAGTAAAGCCAAAAAAGAAAACAATATTTATTGGGGGAAAATAACAGGACAAACTCACCATCATACCTGATGAGCAGACAATAGTTCAAGAAATTTGTCACAAACAGGCGGTACTTGAACAGTGTTCAGATGCCCTTCTGATGCAGGCCTTATGTGCACACTTTCGCTTCCTGGCAACTTATGGCGAGAAGCAGATAGTATACTTGAAGCATCTCCAGATGATGATGTAAACTTCCGTGCTCTAAACAGAAGAGAGGCCAATTTTCCTGGTTCAAAGGATCAAGAAATTACTTCAGATTTATACATAAATACATAAGATTTCCACTATTCTTCGAGAAACGAAATAAAAATCTATCCACCACAATTCTGTATTTCTGATCAGTCAAAAATCTGCAAAGCTTTATGAACACAGACATAGAATAAATGCAAAACATTGAAGCTATATTTGTATGCTTGATAGTTAGGCATCAAAATTTTGAAATTTGGTAGTAGCCCTTAACTAGATATAGCATAAAAATCACATCCCTGGAAAAATAAATTAAAATAAATCCAACCCAGCAACAATGACATAATAATACCTGAATTCCATTTCCATTTTCATTATTTCTCGAAAACCAAACATAAAAGGCGCGCAACTAGTGCATTACTCACATAATTCACGCTCAAGCAAAACAAAAAACTCAAGAGAGAGAGAGAGAGAGAGAGCACTGACCAGCTGGAAGATGGGGTTTGGGGGAGATGATGTGATCGGAGGAGGGTGGAGAAGAGAAGCAAGAGCTGCAGCGGATTATCACTGCCATTTTATTTTTATTATCGCTTTGGTGGTTTCAAAGAGGATAAAACGTTGGCTTCTGATGTTTCTGTTGGCCTTTTATGTCTCACTGTGACTCTATCCCTTGGGAGTTGGCAGCATGAGAAAAAACGTCGTTGGTGCTGCTGCCAAATCGCCATTGTTTTCTTTCTTTCTTTCTTTTTTTTTTTTCATTTTTTAAACCAAGAATAAATGCTGCCTCAGTTGAGACTCGGTTGATTTTTCGAGAAAAAAATTTCTTATTTTCAAATTCAAACAACTCAATAACATAATAATATTGATAATAATTATTTTTATTTTAGTTTTTTAATAATTATAAATATCCAAGTTAATTTATACACATTTCAACTAATTTTTTAATATTCTAAAATTAACAATAAAAAAAACCTTCAATAATTTAAGATTTGTGGCAAGTATTTTTTTTTCTTTTTTTCTTTGCAATTACAAGTGGTGGTATGACATCTATAATGTATTATATGTATATTTTATGACAAAGTTTTTAATGGAATTTGTATTGATAAATTCATGGTTGATTATTTTTAATCGATTAATGGAATATTTCATTTATTTGTTTTAGATTTTATCTTATAAATATAAAAAATAAATATTGAAATTTTTTCAGTAAATAAAAAAATTGTGTATATATTTTTCTCTTTTTTTGAAAATTCTTAGTATTGTTATTAACCAATTTGTATTTTTTTTAAATTAAATCCAATATAAAATACCAATCACATAATCTTATTTTATGGATATATTGAAAGATTTCAACATTTTATTGTGCATAGTTTCTCATTTTATTATAGACAATATTGTTTAATAAACAATGCTATTTTTTATTTTTTATTTTGATCACTATTTTTTTTTAATTTTATCTTTTTTTATGTGATGTTTGTTATATTTTATGTGTTGATGTTTTCTTATCCTTGCGTTTTCTCTTAACAATTCAATGTATTAGTAAATTTCATAATTGAATTAGGAGCCAATTTCATAAAATAAAATTTAAATTTATAGCTTTAAAAAACTTTAAAGAAAATGGATCAAAATAAAAAAAATATGGATCAAAATAAAAAAAAAATATTAATGAAGTTTTTTTAGATTTGCTCAAATAAGTTCGCTTTCCTCCAAATACTTTCCATTTACTCTTTTTTGATCTCTTTAATTTTAGAATTTTAAATTTAAGCCTTAAACTTTATTTGTTTGATGTTTTAGTCTCGAGTTTTCAGAAATAAGAGAAAAATTGCTAGAAAATAAAAAATGAAAAAGAGTTATTGATTACCTATATTATGGCATAAAAATTGATCTTGGTGCTCTTTTGTTTCTTTTTAACGAGAGAAGTATTATTGAAGTGTTTTTAAGATTTTATCTTATCGAGAAAAGGAGTTCATGGCTTGGGAATATTTTTTTTACTTGGTTTAAATTTGAGTTTTTGATACAATTAGGCTTGTGGAAATAAAGATTTTAATCATTCGGGTGAAGATCTGATAGAACTAGATGATGATTTGACCTATATATATAATGTGGATGGCCTAGTAGATGATTTTATGGATCAATGAGACATATCTAAGACCTCATTTGTTTACAGGAAAATAGTTTCATTTTGGAAAGTGGTTTCCTTGAAAAGTAAATTTCAAAAAAGTAAATTATTTTTTGATGTTTGGTAGTGTCATGGAAAATAAGTTGGAAAACACTTTTCAGTGTTTGGTTATATTATGGAAAATAGCTTACTAATGTTTTATTTTTTTTCAAGTTTATTAAAATAATAAGGAACAAATCTTATAAATTAAAAAGTTGAATGAGAATAGAATTGAAAAAAAATCTAATTTCATAAATTATCTCAAATAAAATAAATAATAATCAAAATAATAGAGATCAAATCTAACAGATAAAAGAATTAAAAGATGATGAAATTAAAATAATAATAATTACAATTTCATAAATTATTTTAAATAAAATAAGTAACAATCAAAAGAATGAGGACCAAATTTGATAGATAAAAAATTTCAATTAAAAAAATGATAAGAGAAAAGTAAATAAAAATCATAAAAATAAGAACCAAAGTTAATATAAAAATCAAATTAAATCAAATTTTAAGGGATGAAATTGAAAAAAAATTCAAACAAAATATATAGCAATCAAAAGTTTAAGGACCAAATTTGACATAATCATCAAATAATATGATATTTCTAAATTTTTCACAACTTATGAAAAGTGTTTTCCTCCCAAAATAAAAGGAAAACACTTTTATGGAAATCAAGTCAAATTTTCCTTTGACTGGAAATTGTTTTCTGTGGATTGGAAAGTGTTTTTCATTGATCAACTTTTCTAATGGCAAATAAACACATGAAAGTTTGGAAAATGATTTCCAAAAAACCACTTTTCAGAAAACAAACGCACCCTAAGTTCAAGAGAAGGTCTGATCGCGTCAAATTAAGTTAGCACCTTAAAACAATAATAACAGGAGATTCGACCATAAGATCGAACTCGAGTTTTTTTCCAGATGATTTTACATTTAGTTTTCTTATTGGAAGTCACTTCATCGCTTATTGGACCATTAGATCTTTCAGAATTAGGCCCAGAAATTGATGTTTGGGCCAATTTTGTTGTTCTTCCTAGTTTGTTTTTTTTTTTTTGGATTTATTGTTTTAATTAAGATATTATTTTAATTTCCTTTATGCTTTCAAACTTTTAGTTGTTTTTTAGTAGATGTAGGATTTTATGGCATATTTAAAGATATTATAAACCTCTTGAGGAGAGAGCCACCCTATACTTATTTTTTTAAAGAATAAAACGTGAATTTATAGTTTATATTTACAACTATTTTTGTTCATCAAATCTTTTTATGTTTCTTGTGTTGTTGTTGTCCTATTAACTTTGCTAACATTGATTTTTTTTTATTGATTTAAGGGTGTTTAGATATCAAAATGGGTTTATTTATGTGTTTAAGGTGTTTTTTGGGTGTTTTCAAGTGAAAATGATTGTAAATTGGTTTTTGAGGTCCAAAAACTTAGACCCTGACTTTCTATACATCTTCGGTAACCATAATTTTTACTGGTAGATGACGTTGTATGTGTTATATTTTTTTTCATAAATAGAGCGGACGATATATTGTTCACCGTATAAACAAAATGAAAAGCAAGAAGATCACATTTGTGTGCATCTGGGATTTTTTATATTGGGCTTGGAATGTTGGCCCAACCATCTAGACCTTGCCTTTTGGCTTTTTTTATAAAACCTCTTTTTATACCAATATTCATGCCCCGTTAAGAGATTTTCTTAACATAAAAAATAAAATCTTTTTTACTCATATTGAATAAAACAACCAATAATTATATTTGATTTCCAATAATGTTGTTTTTGTTATTACCTGTTACTACTGAACTATTGTTTTTGTCTTGTTCACATCTTTTAAAAGGCTCATGAACCTTTTTACTCTGATTTTTTAAAACAACTTTTGATTTTTGCATATAAAAGTTTCTAGTTTATACATGTGTTTTAAGGATATTTTTTTAATATGAGAAATGATTTAAAAAATCATTTTAATCTCCAAAAAAACACTTGAATCTAAATCAGTTGGTTCATTCCAAAATTAACTTGAAAAGCCTTTTTTCCTCCTAAAATTGTAGGAGAAATTTGGTATGCCATTAGCCCAACCAAATTGAGAGAGTAATTCCTTTATTCTTAGTGTTCTTTATCCTTTTATGATTTGTAAAAATTGGTTTCACTCATCTTCACACTCTAATTTTTTTTTAATTTAAAAATTGGTTCCATCAACTTTTGATGCTTATGATAGACTAAACAAAAAATACTCCCTTATCCTTCAATTTGACCACCATTTAGAGCTTTATAACATCATCATTTAATATAGCTATCTAGTATGCCTTATCAACATGGATGTCAAAATCCAAGAATGTCTTAAAAAAAGCTTATAAAAAGATTTGTTTTTAAGATTGATGCAATCATACACTTTTTTTTATCAAGCTAAAACTTCAATTATTCTCTTTTATCATTTTTTTTGTTACCATTTTCATTGCATCATCCTTATACCATTTAAATAATAACTTTTTATTTTAACATCTAATATTTAGTGTGTAAATTTATATATTAATTTTTATAGGAAAAATTATTGTTAAAATGTGAGTGACACTCCAACCATTTAAAGTTTTTTTAATTGTGAACTTTTGATAATTCTGGTGTTTAGATTTGAAAGAATCATAAAGATTTAATCTTGAACTCATAGAAAGATCGTGCAAGGATTTTAATCTTAAGCTTCTGAAAAAATTATTTCTAAAGATAAAGTAATAGCCCGATCCAACTTGTCATATATTGTCCGCTTTGGGCCTTACAGCCCTCACGGGTTTGTTTCTGGTGACGCGAGTCCAAATTTGAGTCTGACGCCCCAAAATGCGTATGACAAGTTGCAACCAGCACTCTTACTAAGACCAGCTACCAATCTCTCACCCCCCGATGTGGGATATGACAATCCAACACACTTAAGGAGCTTGACGACCCTGTCGACACGACCGGATAGCAAGTGAGGTTGGCTCTGATACCAAAAGTAACAGTCCGGCCCAACTTGCCATATATTGTCCTCTTTGGACCTTACCGCCCTCACGAGTTTGTTCCTGGTGACACAAGTCCAAATCTGAGTCTGACATCCCAAAACGCGTATGACAAGTTGCTACTAGCACTCTTAATAAGATAAGCTACGAATCCCTCACCCGCCGATGTGGGATATGAGAGATGATGACTCACCTAAAAAAAGCCATTAAATAATAAAAATAATACTCAAAACTTATGGAGGAATGCATTATACATCATGATGTCATTCTTTTTTCCTTTTATTTTAGTGCTTTTTTTTTTATTATGGTTGAATACTTAATGGTCAATAAAAAAAAAAACTATAAGTGCTTTGTGTATTCACTATGGCCTATGAGACAGTACACTATGGATTATAATAGTGAAATTATGATTTTTCCCTTTAATCCAAATTCATTAAGCCTTACATAAGGGTAAAATGATCTTTTGTCAAATAGTCATTTAAGAATCGAACAGAGGTAAGAAGGTCTTTTTATGATTTTTAGCATAGTAAAGCTACTTAATCACCATAAAAAGCAAAATTTTCTAAACATGGCTCTAGGAGCTTTATCGTCCTTTATTTTATTTTTAAACAGTAAAATGACTCATTTGACCTTAAAGATAAGTTTTTTATAATTAAATCCAGAGGCCTTTACATCTATTTTATATTAGTTTTTCTGTAGTAATTAGGTTTGTTGAGGGCCTTTTCGGTAATTTATTTAATATAGATATTATTTAAAAAAACTTGGTTGACGCATGCAATATATGTGCTAATGTATGGATTGTCTTCGTGTTTTTTGGGCGGCTTGTGAGATGCTGTAAGTTAAATTTTTAATACAAAATGAATTATTACCAGTAATAAAATAACTCAAATTATAGATTTTATGTATAATTTTATAATTTAAATAGATTACAATATAAGTTGAATATATTTTATGAGTAACATGTTTGATATTGTTATGTTAAGGTCTGTTCATGTTTAAACATTATAAAAACAATAAAAGTAAGGATTAAGATTGTATAATTCTTATTTTCTTTCAACAATTTGTATAGGATTAGAATGTTTTATTTATTTGAAATTCTATCTTTAGAATAATATAAATGGGTCATCTAATAACTTAAAACAATGGCTAGCCCTATATATACAATTTATTCACAATTTTTTACTACTTATTGTTTTCTTTTGCTTATCACAATTTATTTTTTTATTTACAACTTTTGTTTATAGCTTTATTTTCTTTGGCATTCTTTTCTAGTTTGTTAATTTTGGTATTTACCTTACTTTCCTTCTTACCTTGTAAAATTTAAGTTAAGAACTCATATTTTGTTTGATTAATAAAACTTTTATTTATTCCCATTGAGAATGAAGTTTTTAATTGTAGTTTCTCTTTATTGAAAAGAAAAAAAAAGAATAGATAGTATGTTGATCAAGGAATCAATAATCAATCATAAATTGACATAAATCATCTATAAGATCAACAATATGAATATTAAACAAGAAAAGCAAGCACATCAATACAATATATTAAAATAATTAAGGAAACATGTTTAGTAAAAATCTAGCTAGTTAGTTTATGCTATGTTGTTAGCCAAATCAAATATATTTATTTAAAATGCAGAAAAAGAATATGAGGACATGTTTTTTTATCACCATGAAAATTTTCAACTATTAATTAAAAAAATGTTGCGTGCTTTTAATATAAAAAATAGATAATCATATATGTCAATAAAGATTAAAAAGAGTTGTTAATATTAATTAAAGATCAAGTCGAGAAGTTGAGATATAGATGTTGATTAAGATATCTGATCTTGTGTTGCAAGAGTCTTTTAATTTTTTTAATCAAATGGAAATAATGTTTTTACAATAATAGTAATAAGTTAAATTTCATTGAAATAAAATAATTTGCTAATATAATTTCTTAATAATAGTAGTTAATCTGATGTGACCTAATTGATCTAATTAGTCAAAATACTACTTGGTCAAAACTCATTAACTGAAAAAAAATAATTAAGAGAAAGTCATTCTAGCTCTTTTTTACTCACATACAGACACATACGAAGACAATAACAAATTAAAAGTTTTTTTTTTAAAAAAACAAAAGCATTATAAAAAGCTATATAAAAAGATTGATCGTTAATATTATAAAAAGAATATTACAATCTTACTAAAAAAAGTAAAATTTAAATAGTATGTAATAAAATCATAATAAAATTAAATTATTAATTATTCAATTTAAATGAATTATAATTAAAAAGGAGATCATCCCATGGTTTATTTTTTTCTTTTTCATAAAATTAGAGAATGATTTTGTTTTTCTTAAAATAGAGCAGATGAAACATCGTTTGTTTACCCAAATCTCAACCATCAAAGTGGTGCTTGGAAAATCATGTTGCAGTTTGTTC